>ERZ651768.736-NODE-736-length-24381-cov-6.996215_pt1 | contig 24381 bp, 17 predicted proteins | sample MGYA00514754_ERZ651768 | MGnify/ENA metagenome assembly ERZ651768
GACCTTTCGGCGTACCGCATCCTACCGGGTAACTACATCGCGTATCGATACCGCGATCACACTGTCCACACACTCGCGGCACCCGGTGGCGGCGGACTCGTGGTCAGGGCGTTGAGTTTGCTTCAGCCTTTCGAGGTGGGAGACCTCAATGATGCGGAATGGGCGGTCCTAGTCAATCAAGCGTTGGGGCTCGCGATTCAATCGATGGGTGACGACTATTATGAACAAGACATGGGTCCTGTCCTCGACGGGACATGGGCAAGAAAGCACAGCGCATCGATCTACCATCCGGTTGAACTTAAATCAGCTTCTAACGTCAAGAAAACTTCCGACTTTGCATGGCTTACTCGTGATCGAAAATTAGCCCTACGAAATGATTCGAATCGTCAAGATGATGGGCACACCAGTCATTTTGCGATCCACGACTGCAGTGGAATGACGGTTTCGCTCACTCAAACCCTAGGCCCTATTTTTGGTGCCAAAGTTGCAACAGCCGAACTCGGTATTGTGTATGCGGCCACGATGGGAACGTACTTGCGAACGGGACGTAATATTCCTGGGGAAAGGCCTCGAACCTCAATCGCACCAGTGATTGTGACGTCGGATAACCGAGTTGTGATGGTACTTGGGGCTGCTGGCGGCATACGAATTCCTTCGGCCATTGTGCAAGTAATCTCGCGAGTCATTGATCGAGGTATGCCTCTCGAGGCAGCGATCGCAGCACCGCGCGTCCACCCAATGAGTTCCATTGACGCCAATAACGTCAGGCATGTTCACCTTATGGGTATGGAGATTGAACGCACGGCCAATGGCTGGTCGAAATCCGCCTTGCGCCAGTGGAAATCGGCGAAATTTGACGTCGAAGAAATTGAGGGGAGTGGAAAATTCGGAAGGGTTTATGCGGCACGGGCTGTGGGTAACCGCCTCCAGGGGTTCGCTGATCCCGACGGCGAAGGAACAAGCTCGCGGGCGGTAACCTGCGGCCCTGTCGAAGGGTAGGTTCCATCGATAATCAGAAAGTCACGATGGAACGATCAGGCAAGTAAATTCAATAGTAGTCTTGAAGTAATTTCAGCTTGCTCCTGCTGCACCCAATGCCCAGCACCGTCCACGAGGTAGACGCCACGCATGTCGCTGCACATGGTGCTTTGCATTGATTCGAACACGCCTGGCGCCTGGAACACACCCCAATCGTGTTTGCCAGCGATAAACGTGGTGGGCACACGTATGGTGATTCGCTGTATCGAATCAACGCCTTTGACGCGCGCACGATACCAATTTAGTCCTCCTTGAAAGCCCGTCCGCTCAAATTCACGACAATAGATGCCAAGCTCAGTATCCGTGAGCCACTTACTAGGCTCCTCGGGCATCTCAACAGCAACCGTTTCAGGCATCGTTTTTCCATCTTCCATAACGTAGTAGGTGGGCAATAAACCTAACTCATGTTCGGCCAAGGGGCGCGCTTGGTTAGCCGCATGGTCACCACTTTTGTAGTGGAAGTAGCCTCGAAGAAAGTCATGGAGCCCCTGCGGCGCGCGTCGCATATCGGAGTCGGCCGTCGGCGATGCGTAATAGCGGTGATAATGCACGCGTGGTGGAAGCAACGAAGCCACAGCGTTAAACACATTAGTCGTTGGTATACCGAAAGGCGCACTCATCAAGACTAACCGTTGGAAGACATCGGGTCGGGTCATCGCAGCCCAAGCCGCTACCGGAGAGCCGAAATCGTGACCGACGACCGCCGCCACGGATGGAATGTTCAAGGCATTCAACAAGCCCAGGACATCGTCAACCAGGTTCTTAAACGAATACGGTTCAAGGTTGACATCGTAGCCGGATGGCCAACCGGTCGTTTCACCATATCCACGTTGATCAGGCGCAATCACTCGGTAACCGGCTTGCGCCAGGGCGGGTATCACGTGTCGCCAACTATAGGCGAGCTCAGGAAAGCCGTGTAGCAGGAGTATGACGTCGTTGCCGTGACCTTCGTCGAGGTACGCCATCTCCAGTCCATTACCGTTATCTACCTTATTCATGCGTTGGATATTGTATTGGGGTCCCTTGATCGATTACGCATTTCTTGTAATGCGAAGATTTTGTTAACGGCACGCTAGCACGACTCAAAGATCTGATACTTGTCGGGATACCGTATGTTTGAGCTATTCTCGTGTCACTGTTTTTTTCAGACCATAAGAAGACCGTCCGCATGCTCTCGCAAGAAGAAAAAGAGTCGTTCGTCAAATGGGGGTTCGTGAAAATTGACGCGCTTATTCCGAACGAAGTCGTGGATCCCATCCGGGAGGCGGTGCTGGACCGACTGCGTCGACATGGATTTTGGGGAGAAGAAGGTTGGGAAGCTCCTGCCGATGCAGAGGCTGAAAAGAAACTGCGTAACACGATTAAAGAAATATCGCGTAGTTCAAAATCCCTCCGGCCGATCTTAACGGAACGGGTGCTCAGTTACGCACGGAATCTTGTATCCGGCGACGAAGTGGAGATGTCTCCGCCGATAACGCAATTTCTGTTCACTGCACCGAGAAGTTACGTCATGAACCACGATGGTCGTTGGAACGGTAAGTGGGAGGTGCCGAGAAGCATTTGGCATCTTGATATGCCACGCAGCAGATCTATAGGGCCTCCGGGACCTGAAATGTTCACCTTCCTGAATAAAGTCGAGCCCAAAGGAGGCGGGACACTAATCCTAGCGGGCAGTCATCGACTGTTAAACGACGTCGATTACCTTAGTTCGAAGGGCGTCAAAAGAAAGCTCAAACGCCACGCGTATTTTCGCGAGCTGACTGGCAAGGGCGACGGCGATCGGTCTCGATTTTTAGAAGAGATAGGGGATATAGATAACGTTCCGGTCAAGGTCGTCGAACTCACCGGCGATCCAGGCGACGTCTATTTCGTCGACCTGCGCCTACTGCATTCGCTAGGTGCAAATACGTCCGATCAACCTCGGATGATGATCGCCCAACGGATGCCAAGGCAAGAAGCGTTTAATGCGTTGATGGCTACGGTCGGCGGCAAGGGGACAGAAGTCGCTCAAGACGCGATGGGTAATAATTAGATCTTTAAATACGCGTCTTTGAATGACGGCGAAGCCATGCAATTAGGCAGAACGGCGTTGCGTCAGAGCCTCGAGAATAGCTTCGTGACGTTTCCGATCGATACGATAAAGGAGGTAGAAGCCAAGCGCTGCAAGGGAAAAAATTGAGGTGGCAGGGCCGGCAATGAATCCAAGATTCCAGACCATGTCGGCCGGTATTGTTCCGCGAACGGCCTGGGTCGGGAATTCGATGGCGCCGAGTAGAACACCACCGACCGCGATACCCATGGCATTGGTGGCTTTGCCGGCGAATGCGCGAAAGGCGTAAATCACGCCTTCACGACGAATGCCGGAATCGAGTTCATGTTCGTCCGCGATGTCCGCGAGCATCGAGTTGGTGCTGGCACCGATGATCGGGGCTGCCAGCGCCCCAACGCACGAATATCCGATGAAGATAACTAACACCCATGGCGAGCCATTGGCTGGATACCACGGTACGTCCAATAGACGTAGCGAGATCGGAATGTTGACGGCAAGAATCCAACACGCAAGAGGAATGATGACCGACATGCGTTTGTCTATAAGACGCGTAAGGGTTGGGGTTAAGTAAAAGGCAACGGGGAACACGAACAGACCGACGTACATCAGGTACGAAAGATCCTCCGTGGTAAAACCCCAAAAGTGTATACCCAGGAACGGCATAAAGGCTGATTCGACCCCTGCGATGACCGCACCAAATAAGAGGCCAAGGAACACCGCTACAAACGAACGATTGGATAATACCGCCTTCATTTCACGAAACACCGTGAACATCGAAAATCGTTCTCGAATCTGTGTTTCGCGGAGATACGGAATCTCATTCTTGGTGCCGATGACGCAAAGCACGATCGCAGTGATCATGACGCACGGGAATGCAAACGCCATGCGAGAATACGATTCTGGATTTAAGAAACCAGGATCAAATTCGGGCGTTGTTGGAAAGTAGTACTTGGTGATCAAACCGTAGGCGGCGGCCACTGCCATTGCGCTAATGAACGCCTGATACGCGAATAATTTGGATCGATCTTCGTAGTCCTCCACCATCTCTGCTCCCAGAGATAAGTGCGGAATGTTGTAAAAGGTATAGCTCGATCGAACCAATACCGCGAAGGTAGTGAGCCACAAAAATCCCTCTGCGTTCGTCATACCCTCCGGTGGCGTAAACAGAAACCAAAAACTAATGGAAAGAGGCAACGTGGAAATCAGCAGCATCGGATGGCGCCGTCCCCAGCGGGTATGGATCCGATCGGACCACACACCAATTAACGGGTCCGTGATGGCGTCTACTATCATCGCGATGGCGATTGCAATACCAACCCAGGCCGCGTCGACACCGACAACCTGTTGGTAATAAAAAAGCAGGGTGACGCCCCACGCCATATTCAGAAAAGAACCAGCCGCCTCGCCGATCCCGAATGACAACATTGTCGGGACCGATAACCTCCTCCTAGCCACGCTCTACCTCCGAACGGTTAAGCGGTACGCTGTGCAAGAGCGTCGTGAAGACCTCCCATGAATGAAAGCGATGCTGTGGCGGCATCATTGCCTTCCCTTTTCATCTTGCCGGCAGCAGCGGCGGCGGCCATCGTTTCTTGCGCTTCGATAGCACCTTCTGGATTACCTTCGAACACCATGCGAGCGAGCGGTAAGACAGTCGTGTAATCAACGGTAATGGTTAAGTCCGCCTGATCCAAGATACCTCGTTCAACCTCAACTTTTCCGTTTTCGACTCGTAGATACCAACCAATCCGACCCTCATCGTCAGGATCCAGATGCGACGGAGCATCAGTGAACACCTCATTGAATGTCACCGAAATACCCGACAGGTCCTCTCCAACCGCGGCTCCTTGTAAATACTCGTTGGCAAAGGCCACCCATTTCTTGCTGCAAAATTCATATTTTTCGTTCACGGCTTCAGCCTCCTTTCTGTATGTATCAGGATATACGTACGCGTTGACCCGAGTCGTCCGCGCCAAACGTTAAGCAATACGTCGCAAAGATTCTCTCTATAGCCGGTTTATCGATCTAAAGCGTCCAGCCGATACTATATCGTCGATCATTAGATTGGCCGGGTCTAGGTATTCGTTGAAAAGACGCCGCACTCATCGCGCCCTCAAGGACGAGCGTAAGCAAAATTGTAGTAATCTGACGTTGGAACGTCCAAAAGAACCGCGTGAAAGTGCGATTTGACCATCGAGGAGAGGTATGCAAAACGCCGCTTGGAAATCCACCGAGAAGTACAACGACACGTACCGGAAGATTCGTGAGCTGGAGCTAGATGAACACGTTTCAGACCTGGACGCGTATGGCTTCACCATCGTGCCTAAGGAAAAAGTCGCGCCTGATAAGTTCCTGCATCGTATTACCGAAACGGTACTGAGAGTCGCCACTGAACGGACAGGAATCGAACATCAATTAGACCGTAACGGAAATAGGGGGCAATACGAAACCAACCCCCATCGAGATAACCAATACCTATTATTCTATTTACTCATGGATGACCCAGTGTTCGAGGAATGGCTGCTCAATCCGACCATGAACACCTTGGCGCGTTATTTGCTAGATGACGCAATTCAACTTTCGAGCATGACGTCCTTTGTAAAGTGGAAAGGGGCATGGGAAGAATCGGAACCGAACGAACAGCCCCCAGCGACGACTATGGGCTTGCACACCGATGGCCCGGGATCGAGTTTTGGCGTCTTGCCTCAAGCCTACGCCAACGTTTGTAACAGTGCGTACTGCCTAACCGATTACACGCGCATTGATGGCTGTATCGCCATGGTGCCAGGAAGCCATCGCTGGGGTCGAAATCCACAACCCGGCGAAGCTGAAGACCAAGCGGTCCCGGTGGAGGCGCCGGCGGGCTCGCTTATCGTTTGGCACGGCAACACGTGGCATGGCTCATTCCCTAAACAAACGGACGGGTTGCGTCTCAACGTCACGTCGTTTATGTGCAACCCAGCGCTGAAGACCCAGGAGCTCTATCGGGAACATGTCCCCCAGGAAATGCTGGATCGAAATCCATCTGAATTTGCCGACATTCTTGGCATCAACGATCCCATGGGGTGGAAGAGAGAAGGCCCCGATATGTCGAAATGGCCTGGAAAACGCAAAGTGGAAGTGTAATCGAACCGGCCACTCCGAGACGTCGACGCGATGACGTTAAATATATTTAACAGCACCTTCCTTAAAGGAGATGGCTCAATCCGGGTGGTGCCATCATCTGGCACGGCGACTCTTCGCACGCCGGTCATCGTCGCGACATTCACAGCATTATGTCGATGCATTCTATTGGGGCGAATTACGCTGTGGCGCCTATCTGTAGATCGACGAAGCGACGATAAGCGCCGCTGCGTCTGGCCATTAATTCATCGTGGCTGCCGGTCTCGAGGATTTTGCCCCGATCGATAAAAACAATGCGATCGGCTGAACGTATGGTGCTCAGTCGATGCGCAATGACGATAAGTAAACGCTGCCTTCGCTCTGTCTGAAGCGCCTTCACCAGGGCATTTTCTGTTTCTGGGTCGAGTGCTGCGGTTGGTTCATCGAGTATCAGTATGGGTGAACGGCTAACAAGGCCGCGAGCAATCGCGATGCGCTGTTTTTGGCCAACAGACAGGGTGGCGCCAGCCTGACCGAGCCGGGTGTCGAAACCGTTCGGCAGATCCTCAATGAAAGAGGTCGCGCCCGCGGTACGTGCCGCCGTAACTATTTCATCTTGGGTCGCGTCAGGATTCCCCATTCGAATATTGTTGGCGGCGGTATCATCGAATACCACCGGCTCCTGGAATACAAAAGCGACGCTCTCCCTGATACTGGAGACCGACAGGTCGGCAAGATCAGTGTTGTCGATCAGCACACGACCGCTGGAAGGAATAACAAAACCTGGCAGCGTATAGGCCAGCGTGGTTTTGCCAGCACCAGTGGCACCCACCAGCGCGATCATTTCACCAATATGTGCTTCAAGGTTGACCGAACTTAACGCCCGACTGCCATCGCTGTATGAGAAACTTACGTTTTCAAGTTGAATACCGCTGGCTCTTTGGGTTAGCACTTCTTCGCCATGGTGGTCTGCGTCCACAGGCATATCAATGATGTCGAAGACGCGTTTCATGCCAGCCACACTGTTCTGCAGGTTGAACCACATGGCTCCCAGACCGCCTGCCGTAAGGGTAATTTGGAAGAAAAAGGCATACAGGACTGCGTAGTCACCAGCGGACATCCGACCGTCTATGATTGCGTTGGCAACATCGAAAAAAACATAGAAAACCAGGCTGATAATGACCGTGGCTTGCAGTCCTCCCATCAGCAGGTTCATAAGCTCAAACAGGCGAAAACGCCTGAAAGACTGATCACTGTCAGAAGCAAAGGACGCGCGTTGTTTATTGCCAGCACCCAGGCTTTGAACTGCCGCGATATTGCTCATGCCTTCCTCAACGGTGGCGGTGGTAGTCGCACCCGCCTTTCGGGCCGCTATTGACCGCTGCCGAGTTATACGGGTCATTATCAGCGAACCAAAGAGCATCAATGGTGCTGCCAACCATGCGGTCGCAACCAGAGATGGCACGGCAGAAAAGCTGTATTCAGTCGTCCAGATAACGATGACCAGGGTGAAGATGCTGACGATGGGCGTCACATAGATGTCGTAACAAACCCGCGAGATCGACGGCGTGTCATACATGACACGATATAGCGTATCGCCGATGCTGGCATCGGAAAACCGCATCATCGGTAACGACATCAATCGATTGTAAAGTAGCGAGCGAAGATCATGGTTGATTCCATGAGTGGTACGTAACTGGTATCGATACTCGAATAAGCCCAGTAAACCACTGATTCGACTGTCGGAGACATTGGCCTGGTTTTCGCTTTTAGTCGCTGTATCAAGCCCTTCTGCGAGCGATCCATCGGCTCTATCGGACGCGGCGCCGGTACCGAATGCGCCGATCAACAGGATTCCAGCGAGGCTCATGGCAACAATGTTCCACACGATTTCGATGGGCGTTAAGCCAATCATCATGTCTAGAAGGGGTTGCGCATACGGTGGATACGGGGTTGGTGCCGATCCAACGGGTAGCCCCATAACCACATGATCGGTAAGTATCTTCAATGGCCACGGCAGGATAAGCACGATGACCACGCCGAAAAGGCTGAGCATCAGTTTGACAGTCAATTGTTTCCAATAGGGCAATACGAAAACAAGCGAACGGCCGATCAGGCGAAGTGTTTCTGCAGTGCTGATGTCATCGACATCCGTTTTCTCTATTTCGGCACTCACGCTTGTTGCCCTGTTTCGGCTTCAACGAACTCTCGATAGGCAGAGGTTTCCGCAACCAGTTCATCGTGAGTCCCCTGAGCTAGTACGATGCCGTCTCGAAGGTAGACGACTTTGTCAGCCTGGCGAATAGTCGACAGACGATGCGTGATCAGGAATATGCTTCGGTTTTCACCCCACTGTTTCAGGTTGTCCAGCACCCGAAGTTCGGTCTCTGCATCTAACGCGGCCGTCGGTTCGTCGAGAATCAGAATGGGCGCATCTTTGATAATTGCCCGAGCGATGACAATTCGTTGGCGCTGGCCACTGGAGAGTTTTGTTGCGCGTTCACCCAGGGGGGTGTCATATTTTATTGGCAACTCATCGATAAACTCATCTGCGCAGGCGACAACGGCTGCCTCTGTGACCTGGGTAATTGATGCTTTCGGTGCAGCGTACCTGATGTTCTCGGCGACAGTGTCCGAGAACAAAATGTTCTCCTGGGTTGCGATAGCGATGTTCGCTCGAAGCGAGTCTATCGAGACCTGTCGAATATCCAGTTCATCGATGGTCACGCGCCCCTCATCGGGATCGGCCAGGCGGAGTAATAAAGACATCAAGGTGGATTTCCCCGTGCCTGTGGGGCCGACAATTGCCGTGACGGTCCCGCGAGGCACGACGATACTAATGTCTTTGAGCACCCTGCGGTCGTCTATGTAACTGAACGCAACATTTTCAAAACGGACTTCTCTGGTGAACGCGGGCAATGAAACGGCATCAGGCGCATCTTCAATATCTGGTGTCAGGTCCAGGATTTCGAATACGCGCCCTAAACCCATCGCCATGTCCTGGGCTCGCCCCCACAAACTAATCAGGGCCCTGATAGCACCCAGTCCATCGTTGGAACGACTGTTGACAGCCGAGAACGTGCCGAAATTCCACACGGCGAAGCCGAAACCAAGCAGGATGGTCCGGGCAAAGGTTTCAGCCCCAGCGTTCGACCAGATTGCAGCGAGCGACTCGATGGCAAGAACGGCAAGTCCTATGACAGAGAAAGCCAGAATACCGAGAGTTGCCAGCGTGACTCTGGAGTGGAACGCAGCGCTCAGCGCGTTGTTAGAGCGTTCGTCAAACCCCCTGGTTCGCAGGGACTCGCCACCGGTTGCCTTGATAATACGAATGCCCTGAACGCTCTCCTGTATCCATGACGTCAGCGAACTGTTTTCTTCCCTGGCAATTCTGAAGCGTGTTCGAAGTCGGGCGGAATAGTAATATCCAAACCCCAGGACCGGCGCTACTACAAATGCGAGTATCAGCGCCAGGACAGGATCAAATGCAGCAACAATGACCACACCGACAAAATATCTGCCAAGAAACATGAGTGGATCCAGGAAAATCGATCGAATAATCGCTGTGACCATGGCGCTATCCTGGTACACGCGATAGATAGCATCGCCGGTTCGCGCGTTTGCATGGAAGCTGAGGGATTGTGCTTGGAGTCGGTCTATTAATTGGACTCGCATCAACTGGTTGATCTGTTGAAATATCCAGATACTGTAGTAATAAAGCCCCAACGCACTGGGAACGACAACTGCGGACAGAATAATGGCCAGTATGAGGGTAGGCCAAAGCAGATCGCGTCGTGCATCGGGTCCAAGTTCTTCGACCTGCACAAAGATTGCGGGATCCAGCGCAAACATAGCCGCAGCAATGCCACCAATGGGTTGACCCGCAAGCACGCCGGAGGTTGCAATTCCAATCAGGACTAGAGAAATAAAGGCGGTAATGAGCGCGACAATACTCGAGATGCCAACGAAACCTATCAGGTGGCGAAGCATGGGTCGTATGAATGGCCATGTACGCAGGAAGATAGACATGACCCATCTTGCGCCCTCAACTTTTTCCATTGATGAATCCCAAACTGTGTCCTTGATGAAATTCAACTCGTTGCTTCTCTAAAAGCTTGTCGCTTTCAAAAAGCTTTGACGGTCCTTCTCGGTGGATCTGATGTCGGCGCGATGCCGTTCGGTGTCTTCGGATGCGATCCCATGATCGGGTAGTTCCACACTGCATAGCACAAACCATGGGTTCAACTCATTTCGGACTTGTCTCCACTCCAGTTGACCAATGGACAGCGCCTTGGTTCAGAACTCAGAGATGGAAAACCCTGTTGTCAGTCAAAGCGCCCGACCAGCGCGCGTGCTTTCTTGAAATCTGGACCTTCTCGACCAAACCCCAAGAAACCATTGACACCAACCAAATCCCCGAATCTCGGCGGATTTCGATCGAGCATTTCCTGAGTAACCCCTTCCCGAATGAGTTCCTGGGTTTGGATATACGAGCGGCAATAAACCACCGCAGCATTGATACGTAGCCCCGGGACTTTCCGTTCGTACGCACCATGCCAAGTGTTGCCCGCGGTGACCACGACCGAACCTGCCGACATTTCGAGCGGAATACATTCGGCATTCTTGTATACATTGACCTCATCAGGCGCAGTTGGACGCCGCATCATGAGATTACTACCCGGGACCGCGGCGAAGGCGCCAAGATCGCGTTTGTAGTCGACCAAGGCATAGTTGGCGACCGCAACCGAGACGGGATTCGATAGCTGCAGAGTCCATTGGTCAGTGTGTAACGGTAGTGGCGCGTCACCCTTGGCCCGCACGTGAGAGTATATCGTCGAGAGAATCATGCTACGGCCCAATAGGTACTGCATCAGGGCAACCGTGTATTCGTTCAGGGCCAATTTTTCGAAAATTGGATCCTCGTATAGCAGGTAACAACCAGAAGGTAGGTTGCCTTCGTCCCAAGTCTCCAGATCGGGGCGGACTCCACCGTTTTTGTCGGCAACTTGGTCAATGATGACCTCGCGCATGCGTTCGACCATATCGATGGGAAGCGCGTCGGGAACGATAGTGAAGCCATGTTCTTCGAGTTCAAGGACATTGTTCTCGAGTCCTAGCCGATGAATCTCACCAAACACAAATTCGCTGGACGTTTGCTCGCGCTCTGGCAATTCTGCTTCCGCTTCAGCCACTATTTCATCTCCGTTCACACCAACCTTCGAAAACAGCCTACCTCATTCTCAACAATAGGCGTCAAGCGAATTTCAATGATTGCTTGAACACGTATTCGAGTCTTGGGCCGCCGGCATGTCCTCATATTGCCCGATGACACGTCGCGGGGTCGGCTTTTTGTACTCGCCTTTGGCGTACGTTACGCTGAATAAAAAGAAAGACTCACAGTTTGGCTCGATACATTCTCAAACGCCTGTTCCTGATCGTACCGACACTATTAGGGATCGTGACGGTCAATTTCTTTATTGTCCAACTTGCCCCCGGTGGCCCTGTCGATCAGATGATTGCGCAAATGAGTGGCGAAATGTCAGGCATCGGTACGCGAATCGCTGGCGCTGCGGAAACCGTCGGCACGACGGAAACCACGACGCAATTTCCGGGAGCCGAAGGCATCGATCCTGAATTGATCGTCGCGCTAGAGAAACAATTTGGATTCGATCGACCCTTGCACGAACGCTATTTCACGATGTTGTGGAATTACCTTCGATTTGAGTTGGGCGAAAGTTATTACCAGAACCGAGGCGTCGTCGAACTGATTGTAGAGCGATTCCCGGTATCCATATCGTTAGGCTTGTGGTCGATGCTACTCACCTACCTGGTTTCCATACCGCTCGGTGTCGCCAAAGCGGTCCGTGACGGTAGCCGTTTCGATATATGGAGCAGCGCCGCTATCTTTATAGGTTACGCAACCCCAGGCTTTCTTTTCGCCATTTTCTTGATTGTCTTATTTGCCGGCGGAACATTTTTCGATCTATTCCCGCTGAAAGGTCTGGTCTCCAACGACTTTGACGAATTAAGTCCAATGCAACAAATCGGCGATTACTTTTGGCACCTCGCGCTGCCCGTAACGGCGCTGACTATCGGAACGTTCGCCACCCTCACCATGCTGACGAAAAACGCGTTTCTCGAAGAGATCAGTAAACAGTTTGTCTTAACCGCTAGATCCAAGGGCCTTGACGAACAGCGGGTTTTATACGGTCACGTATTTCGTAACGCTATGTTGATCGTGGTCGCCGGATTTCCATCGGCCCTCATTGGGGTGCTATTCACTGGCGCGCTTCTAATTGAAGTGATTTTCTCCCTGGAAGGATTGGGGCTCTTAGGATTTGAAGCCACTCTCACTCGCGATTATCCGGTCATCTTTGGCACGTTATACATGTTCACGTTGGTGGGTTTGTTGTTGCACCTGATTGGAGACATTGCCTACACCCTGGTCGATCCGAGGATTGATTTTGAGACTCGAGATACCTAAATGACATCCACCATAGTCATCAGTCCGTTGATGCGTCGTCGTTTGGCTAATTTTAGAGCGAACAAACGCGGCTTTTGGGCGTTAATTGTTTTTTCGATCATATTCGTGCTGAGCCTTGGTGCCGAGTTGATCGCCAACGATAAACCCCTGGTCGTTCGCCACGAGGACCAGTTCTACTTCCCGGTTCTTTTCACGTACCCAGAAACGACCTTTGGCGGAGTGCTGAAGGGCCCGACCAACTATCGCGATCCAACGGTGGAGGAGCTGATTGATTCGGCGGGATGGCAAGTGTGGCCCTTGATCCCTTTTAGCTACGCGACGATTGATCGGGAAATTCCTACCTCGGTCCCGTCTCCACCTTCAAGGCGGCATTGGCTAGGGACCGACGACGTTGCCCGCGACGTGGCAGCCCGAGTCATTTACGGATTTCGACTATCCGTGCTTTTTGGTTTCACGTTGACCATCGCCAGTTCAATTATTGGGGTGACGGTTGGGGCCGTTCAGGGCTATTTCGGCGGTAGGATCGATCTCGTGGGGCAGAGGTTGGTGGAGATCTGGGCTGGTCTTCCTGTGCTGTTCTTACTCATCCTGCTGTCGAGTCTCGTTGATCCAAGCGCTCCAATGCTCTTGCTATTGCTTATGCTCTTTAGCTGGATGGCCCTAGTAGCCGTGGTCCGCGCCGAGTTCTTGCGTACGCGGAATTTCGACTACGTTCGAGCGTCACGCGCACTTGGCGTATCGAACTTTGACATCATCCGCCAGGACGTACTTCCAAACGCCATGGTGGCAACGCTGACTTTCCTTCCTTTTTTGTTGAATGGTTCAATCACCACTTTGACGGCTCTCGATTTTCTCGGCTTTGGATTGCCCGCTGGATCGCCATCGCTGGGAGAATTACTGGCCCAGGGGAAAGCCAACTTGCATTCACCCTGGCTCGGCCTATCGGGATTCTTTACGTTGTTGTTGTTGTTGACGCTGCTTATTTTTGTCGGCGAAGCGGTCCGTGATGCATTCGACCCTCGCCGATCGGCAACGGGATTAGATACGCCATGAGTGAGCGGATCCTCAACGTATCCAATTTGTCCGTTGCGTTTTACGGTACCAAAGTGGTGGACGATGTCGGCTTCCATCTCGATCGTGGTGAAACCCTAGCCATCGTTGGCGAATCAGGCTCCGGAAAGACGGTGACGGCACTATCGATCCCGCAATTATTGCCTTACCCGCAAGCAAGCCATCCTTCGGGATCCGTGGTTATGGATGGAATTGAGATGATCGGTGCTACCAAAAGTCAGCTTTTGGAAATGCGGGGGGCTCGCATCGGCATGATATTCCAAGAGCCCATGACCTCACTCAATCCACTGCATACCGTGGGCAGGCAGGTAGGAGAAGTACTCTTTGTTCATCAAAGGCTAAACCGTGAAGCCGCGCGTCGGCGCATCATTGAACTATTGCAAATGGTGGGCCTTCAGAGGCCTTCGGAACGCCTTAACGCGTATCCACACGAACTGTCGGGCGGTCAACGTCAGCGCGTCATGATTGCCATTGCGTTGGCTAATCAACCGGATCTTTTGATCGCAGACGAACCAACCACCGCACTCGACGTCACCATTCAGGCGCAGATATTGAAGCTACTGAAGGAACTGCAAAGTCGGCTAGACATGGCACTTCTGCTCATCACCCATGATCTCGGTATTGTGCGAAAAATGGCGGATCGAATCTGCGTTATGCAAGCGGGCCGAATTCTAGAAGCCGGTCCGAGCAATCAGATTTTTGACGCGCCATCTCACCCGTACACCAAAATGCTCATCGAGGCTGAACCAAAAGGGATACCGGTAAGTTCTAAAAGTAACGGTAAAACAATCATTAAAGGGACTAATTTAAAAGTACACTTTAATCTATCTCGAGGCTTATTTTCGTCAAAGAAGACACTAAAAGCGGTCGATGATGTCTCGTTGAATATCAGGCAGGGACATACGTTAGGGGTTGTCGGCGAGTCGGGCTCCGGCAAAACCACCTTGGGACTCGCGCTATTACGGTTAATTCCCAGTTCCGGACGTATTAGCCTGGACGGCGTAGATATCCACCGGCTAACTCCCAAAACGCTCAAGCCTCTTCGACGCGAAATGCAGATCGTTTTTCAGGACCCGTATGGCTCGCTATCGCCAAGACGAACCGTCAGCCAAATTATCGAGCAGGGGGTTCGCGTCCACGATCCCGAGATAGATCTATCGACAAGAATGGAAAGGGTTGACCAGGCACTAGCCGATGTCGGCTTAAGCCCGGTCGATAAGGACCGCTACCCACACGAGTTTTCAGGCGGACAACGCCAACGCATTGCCATCGCCCGTGCACTGATCTTGAGACCGCGACTCATTATCCTCGACGAACCGACATCGGCACTGGACATGTCAGTGCAGGCTCAAGTGGTGGATCTTTTGCGCGACTTACAGGCGGAATATCAACTCTCGTATCTTTTTATCAGTCACGACCTCAAGGTCGTTAAAGCGCTCGCCGAGTACCTTATCGTGATGAAAGACGGGCGAATCGTCGAACAAGGGAAAGCCGAAGACATCTTTACAAACCCGACAACGGAATACACGAAAACGTTATTGGCGGCTGCCTTCGATGTGGCGACGGTCGATGCAGCGCTTTAAGCTCATCATCGTTTGCCTGGTTACCGGCGTAAGCGGCGCTTCCGAACCCCAATGGGAACACGGGCTGTCGTTCTTTGGCGGGTTCAAATACTCCGAAGGGTTCACCCACACAGATTATGTGAACCCCAACGCGCCCAAAGGCGGCAAAGTGGTTCGCGCTACCGGGACATTCAACCAATTCACGCCTTTCATTGCTAAAGGCGTCGGCGCGCCCGGGGGTTCCGTGATCGGCAGCATGACGCTGTACGATTCTCTAATGTGGCCATCGGGAGACGAAGTAGGCGTCTATTACGGCAACCTTGCAGAGCACATTGCGGTTTCCGATGATGCAACCCAGGTCCGCATGAAGCTTCGACCCGAAGCCCACTGGCACGATGGTGTGCGAGTTACAGCAGCCGACATCAAGTTCACCTTTGAGCACATCAAGGCCAATGCCTTTCCCGGTGTAAAAGCCGCGTACGCGTCGCTCGAAAAGATCGAAGCGCTCAACGAGCGCGAGGTTCTATTTACCTACCATTACCCTGTCAATCTCAATGCCATGATGGCACTCGGCAAAGTCGCGATGATGCCCGAACACTACTGGCGTGATCGGGATTCTTCGAAAACGTCCATCGAACCGCCCTTATCAAGTGGCCCTTATCGCGTTGGGAAATTCGAGATGGGCAAGTACATTGAATTTGAACGCGTCCCCGACTACTGGGGTCGACATATCGGCTTACACCGTGGTCGCCATAACCTCGACATTATCCGCTACGAGGTCTATCGAGATGCCACCGTCCAGCGTGAAGCACTACTTAAGGGCTTGTTGGACGTGTTTTTCGAACCAAGCGCCGCACAGTGGGCGAAAGGTTACGACCTTGCTCAAGAACGCTCTAGCACGCTTATCAAACGAAAGCAGGAATTTTCTCAATACGTCGGCATAGTCTCGGCGCTCGCGTTCAACTTAACCAAAGCTCGATTTCAGGATGTCCGGGTCCGCGAAGCGCTGACGCTGGCGTTTGATTTCGACTGGATGAATCGTGTGTTGGATTACAACGTCTACGAGAAACCGGAGAGTTACTTCCATGGATCGTTCCTGGCGGCCGCTGGGCTGCCATCCGTTGACGAGCTCGAGTTACTCGAGCCATTTCGGCACCGTTTACCGCCAAGGGTGTTTTTGGAACCGCCTTTCAACGAGAGTCCCGTCGAACGATTGAATAGTCGAGAATCATTGATTAGGGCACAAGCGTTATTGGAAGACGCAGGATGGTTATTACGTGATACCCGCTTGGTCAACGCAGCAGGTGATGGTTTTGCCATCGAGTTCTTAGTCAACACGCCGTCACATCAGCGCTTGTTACTTCCATACGTGGATCGTTTAGAGCGTCTCGGCATCACAACCAAGATTCGATTGGTGGAAAGTGCCCAGTACATTAACTTAAGACGTAAAAACAGAGGAGACGGTGTGTTCGGTAGCTTGGCAATTAGCTTTCCACCCAACCAAGAGGTCCCCGCGTACTTTAGTTCTCGAAGTTTCGGCGTCGCCAATTTTGCAAAATTGAGCTCGCCCGTCATCGACGTGCTATTGGAAAAAGTCGTGGGCGCGACAACGCGACGCGATTTAATGGCGGCGAGCCGTGCATTGGATCGGGTCCTTTATTGGCAGTTTTATTATGTTCCCGTACGAGCTCTCGAAGGTGGTCGGATGGTCCTTTGGGACAAATATGGACGGCCGGAGAAGCAATCTAGGTCGTCCTGGGGATTTCCCGACAGTTGGTGGTGGGATCCCGAGAAAGCCGATCGGGCCGCGATGGAGCCAGAGCCCTTATGAGAGCTCAACGTTCTGCCAACAACTGACTCCGTACGGGCTCGCCACCCGAATCCGATATATACCCCAGCCGAATTAGCTCATCTAAATCGAGGCTTTACAAGAAACGTCCCGATTTCAAAATCGTGATATTGTCTTGTAAAGGTACGGCGAATAACTCATGGATTCGCCTCGCGATATTTCTGGGGGGAAATATAATGCTACGTAATCTGCAACGAACGACGCTCGTCGGACTGATTTCTTTAAGCGCTTCCTGGATAACTCCGGTTCTTGCGGAAGAGGACGCGGATGCGATAGAAGAAGAAATTATTGTTACGGCCACGTATCGAGACACGCGTCTAATGGATACGCCGCTGACCATTTCAGCGGTCACCGCTGAGGACATCGCGTTAAAGGGGATTGAAGACATCCAGACGCTGTATCAATCGATACCCGGATTGTCCTACCGTACCAATTCACAAACATACAACACCTTGTCAATACGCGGACTTACACCACCTTCGTCGGGCGGAAGTTCCGTCGTTGGCGTGTACATGGACGACATGCCCATTACGGACAGTCAGAACGGTGGTCTTCGCCAAACCCTAGGGCCACTCTTCGATGTGGCACGGGTCGAAGTATTAAAAGGACCACAAGGCACGTTGTACGGCGAAGGGGCCATGGGTGGAAATCTTCGGTACATATCGAATCGACCAGACCCCCGCGGTTTATCCTGGTCAGCCAAATTGACGTCTGAAGCGATCGGCGAATCAAGCGGTCTCTCGTACGTTGCCCACGGCATGCTCAATGTTCCTATTGGCGATCAACTAGCAGCACGGCTCGTGGGTTACAAACGCGATCGTAAAGGCGTGATTGATCAAGTCGCACCACGCAACGAAAAAGACGTCGATACATTTGAGGAAGAAGGCCTTAGGGCCACGGTCAGTTGGTATCCGAGCGACGTCGTCGAGATTTCGGCATTGGTCAATGTGATTGACGGTGTGTATGGCGGTCCAGGTCTCGGCTTTCATTGTTTTACCGAATCCACGCCCTCTGACCCAGCTGGACAAGTACCTTCTTACGACTTACCTGGGACGACTTGTGCGGGCGAGATGGATCAATTCAATCGAGAGCCCTACGTCACGCACCTCGCTCATCCGACCCACACCAGCGGCGGGTGGGATGAACAAGAGATGATGAACTTGACGGTGCGTTGGGAAATGCCATTTGGCGCAACCTTCACCTCGTCAACGTCCAGTTTCGATCGGCACACCAACTATTCCGAGGAAACCAGCCCCCGATTCGCAGCAGGTGTCCAAGGGATCGTCAACTACGCGTGCTACGGCGCGAATCCACTATGTGGCCCCGGTATGCTAACGAGTATGGGCGGCGATGGCGCTTTTGCAGCCAAAACGGAACGCTTTGCCCAGGAACTTCGCTTGGTATCGGACAGTGATAGTCGATTTAAGTGGACGGTTGGCGCGTATTACAAGAACGAGGACTCCGTCGCCAAGGAATTTGACGATTGCACGACGGGTGGTAGCCCCGTCTACGCAACGTTTGATGCCCCCTGTTATCTCCAATACTCCTTTGCGGACGACGTTCCTCTCGACACCCAACGATCGATTATTAATACCCTAAATATGTTCATTCCTGGAAACGCTGACTTCAAGAACTACGGTGAACGGTCGTTCTACGGCGAAGTGAGCTACGCCATCAACGATGAGTGGGAGGTCCTAGCCGGCGCCCGCCAAGCCACCGTGAATTTCGACTTGGATATCGGCCAACCCTCTTCGAGTTCGCCTGAAAATCCGATGATCTCCGAGGCCAATGAAACCAAAATGGTATCGCCTAAAGTCACCGTGACTTGGCGCCCTAAAACCGACTGGATGATCTATGGCACGTTCTCACACGGTTTCCGACCCGGGATCATCAACAACGGGCTGGTGTCACGAATCGCGGAATTGGAACCGCTGATTGCAACCGACCCCATCGCTAGAGGACATTATGAGCGCCTTGACGACCTCCGACTTGTTGATGGTGACGAGGCCATTAATTTGGAGCTTGGAGTCAAAGCGACGGTTCTAGACGGTCGACTTAGTTTCACCACCGCGATCTACGATATCGAATGGAAGGATACGATTATCGGCATGACCGATCAAATCGACGATGTCGTCGGCGTGACCCCCTTCAGCTACGGGTTTAACGTCAACTCGGGTGGCGCAGAAAGCCAGGGAATGGAGTTCGAAATTCGCGCAAAGTTGAGCGACAACCTATCACTCAACTTGGGCGGTGATTTCAACTGGACCGCCAAGATCAACTCCGGAGGTGCTGGACGATATGCGGGGGTGGACATCACCCCAGGCAACCGCCTCGCCAATGCGCCGAAGCATAGCGCCTACGGTTCACTGGTCTACGACTTTACGCTTGGAGGTAATGCAGCCTCCGTCCGCGGTGACGCATACAGAGTCGCGGAGTCGTGGAATACCGCAAACAACGAACGACCGGCACCTGCGTATACCACGTTAGACGTAAAGCTACTGGTCTATCGGGGTGATTGGCGGTTCGCGGCGTATGTCCGGAACCTGACCGACGAAGTTATCGTCTATGAATTCAACCAGGTGGGGTTCCGATTCGGTCGTCCCCGTACGATTGGTTTAGAAGCTACCTATACGCCCGGCGGGTAACACCACGCCATAATCGGAACCGGGCTGAGCGGCGATGCCGCCGCTCCTGAGTTGTCCACATAATACGGGCAGGCTCGGGCGTGAGGCATCGCCGAACGCATGAAGCTAGGGAAGATTCCCGCGAAGATTATCCGGCCGCCGCGGAAGTTTTCACGTGCGGCACAACTTCGCTTTGCGTCTCGCGATACGGGAATTTGTCGGTAAGCCCTGCCAAAACGCGATAAACCTCCGGGTTGTCGGTATCGGCGACCATCGCTTCGGTGGTCTGACCAGGTACATCCTCTTGGGGCAAATTGGCCGCATGACGATGATAAACGGCCAATCCCAGCCGAAGCCCCTTGTCTTTGCGCGGAAATGCACCGTGCCATGTCGCTCCATGCCATACGATCACAGAGCCTTTAGGGGCTTCCGCAGGAATGGCGTCCTTGATCCGATCGGGCGGCGGCGTTGGTTTGCCCTCGGTATGGGTACCCGGAACGTAGGCCAGTGCGCCACCATCAAGTGTGTAGTCTGTGAGGCACCAGGTACTGTTTCCGCTATGTGCAACAGGACCCCAGGGCAGGGGCGTTGCCGCCTGATCGGCATGCAAACCAAGACCAGGTCCGTAGCCGAAGTCACCTTGCCACTTAACAAAGCAATTAGCGCTTGAGAGCCGGGTCTGCCCTGCCATCATATGATTTTGAAGGGCGACCGAAACGGGATTGACGGCAAGATCTCGGAAGAGGCGATCCACCTGTGTGAGTTTCTGAATCAAGAACTGCGTGGGATTAAGGACCGCTTCTTTAAATCCCAACGCTTCAATTTGTTTCATTTGCTCAGGTGTAAGCTTGGGCTTTGGGAATTCCAGTTCGTCGAGGGGTCCGTCGTCAAGCGTGAACTTCGAGCCTGTCATCGCCTCAGCGCGCTCCAAAATAATCTCGACAATCCGATCGATGCGTTCTAGTCCAAATTCGTTCACTTCCGGCGGAACGATAGTGAGCCCATTCGATTCGAGTTCGCGGGCATACTCTTCGATACCAAGCTCTTGAATCTCTGCGCTTAAGTCGAGTTGAGTTTTCGCCATTGGGCATGATTCCCTATTTAGTCAGACTTATATAACCACAACCGTCGTTATAGACAAGGAGATAACGATTCCAACGAAGGGTTCGAAAGCGATGGATGACGCCGACGAGAACCCGCTGTTATTCAAATTGCGACCCTATCGAAGGCCCCATCTGAAGCCGTTCAATACTGGGTCCGTCTTGAATCCAAGGGCCCGCTGACGTCAGTCCCATTAGTGTGCAGAATCTTGCAGGATTGCGTTCGATCATCTCGGGCGTGGTGGACGCCCAGAACATTTCCTGTGCTTGCACGGAGTCACGAACGTGCGGCAACACCAGCGTCATGCGATTACCCTCAGCCGTCCGAGGGACCGCGCCGTGCCATAAACTGCCGTGCCACGCGATAACGGATCCCGCCGGGACTTCAATAACGCGGATATCTTCGTGGTCGTGAGCCATGGTCATATCGGGCGGTACGGGTCTCGAAAATCGATGGCTTCCCGGCCAAACACAAAGGGCACCGTTCTCACGCGTGTAGTCGGTGAGCACCCAAGTCACGACGGTGTAGTTCGATAGTTTTCCCCAGGGTGCGGGAAATTTGCCGCTATGATCCGCGTGGAGCGCTAAAGCCGGAGCGCCCTGGTCCTTGATAAGCCCCGTGCATTGACTGAGTTTGGCACGGTAGCCGACCAAATAACTGACCAACGTTAGCGGAGCAGGTGCCATTAAGGCTTCCTCGAAAACGGGATCTTCGGGCAACATATGAAAGAGGGTGGAACCTAACCCGGATGCTGAACCCATCATGTCGGTACGGTTGGATTGGGCTAAGCGATCCATCGCCGTCTTGATGCGTTCGATTAAATCGGGTGGTGCAGCTTTGCCCGGCGGCAGGATGGTGTAACCATCCGTTTCTAATTCTGCGATGTTTTTATGCAGATCATATTCTTCGATCTCTCGTTTGAGTCGATCCGTGGCGGCGCGCCCCACCGGCAATGGATCTTCTTTCCATTTTCGCGAGGCCAAGTCGCGCAATGCGTTAAGTTCGTCGGCCAGCTGGAATCGATCAATTGCCATTAGATATGCCTTAACGTTCCTAATATCGGGCTGCGAGCTACGGTTCTATTTCTTGTAGTGATCGGGGAACCCGACCTTCGCACTCATGCCAGCTTTGATCGCCTCGCCGGTCTTTGTGTCGTAACGATGATAATCACCGCGGACGGGCACTCGCATGTCTTTCCCGGCCGGTTCGGTATCGAACAAGCTCAAGTAGCCGCTCGGCCCCTGTCCCCCAATGGTGTAATCGGGGGTCTTCCCCCACGGCATCGCGTTGTAGACGTTCATCAACCGTGCGAACCGCTTAGGATTGCGTGCGAGCGCTTCGTCGGTCGCCGTGTGACGGTAGGCCTCTTGGGTTTGCATGTGGGGGCGGTTATACATGCCCAAAATCATCAAACGAAGACCATCCGTTGTTTTCGGATAAGAACCGTGCCAGGTGTGATCACCCCAGATAATCATGGATCCGGCAGGGGCTTCAACAGCCTCGGCATTGTCGGCCCAATATTCGGATTCTTCCTTCGATGGGAGCCGTCGCCAACGGTGACTACCCGGAACGAACGATAGCCCACCATCCTCTTTCGAGTAGTCGGTAAGCAGGTAGTTGAAATTCGCACCGTAGGTCTCGACCGCCATGGTGGGCATGTCGAACTGTGCCCAGTCGGCGTGAATGCCTGTACGCGCATCCCCCTTACCTTTGACCCACGCATTGCAGAGTGACAAGACGCAGTTGGTACCCACCATCCATTGGATCAAACCAAGAGCGGTCGGAGTCAAGACTAACTTTTCGAAAAGGAGATCATCCCAAAGAACGAAACGAAGTAACTCTTGGCCGTCACTAAAAACGCTGGACAGTTCGTCGCGCGAGCAATCCTTACGCTCGCAAGCTATCCGCAAAACCGCTTCTTTCGCTTCCTCGTGCTGTTCGGGCGACCCGACCTTCTCTGGTGATAACACCGTGTATCCAAATGCCTCGAGTTCGGCCAAATTTTCTAGCAGGTCAAGCTCTTTCAACTCACGATAAAGTGCTGGCGTATCTTTAGCCGATGACCAATCTTTGATCTCCATATACGAGGCCCTTTAAGTCAACGACGCGACTACTATGCTTGACTGGATGATGTAATCAAGGTTTAAAGACACCATTCCTTTCGTATGGGCATTAGGGATGTGCACATGAATCGAACCGAAAACAACGACTGGGAAGAATATGCCTTAGCCGGCCAGAAACGCGCTCTCGAACTCAACAACCGAGGTCCCATGCATTTTGATCAAGATGGGTTCCTTCAGAAAGACATCCTCGACGCCTATTTTCGAACGGGTTTCTACGTATTCACCGGGGTAATTTCCCGAGAGGAAGTCGCTGAACTAAAGCAGGAATTTGATCAGGTCCTCGACAATGCGCCGATCTCTGACGATGACCCCACAGACGCGCTCGGACGGCCCGTGAAATTCAATGGCTACTACTCACTTTCAAAGAATGAATCACCTGGGACAAATATCACCTCTCGGAATGCTGTTGGTTTGGTGTCGCACCCCTTAATGATGATGGATTCAGCCTTGCGCGTGTATGGGCATCCTCAAATTCTGCGTATGGTCGAGAGCGTCAACGGCCCTGACTTCATTCCTTTCCATGAGGCGGTTTTTCACAAGGCGGCAGGAGAGGGCGCGCCTACCCGATGGCACCAAGACGGACGAACGCATTGGACGAAAGAGGGGAAGAGTCTTGAGCGGCTAGACGGCTCCGGCAAAACGCATGGCTTCAATTTATCCGTATCGTGGAGCCAAGGGACGCTGGAGAACTGTCTTTGGGTAGTCCCCGGGAGCCATCGGCAATGGCGTTTGGCCGACGGCGCGGAATTTCCCCCGATTACCGAGTGGTTGCCCGAGGCCGTTCCCATGATACTAGCGCCCGGCGACTGCGGCATGGTGAATCGAAGTTCATTGCATGGGTCGTACCCCAATCGATCCCCCGGCACACGAATCACCATGGTAATCGGCTTTCACAAACGCGATTCAGCGATCGGTACGAAGACAACAAATGTCCACGCGTTTAAGCGCCCGGGAGAGATCAAGGAGATTACCTATTCTGAGGACTACGTGCTTCATCGAGCGCGAATGATACCGATCGCGATCGATGCGCGGCGTCAGTACTACCCGAACGAGATTCCGTACGAATACCAGGGTAGCTACCTCGGCGCGGGTCTCTGGAACGAGCAAGTGCGGTCAGAGATCAGCGAGCCGGGTAGTGAGTATTGGCAGCGAGATATCACCCTTTAGAGAATCTTATCGGCGTGTCGTCCCGTATATCGTTCTCAAGCGAGCTTAATTCACCGTTTTCCCGAACCTTCGTCTTACCAACGAAGTCCTTTCCCACACGACTATCGGTCTTCCGAGGAGTCGACGTCCTGCAACATCACGTACTGCCGATATTGGCTTTCGTCATCAGCCATCAACGCCTCGTGGCTACCCACTTCCATCACCGTGCCC
>ERZ651768.737-NODE-737-length-24361-cov-3.541262_pt1 | contig 24361 bp, 27 predicted proteins | sample MGYA00514754_ERZ651768 | MGnify/ENA metagenome assembly ERZ651768
TTTCGGTGGACAACATTATCGATCAGTCCGTGGTCCAATAAAAATTCCGCTGTTTGGAATCCCTCGGGAAGTTTCTTCTTAATGGTTTGCTCGATAACACGTGGACCGGCAAATCCAATCAGGGCACCCGGTTCGGCGAGAATGATATCTCCCAACATAGAAAAACTTGCAGAGACACCACCCATGGTTGGGTCCGCCAAGATGGATATGTAAGGAATTTTCATTTCGCTCAGCTTGCTGAGTGCCGATGATGTTTTAGCCATTTGCATGAGGGAAAAAATGCCCTCCTGCATTCGTGCGCCGCCTGAACTGCTTGCAATAACCAAGGCCGAATTGTTCTCCATGGCGCGTTCGATGGCACGGGTGATTTTTTCTCCCACTACTGAGCCCATGCTTCCCCCCATGAAACTGAAGTCGAATACACAGATTTCGATAGGCAGCCCTTCTATTAATCCGGAACCGGTGACCACCGCATCGTTGGAAATTCCTTTTTTAACCGAAGACTTGATGCGATCTTTATACTTTTTAGTGTCCTTGAACTTTAAGGGGTCTGAGGATGTCAGGTGCTGGTCGTGTTCTTTAAATGTTTCTTGATCTATGAGTTGATGGATTCTTTGCCGGGTTTCCAGGCGAAAATGGCTATCGCATAGGGGGCAGACCTTCAGGTTGGTTTCCAGCTCGGCAATGTAAATCTTTTCCTTGCATTTTTTGCATTCGGCCCAGAGGTCTTCATCCTTAGCGATTTTTTTTCCGCCGATACCTGCCTTGATTTTATCTATCCATGACATCTGAAAATTTCTCCAATGGTCCCTCGGCAGGGGAGGCAACCGGGCCACGCCCAGTGGTTAATGAGTGTTTACAGGTGGAGGGGATGTTTTACTGGACTCGGCCTCCAGTTTTTTATTTTTTAACAACAAGCCAATTGGACCGATAATGGCATAGGTGACACCAAGAATAAACAACGCAACCCGCGGTATCGTTGCCAGAACATAAATGAATAAAATCACGAACAGGAAACGGGAAAACACCACCCGTTTTTTAAAGTCAAACCGTTTAAAGGCTGGGTATTTGATATTGCTGACCATGAGGAACGCCAGGGCATAAACCACCATCACCATTATGAAAGGGTTCATACGCGTGGCAAACAAGTCTTCAAAGGCGATCACGATTGATGCTATCACAACCGCTGATGCTGGACTCGGCAGGCCGACAAAATGTTCACTGCGAATCTCAGGCTTAGTCACATTGAATCGGGCCAGTCGCAGGGCGGCACAAAGTAGAAACAGGAAAGCGGCCATCCACCCCAAGCGGCCAAACGGTTTCAATACCCATGAATAGGCCAGGAAGGCAGGGGCCATGCCAAAGGTGATGATGTCTGCCAACGAATCGTATTGTTCGCCAAATGCGCTGGTGGTTTTGGTCAACCGGGCGATGCGGCCATCCAGCCCGTCAAAAATCATTCCTGCCACAATGGCCCAGGCGGCGAAATAAAACTGTTCATTCAGCACCGCGATAAAGGCGTAGAAACCACAAAATACATTTCCTGTGGTGAACAAACTGGGGAGGATATGAATGCCTTTTTTACGTTGCATAGGCTTCTTATTTTAGATAACCAATAATGGAACTTCCTCCGCTGACAATATCGCCAATCGCGACCTTTATGTCTGTACCTTCAGGTAGAAATATATCTACTCGTGAGCCGAACCGGATCAGGCCAAAGCGTTGCCCCCGTTGATACTCATCGCCTTCTTTTGCCCAGCAAACAATTCTGCGGGCGATCAAACCGGCGATCTGCTTCACTAAAATTGTAACATGGCCATTAGTCAGGAGAATAGCGCTTTGTTCGTTATCCAAGGAAGCTTTGTGGCTGGCCGCGTTGAGAAACTTGCCTGGATTATAGCGGGTAGCCTGTATTTTTCCGGAGATGGGCACCCGGTTTACATGAACGTTAAAAACATTCAGGAAAATACTGACCCGTGTATAGACCTCATCCAGCAATGGGTCTTTTTCCGGAACAATTTCAACGACCTTGCCATCCCCCGGGGAAACTATGGAATTAGGGTCTTCGGGAATGCTCCTTTCAGGGTCACGAAAAAACCAAGTGACAAAAAGGAACAGTCCACCAAAAAGGCCGGCGACCCACAACCAGGACAAAGCCCAAAAAATCCCCGTTAAAACAGCAAGGGGAAGGATAAACATATAGCCTTCTTTAGCAATAGGAATGCGCATGACCTTATTGCAACTTCTTACCGATGAAAGGCATCATTTTCCTGAGCTTTTCTCCGACAATTTCGATACGGTGTTCTTTATCCTGTGCCAATCTGGCGTTGAATACTGGACGGTTGGCTTGGTTTTCCAGAATAAATTCTCTGGCGAAGCTTCCGCTCTGAATTTCGCCAAGAATCCGTTTCATTTCCTCACGGGTTTCCTGGGTAATGATGCGTGGTCCGCGGGTTACGTCCCCATATGCTGCAGTGGTGCTTATAGAATAACGCATATTGCCGATACCACCTTCATAAATGAGGTCAACAATCAATTTGAGTTCGTGAAGGCACTCAAAATAAGCAAGGTCAGGATTATATCCGGCATCTACCAAAGTGTCGTATCCGGCACGGATCAATTCGGTAACTCCTCCGCACAATACTGCCTGTTCTCCAAACAGGTCGGTTTCAGTCTCTTCCCTGAAATTGGTTTCCAGGACACCCGCGCGGGTCCCGCCAATGCCCTTAGCATAGGCGAGGGCTATCTTTTTAGCGTTTTTGGTTACGTTCTGGTGAACCGCCATCAGGCAGGGAACGCCTGCGCCTTGTTCATAGGTCCTCCTAACCAGATGTCCAGGAGCTTTTGGGGCGATCATGAAAACATCCACAAATTTTGGTGGGACAATTTGCCCAAAATGAATATTGAATCCATGTCCCCAGGCCAGGGCCATGCCTTTTTTCAAATGAGGTTCGATATCCTTTTCATACATGGCCTTTTGCTTGTCATCGGGAATCAAGATCATCAGGATATCTGCTTTTTTTGTGGCTTCCGGAACAGTCATGACGTTCAGTCCATCCTTTTGGGCTCTTTTCCAGAAAGCGCTATCTTTTCTAAGACCAACGACAACTTTTATTCCACTATCGTGAAGATTTCTGGCATGGGCATGCCCCTGGCTACCATAACCAATAATGGCAATTGTTTTCTTCTTTATGATTTTGATGTCCGCGTCTTTGTCATAAAAAATCTTCGACAAAATAGTTCTCCTTATATTCTTTGTGCAATTTTAGTTGATCGATTTATTTCCACGACCGATAGCGATTCTTCCAGACCGGACGATTTCCTTTATTCCCAAAGGGGCCAACAGATCTAAAAAGCTGGCTATTTTTCCCTCATCACCGGTAATTTCAATGGTATAGGCGCTGGGGCTCACATCGACAACCTTAGCTCGAAACAGGTCTACGATTCTTAGAATCTCTTCCCTGACCCGGGCTTCAGCGTTTATCTTGATTAACAACAATTCCCGATCGACAAATTTTTCCTCGGTCAGGTCAATGACTTTGATAACATCGATTAGTTTATTGAGTTGTTTGGTGATCTGCTCAATTTTAGCGTTGTCAGCACGAGTAACTATGGTCATGTGAGAAATTTCTGGGTTGGATGTTTCAGCGACATTCAGGCTTTCAATATTGAATCCACGGCTACTGAAAAGACCTGATACGCGGGACAAAACACCAAACCGATTGTTCATTAATACAGAAATGGTATGCTGCATTTTCCTGGAATCCGGGTTTAAGGTTCACCCCAAACCTATTGGGGAGGATAGTTTTTCTAAAACCTCTTATACTAACAAAATCAAAGATTTTTTACTAATAAGAATTGCTTTCCGGAGTATAAATGGAGGCGGGTCAGGAATAATCATGCGGGAGAAATTCCATATCAGCCAGGCTTTTGCCAAGGTGAAAAAGGCTATTCGTTCATTTCCGACTCCCAGCGTGACCGTTATAAGCCGGAAGTATGATCCCTTCGCCGTTCTGGTCAGTTGCATCATTAGCCTGCGGACCCGGGATGAGGTCACACAAACGGCTGCATCCCGCTTATTTAGACAGGCAAAAAATCCGGAAGAATTATTGAAACTTTCGAATGCAAAAATAGAAAAGGCCATTTACCCCGCGGCATTTTTCCGCAACAAAACCAAGTCGCTGAAAGAACTTTGTAAAGACTTGTTAGATAACTATGAAGGGAAGGTTCCTGATAAACTGGATGAGCTTCTTAAGTTAAAGGGGGTCGGACGCAAAACCGCCAACCTGACTTTAATTCTGGGGCATGACAAACCCGGAATCTGTGTGGATATTCATGTTCACCGTATTTCCAATCGTTGGGGATATGTAAAAACCAAGTCCCCTTATGAAACCGAAATGGTGCTGAGGGACAAACTGCCTCGTAGGTACTGGAAGGGGTATAATAATTTACTTGTTACCTTCGGACAAAATATCTGTAAACCGGTTTCGCCGTTTTGCGGGTCCTGCCCCCTTGCAAAAGTCTGCCCAAAAACCGGAGTCACCACTAGCCGCTACTAGCCGTAGGGGCTGTGATATCCCCTCATTAGTTTTTACCCTTTCAGGGCATGAAGGTTAATGAAGAGATATCACACGTGCCCCGAAAAGGGTCGCAGGGGTAAACTGGCAACCACTAAGCGTGGGTAAGGGGTCAGCGCCTGACAAACTATAACCTTAGAATCGGCAAAAAACTATGGAACTGCTTAAAGAAATCGACACCATTATTGAAGATGTAAAAGACGAGGCGAACAACTTCAAGGCCGCCGAATCTCATGCTGAGGAAGTCGAAGCGTTAAAGGAAATGCTGGATGCCTTGATGCGGGGCGCCCACCAGGTGCAGGAAAAAATAGACCAATATAACGACCGCCGGTATCGTTAATAATTTTTGAATCTTACTAAAGGGCATCTCTAAAAATTGCTTTTGGCCATGAGCGGGCGGGGTACCGCCGCAGGTAAAGTTGGCGTTTTCATCTTGCGCGCCGAAACTATAATTTGTTTTCTGGGCTTTTGCCATCTGCCCCCACAGCGAGTGGGCCTGCGAGTTGCCTTAGAGAAAATTACCAAATAAATAGAGATCTCCTAAAAAAAACCTCTTTTATCAATTCAACTCCAACCTTTTTAAACTTGGCAGGCTCTGGTTTTTAGCGAGTTCATCGGCTTTTCCTATATCAATCTCGTTTCGGACCAGAATGAGCATCTCCAGGCTCTTCAGATTTTTAGACTGCAATAAAGCCTTCATTCCCTCGGTGGAAATGCGGTTATTATAAAGGTCCAGGGTTTTCAGGTTGGCAAACCGGGGTGAGTTGGCAATCGCCAGAGCCCCACGGTCGCTGATCTCATTGGCGCTCAAATCCATATAGGTCAGGGCAATGGAATTTTCCGATGCAGCCAGCGCCTCCACTCCTTCATCCCCTATCCGGTTCCGGGTCAGCTTAAGTTCCTTCAGGTTCTTCATATTGGGCGACTCGGCAATCATCCGTGCTCCGTGGGCAGAAATATCATTGCCCCACAAGGAAAGCTTCTCGGTATGTTTGAACGTTTCCGATTCGGCAAGAATCCGCACCCCTTCATCCCCTAACTTGTTTCCCTGCAAAGCCAGAGACTTCACATTTTTCAATTCAGGCATTTCAGCGAGAACCTTTATTCCCTTCACCCCGATCAATGACCGATTTAAATTGACTTTTGTTCCATCCGGATCCAACCTCTCCTTGATATGAGCCGGAATATCAGTGGGAGGCCCCATTCGCCGGCCATAACCATGGCCACCATGTTTTCCGCCCTTTCCGTGCTTTACGCCACCATGTTTTTCTGAGCTCTGGTCCATCTGCTTCCCCTCATGGGGGGAATGTTCTCCTGCCCCAATTGCGGGCAGAGACCAGATCAACCAACCCAACACCAAAACTCCCTGAACCACTTTTTTATGCATCAGCACGATAGAAATCTCCTTTTTATTTCGAAGCAACACAGCGAAACCCAATATAATTTTTTTTCTGGTCCGGAAACGCTTTGCCGCGAACCGCCGGGCGAGCCAGATCCTGGTTGGAATACCAGGATCCGCCTTTCATCACTTTAAATTTTTCGCCATAGAAATCGTTATCATATTCGTTACCCAAATAGGGTTGATACCAGTCCTCAGTCCACTCCCAGACATTCCCCGACATATCCATCACCCCATAAGGGCTGGCCCCCTCCGGAAACTTGCCTCCCGGACTGGTGTTGCGGTAATTGTCGCCCATTCCACGAATATTGGCGTTGAGAGGGTCCGGTTCGTTACCCCAAGGATAATGCCGGGCATCGGTGCCCCGTGCCGCCTTTTCCCATTCCGCTTCCGTTGGCAGGCGTTTTTTCGCCCAGAGGCAATAATCCATCGCTAACTGCCAGGGAAGACTCACCACCGGCTGGTTAGGATGGTTCAATCGGGGATTTTCAAATTCACGGGGAGGCGGCTTACCCGTGGCTTCCATATATAACGAGTAATCACCCACAGTAACCTCATACTTATCAATATGGAAAGCAGGCAAGGTCACCGTATGTGCAGGGGTCTCATCGCGGTACCAGTCCAGGGACTCGGAATGAAACTGCCTCACCGCCCATTGAAGATCTTCCTCGGAACTCCCCATAATAAAGGGGCCTTCGGGAATCAGGACGGTCTCCCCCGCTTCCACCTTTAAAATCCCAAAGATACCCGGACCCAAAAACAGAAAAACAATCAGGAAAAATGTAACCTTGAACACAGTGTTTTTCAGAGTTTTTTCAGAACCCATTTTCATCTTCCCCGTCAAGGAACTCAAGAACTCACGGAGAACCTCCGCTGGTGACTGGCAATAGCTTTATCTGCGGGCAAACGGTCTCTCGGCCCAACGGGCTATTGTCATTGCCTCTACGGCTAGTGGTTGGAAACTAAACCGGTTTCAAGCCGATGGAATCATCCCCTTCTTACGGGCGTATTCAAAAATATTACCCGCTTCGATGATTTCAATCACTTCACCCAGCGATTTCAGATCATAAGTTTTATTGCTGGACCGGTTGGTGATCGTATTTACATTCAAATCAATGATCAGGTCATCACCCGTTTTAATCTCTTCGACCAAGCGCGTGGCGCATTCAAACGGAATGAAGAACCCACCATCCACGGAATTGCGGTAAAAAATTCGAGCATACGAATCTGCGACGACCGCCCGAATTCCGGCGATCTCCATACAGGCAGGAGCGTGCTCACGGGAGGACCCGCAACCAAAATTTTTCCCGCCGATGATGATGGAATATTTCGACTCACTCTGCCCATTTTCAGTAAAAGGGATGTTTCCATCCGGCAGACCCGCCTGGTTGACCGGAACTCCTGATAACGCAAATTTGCCGTAGTTCTTGCGCTCTTCAGGATCACTCAAACTGTACACCAGATGCTCCGCAGGAATGATCTGATCCGTATCAATATCATTCCCCAGGACATAAGCAATGCCTTCAATCACTTTATTCATTTTATTTTTTTAAGGATTTAATTATTGAGGAATTCCGCAGGATTGGTAATGTGCCCAGTCAGGGCAGAAGCCGCCGCTGTGTAAGGCGAAGCCAGATAAACATACGCCTGTTTGGATCCCATCCGGCCGGGGTAGTTCCGGTTGGTGGTCGAGATCACTACCTGATTGTCCTTAGCCCGGCCGAAGGTGTCTTTGGGTCCTCCAAGACATGCCGCGCAAGAGGGATCACCCAGATAGGCCCCTGCATTTTTAAAAATATCCATCAATGTTTCACCACCTACTTTTTCCTTATACAAATCCTGCTCCACTTCACGGGTCGCTGGCACAATGAAAGTGTCAATCTTCACTTTCTTGCCTTTCAAAAGCCGAGCCACCGCTAAAAAATCGGTGATTTTACCGCCGGTACAAGAACCGATATAAGCCCGGTCGAGTTTCACATCCAGGCACTCGCTGACCTTGGCCTTGTTATCAGGAGAATGCGGTTTCGCCACAATTGGTTCCATCTCACTGGCATTGTAGGTTTTCTTGAAAAAATACTGTGCATCATCATCAGAATTGTAAATTTTGTAAGGCGCATCGGTTCTCTGCCGGACATAGTTGAGGGTCACGTCATCCGCTTCGATGATACCGTTTTTCCCGCCCGCTTCAATCGCCATGTTGCAGAGGGTCATCCGTTCTTCCATGGAAAGCTTCATGACCGCGTCACCGCGCCATTCCATCGCCCGATAGGTCGCGCCATCCACCCCGATATCGCCAATAACGGTGAGGATCACGTCCTTGGCCATAATATGCTCGGGAAACGTACCAATAAACTCAAAGCACATCGACTCTGGAACCCTGACCCAGAGCTTGCCGGTACCCAGAATAAATGCCGCGTCCGTATTGCCGATTCCAGTGGAAAACATTCCGAAGGCACCGGATGTGCTGGTGTGGGAGTCCGTACCAAATAAAACATCGCCGGGCCGGTTGAATCCTTCCTGGGCCAGCGCGAGGTGGCAAACTCCTTTATAATTATCGGTCCCGGGATCAAAATAATGTGGTAGAGATTGCTCCTTCACAAACTGGCGAAGGATATCTATATTCCTGTTGGCGTGGGTATCCTTGGTAAAGATAAAATGATCGGGAATGATCACCACCTTGTCCCGGTCCCATACTTTGGCGTTTTCGCCAAACTGCTTTTTAAAGATCGCGAAGGTACCCGGCCCACAAACATCATGCGTCATCAGCACATCCGCATTCACCCAGATATTGTCGCCAGGCCGAACCGACTCTTTACCTGCATGCGCGGCTAAAATCTTTTCTGTAATCGTCATTCCCATCAAACAGGTTCCTCCAACGCGGATAATAAACCCGCAGATTGCTTCAGTTTCTTTTTTTAAATTCCGAAAAGATTATGAATTGGTAAGATACCATTGAAATCCATCAAACCATATAAAATTTTTATTTTACCGGTTTTTTCACGTAAAATAAACTTAACAAGGCCCCAGCAAGCCTTTTGGACAACCCGTTTCCAAAAATAAAATGATCGGACTCATCAAAGAAACCATCGACCGGCTACGTTATAAAATTCCTTTGCGCCCCCGGCAGGTCCAGATCGAAATCACCAATCGTTGTAATATGGATTGCCCCATGTGCCAGAGGGAAGATCTCGGGATCGAACTGGAACACATGAGTTGGACCCATTTCACCACCGTGGTGGATAAATTGGGCCATCGCGAAGATATCACCCTGACCGGATGGGGGGAACCTTTCATCCACCCCCGTGTTTTCGATATGATCGCCTTCTGCAAGGAACGCGGTCATAAAGTGATGATCACCTCCAACGGCCTGTTCACCAAACCCTCGATGGTAGACGACATCTTAAAGTCTGATGTGGATACAATCACCTTCTCCATCGACAGTGTCAACGGAAATGAAACGGTTATCAAAGGGCACACCAGCAACAAGGTCTATGAAAATATCGAAGCTGTAGTGAAAGGCAGAAAACCCGGGACCCTGGGGGTTCGGCTGCAGGCCACCCTGCACGCGAATTGCGATAACGATCTTTATGATGTTATCCGTTATGGAGCACGAATCGGATGCGACATCATCAATGTAGGTCGGCTTGATCGACAGTTTCGTCCTAATCTCGAACGTCCTGACGCCCAGCAGGAGCGGTCCATCTTCCTGAAAGCCGATGAAATCGCCCGGTCCTGCGGTATCCAGCTGGACTGGTTGCAATATTCGGTTTCCAGCGGATTGACCCGGTTTGTATACCGCCTGTTAAAGAAGAAGTTGCACCGGTCAGGACAATATTGCCTGAAAACATTTGACTACGCTTACGTCACCCGTGAAGGGCATGTGACCCCTTGCTGCCTCCTGCCCAACTCAAAAATGGGCAATCTCCTGCACGACAGCCTGGGCAGTATCTGGAAGAATGAGAAGTTCGACCATTTCCGCGAAAACTACCGCGACACCTGCGGCAACTGCGACTTATGGGTCATCGATCAAATCCCTTCAGATGCCGAGCTTTCAACACCTAAACCTACTAACCTGCAAAACCCCCTGTTGGTTAAATAGACATCCAAGTAAATAAATTTAAGAATCTGCTGTCTCTTCCCTCCCTCCCGTAAATATGGATTTGGGGTACAATGCAAGGCATGGGGAAGCTTGGAACAATGATCAACTAAAACAGTTTGGGAAAAAACATCTTGTCAAGCTCCCAATACCCTTTGCTCGCCAAATAAAATTACTGTAAATTCCCCCCAGCCCCCTGCTTAAAAGCGAGTAAGGAAAACATAGTGACAATAAAAAAAATTTATCAAACGGGGGTTCCGGTCAAGGTATGGACCGAAGACCTCGATAAAAAAGCCGAAGAACAACTGCGCAATATTTCATCGCTTCCCTTCATTCACAGCCATGTTGCTGTCATGCCCGATGCGCACCTTGGCATCGGCTGTACGATCGGCTCTGTCATCCCCACCCTTGCGGCCATCATTCCATCAGCCGTCGGGGTCGATATCGGTTGCGGTATGATGGCGGCCAAAACCAACCTGCACGCCAAAGACCTGCCGGACAATCTGTCGAAACTCCGCCATAGCATCGAAAAAACCATTCCGCTGGGGCCAGGCATGTGCCATCAAAAAGATGTGGAATTGGGAAAACTCCTCAATCCGTTTATATCAAGAGCCGAAATCGATGCATTCCTCAAAGACGATGCCGAAGAACGGTTCCAGGTCAAAGCAAAAAAATGGCGGCAACAACTCGGTTCGCTCGGCGGTGGCAACCACTTCATTGAAATTTGCCTGGACGAAACCGATCGCCTTTGGGTCATGCTACACAGCGGTTCACGGGGTATTGGCAACAAGATTGGTATGGCCTTCATCGAACGGGCAAAAAAGGATATGCGCACCCATCATATCAACCTGCCAGATAAAAACCTCGCCTACCTGTCAGAAGGAACGCAAAACTTCAAAGATTATGTTCAGGCTGTCGGCTGGGCACAGGAATATGCCTCAATGAACCGCAGGTTCATGATGACGCTCATCTTCGGTCAACTGGAACATTATTTCCCTCATATCCGGGTCGAGGAGTCGGCCATCAACTGCCATCATAACTATGTCGAGAGGGAGAACCACTACGGAGAAGAGGTCTGGGTCACCCGCAAGGGAGCCATTCGGGCAAGGGAAAATGATTGGGGAATCATACCCGGCTCCATGGGAACCCGTTCCTATATCGTAAAAGGCAAGGGCAATGCCGAGTCCTTTCACTCCTGCTCCCACGGCGCGGGACGATGCATGAGCCGGAAACAGGCCTTTCACAAATTCAATATGCAGGACCTGGAAAATCAAACAAAAGGCGTCGAGATGTCACGGCGCAAAGCTATTATCGATGAGATACCCTCTGCCTACAAAAACATCGATGATGTGATGAGCAACCAGAAAGACCTGGTGGAAGTGGTGCATACTCTCAAACAAATCGTCAATATAAAAGGGGACTGATATTGACCTTTATTCCCGAAAAAAACCTCATTTATCATGACTTGGCAAAAGTTTGTTACAGCTCTTTAGCTATCAATGGGTTATCATCCAAAGTTAAATTTAATTCTTAGAAACTGCCTGAATAGCAATGGCCGATTCCAAATTTATAAACCAGCAGATCATTATCGATAGACGCCCCCTATGGATCCTACTTTTTGAACGACTGCGCCGGTATATTATTCTGGCCCTGTTTTTCGGTATTTTTGCGCTATTGTTGACGCAGGAAGGCCCCAGCGGCTTGTCACCGGAAGGCTATAAAGTTCTCTGCCTCTTTTTTCTTTGTGTCAGTCTTTGGTCTACCAATCTCATTCCCCTGTCGATCACCAGCCTCCTGGCTATCGCGGCAGTTCCGCTTCTGGGGATAATGGAAGCCTCCAAGGCTTACAGTTATTTTGGTAACAAAGCGGTTTTCTTTATACTGGGGGTCTTCATCCTATCGGCATCAATGATCGCCTGCGGACTCAGCACCCGAATTTCCATCTGGGTGATGGAACACTGGGGCGAAACACCCGGGCGGTTGGTCAGTTCCACTTATTTTTTTGCGGGAATCAGCTCATGCTTCATGTCCGAACACGCGGTGGCGGTCATCCTGTTTCCCATCATCCACGAAATCATACAGTCCTTGAATTTAAAACGGGACAATTCTGTCTTTGCCAAGTCCATGTACTTTGCAATGGCTTGGGGATGCATCATCGGAGGGGCCATGACCGTGCTCGGTGGGGGAAGAGTACCCCTGGGTTTAGAGATGCTGGAAAAAGCCACGGCCGGCCAACAAACCCTGGGAATTCTTAAATATACTCAGTTGAGTTTTCCGCTGGTGCTACTCTTGTTTGCGGGGGGGTGGCTGGCCTTGAAAATCATGTTTCCTCCGGATATCCATGACATCGAACCGGCTCGAAAAGCGTTGAAACAAAAATCACTGGTCATGGGACGAGTAACCTTTCAGGAGAAGGGCATTGCCTTGGTGATGGGAGCCACGCTTTTTTGCTGGTTCGGGTATGGCGACCAGTTGGGTATCGCCAACATCGCCATCATTTCCATCGTTCTATTGTTCGTGCTGAACCTCATAACCTGGAAAATGGTGGAAGCTCACATCAACTGGGCCATTGTTCTAATGTACGGAGGCGCCATCTGCCTGGGAGAGGTCATGGCGGAATCGGGGGCGGCGTTATGGCTGGCTGAAAAACTGTTTTCGGGGCTGGTCGAATCGGGACTTGTTTTTCTACTGGTCATGGCGGTGTTGTCCACCCTGTTCACCACTTTTATGAGCAACTCAGCAGTCATCGCCATCCTTTTGCCTACTGCCATCAGTATGGGACCGGCTTATGGTATCGATCCGGTAGTGGCCACCATGACAGTGCTATTACCCAGCAACTTTGCCTTCATTTTGCCAATCGCCACCCCGGCCGCGGCGCTGGCTTATTCTTCAAGGTTCTTGACCTTGAAGGATATGATCTGGTCAGGAAGCGTCCTCAGCTTGTTGGGTCTGGTTTGCTACGTTCTCCTCCTTCTGGTCTACTGGCCGTTGATTGGCTTTCAATAACAACGCCAATGAGCGCCGTAAAACAACTTCAACCCCTTGAGCTAAAAAATAAGCTGGATAATGGAGAAGATATTTTTCTGCTCGATGTTCGGGAACCCTGGGAGTATTCCCTGGCCGCCATTGAGGGTTCAGAAAACTTTCCACTGGAAGAGGTCATTGACCGACAGCAGGAATTTATTTTTGAAGAAGAGATCGTGGTGATCTGCCACTATGGAGAACGTTCGCAAAGAGCGGCTATGGAATTGGTGGAGTCCGGGTTCAAATCGGTGCACAATTTAGTTGGCGGCATTGATGCCTGGTCGCAGGTGGTGGATGCAAAAGTACCCCGTTACCGGTCCTCGGGTTAGCCCTCCCACTAGCCGTGGAGGCTGTGATATCCCCATCATTTCCTTCATGCCCCGAAGTGGTAAACTGGGCAAAGGCCCGTCAAGCCGAGACAACTCTTTGATCACAGACGTGATATTTAACCGCCTTCATGTCCCGAAGGGGTGGAAGGAGTAAAAAGCTACTGCTCGTTGGCCCCACGCCTAGTGGCCAGCAACACATCTCGCATGATCTCAATGGGGGCGGTTTGGCCTGTCCAGAGTTCAAACTGCCGTGCCGCCTGATTGACGAACAGTTCACTGCCGGGGATGACCGTGCATCCAGCAGATTTGGCTTCGCGCAAAAGTCTCGTCTCCAGCGGATTGTAAACCGAGTCGAACACAACCATACCTTCTTTAAAATCTCTTGCCAGAAACGGGCTTTCATTGACATCTGGGCTCATGCCCACCGGCGAGCAATTGATCAATACATCTATGGCACGGATTCCCGCATCACGTGCGTATACCAATTCGCAGTCCAGTTCCTTTGCCAGGCTTTCCCCTCGTTCTTTATTTTTATTATAGGTGACGGTCAACCGACCGCCTTTTTCTTTCACCCCAAAGCCGATGGCCTTCGCTGTTCCTCCGGAACCGAGGATCAGGACATTTTTATCCTTTAGCGGTGTACAGGCTTCGAGGGCTGAAATGGCGCCGGAGCAGTCGGTGTTATAGCCTACCCAGTCTGATCCTTCTTTCACCACCGTATTGACCGCGCCGATTTTTCCGGCCGTTTCATCGATTCGGTCCAGCAGGGGCATGATTTGTTCCTTGGCAGGCATGGTGACACTCAGTCCACTAAAGAAATCCTTAAAGCGGATGAAAAATTTTTCCACATTATCGACAAGAAAAGAAACGTAGATGTCCGAAGATCCCTTTTCCTGGAAAGCCCGGTTGTGAATCAAATACCCCTGGCTTTTAGATACCGGATTTCCAATGACTCCATAGATCTTAAAATCAGGACGGGCTGTGTTGATCCGATAAATATCTTTGAGGGTTTTTGCAGGAATCTGGCCGGGAGCACTCTCCTGCCCGGTCTCGAGACTGCCAAAGGTCAGGAATCCGCCAAACAGAGGAGAAAGGATGCGACTGATTTCTCCTAAGTCTCCCATGCAAAGACCAATAAGCTTTTGCTTCTCCTGCCCGGCCCGTTTTAACAATTCAAACATTTTCAGGTTGTCTGCAAGATCCCGGGCGTAGGTAACGATTTTGATGATATCTCCCGGCATTTCGCACATGGCTTCATAAAGCGGATTGAAATCTTCGGGAGTGTGTGAAAAGTCGTGATAAGAAATAATGATCCTTGAGGGATCCCCTTCTTCCAGGAAGGGTTGCAAATGTTCCCGGGGGGTGGAGACTTCAATATCCACGTAATCGGCTCCAGCTTTTAGGGCATCCCGAAGCTGCTTTAAGCGATCTTCATCTGGCCCTTTAAATTGTCCACCATCAATTTTGGAGCGGTTGGTAACGATGACCGGCAGGTTTGCCGAATCGAGCAAAATATTCAGGTCGGGAGCATCTACCAAGTCCAGGCGCAGTTCCAAAATGTCGGCAACCGCCGAAGCGGATGCGATCTGCTCCTGAGCTTTGAACACGGACGGTCCAATAATGGGGACACAAATCATAGGGGAATCCGGCAAAATATGTTCTCAAACCAAAGGCAGGATAGTACCAGAATTAAGGCATTTAAAAAAAGAAAACCGCCCAATCGGCAAAGTTTCATATAGAAAAACTTTTATACTGCGGATGGCTCGGGTTCATTTTCCTCATTTTTTTCCGCCTCAACCTCCTCGGTTTGCACGAACTGGGTTTGCACGAACTGGGCTTCCACCTTCCGGGTCTCTAATTCTGGAGACCGCCCTTGGGTGTGTGAAGTCAACGCCGTTCTGGCTTCCTTCGAAATACTGACCCGGTCTCGTTGGCCCTGAACCCGTTTGACCGGATTCTTGCTGTTCAATTCTGCTATGCGGGCCTGCCCCTGATAGGTTTTAAAAACCCTGCTGACGGGAACAATCGAAATGTCCATGATCTTTTCCTTTCCGTTAAACGTTTTTTGAAATTTTTGGTTTGATTCTTGGAGATATTCCATAACCTTTTAAAAATATCTGTCCATTTTTCACGCCTTTGATCTTTTCCAGCACCTCGTTTTTCACGATGTTAAGTTTTTCCTGACAAACGATTTCCTGTTCGATGATTTTTTCCAAGTCGGTTTCAATGCGACGCGCCAGCTCTTCAAATTCACGGGCCAGCGATTCCCGGGTGGCTTCATCCAGATCACGGGCCAGGTCGGAAATCTTTTGGTCTGTATCATTGAGTCCGGCGATCAACCCTTCCTTGTCCTCGATAATCACTGCCAATCGGGAATCATCCTGATTGTTCACGGCTTCCATTTGCTCTCCTATTTTCTGGAGAAGCCGGGCGCAGGTTTTCTTCTTATGTTTGAGAAGCCTGATAATTTCTGTTTTTTGTTTTTCCATAATTTAATCTCATGCCACCGCGATAAGGGTTTGTATTGTTTTTTCTAAATTGATGTTTTCGGTAAACTTGCGAAAATTTTCTGCCAGTATTCTTGTCGAACGCGCCTGCACAACAATTTCGTTTTCCTCAAGGGCCAGCTCACCCAGCTCATCCCGCAAAATGATGCTCAGTCTTTCCGCCAGGTTGGGCAGAATTCCAGTTTCAGGATTGGTGAACAGGTCAAAAATTTCCGTCGTGTTGGAGTCGAGACCTCGCCGGAATTCTCTTTCGTCCAGCACAAAGGTGTTGTCCGCCAAGGTGCGGACGCCTATGGAACCCAGCCTCCGCAAAAGGTTTTCATTTTTGCCTTGAAAAGCCCGGGTTATTCCAGATTTGACAGCCTGGACGGCAGAGGTGATCGCAACTTCCTGCTGGTTGTTTTTCTCCGGGTTGACCACCCTGATGCCTGTCGCGAAGGGGTTTCCCGGCCGACCCCGTAGCGTATCTATATCTCCATTACGTTTAGCAAGCCCCCGCGCCCTTTCCTGTGATTTGAGGGTGAGGTCGTTACGGATGTCCTGAATGTCCCCGTCTCGCTTAAATGTCCGGGAGGCACTCAGAAGGTTATTGATTTTGGAAATGGAGGCATTGAATTGATCAAACAGGGTTTTGATCTGGGTAATAAATGTTGCGGCGTCAATGAAGATATTTATTTCGGCAGCCTTTTCCGATGCGCTCTTAATGAGCAGGTCAGTATCTTCGATCACCCCCGAAAAGACGTTGCTATCACTGAACACCGGTTTCCCGTCGATTTCGATTTTTGCGGTTTGAGGTTGCTGAATCAGGTTGACCTCAAGGTCCTGGTCTTCAGAATCGAACTGGAATTCCTTCTGGACCGGGAACCCTTTAAAGTTCAGTTCAAAGAATCCAAGGTTCAAAAGCACATCGTCACTATCCAGCAAGTCAATTTTGTCGCGCCCGCCTGCCAACCCAACCAGGACCAACCGGTTATCCTTAATCAGCGCAAGGACCTTGGTCTCCGCAACGCCCCCATCCAACTGGTCGTTATCATTGATATCTTCATCCGGGTCGAGCTCGCCATCGCCATCAAGGTCTTCAGTGATAAATATGGCCGGAACAAACTCGGAATTCGCGGTTTGAATGATATCCAGCGTCCCGTTATTGTTCACATCTTCCGTTTTATCGAGAATCCCGTTACGGTTATGGTCTTCGCCAAAATTGATTTTGTTTTTCAGGTCAATCAGCGTATCTGATGATTCGACGGTAATTTTCACACCATTGATGAAAAAACTACCTGTCAGGCCCAGAGTGCCCAAGGGAGTGGATTGCTCATCGGAGGCCAAAGTAGCCGCTTTTGACAAACGTACCGGAGTAATGCGGAAGGAATCCCGGGGAGCATTCTTGCCCACAAACGCCTGCACCAGTTTGGATCGGGTTGAGGAAGCGTTTTTGGGGTTCAGCGCATCAGCACCAAACAGATCGGCAACCGTTTGCCCGAGGCTCTTCAGGGAAGTGGAAAGGTCGTCCAATTGGCGAAGCTTGAGCAGAGAGAACCGCTCTTTTTTCCCCAGATCGTCCACAATGGAGATTTTTCTGGCCTCGAACCGCCGGGAAAGCAGAGCAATGGCATCGACCGCACGGAAAGCGGACAAAGGCCCTGTGGCCTCCAGATTGGGCACCTTTCTGGTGTTGATAAATACCGAGTTAAACAGGATGTCGCGTTTGGTTGCCTGAGGAGTGCCGGCTTGGTTTAAGGTATCGCGGGCAATACGGACATCCAGGTCTTTACTGGTTGACCGGGTCGAATTGAGGGGGAAAAACGTGGAACTGACGTTGTTGAGAATCTGCACGATTCTTTCCGGTCTGGCGAAGAAACCCTGTTTCGCCATTAAAGTGTTTAGTCGAAAATGTCGATAAACACATCAAGAAAGAAATCGTGCCGTTAGACCGAAAAAATTAAAACGCCCGCCTCGTTGGTGCCATGCGCATTAACTTCGAACAAACTTTCGCCGTAAGGCAAAAAGCCAGCTCGAAGTGGCAAGGCCCTAAAAGGGCTTCAAGTTGCAAAACCGAACCTTCGGAAAATATTGGACCAGGCCACAAACCATGCCAATAATTTTCGAGATCCTATTCAAACACGATGGGGTTATCCCGGTTACAGCTTGTCTCCTCTTGATGAGTTCCTTTTATGGCCCAAACAGCAAGTCGCTGACGGGGCGGTTCGTTCAAATCAAATTACTGATATTCTGCCCGCGCTCGGTTTCCACAGCCGTCGCATCGTCATCCCTTAACTTAGAAGGCCGGGGACCACGTAACGGATTAACATTATCCGCGTTTTCCCGCAACGGTTCTTCATCCGCATCGATCAGATCAATACTTTGCGAGGGTACCTCCAACGCGGGTTCATTTCGGGCTCGACCTTTTTCCGCCTCCGCCCTTTTTTCCAGCTCACGTTCCTGAACCCTGACATCAGTAGGTCGAGGTTGCTGTCGGACCTGGTTGGAGTTTAGCTCTTCATCCTGATTTTCCAGTCGCTGGGGCCTGCTGGATTCCTGCGTAGATTCCTGAAATACGCGCAACGCACCCTTAGCCTGATCCAAAGGAAAACTGACATCTTCCATGGCTTGTCCCTTTCATTCTTTAACCATTATTTTTTTCCATCCCTGTTGTTGCCTGCCAGCCTTGCCTCTCGTCCTAAAAAAAATCATTTGCCAGTAAAGTTTCAGATTTTTTTCTCGATAAGAGAAAAGACTAGAAAATAACCTCTCCCTGGAACAACTTTCTAAAACAATTAGAGTTACCTCAAAGTCAAGACAGAGGTCTACACCTTCTTTATCGGTATAATTTCCAGAAACTTTAGTTTTAATTTAGGTTTTTTTGAAAAAAAATCCAGCCCCGGCCCACAATTCGAGGGAATAACAATTTCAAGAAGATAAATTATTGAAAAATAATGTAGTACGGATTTTCCTTGGAGCCGCCTCTTGAGCTTTCCCCTCACAGAGTGATACGGGAAAGCGTCTCTTGCCAATCTTCATAGAAAGGAATCATTTCATATTCCAGTAAATCGGCCAACAAGACCCAGTCCTGATTCTGGTTGGCCTCTAGCATTTGGGCCATAAGGCCAGTCAACCTTTCCTGTCGGTCTTCAAGGCTTTGCCCTTCAACCTCATTTCCCCAGGATTTAACTATGTTCAGGACAACCTGGGAGAACCAGTCAATTCCATCGAGGATTTGCAGGTAAAATTTATGGGCCTCTTGCTCGTTGCCCATGCGAAACAAGTCTGCGGCCTTTTGAAAACCAGGAATCAGCTTTTCGAGATATTCCTTTGCGTTAGCAAGATTATTGGCCAGCAGGTCTCCCAAATGAGCCAGCTCCAACTCAAGTAATTCAATGCTTGTGATAGAAGTCATTAAAGTATCCATGGCGCTGGAGGAAACTTCCTGGCCCTCCAGCCAGATTCTTCTTATATAAGAATCCTGACGGCTTTTTAAAATCGCGTCCAGCACTTCCTTCAGGGTTTCTCCCTGAAAAGACGATTCTTCCGTTTCAGCCCCATTGATGGAAATTTTCATTGGTTCTCCTCAAATAGAATTCATAGCAATTCTAATCTGCCCGCAAGGGCATTGCAACCGGCAGTCTTTCATTCAGCCCGCACTGACAAGCCGGTGGGTTAGCTTTATCTTAGATTGATTCATCCATAAAACTAGAGGACTCAAAATGGTCGACCCCATTAGTGGTGGAACTTTCAGCCAGTTGCTAAATACGATCAACCGGAACCGGTCCGGATTGCAGGACTCTTTGGAACGCATCGCTTCAGGCCGAAGACTTAACCGGGCAGGAACCGATCCTGCGGCGAGCGCGTTATCCGCTCAGTTGCGGTCAGATATCAGCGCCCTAACCCAATCTGTCAAGAATGTAGAATCGGGTACCAATTTTGTCCGCACCGCAGACGGCGGATTGGCCGTTATCGCCGATCTGGTAAACCGGGGACGGGAATTGGCCATACAATCCAGCAATGGTACCTTGAATGATTCCCAAAGACAGACATTGAACCAGGAGTTTGGCCAAATCCAGAGCGAAATTGACCGACTCACCGGTTCCCTTCAGTTCAATGGTCGAAACCTGCTGGACGGTACCCTGGAGCAAAACGCAGACTCTGTCAATATTCAGGCCGGGACAGGGTCTGGACCGGATAACCAGATTAGCCGCAATGTGGTGGAAAGCACAAGCACTAAAAACCTGGAGATTGCCGATTCCGATATTTCAACCACCCAAGGTGCTCTGCAGGCTATTGACAGTTTTGAACGAGCTTCCCAAGCCCTGCATGCCGCCTGGAGGCAAGTGGGAGCCATCGGTAACCGGTTGACCAGCACCGCTAACAGCTTGAATATTCAAATAGAAAACCTGACACGGAGCGAATCCGGCTTGGCAGACACCGATCTTGCCGAAGAAATCAGCAACCTCCAACAGGGATTACTGAGGTTTGAGACATCCATCCGGGCTCTGACTTCCCAACTCCAGAATGAACAAAGTCGATCCCGTCTACTCGATTTCATCATTTAACCGGGCCATGCCCCTCCGGGGCATGAATGCAAATGAAAAGCTACCACCTTCCCCGTGGCCGTGATATTCTTCCTCAGCCTTCGTGCCCCGCAGGGGTAAATGGGCAAGAACTCGTTGGGCCAAAAACAACCTTTTACTCGCCAACTCACTCCCTGGGGGAGCAACTAACAAGAGCCTGTCAAACGAAGAATACCAACGCCACTGACGGTTTGCCGGCCATACCCGTTGGTTTTCTTTAAAGTGGTCTTGACCACTCTATCCTGAAATGATATTAAATTAGAACCTCCACAAGTGTGGAAGACCGCCCACAGCATGCATGACCGTGAATAAGTTAACTCTTGTTGCTCATCAACGATGCAAGCAACCCGCTATTTAATTTGGAGAGGAACCAATGGAAGTCAATGAAATCAGAATAGAGATCAGAAAACACCACGTGACTCCTGGAATCAATGTCCTGGATCTTGTTATTGACGCCAATGGGGAACAAATCCGCAAGCAGACCCAGCACAAAGATACGGACCAAGCCTTCGAGAAATTTGTCAAGGATATCACCAAAGTCGCCCAGGAACTCGCCAACGCCCGCATCGAATAACCGGGCGAAGCCCTGTGGGAGCTGGCTCCACGCCTCATTTACCCCTTCGAGGCATGAAGGCGAGGAAGAATTCCACGGCTACCGGCGGCTACGCCGGTGGGTTGGTGATTTTCAGTTTTTTGAGTTTTTCGACCAAGGTGGTGCGGTTGAGGCTCAATAGAATGGCCGCCTTGTTTTTGACCCAACCGGTTTTTTCCAGCGCTTCGATGAGGAGTTCCTTCTCGAAGCCTTCCACAAGCTTTTTCAGGTTGATGCCCTCATCGGGAATTCCCACATGGAAGGATTGCCTTAACGACTGTTGCAGAATCTGGGTCGGATTTCCTGTCGGCTCAGAATCTTTTTCAAGAGGTGTCCACTTTTCTTTGGGGACTTCGCCCAGAACTTTATCCGGTAAATCCCTCGGGGTGATGGTAGAATCGATACTCAGGACAACCATACGTTCCACAAAATTCGCCAACTCGCGAATGTTACCCGGCCAGGAATAGTTCCCCAAAATGTTCATCGCTTCCTCGTTGATGGTTTTTGACCGGCCCGTACCATTAAACTGATTGAGAAAATAGCTGACCAAAAGAGGAATGTCCGTTTTTCGGTCCCGTAAAGGTGGAAGAGGGAGGGGAATGACGTTGAGTCTATAATACAGATCTTCCCGGAAACGGCCTTCCTCGATGGCGGCCTCCAGGTTCTGGTGTGTGGCAGTAATCACCCGTATGTCGACCGGCGTGGACTTGACGCTTCCAATACGATCAATCTCCCTTTCCGCAAGAACTCGGAGCAGTTTCACCTGCAAGGCCGGCGGCATATCGCCGATTTCATCAAAAAAGATGGTTCCCTGATTTGCCAACTCAATCCGGCCAACCCGGGCATTCAGTGCGCCCGTGAACGCGCCTTTTTCATAACCAAATAATTCGCTTTCCAATAAATCATGAGGAATAGCTGCACAGTTGACAGCAATGAAGGGTTTGGACTTTCGCGGGCTATTTAAATGCAAAGCCCGGGCAATCAGCTCCTTTCCCGTTCCGCTTTCTCCATAAATCATCACCGTGCTCTGAGAGCCTGCGGCCCGTCCCACGATGTCAAAAACCTCACGGATCTGCGGGCTTTCACCAATAATGTTAAAACTATCTGTGTCGAGTTTTATCTTCATAATCTGAAGTCATTATATACAAAACCAAAAAAGTGTCAAATTTTTCAAGATGTTATCAATATTCCAGGGGCCGCGAAAAACGTCAAACATCCAACATCCGGAAAAATGGCTATGACCTTGAAATGGTTACGATTTGATGGATACTTTGACACAGGCTAGTTAACCTAAAAAGGGGAAGTCTCTGACCACCCTTGTTTCAAAAGACCCACATTGCTTGTTGAGATCCTTCCTGAATGGTCCGACTACTGATCATAAGGCACGACATTCTCATGCTCGTTGGGGTCGTTGCGCGAAACAATGGCCAAAGCCGGTTCACTGTCGGACAGATTTACTGGTTTATGCGGCACCCCAGGCGGAATATAAACAAAATCACCCTCCTCATTGATAACCGACTCTTTCAGGTTCTCGCCAAATTGCGTTTCAACCCTGCCCTTCAGCAAATAAATCGCCGTTTCGAAATCTTTATGGTAATGCGCTTTAGGAGACCCACCCGGAGGAATCACCACCAGATTCATCGACAACCCTACAGCCCCAGCGGTTTCGGTGGATATTCCAACATAATAAGGCAGGTTTTGTTTGGTCGCGATGGTTTGATCGGGACGCACGGTAACCACTTTTTTAGTTGAGTCCAGGCTCATGACGCACCTCTTGAAAAGAATATCTTTAGGGGATCTCTATTTATTCGGTAATTTTCTCTAAGACAACGCCCTTATTTTATAAGGGCCGCTCATGGCGAAAAGCAATTTTTAAAGATGCCCTATATTGAAAACAGATTAACCTACATACTGCATGAGTACGTGATATTTATTCCTCAGGTGTTACCCTTTCAGGGCATGAAGGCTAATGAAGAGAAATCACACGTGCCCCATAGGGGTATTACCCAATGAGGGAAAAAATCACAAGCCGAGACAACTTTTTGCTCGCCACCCACCCCCGTGGGAGGGAACTGGGCAAGGGCTTGTTTGAGCCGAGAGCGTCGTTGCTAGCGGTATGTGATATTCGACCATTGCCTTCATGCCCCGCAGAGGTAAAAAGCGATTGCACTTTGCCACCGGCGGTTCGCCGGCCAAGCCTAGTGGTTAGATTTCGATGTAGAGGCCGTCTGGATCAACGGCAACCTTATAGCGGGGGGTAGTTTCTGAGCGGTTGAACTTGCAAAATCCTTTTTTAATATTCCAGCCGCATTCATCTTTATTGCAAAAGGTGAAAAACCCTCTCAACAAACCTTTTCCCAGGCTACCTCCGCAAGTAAGGCACAGGTCTGTAAGGCAGTAAAATTTACCTTCGACCTGGAAAAGCGCAAGAACGTAGTCGATCTCCGTGTAATCGTGTTTAAAGTGGATTTGTTTCCCGGTTCCTTCCTGCGGGGCATCACTAATTTCCGAAATTTTGAGTCGAGACATGAATTCAATCAATCCTGAGGCAGATAAGGACCGAAACGGTCGCGGTAATATTTTTCCAGGTCCCAGCGGAATCTGCCTTTCAAATGGGGAAGTTCTGCGGCAACTTGGTGATCAAACGCCACGTAATCTACCGAATTCTTCTCGATGTCTTCCTCCCTTTTGACATTGGGATCTAAATAGGAGTCGCCCAATGCGGAAGTCCCCACAATGAGCTTCTGGCCTCTTTTGATCCACTGGCCCAGCATGAGCCTTTCTTCTTCAGTTCCTGCTTCTATTGCCATAATAACTTTCTAATCTTCATGCCCCCGAGGGGTGCTAAGGGCATTGATGAGCCCTTGCCCATTTTACCCCGTTAGGGCATAAAGGTAATGATGGGGATATTACAGCCTCCCCTGCTAAGGAGTCCGGGTTGCATTACCAAGGGGCAATAAGTTAGCATAAGTACCAATCCATTTTCAATTATGTCGTTAACCCCATAGATTTTATGGAAAAATAAAGGGAACTTATGTCATCAGAACAGCAATCGGAAAAAACTGCGGAGCAACATTTCCAGGATGGCCTGGCATTCAGCAAACTGGGTGATGACCGCAGGACTTTCGAATCTTATAAGAAGGCCATTGAACTGGACCCGGACCATTTCCTGGCCCATTTCAATCTGGGAATACGTTTGGGAAAACTCCCCCTGCCACTAGAGGCTTCAAAGTCATTTCGGGAGGATCTGCGCTTAAAGCCAGAGGCTCCTA
>ERZ651768.742-NODE-742-length-24286-cov-6.369656_pt1 | contig 24286 bp, 15 predicted proteins | sample MGYA00514754_ERZ651768 | MGnify/ENA metagenome assembly ERZ651768
AGGAATACAAAATCCCTTTCCTTCTTATTCGGGGATTATCGCTGACTTAGATAACGATGGATGGCAGGATATTTTCTTCGCCAATATTGGACCCAATCTTTTTTTTAGAAATCAACAGAATGGATCATTTATCCTGGTGTACAAGGAACCGGTTAATGCTCAATCAAGGCTTCAATACTATAGCACCGGAGCAGCTGTAGCAGACCTGGAAGGTGATGGAGATTTGGATCTATTTGTAGCAAGCAAGGATACTGCCAGTACCTTATTTTTAAACCCAGGGAGTGAAGGTCAGTCCATTCGACTTTATCTGGAAGGAATTCAGAGTAATCGCGATGCAATTGGAGCAAAAGTTTGGTTGTATTCCAAACAGAAAGGAGATAGCCAACAATCGCTGGTAGGCTATAGGGAAGTTTCAGGTGGCGGTGGATATTTATCAATCGGAGAAACAGTAGTGCATTTTGGCGCAGAGGACGGTTTTCGATATAGTGCTCTGGTTCAATTTCCATCTGGAAAAAAAGTGGAAGTGGACGGATTGAATCCGGGAGAATTTCGCAAAGTCCGAGAAATATCAGGAATCTTCCGAAACATGGTCCTTGCAAAGAGAGAGATTCTGCGAAAGATTCGATTCCCGTATTTTTGGATCAATTTTTGTTTAATCTTTGTCATGGCTACCACTTTAATGATTTTTTTAAACCTTGCATTCAAACGATATAAGTGGTCCAATCGACAAGTTATGGGGTTTTTGTTTGGCGGATTAGCAATTTTCTACCTCGTTTATGGACTTGTGGAAGGGCGTTCAATACAGAAAGCCCTTTCTGTATTGACTGTAACTGAGTTTATGGTAATGAGCATATTTTTGGGATTTATGGAAAATATTTACCGTGGAAAACTTCATCGGTTTGAGTATCGAGAAGTACTGAAGGATATTTCTGAACAGGTGATCCTGATCAGGGACAAACACGAGTTATTTCAAAAGCTTGTATATACCATCAGCGACACACTGGATGTGTCATTTGCTGGTATTTGTGTCATAGAGGATAAAAGGTTGGTACGAAAGGATTTTGCAGGCAGCACTGATGCAATCCCGAAAACAGTAAATCTTACGGATGTTCAGTGCGATTCACTTCGCAAAAAGGGCATCGCTTTTGAAAAAGAAGTGAGGTCAGTTTTTCCAGGATTATCGGAGAGGACGGTTTTTTTCCCGATTTTACATCAAGGACCATCAACCGCAATCTTATTGATTGGTGAAAAGCGGGATGGAAATCCAGTTCCAAAAGAAGATTATGATTTGTTATCGATTGTAGCAAATCAAACTTCACTTTCGCTTGAAAATATTGACTTTATTGAGGAAACAAAAAGTTTGACCCGGAAAGTTGCAGAATCGGAAACCCGAAATCAATATGTGGAAGAGCTGGAGGAAAGAAATCAAATACAGAAGGATCTTCTTGAGAAATTGAAATCAACCCAGGCTCAATTAGTTCAGAGTGAAAAGATGTCCAGTTTAGGGCAGCTGGTTGCAGGAATTGCACATGAGTTAAATAATCCAATTAGTTTTATTTATGCGAATATGAAAGAAATGCAAAACTATATTGATATTTTAACTAAGAAAGAAAAAGTTGATAAGGATGAATTTCAATATATTCGTGAAGATGTTCAAGAACTGATAATAGAAAGTATGGAGGGCAGTAACAGGGTGAAAACCATTGTAGAAAACTTGAGAAATTTTTCACGGATTGATGAAGGAGAATTCACCCAGACAGATATTCATAAGGGCATTGATTCAGCTCTACTTTTATTGACCAAGGAAGCAGGTGAAAGGATCCGGTTTCATAAAGAATACGGAGATATCCCTGAGGTTCTTTGTATTCCCGGACATTTGAATCAGGTATTTATGAACCTTCTCTTGAATGGGGTTCAAGCTATTCAGGGAGAAGGGAATATTTGGATCAAGACGAATTTGGACAAATCTTGGGTGATTATTAAAATCCGAGATGATGGAAAAGGGATAGAAGAAAAAGAATTGAACAAAATTTTTGATCCGTTTTATTCAACAAAACCCGTTGGGGAAGGAACCGGACTTGGATTAAGTATTAGTTACGGAATTGTTGAAAAGCATAATGGATCAATTTTGGTGGAAAGCGAAGCAGGCAAAGGAACAACTTTCACTGTCAAAATACCTGCAGAAAAAGGAAAATCTGATGAGTAAAAACATACGAAGGAAAATTTTAATTGTAGATGATGAACCTTCTGTTTTGAATTCTTTAAAACGTACATTACGAAAAGAATACGATGTTATACTGTCTCAGGATGGTTTTTCTGCAATCCAGGTTTTGAATGAACAAGAAATTGCTGTCATCATTGCAGATCAGCGGATGCCTAAAATGAATGGCGTTACTCTCTTGCAAAAAGCGATGGAGATCCAGCCTGATACAGCCCGAATTCTTATCACGGGATATTCCGATATCCAGGCTGTCATTAATGCAATAAACGAAGGCAATGTGTATTATTATATTCACAAACCATGGGAACCAGAGGACGTACATTTGATCATTCGGCAGGCGATTGACCGGTACAACCTTATCCAGACAAACCGTTCTCTTGTTGCTGAAATTGAGGAAACAAATCGGCGGTTGTCCGATGAAAATCTGCTTTTAATACAGGATGCTGAAAAACGGTATTCTTTTGACCAAATCATCGGTGAGAGCCCGATAATGAATGATGTATTTATATTGATGAGAAAAGTTATTCCTACGGATACAACTGTGTTAATTCTTGGAGAGACTGGAACTGGGAAAGAACTTGTTGCGCGGGCAATTCACACCAATGGATCCAGGAAAACCGGGATGTTTGTCCCTCAGAATTGCGCTGCGCTACCAGATACGCTCCTTGAAAGCGCTCTTTTTGGTCACAAAAAAGGGGCGTTCACTGATGCGGTATCAGATAAAAAAGGATTATTTCAAATGGCAGATGGGGGAACGATATTCCTGGATGAGATAACAGACACATCAAAAGCGTTTCAACAAAGGCTATTACGCGTACTGCAGGAAGGAGAGATACATCCTTTGGGTTCTGATAAGGCAGTCAAGGTCGATGTTCGTGTCATTTCAGCAAGCCAAAAAGATTTAGGAGAGGAAGTAAAACAAGGAAGGTTTAGAGCTGATCTTTTTTACCGATTAAATGTATTTCCAGTTACGCTTCCCACCCTCCGTGAACGGCACAGTGATATTCCAATTTTAATTGAACATTTTTTAAGAGTGTATTCTCAGCGGTTAGGAAAGGAAATCAATGGGATATCTCAGGAGATTCTCTCTTCGCTTATGGTTTATCCATTCCCAGGGAATGTACGTGAGTTGGAGAATATTATCGAAAGAGCTGTTGTGTTAGCGAAGGATGGTTCAACCCTAACAGAAGACCAAATATCTTTGCATTCGGATCAGCCTTTGGATTTCAATTTGATTTTCCCCGGTGAGGAAGATAAAAAGCTGAAAAGTATGGTTGAAGCCCTGGAGAAAAAGGCAATTCTTCAGGCACTGCAGCGGTGGAAAGGAAATATCAGTAAAGCAGCAAAATCTTTGGGTTTGAGCCGTCCAGGTTTATACCAAAAAATAGATCGCTATGAAATAAAAATGTAAAATAATTTTACAATAATAATGTAAATAATTATTACAGTTTATCATAAATACCTTTTGAATAATTTAATTAAATTTTGTTATAAATGTTGATATTATGGTACTTAAAAGATATTCAAACTATTTTTTCCCCTTTTGGCACGTTCATTGTATCTAATCAACTGAAAAATAAAACTTATTTGAGGATAATCATGCAGCTACCTAAACACATAATTTGTTATGCCATTATCATGCTCTCCTTCTTTTTTGAAGGATGCTATACCCAACTTTCCGTTCAAAAAAGAGTAGTTGTTGCAGAACAACCATTTCGCAACAACCAAACTGATTCTGATGATCAGGAATATATCTTGGATTCGGATACAATTGTTGTAGAAGATGGAGAGTCAGTAACAATAATAAACAATTATTCTTCCTTGTCACTTAATCCCTATTATGATGATCATTGGGGGTTTGATCCATTCTACAATTATAGACCTTATGGAAGTATTCATTATTCGTACTGGCATCGGCCGATTTGGACGAATTATGGATACACATATTGGTACGATCCCTATTTTTATGATCCTGGGTATTTCTGTTATTCCGGGTATTATGGGAGTTATTATGGACAATGGTATGGTTATCCATATTCCAACTGGCATGGGTCATCTTCCTATTACAGTCATTATGAAAAAAAGAAGCGTAACTGGAACCGGCGGCGAGGAGATATTGAAAGGCAACCTGTTGTCCGGCCCACTTCTCCACCTTCCGGTAAGCTTGATAACGTGGTTGTCACATCAGGGGGACGTAATAACGTAGCACATGTGATTCGTCAACCTGCTCCTTCAAAGAATACTGTCGTACAAAATGATCGAACGATGAATAGAGATAATAGACAATCCAAAAACAATAGTAGAAACCGAACAATCATTGTTAGAAGGGGAGACAGGAAAGAAAAGAAATACCAAAAAAAAGAAGCAAAAAAAGATGTTGTAAAAAGGGTGGGGTCTAGTGCAAAAAAAAAGAAGTACCGGAAAAAGAAATCAAGATCCTATGCTAATGATATAATAAGATCTGTCCTGGGTGAAGTTGTCAGTGCAGCCTCCCATTCTTCTGGCTCCAAATCTCAATCAAACAGGAAGAAAACTTCAAAAAAATCCAGATCGACAACCCGATCCTCAGAAAAATCAAACCGTCGGCGATCAAGATAATCATTTTAACCTATTTAAACACATAATGAAGAGCAAAAAAATAACATACTTATTTTTTGTGCTGGGGATTATTTCTTCCGCCCCTTCCCAAAGTGCTTATGATGCCATTCATCTAATGGACCGGGAAATAGGATTTGGGACCCGTCCTCTATCTATGGGAGGTGCATTTACAGGTTTAGCGGATGATTACACCGCCATCTATTGGAATCCGGCAGGGCTTGGTTCTATTTCAACACCGGAAATTTATACGGAATTATCCCACTTGAATTTTAATAATCAAGCTACTTTCTTGGGAAATATGAATTCAGATAATCAATCGTTTACCCGGTTTCGATCATTTGGTTTGGCAATGCCGGTCTCAACCACTCGGGGCAGTCTTGTTTGGGCTATTGGATATAATCGTATTCTTGATTTTGATGATAATCTCATGTTCAATGGATCCAGCGGGATCTCTAATGATATTGGTTTCTACCTAAATGAAGACACAACATTCTATTTATTTGATGGCGTACAGAACGGTGAAGTTTATCGCCATGAACAGGTACAGAGTGAAGGAGGCCTCAGGCAAATCAGTTTTGGCGGTGCACTGGCTCTCTCTCAGAAATTTACCATTGGAGTAATGTTAGGACTTTTGGGAGGAACTGAAGAATATAGGCTTCATTTTTCCCAGATGGATTCAGATAATAATTATCTGGACTACCCCGCTGATTTTGATGAATATCAGGTGATTCAAATTCTTCGATCGGATATCCGAGCTTTCAGTTTGAAACTTGGTGGAATGTTACATCTGGTACGTGGTCTGAAAATGGGTGGAGTTATCACCTTTCCTTCTGTTTACCAGATTGATGAGATTCATTCTATGAGTGATAAGCTAATTTTTGATGATGGTTTTACTGATCAAACAGAAGAGACTGGAGAATGGTTCTATAAGGTTAAATCACCTTTTGTATTTGATTATGGTTTATCGTACAGCAATACATTTATTACCTTAGCTGCTTCAGGGAGGTACCGTGATTGGTCGCAGACGAGGTTTGAGGTAGGTAGAAATAATTACGATGATGAGGACTACAGGGGATTTTTGGAAGAAAATACACAAATCAGAAGTGTCTACCATCCTACTCTGGAATATCATTTGGGGGGTGAAGTGAACCTTGGTATTTTTAATACCCAACTCCGCGCAGGATATGCTTTGTTTCCTTCTCCTAAAAAAGTTGTTATTGATCGAAATCAGGATAAGGAAACTATATCTGGAGGACTCAGTATCGGGTTAGATGAGAATGTAAACTTGGATGTCACCTTTCTGAGAAACAGGTGGTCGCGATATTCTGCTGATATATACACGCCAGGGGGAGTGAGTGAAAATATTTATACCAATCACCTTTTGATTGGTTTTTCTTACTCTTTCTGATTTTTTTGGATTATCCTTCTTGGGTAATTCGTACGTGGTTAGCATTCCTATTTAACATCACTAGGCAAATAATTCTGATGATGGGTTAAATCTGTCCTCCTGATTGTTGAAACCTTTGGAAGAGAGTGTTGTTCAAGAGTAGATTATCTTGGTATGACAGAAACTGAATTTACAAACCTGTTATCAAAGATTGATTCCCTTTTTATTCCCAAAAGCAGGGGATCCTCAGGAGGGAGATGGATTGCAGAAGGATCCATAATTGGAGGGGCTTCAATCGAGGATATGGAACAAGCTTTGAAATCGGAATCTATTTCTGTCGATGTTCGAAATAATGGGGAAAGTGTGTATATCCGAGTGGAAGAAAAAGACAGGATATTATTAAAAATTCCTAGGATACCCCGAATCCACATTATATTGTTCTTTTTAACCATTCTTACTACTCTCATGGCAGGTGCCTTAATGGAAGGAATTAACTTTTTTGCCAATCCTCTAGGTTTGGTAAAAGGAATACCCTTCTCATTTACTCTTATGCTGATCTTGTTTACTCACGAATTCGGTCATTACTATTATGCACAAAAACACGGGGTAGATGCGACCCTTCCATATTTTATTCCCGCACCGACATTTATCGGAACATTTGGTGCTTTTATCAAGATAAAATCCCCAATTCATAAGAAAAGTGCTTTGTTGCAAATTGGTGCATCAGGACCGATAGCCGGATTTCTCATCGCCGTACCTGCATTAATTATCGGATTAATTTTATCAAATGTTGTGGAAGTGTCTGGGGAATCAATTGGAATTATCCTTGGAGACTCTGTTTTAATGAAGTTTCTTACGGCAATAATTCATCCTGGTTTAACCGAATTTCAGGATATCCTGCTTCATCCTGTAGCTTTTGCTGGATGGATCGGTTTGTTGGTCACTATGCTGAATTTACTGCCAATTGGTCAATTGGACGGGGGACATGTTGCCTATGCTCTTCTTGGGCAGAAACATGATATTGTGGCGAAATGTACTTTTCTGGCTCTGATCCCGTTAAGCTTTATTTCATTAAATTGGCTGATGTGGGGAATATTAATTTTAGTTCTCATGCGTTCGACGAAACACCCTCCAATTTACAATATGGATGAACCATTATCAGATAAGGATAAATTGATTGGGTATGTGTGTCTTGCTATTTTTATTCTGTGCTTTATTCCTGCACCTTTCCAGTAAAAAAAAATCTGGATTTGAGTTGGAGAAGTTGATACAAAGTATCTTTGTTTTCCTGACAGCATCTATTCTGGTTTCTCAATCCCGGATAGGGGATTGGGAGTCATATACCTCTCCACTCATCATTCACGACTTGATTGAGCTTGACAGTAAAGTCCTCTGTGCCACGGAAGGAGGATTATTAATCTATGATGTAGCGAGCGAAGAATTTTCTACCTTGACAAATATTGATGGACTGATCGGAACAAACCTGAATGTAATTGAAAAAGATTTATTTGGAAATATTTGGCTGGGTGGTGCTTTACCAAACGGTTTCATCCAAGTTTATGATCCTTCAGAAAGCAGTTCTATTGCAGAATTTGATTATGATCTTACGGAGATCATTGATATAGCTGTTGGGGATACAATAGCTTTTGGCGTGTACAAACTCAACCTAGATTTCGGAATACAGAAATTTCTCCATGACGGAAATCGATGGATCCATAATGACTTGATGTTTGCAAGTTGGCTATATTCTGCAGGAACGATAGAAGGAATAGAAATATGGAATGATTTTGTATTTATTGGGACGGAAAACGGACTTTATTCAGGGACCATCCATGAGGATCCAGGTTTATGGAATTTAGTTCTTCCGATGTTAAACGGTTATGTTACATCCTTGTATGTGATGGATGATAAGCTGATTGTTGTGTGTGATCGTATTGTGTATGAATTGAGCCTGCCAGATTTGGGAATAAAAGTATTGGCAGATTATATGAATTGGCCTCTAATGGATCTGGTGATCACGTTTGATGGCAATCTATTTGGTGTTTTATCCAATGCCTTCATTAAACTTGGTCAGGATGGATATGACTGGATATTTCATTTTCCCAGCTACTCAGTGAATGTGATCTTGGGATTGGGTAACAATCAGGTTGTTGCAGGAACTAATACAGGTTTGGCGTTTGTGGATAAAAATTATATGAAGTTTGATTACAAGATCCCTAATGCACCACTTACAAACCAGTTCACTGCAGTGACTGTGCTAGATGATGGACGTATTGTAGCAGGATCTAAATACGGATTGGCAATCAAGGAAGAATGGGGATGGCGTAATATAGTAGAAACTACTTTAAATGATGTGATTGTTCATGACTCATTTGATAAGAATTTTTTTGCAGCAGATACAATTCCAGTAGATTTTGGCGGATACATAGCTGACCTAGAACAGGGACCCGATGGTCTGGTATATTGTGCAATTCGCGGAACTTATCCTGAACCTATAAGACATGGTGGAGGTATCATAATAATTGATGTAGATAATCCACCAGATTTTTCAATAATTGATACAACCTATTTAAGTTATTTCACTAAGAATAGTAATCCCGATCCTTACATGGTTGTGAAGGATTTTGAGTTTGATTCGAAGGGCAATCTATGGGTTGCAGATGCGTATGCAACAAATAAATTTGAGTCTATTCAGGTCCTAAATACTGCTGGAGCTTGGGGTTCCTTTATTGCCGAGGAGGAAGGAGTACTTAGCCTTACAACAAATACAATTGCCCATGATTTTTATAATAGGGTCTGGATCGGTTCGTTTGAAGGGGAAGAGAATGTGGTGGGAGGTGTCAGTTATCCAAATGGCGGATTAATAATGTTGAGGTACGAAGGAGAACCGATCAATCCTAGTGATTTTCAGATGAAAGAAATAGATGTGAGCCCCAACAATTCAAATAATACAGTTTGGTCTTTGGCTATGACTCCCGAGAATCGGCTATATGCTCTAACTCCCATAGGGTTGACTTATTTTGACCTCAGTTCCTCTAATGAGAATCCAGTTTTACGACAGGGACCCCGCGCAACAAACGGAGAATTATACTATTATTTCCCGAATATTTCTTTTGGTGGACCTAATCCAAATGCAAAGTTAAAAGCAGATAACAGGGGAAATATATGGGCAACCTCAACAACTGATGGAATTCATGTTTTATTGAACAATGCGACCTATTGGCCAGATATTGATGGATTCAGGGAATCAAACAGTCGGTTGCTCTCTGATGGAGTAACTGATATTGAATTCGATAGTGAAAGAGGAATTGCCTGGATTACTACTAACAGGGGAATCAGTGCGGTTAGAATTCCTTTTACTCAAGAAAGAGAACATTATAAAAACCTAAGAATATTTCCCAGTCCATTTCATGTCCCATCAGAAACACCATTGGTTGTGGACGGGTTGAAGGATGCCTCCTCTCTAAAAGTAATGACTATTACAGGGAGAGTTCTTCGTGATATAAAGAACGTTGATTTAGGGACCCATGGAGATCAGATTACCTGGGATGGAAGAGATAAACAGGGCAGGTGGGTGGGAAGTGGAGTCTACTTGTTATCTGTTTATGACGAAACCGGGGAAAGTACTTTTGGAAAAGTCACAGTTATCCGTCATTAGTTTGTTCGACGTATTCCGGCATTAAACCAAATTCGCTTTCCAATTCTTCAGCGATAGATCGTACCAGAATTTTCCGTTTTTGATGCGGAAGAAACACACTTTTTGCGGATGTGATAGTGATGTGCCGGAAGTCGTTCAATCCAAATCCAAAAAGTTCATGCGCTAACATAAATTCTTTGGTTAATGTCGTATCGGAAATAAGTCTGTTATCCGTACAAAGCGCGATCCGGATACCAAAATCATAATAGAACTTTACCGGATGGTATTTAAGAGAACGAACACTATGTGTTTGCCAATTTGAGGTTAGACTGATTTCCAGTGGAATTCGATGATCATTTACGTAGTTTAAAAGATCGGTGTCTTCCTTCAGTCGGGTCCCGTGACCAATTCGGTGGGCACCGCAATGATGTATTGCCTGATGAATAGACGCCGGTCCAAACGCTTCTCCCGCATGGATTGTCGTGTTGATGTTATGATTCAGGATTAAGTAAAATGCTTCTAGATGGTGCTTGGCAGGATAGTTTTCTTCCGCTCCGGCAAGATCAAATCCCACAACACCTTTATGTTTATATTGTACGGTGAGGTCTGCCAACTTGAGAGAAATTTCCGGTGAAATATTTCTAATTCCGCAGATAATTATTCCGGATTGAACTCCAAACTCTTTTTCGCCATTTTTTAGTCCTTTGAGAACAGCTTCGATGGACTCACCCGGGCTCATTCCGGATTTTGTGTGTAAAATGGGAGAATAGCGTACTTCAATGTAACGTATGTTCTCCTTTGCCACATCTTCAATTAGCTCAAACGCAACGCGCACCAGACTCTCCGGTGTCTGGAGTACGCTAAGGGTAATTTCAAACTTGGCAAGGTAACCTTCTAGGGACCCGCGGTTTTTTCCAAAACAAAGAATCTTTTTAAGTTCCTCGGCATTTTTTATGGGTAACCCAATATTATTTTTCTTTGCTAAATCAAGAATTGTCGCAATGCGAAGACTGCCATCTAAGTGACAGTGCAACTCTACCTTAGGAAGTTTTTTTAGAAGTGTAGTGGAAATTTTCATAGATTATTTTTTTGTGACGACTTTGTAAAGCCAGACAATAACCCCGATAAAAGCAATTGGTCCTACCAGTGATAATCCACCAATGGAGGGCCACCAGTCTTTATTCCCTGTGATAAAAATAGGTAGTGCAACCAGAATTCCCATGAGCGCCTCACCGGTTATGAGTCCAGATGCCAGCAATAACCCTTTCTTTTCTTTTGATCCACCTGCTCCAGATTTTTTTCCAAAATGATTGATCATCCCACCAATAAAGATAGGCACTGTAAGTTCGATGGGAAGATATATTCCTACTGCTACAGCCAGGACCGGTATGCGGAAATCCGATCCAATTTTTTCCTGGCGGATATCCATCAAAATGAGAATAACGGCGATGACAGCACCAATAGATACAAAACCCCAAGGCAAATTTCCACTGAATACACCATCAGCAACGGATTTCATTAATGTTGCTTGGGGAGCAGACAGGGTGGATGAACCAATTGTGTAGGCCGTATGAAGAATATCAAGCACCAGACCCAAAACAACCGCAGCGCTTAGAGTACCAACGACCTGCATGACTTGCTGTTTCCAGGGAGTTGCTCCTAAAATGTAACCGGTTTTTAAATCCTGGAGATTATCACCACCAATGGCAGCTGCACAGCACACCACAGCACCAACCATAATAGCGCCTGCAGCACCTACTTCAGATCCTGTTCCTAACAGTGCTAATAAGAGTAGCGATGAAAATAAGATTGTAGCAATTGTAACACCAGAAATGGGATTATTAGATGATCCAACCACACCGGCCATATACGCAGCAACTGCGGAAAAGAGAAAACCGAATATCATCATAACTATTGCGAGGATGGTTGCAATTCCAACTGATTTAATGATTCCCAGGTATAAAAAAAATACAGGAATGAGTAAACCCAGCAATGCCATACCCACATAATTAATTGGGAAATCTTTTTCTTCCCTTGGGATGTCACTCCCCTCCGATTTATGGCGCACAGCCTCAAGGCTGGCTTGAATTCCGGCTACCAGGGGTTTGAACAGTTTTATCAGTGACCAGATGCCCCCTACGACCATTGCACCTACACCCATGTAGCGAATTTTACTGTTCCAGATATTCCAGGCAGCATCCATTGGTTCGCCCTCAAATCCGTATAAAGCGGTATAAATGGGAATTGCAATTCCCCATGAAATCAGTCCGCCGGCAACTACTAAAATCCCGATATTACGTCCCACAATATAGCCAACGGAAATGAGGGCAGGGGAAAGATTCGATCCTAATCCAAAAATTGAGTTTCCAACTGCAACTGCCTTCTCTATTACAGCATGCCACATACTAAAGCCCTGCTCTGCTACTTTCATTAAACCACCAACTAAACCTGCAACCGCGATTGTTTTCAATCCGCTTTTAGCATCAGCAGAATCGCTGGAACGGGCTTCGTCGCCTGCTTTCAAAACTTCCGCAGTGGCGATTCCTTCTGGATATTTGAGTTTTGCTTCCACAATAAACGCCCGTCGAAGGGGTACAGTAAAAAGAACTCCAATCAATCCGCCGATGGCAGCAATTTTGGCTACTTCAATGTAATTGAAATCCTGCCAATACCCCATCAGCACCAAAGCCGGGATGGTAAAAATGACACCCGCCGCCAGTGATTCTCCCGCCGATGCAGCGGTTTGGACTATGTTGTTTTCAAAAATATTGGAGCGTTTAAACATGGCCAGCACGCCCATGGAAATAACTGCCGCCGGGATTGAAGCGGAAACGGTCATTCCTGCAAATAAACCCAGGTAGGCATTGGCGCCAGCAAGAATGATTGACAAAATTATTCCAAGGAATATGGCTTTGAGGGTTATTTCAGGAGGATGAGGATTGGTCATTTCTGGTTCCTATTTTACTATTTTTGACAATTTAAAGGGTGAAGGTAGAAAAAAAATAATCATGTTCCCTAACAAAATATTTTATTCTTCACAATTCGTTAAAAAGAATAGGGGAGGTTTTCTAAAGCCTGTTCATTTGTTTTTATTTTTTTTCAAACGAATAAATATGTAATTTTATTATGCACAGGGGTGTTGTTCCGAAACCAGATGGAACAACTGAGAATAAACCCATTGAACCTGATCTGGATCATGCCAGCGTAGGGAGCCAAACATGAAACAACTCATATTTTTTTTATTTTCGCTTTATTGCTTGTATCCGCAAATCACCGGTACCGTTATTGATACAGAAACAAGCAAACCTCTTTCGGGCGTAAATATTACCAGTGGAGAACTTGGAACTGCTTCAGATAATGAAGGTCGTTTTAAACTCATTGTGCAACCGGGAAAGGAAGTGACATTTTCTCATATTGGATATTCAATAATCTCAACTCATGCTTTCAATGGAATGATTGTAAAATTGAAAGCCTCTATTTTACCCGGCAAAGAAATTATTATCCGTGCCGGGCTCAAAGAAGAATCTTTGCAGCGATCCACCGCCAGTGTAACAGTCATCGATGCGATATCTATAAAACGGACTGATGGTAGTCATTTCCATGATGTTATAGGATCCATACCTAATTTCAATGCTGCCGGAGGAACAAGCCGTCCTAGGTATTTTCAAATTCGAGGTATTGGCGAACGTAGTCATTATTTTTCTGAAGGACCACCTAATTTTTCAGTGGGTTTTGTTATGGATGACATTGATCTAAGCGGAATGGGCATGGCAGGTTTTCTATATGACCTGGAACAAATTGAAGTATTCAAAGGACCCCAGTCAGCAATTTATGGTCCCAATGCCTTGGCGGGGCTCATAAGCATGCGCTCGCAAGAGCCCACAAAATCCTATGATGCACATATTCGTTTTTCCGGTGGTTCGGACAATATCCAACGTTTTAACGGGATGTATAATGTGCCTCTTGGAAAATCCTTTGCCCTGCGAGTCACCTTTGGATTAGACACAGGAGATGGATTCCGGACAAATAAATCTTTAGAAGAGATAAGAAAAAATACTAATGGACGAAAAGAAAATATCATACGAGAGAAACTGTTGTTTACACCCAACAAAAATTTCAGAGCAGTTTTGACTGCCTTCGAGGCAAAACTGGATAATAAATACGATGCTTGGGCGCCGGATAATAATAAGGACTTATTCACCTATACCAATCAAAAGGGCATTGATAGTCAGGCAACAGATGCATTTTCACTAAGGACGAATTATTCTCAAAATAAATTGAATGCCACACTGATTGTTTCTCAATCCGAAACTGATTTGGTCCATGCCTACGATGGTGATTGGGGGAATGATGATTACTGGCTTCAGCCACCGTATTATTTTGATCCAAATGTTACTTACTGGAATTATGAATTTTATGATAGCACTGCGAGAAATCGTTTGAATAAGACAATTGAAGGGCGCATAAGGTACGGCGATATTGTCGTGGGATATTATGCAAAGTCACTGTTAGAAAAAGACGACGCCAACGGGTGGCTCTACGGTGGTGATGCTTCATCAGCAACCAGCCAATTTGATTTTAATGTATCAGCTGTTTACACACAGGTAGAGAAGAAATTGTTTAATAAATTTGTGTTGTTGGCAACTGTTAGAAAAGAAACCAATTCAATAAAATATGAAGGAAAGGCTAATTATTATGGTGAACCACTAGATTTTGTTTCTTTCAATATGAAACATAATTTATGGGGTGGGAAGTTTGCCCTGCAATATTTCACGAATGACAATCTGAATCTATATGCAGGTGTGTCATATGGATATAAAGCCGGTGGAGTAAACCAGCATCCCTTTTTGGCATCAGAAAATCGTCCTTATAATCCAGAGTTTATGACAAATTTTGAAATTGGATTGCGGCGTTATGTAGAAAAATCTACGCTGCATCTTTCAGCATTCTTAGCAAAACGTTTAGACCAGCAAGTATCCATTTCCAGCCAGCAACAGGAGGGAGATCCTAACAGTTTTGTTTTTTATACATCCAATGCAACAACCGGATCACTAAATGGATTGGAATTGGAAGGGTCATTTCAACTAAGTTCGGCTCTTTCCTTTACCGGATCTTTAGGACTATTAAATACACATGTGGATGCCTTCGCTTTTGAAAGTGATTCCGGTGTTATTTTGACATTAGGTGACCGGTCCGCTGCCCATGCGCCAAAGTATTCTTTTAATATAGCTGTTGATTTTGGACAGGATGAAGGCATTTTTGCTAGAGTGGAGTTGTCCGGGAAAGACAAATTCTATTTTTCAGAAAGCCATAACGAAATATCTAATCCTTACCAATTACTGAATGGACATATTGGTTATAATTTCGGAAATTGGTCAGTGAAAATCTGGGGAAGAAATATATTGGATATCCGCTATGAGATTCGGGGTTTTTATTTTGGCTTGGAACCGATCTGGAATGATGAACTTCAGGATCATGAGTATCCTGATAAAAAATATGTCAGTTATGGTGATCCTGAACATTTTGGGGTGACAGTGGATTATAATTTTTAATCAAAAAACGATACGATAGACATTTTTGTTTGCACCGCAAAATATTTTTCATGTACAAAAAAAAGTTATTAGACAAATCACTAATTATTTTCTAGGCGAGTCTATATTTCTATTCAACCCTGTTTGAGATAAGATGAGGAAAGATGTAATTTTATGCTTATGCACCAAGCAGAATCCAAACGTAAACGCCTCTTTCTCCTTGATGGTTATGCCACTTTATACCGATCTCATTTTGCACTGATCCGGAATCCTCTTATCACTAGTTATGGCTTGCCAACCAGCGCTTTGTTCGGTTTCACAAACCAGATATTAAAACTTCTACGTCAAGAAAAACCGGATTATTTAGCGGCTGTTTTTGATACAAAGGAAAAAACATTCCGTCATAAACGCTATCCGGAATACAAAGCTACAAGAGAAAAAATGCCGGAAGAATTGGTAACTCAGCTTCCACATTTATGGAATCTGCTCAATGCCATGCAGATTATCACCCTGTCGAAACCAGGGTTTGAAGCTGATGATATTATCGGTACATTAGCTCGGGAAGGATCGAAAGACGGGATGGATGTTTTTATAGTAAGCGGTGATAAAGATTTTATGCAGCTTGTGAATGATCATGTATTCTTGTATACACCCGGTGGAAGATTCATGGATACTCGAATTTATGATTCAAAGGGAGTTGAAGAAAAATGGGGAGTTCCTCCAGAAAAAATGATTGATTTTCTGGGCCTCATGGGAGATTCTTCAGATAATATCCCCGGGGTGAGGGGTGTTGGTGAAAAATCTGCGAAAAAATTAATCATTGAATTTGGTTCCCTTGAAAATGCACTGGAAAATGCGGAAAAAAATACGAATAAGCGGGTTCGGAATGGGCTAATGGAGTGTAAAGAAGACGCGCTCCTAAGTAAAGAATTGGTGACTATTGATACCAATGTAGAATTGAACTGCGGGATATCCGAACTCATCCGGAATGATTTTGATCTGTCAACATTACGGAATCTGTTTCAGGAGTTTGAGTTTTTTGGATTGGTGAAACAGTTAGATGAAATGAAAGCAGATCTCCAAACCAAGGAAAAAATCAAACAAAAAGGTTACGAAACAATTACTGAATTAAGTTCTTTCAAAACTTTTGTGGAATCTATAAAAAAAGGGACTCTGCTTTCCTTTGATTTGGAGACCACATCGGTTGATCCCATGCAGGCAGAGATTGTGGGTCTAAGTTTTTCCATCCGCCCTGATTCCGGGGTGTATATTCCATTGAAGTACAAAGGCAAAGGAAAAAACCATTTCGGCAGAAATGAACTTTCTATGGTAATGAAAACTGTCAAGCCTGCTTTAGAGGATTCCACCATCCCAAAGACGGGCCAGAATGTTAAGTTTGATGCTCTAATCTACAAACGACATGGGGTGATTGTTAACGGAATTGTCTTTGACACGATGATTGCTGCTCATCTTTCCAGCCCTGAAACACGATCTTATAAACTTGACAAACTTGCCCTTGAATTTTTGAATTACAGGATGGTTCCTATTGAAGAACTTATTGGTTCAGGGCGCAACCAAATCACAATGGCTGAAGTGGATTTGGAAAACGCTGCCTTTTATGCTGCGGAGGACGCAGATGTAGCTCTTCAGTTAACAAAAATTCTTGAAGAAAAATTGAGAGAAAATGATCTGCTAGATTTTTTCAACAGGGTGGAGTTACCCCTATTAGAAGTATTGCTGGAAATGGAATATTCAGGGACTTATGTGGATGTAAATCATTTGGATGAAATGTCCTCGGATTTAGCCGGAAAACTGGATAGTTTATCTAAAAATATTCTCAAGGAATCAGGTACCGAATTCAATATCAACTCTACACAGCAATTAGCGCAAATCCTTTTTGATGTTCTTGAACTTCCAAAAATTAAAAAGCGGTCTACTGCAGAAGACGTTTTGAAAAAACTCCAGGACCAACATCCCCTACCAGGGATGATTCTCCAATACCGCAAAATGAATAAGCTTAAAAATACATATCTTGATCCTTTGAAGGACTATATTCATCCTGAGACCGGAAGGATTCATTCGTCTTTTAATCAGACTGTGGCTGCCACGGGCCGATTGTCCAGCACCAATCCTAATTTCCAAAACATTCCTATTCGAACTGATGAAGGACGGGAGATTCGGAAAGCCTTCAGAGCCAGAGAGAAAAGCTGGAAGATTTTTTCCGCTGATTATTCCCAGATCGAACTGCGGGTCATGGCTCATTTGAGCCAGGATCCAGGTTTAGTGAAAGCATTTCAAAATGAAGAGGATATCCATGCACGAACAGCCAGCCTAGTTTTTGGCGTCCCTTTAGCGGATGTTCTTCCGGAGATGAGACGTACCGCAAAAATAGTGAATTTTGGAATCATGTATGGTGCAGGTCCTTTCCGGATGAGCCAGGAACTGGGAATTCCAAGAGGAGAAGGGATGGCCCTAATTGAAGCCTATTTTAACAAGTATGCCGGGATCAAGGATTATATTGACAGAACTTTGGAGCAGGCACGAAAGCAGAAGTGGGTGACCACCATGCTGGGTCGAAGGCGTCCTGTCTGGGAAATCAATAGCCAAAACCAGATAAGGCGGCAGGCGGCTGAGAGGATGGCAATTAATATGCCCATCCAGGGAACCGCTGCAGAAATGATCAAACTGGCAATGATATCAATCCATAAAAAAATGAGAAAAGAAAGCCTGAAATCGATGATGATTTTACAGGTACATGATGAATTAATTTTTGAGGTACCAAAAGAGGAAATAGACCATGTGAAATCTATGGTGATACGAGAAATGGAATCGGCTCTTCCATTGTCTGTTCCTATTATTGTGGACTGGGGTGTTGGTGATTCCTGGTATGAAGCGCATTGAACATTCAGAAGTATGAAAATCACATTGTGAAATGCAGATAAAATTCAATAATTCGGCTAAAGTGAACAAGTAATGGAAGCCAGCGTAACCTTAAAGAAGGTAGGCAAACTATTCCGTGACAAAACAATCTTGGCGGGTTTGACATTTGGTGTAGAGAAAGGCTCTATTGTTGCTTTTGTTGGGGATAATGATGCCGGGAAATCCACATTGCTAAGAGTCTTGGCAGGGCTTGAAAATCCAGAATATGGTTCGGTGTTTATCCATGGGATGGATATTGTAAAACGACGAAAAGACATTCGCCATATGATTGGTTATGTTTCTTTGGAACCGGATATGGATCCTTGGTTAACCCTAGAACAGAATATGCGTTTTAACGGATTGCTTTATGGGATAGATAATTCCACCATTTCAAATCGAATAGCTGAATATTCGTCAAGACTTGATCTGTTCGATTTTTTACACCATCCGGCGAACAGTGTATCTTATGGAAATCTTAAAAAATCCATGATTGTACGTGCCCTTGTGCATGATCCAACCATTTTAATCCTGGATGAACCTACAGCATTTATGGATGCTCAATCCAGCCGCCAAACTTGGGATTTATTGAAAGGGCTTCGCAGGGAAAAAACTGTTATTTATGTAAGTCAAAAATTGTTAGAAATTGAGCAGGCACATGACCGGATACTTGTACTTAACAAGGGAAAAGTTATCCTGGATGGAAGTCTAGATAAACTTCTTGAGAGTACTTTGGAATTTCATCAGTTCCAGATTGAATTTGAAGAATTGCCGGATGAACTTTATCAAAAACTATCAGCAATTCCGAGGGTGGTGACTCCAAGCAGGATGAATAATATTTTTTATTTTTATGGTCGATCAAGGAAAGTCTTTTTTCAAGTATTAAAAGAAGCAGGTGATACTCTTATGGAAGATCTTGATATTAAAAAATTGGGCTTGAGAGATCTGATGGATTCAGAATTTGCGCGGAAAGGATTAGATTGATAATTCCATTTATAAGACGCCGCTGGTGGCTTACGCAACAACGTCTTTTTCCAACGTTAAGTTTTGCTATGCTTTTACCAATAATGTTACATCTTTTAATTATTGTTCCCATGGCAAACCTTGTGGAAAGCCCTTTGAATAATATTTCTTATGAAAAATGGGTGTATCCAGGTTTGCTTGTTTTGATCGGAATCATTTCCTTAATTCCCATTTTGTATCGTGATTTATTTGATTTTCGTATTCATAAAAAAGCAATTATGTACATGACATTAGCACCCATTTCTAAGCTTAAGTTGATTGTCGGCATTTTAGTTGGTGCAATTCTTGAGTCATTAATCTTTGTGATTATTGGACTATTAGTACTGTTTTTTGTAACCGGAATTATCCTCAATTGGAAAGATTATCTTATAATTTTTGGATTTATTATAATCATTAATACTCTTGTAGGGAGTTTCATCACAACACTTGCCCTCTTGACTGCGCGGATATTCTCGTTTATTTTTATTTTAATGATCTTTTTCTGTTATGTCCTATTCGGATCCGGGATGATTGTTCCAGTGGATTTTTTTCCAGATCAATTGGGGGTGTTGATACAATACCTGCCGTTAAATGTAATGATTCATGAGCTTCAGCTGGTGATTTTTATGGGTGTTTTTCATTGGATACCTCTGTCTATTCTGCTTTTTATTATTTTTCCATGGACATATATCAATAGTGAAATCTTTCGCAGGGAATTAAATCAGTGATTGCGTATTTGTCTGGCGGGATGGAACATGCAGTCAACGAAGGAGAAGACTGGCGGAATAAAATGACAGAATGGCTGCAGAAAAATCTGGGACATTCAGTGATTGATCCTGTAAAAAATTCCCGTCAGCTTGTGGATGAAACACAGTCTCATGATTACAGGTTATGGAAGAATTCCGATAGGGGGAAATACAAAGCATTTGTCCGGCAATTGATTCGCCAGGATTTAGATGGAGTTATCAATAAAGCGGATTACGTCATTTGCCTTTGGGATGAGGGTGTTGTTAAAGGAGGGGGAACGCATGGAGAGGTAACCATCGCTTATCATTACAATATCCCTGTTTATTTGGTAAACACACTTCCATTTGATGAGTTAAGCGGATGGATATTTTCATGCTGTACAGAAGTATTCCCTGATTTCACAAACTTGAAAAAAAGAGTGTTGGAGCTCTACGGATAGATTTTGATTAGAAAGTTTTATTATTACAATCAATGGTTCACAGTATAAATATGATAGGTCCGAAAGCAATAATCCACCTTGATAGTCTCATACATAATTACCAACTGATAAAAGAGAAGGTCCAAAATAAGAGGGTCATGGCTGTGGTGAAAGCGAATGCTTATGGCCATGGAGCAGTTCCCGTAGCGAAAGCTCTTGAATCAGTTGGTGTGGATTGGTTTGGTGTTTTTACTCCTGAAGAGGGAATAGCATTACGGCAAGGTGGGGTGCCTGGAAATATTTTAGTTTTCTGCCGGTTCAATCGTCAATTTCTTCCGAAAGCAATGGAATGGAATTTGACATTGAATATCACAAGCGAAGATGATTTAATGGATTTGAAAGAATTCCACGCTGCTACGGGATCAAGTCCTGCTGTTCATGTAAAAATAGATACTGGAATGACACGCTTAGGACTGCCTGTTGAAACCGCTTCTTCCTTTTTTAAATTACTGAAAGAGAGCCCAAATGTTCAGTGTACAGGAATCTATTCCCATTTTGCCACTGCTGATGAAGGAGACCCAGAATATGCAGAATATCAGTTGAAACAATTTGAGGGGATTTTAAAAATTGCAGAGCAGATGGGTCTTACATTTGAACATGTACATTTATCCAACAGCGGTTCAGTTTTAAACCTGCCGGAATCCTCTTTTACACTGGTGCGGGTTGGGTTGCTATTATATGGAGCCTTTCCATCAGATGAAGTTCCGAAAGATCTTCCTCTTGAACCTGTCATGGAATTTTCAGCTCCAGTAGTGAACCTCAGAAAAGTGAAAGCAGGTACATTGGTGAGTTATGGAGGAGTTTGGTCTGCACCGCACGATACGGCCATAGGAGTTGTCCAGGTCGGATTCGCTGACGGGCTTCCACGCTCGTGGTACGAAGAGGGGTGTATTAGTTTAAAAGGGGAGCGTTATAAAATTGCTGGTAGAGTGTGTATGGATCAGTTCACTGTGGATTTTTTTAATGCAAATGTGAAGGCAGGTGATGAAGTATTGTTATTTGGAAAAAATAAAACGGATTCAATATTGATAGAGGAAATTTCTGAGAGCATTGGTTCCACACCATATGTGTTATTTACTGCCATTGGTGGTCGAACAAAGCGTATTTTTAAGGGATTGTAGATTTTTCATTTAATTTCCTATTGCCCAAGAGGTTAAGGTTGTTTCAAAGTTATTTACAATTTTTAGCGACCGGCTTGTTTAAATTGTTTATGATTCGAAAGAAGTTATTTACTGGAAAATTCATCATTTAATAGTAAATTGCGGTTCTATCTTGGAAAGGAGTCTGTCAAAAAATATGAATAAATTATCAACCATTTTATGTTTTCTTCTATCCCTAGTTTTAGTATCAGGAGAACCGCAGGAGGAAGTTGAATCTTCAACTCAATCAGAAGAATCATTAGTCCAGAGTAATAAATCCGTGAAGGCAAGCAAAACAGATGAACCGGTATATATTGATGGTAATTTGACTGAGAATATTTGGTATCAGGCTGAACAAAAATTTGATTTTACTCAATATCAGCCCCAAAACGGTGAAAAACCAAATGAGAACACACTGTTTATTGTATTCTATGATGAAAACAATTTGTACATTGGTGTCTATGCCATGGAAAAGGAACCATCCACAGTTATGGGCAAACTGAGAAGAAGGGATGACATGGCACTTTCAGATTATATCTGGGTATATATTGATACGGAAAACCGCGGGGGATCCGGGTATAAATTTGGAGTTAACCCCAGCGGGGTTAGGTACGATGGATATATTTCCAATGATGACGAGGTTGATTATAGCTGGGATGGAGTGTGGGATGCAAAAGTATCGCGTGATTTTGGTGATCAATCCAATGAGCCTGTTCAGCGCCGTGTGGGTTGGACAGCTGAATTTCGGATCCCCTTCTCCACCCTGCAGTATGATAAGAATAAGACTGAAGAATGGGGCTTCAATATAACCCGTTTTAAAGGATCAACTTTTGAGCAAATGTGGTGGAAAAGCAAAGAAGTGACTGAATCGGGTCTTGTTTCTCACTTTGGCAAAATCACTGGAATATCCAACATTAAATCCGCTGGAAAATTTGAATTTTTACCAGGTTCGGTCATTACTGCAAGCAGTGAGGGGTTTGAATCAGAGTCTGCACTAATTGGATCTAACAGGCTGCACTATAACATCAGCGGTGATTTTAAATACGATATTACTACCAGTACCCGTCTGGAAGCATCTGTTAATCCGGATTTTGGGCAGGCAGAGGTAGATCCTGCGGTGTTAAATCTGTCTGCTTATGAGACTTATTTCCCGGAAAAACGAACTTTTTTTGTCAATGGAGCAGATATCTTTGCAACCCCGTTCCAATTATTTTATTCGCGACGGATTGGGAGAACAACATATGAAGGAAATATCGTGCCCATTAATGTAGCAGGAAAATTAACCGGGAAATCGGGAAATACAACCTTCGGTGTAATCAGCGCATTAACGGAAGCAAAAGATGAACGTGGAAATACCGCATTTTTAATAGGTAGAGCGAAACGATCATTTAACAAAGGGAATACAAATATTGGTATCTTGTTTACCCATCTGAATGACCTGGATTCCTCAAAGACACCTCTGGCAATTGGTTTCGATTGGGGTCATCAATTGTTTAATAATCAATTTGTATTCAGTGGGCAGTATGCCCAGTCAAAAATTGACACCCTCTTAGGGCAAGGAATTATGCTTCATTTTTCTAAGATTGGCGGTAGACACTGGAATTTCAGTCTGGATGCTGATCTTCGGGATAAGAACTTTAATATTGATGCTCTTGGTTTCCTTGATCGTAATAATGTGAACTCATATTACATGGGTCATTCATATTTTACAACAGATCCAATCTGGAAATTTCAAGAAACCAGCACTAATCTGAATATGTGGAACCAGGAAAGTCCTGAAGAAATTATTTCGAAAGAAAAACTTGTTTTATCCTCTGGACTAAGCCTTGGAACCAGCGTTACCATGCTGAACCAATGGAGTTTTGGCTTGGATATATCAAAGAAGCTTTCTGGTTATGATGATGTCGATACACGGCGGTATGGGGACTTGGGTTTTGTAATTGAAGATCCCGGTACAATATCCATTTCTTCATGGATTGCTCCCAAGCCGGGGAAAAAAGTAAATCAGCAACTTAGCATTTTTGGTGGAAAAGATGATTATGCATCCAAATGGCATGGTCTTTCGTATAATCTGGAATTATCACCTAGGGAACATTATTCAATTTCTATTGCACCGGACTATGCCTGGAATTATGATGAGTCACAATTTATAGATACTTATGCTGATACAACCTCTTTATATGGTGCACTAACAAGCCAAACAATCTCAATTGGGATCAGAAGTAATTATTCATTCACACCTGATATGAGCCTACAATTGTTTGTCCAGCCATTTGTAGCGATAGGGAAATATGACAAGTATGGTTTTCTAAATAAGTCTAAAACCTATCCTTTTTATGGATCAAATGCTTCAAGTAGTTGGACTGCTGAAGAAGCTTTAGATTATGGATTGGATCAAAACTTTAATTTAAAATCCCTCAATTGGCAGTCAGTCTTCCGTTGGGAATATCGTCCTGGCAGTGTGTTTTTCCTCGTCTGGTCATTTTCCAGCGCTGATAATGAATCATTACCAGGTGAGTTTGATATCCCGGGATCGTTCAAAAACCTGTTTGATCAGGTTGCCACCCATAAATTCTTGATCAAATATAATTACTGGATGAAACTGTAATGTCTGAAGAGAAAAATACAAA
>ERZ651768.743-NODE-743-length-24253-cov-3.256039_pt1 | contig 24253 bp, 20 predicted proteins | sample MGYA00514754_ERZ651768 | MGnify/ENA metagenome assembly ERZ651768
ACGTTATTGGAGGCCTTTTTGTTCGGCCGTAAACCGCTTGGTAACGACATTAACCCGCTTAGTAGAGCGCTATTGGAACCAAGGCTCGACCCGCCAACCATGGAAGAGATTACCGAACGAGTCGAGAGCCTTGACCTCGGGGCTGCGGACGAGAAATATCCCGAACTTGAAGTGTTTTTTCACGCAGAAACGCTAACGCAAATTATTGCCCTGAAAGAGCACTTTCTGCGAAAACAAATAGCGGAGGGATTAGATCGAATTGATCGCTGGATTAGAATGGTTGCGTTGAACCGCTTAACGGGCCACTCGACAGGATTTTTTTCGGTGTATTCTCTTCCTCCAAACCAGGCTGTTTCGATTGAGGCACAACGGAAAATCAATAACTCTAGAAATCAAACGCCGGAACCAAAAGCGATCAAGCCTCGCATAATTCGCAGATCGAAGGCACTTCTTAAGGATTGGAAAGATCCGCGATTAGAGCACCGATCTGTAGACCTTGGATTTACCTTAACGAACGAGGATGCACGTCACGCAACGGGCATTCCAGCAGATACGGCGCAGTTGGTTGTTACATCACCACCCTTTCTAGACGTCGTGAATTATCACAGCGACAATTGGCTGCGTTGCTGGTTTCTTGATATCGACTCTTCATGCGTAAAACTTAGCCAAATAAGGCAACCGGCCGATTGGCAAGCACTCATGACTGAGGTGTTACGTGACGTGAAACGCATCCTGAAACCTGGCGGGTACGTTGCTTTCGAAGTTGGTGAAGTCAAAGCTGGCAAGATTTTACTCGAGGACCTAGCTCTGCCAGCAGGAGTTGATGCGGGTTTCGATCCAGTAATTGTTTTGATTAATGTTCAGGCATTCACCAAAACGGCCAACACATGGGGAGTCACTAATCAGCGAAAAGGAACGAACACAAATCGAATTGTTGTGTTTCAATCTCCTGAAGCCGGAAAGTCACATAGAAGTGTTAACCAAGAGGCGGTCCGATGATCTATCGAATTACAGCTTCATTTAGGGAAGAGACGGCGTCAGATTTACGCGGTAAGCTTAATGATGGTTCAATTGGCGCTCAACAACCAGACGGACAGGAAATTGTGGAGTCACTACATCGGGCGGTTAGGACGCCTACTGGCATGATTAAGTGGACTGAGCGTTGCTACTGCAATCCACCGCTGGCTCACGAACGTTCAACGGTTCTTGACCGCTATTTTGATCAATTGCACACCGAGGCAATCACAAAACACGAAGAATACGAAGGACGTCCATTTTTACAGTATCTTGAGGAGATTTCATGATGAAACATCTTCGAAAACGCCAGTTATTCAATTCAGTTCGCATCATGATGTTTGGACTAAGCCTGACTCTAACAACCGGCACGCCAGTCAAAGCAGAACAATACGAGTCGACGCTTTTCAGCGAAATGAGTTGGCGGTCGATCGGTCCGTTTCGAGGAGGTCGCACCAAGGCAGCTGCGGGCGTTCCTGAGCAGCCGAATGTATTCTATGTTGGCGTTGTAAACGGTGGGGTCTGGAAAACCACGGATTTCGGCCATACTTGGAATCCGATCTTTGATGATCAGTTTACAGGTTCAATTGGCGCACTTGCGGTAGCTCCTTCCGACGCAAACATTCTTTACGTGGGTAGCGGAGAAGGCTTGCAGCGGCCCGACCTCTCGACTGGAGATGGCATCTACAAGTCTGTCGATGCGGGACAAACCTGGACTCATCTCGGCCTACGGGACGGACAACAAATTCCACAAATCATCGTCGATCCGACCAATCCTGATCGACTTTTTGTCGCCGTGCTTGGACATCCATACGGACCCAACACCGAACGTGGCATCTTTCGATCGCTTGATGGTGGCCAATCTTTTGACAAGGTGCTGTATCGAGATGAAGATACCGGCGGAATTGACGTACTTTTTGATCCAACGAACGCTAACAAAATCTACGCAGTTCTCTGGGAAGCTCGCCAAGCTCCATGGGAAAATGGCGTCTTCAGTGGGCCAGGTAGTGGAATATTGGTGTCGGAAGACGGCGGGGACACATGGCGACCGCTCACAGAGGGACTTCCAACATTTGAAAATGACGGTCTTGGCCGTATTGGAATCACGGTCGCCCCAAGCGATCCAATGCGCCTCTTTGCAACAGTCGAGGCCCAGCAAAACGGTGGTCTTTATCGGTCCGACGATGCTGGTGAACACTGGTACCTAGTTAACAACGATCCACGTGTCACTCAGCGTGGGTCCGACTTCGCTGAAGTAAAAGTGCATCCAATGAATCCTGACGTGGTATACACCGGAAGCATCGTTGTTTGGAAGTCAACAGACGGTGGCCGTACTTTTAGTAGCCCCCGTGGAGCTCCAGGTGGAGACGACTACCAGCGTATCTGGATTAATCCGATTCACCCCGACATCATCCTCATTGCCTCCGATCAAGGGGCTATCGTAACGGTGAACGGAGGAAAAACTTGGAGTTCTTGGTACAACCAACCGACGGCACAGTTCTACCATGTCACCGCTGACAACGCCTTTCCGTACCGAGTATGCGGAGGGCAGCAGGAAAGCGGGTCGGCTTGCGTGCAAAGCCGTGGCGATTACGGTGCGATTACCTTTCGCGATTGGACTCCCGTGGGAGTGTCGGAATACGGTTACGTTGCGCCTGACCCCCTTGATCCGGATATCGTCTATGGTGGAAAAGTTACGCGCTATGACCGTCGAACGAAGCAACGTCAAGATGTCACACCAAAGCCACTTCGGGGCGAAGATTATCGAGTCTTACGCACCATGCCAATTCTGTTTTCACCAGTTGATCCTCACACTTTATATTTCGCGTCAAACACACTTTGGCAGACAACAAACGGCGGGAAAAGCTGGGATGTCATGAGTCCGGATTTAACTCGAGAGTCTTGGGACGTTCCGGAAGTGGTTGGGAAGTATCAAGGGACGCCAGCAGCCGCAGTTTCTCGTCGAGGAGTTATTTACACCATCGCGCCATCCTACGTGGATAAGAACACCATCTGGGTGGGCACCGATGATGGATTAATCCATGTGACTCGTGATGGTGGCACAACATGGAGGAATGTGACTCCACCAGATTTGGTCTCCTGGGCCAAAGTGTCACTCATGGACGCTTCCCATACTGACTCTGATACAGCGTACGCGGCGATTAATACTCTCCGCCTAGACGATCTACGACCACATATCTATCGCACCCGCGATGGCGGACACACTTGGGCACACATTACCAATGGTATTCCAGACGGCGGCCCGGTCAACGTGGTTCGCGAAGATCCTCAGCGGCCTGGTTTACTGTTCGCAGGAACGGAACGAACTGTCTATGTGTCATTCAACGACGGAGATCAATGGCAATCGCTCCGATTGAATCTACCGGCAACATCAATTCGCGATCTCATCGTAAAAAATGACGATCTAGTCGTCGGCACACACGGGCGAGGTTTTTGGATTCTTGACGACATTACCCCGTTACGCCAATTGTCGGCAGACATCGTTAATAGCAGTCTGCACTTGTTTGCACCTCAAAATGCATGGCGATTTCGTTGGAATAAATATACCGACACCCCGCCACCTCCTGAAGAACCTGCTGGCGAAAACCCGCCAGACGGAGCATTAATACACTACTTCCTTGGACCCAATAGTAGCGGTCCTGTCATACTTGAAATTCTCAATTCTGATGGCTCGATTGTGCGACGCTATTCGAGTGAAGACGCACCTGAAGCGTCTCTCGAAGGACTAAACGTGCCAGACTACTGGCCACGGCCTCATCAACCTCTCACGGCTGAGCCGGGATTACATCGATTTGTTTGGGATATGCATTACCCTCGTCCTGCCGTGCTCCGATTTCGCTATCCGATTTCTGCCATACCGTTTAACACGCCAATCACTCCTCATGGTCCATCAGCGTTACCAGGTGTTTATTCGATACAGGTCACCGCGAATGGTCAAACGCTCACGCAGCCATTGCTTATAGAAATGGATCCTCGGGTCCGAATTTCCACCGCAGAACTGGCTCGTCAATTCGCATTGTCGATAAAACTAGTAGAGCTACTCAAGCAAAACTTTTCTGTTCTCCTGATGGTTCAGGCATACCAAGGCGATCCTGATAATGTTGCCACCAAAGAGGAAGCTCGAATACTTGAAGAGCGGCTGCGGAAAATTAATACCGATCTCGCTACGCTCTATCGCATTGTCGAAGGGGCAGATGCTGGGCCAACTTCTCAAGTCGTCGCAGCCACAAGCGAAGTTGCATTAGATCTGGAGCGTGCTTTAAAAGATTCGGCAGCACTGAATGCGAGGGCTTCTGGGGTTCAGCCGTAACACAAGCAGCGGTCCATTATTGGCGCTCTTTATCATCGTTCTTCAGCCTTCTGAGTCTCTCGTCGAGTTGCTTCAGCTTCATGCTCACGAACTTCTGACAAAGCAGAAGCCAGCACGCCGCTCGGCACCGCCACGATTCCAAGTCCGATCAATAGGATAAAGAAAGTAAACAAGCGCCCTCCGATCGTGATCGGCACCACATCACCATAGCCAACTGTGGTAAGCGTGACGATCGACCACCAAAGACTGTGAAAAATTGAAAGAAACTTATCGGGCTGGACCGCATGCTCAAAGTAATAAATCCCAACAGCCGAAATGTACACCAGCATTATTGAGACACCTAAATAGACCAGTAATTCTTCTTTGGCAAGCATGATCGCGTCATGAAGTCGTCTTACGGCGAGATGGTAGCCGGTCAGTTTAAACACTCGAATCACTCTCAGAAGTCGAAAGGCCCGAAGGGATCGAAAATCAAGACCGAAAGAAACATAAAATGGCAAGATTGCAATCAAATCAATCAAGCCGTAGAAGCTGAAAATAAAACCGCGGCGGGATGTGGCAACAGCTACACGTAGCGCGTATTCGATTGTAAAGATTGCAACAGTTATGATCTCCACCCAACGCAACCATTGCATCTGGTCAGGAGACAGTCCCGGTAAGGTTTCGAGAGAAAAAGAGGCTACCGATACGAGAATCAGCATCAAGATAGTAGCATCGAAAATCCTTCCAGCCGGTGTGCTGGTGTCTTCAACGATTTGTTTGATGCGCATTTGAATTCTAAGGAGTCCCGGTAGTCATGCTTGTAACTTCATATTTAGCGGACATAATTTGCATGACGCCAGCTAGGCGCGTGCGTTATGCTACACCGCGCGGTCAAAAAGGTGCTAATGGTTTAGGGTTCTGGTTGGGAGCAACCCCCGTGCAACCTGAGACAAAGTAATGAGTGCACATCCTCCGCACCGTTTGTGTTGGATTCTGATGGTCGCTACGATGCTCACCCTTTTTTCGGCTACTACCCCTATCCAGGCCCAGTCAACAATAACGATGCCGGACTTCGGCGCGTTGCGCATGAGCTTCGACAATAGTGACTCAGAACAAAGGTCGACGCTCAATCTCTTTAGAATTCCGGACCAGACCTTTCATTCCGGACAAGAGGGCTCCCGTCGGGACCTATTCGGCGTCTTTGAATCACTACGGAAACCGTACAACGCAAAAGACTGGTATCTTCGGAATTTAAAAAGGTCGCTCTATTATTATGGTCCACGACCGCAGCGAACCTACCGAAACCCTGAATTCTGGCGCAATTTGTCTCTCCGGCCTCATCCTGGTTATATTTTGAATATCGCGGCAGAAGGTCGCCGTCGGATCGCTCAAGGACAGAACCGTAACAGGTAGGCCAACTCACCTCGGCCCTCTTGAGGTTTAGGCTCCAACCGACGGTATGTGTTGGCCTCTTAGTATTGTATCTGTGGCCACAAGCTTCTTGTTGCCCGTTCGTGGCGTGTGCTCGTTGTCAACGAATTCAAAAGAACCCTCGCGTAATTCCAAGATTGTCACATCGGCTGGTCGTCCGACGCTAAGCGTGCCTCGATCGTGAAGCGCAGGGAACACCTGTGCGGCGTTAGTGGTCCCGCACTTGATCACATCCGGAAGAGACATTCCAAGGAGCAAAAATTTTGACAGCACGTTTGGAAAATCAAATACCTGGTCAGTGCTTCCAGCCACACTCCAATCAGAAGAAATGGTGTCGGGTAAAAAGCCTTGGTCAATCGCTCGAGCACCGGTCTCCCACGTGATATGACCAATGCGTCCATGGCCGATATCGAACCAAATACCGCGATCTCGTGCGGCGAGCACCTCCGGAAGCACATGTCCGTCATCTGTAAAGATGCCATGTCTTTGCTGCGTATACACATGCGTCACAATATCGCCAGGTTTTAATAGCTCGAGGATCTCAGGAAGCGGTGAGGCCGTGTTGCCGACATGTACCATGATTGGTAGGTTGAAAGGACTTACGATCGCCTGAGCCCGACGCACCACCTCGAGGTCGGCGTCACCTGCAACCGTATCCGATAACCTGGCTTTGAGGCCAACAATCAAGTCCTGGTTGCGTTCAATAGCCTGTTGGCCGGCCTGAACGTTTGCGTTCCGGAGATCCATAAGCTCGCCGACCGGTCGAGTAATGCCGGTCTTAGCTACATTCAGAAGCACTCGGACTAAATTAGGCGCAGCTCTCGCGACAGCTAGAATTTCATCAATGCGGTCTGCTCCCTGAGAACCACCGTCGACCAGCGATGTGACGCCGTCGGACAGACAAATAGACGGCATCTCCATAAAACGCGTATGGGTGTGGATATCGATTAGGCCCGGAACTACCAGTTTACCCTTGGCGTTAAAGATTTTGCTCGCATTCGAAATGTCAAGATTGGTTCCAACAGCACGGATACGAGACTCTCGGATGACCACGTCAAGAACTTCGTCAAGATTATTCACCGGGTCAATCACTCGACCACCGGTAATGACTAAATCATCCTGAACGGCGAAGCCGTCATTTCCTGTGCTTAGAACAGCGACACCCGTGCCGAGGGTATTCTGTAGAAATGCTCGTCGAGTCAGCATGATTACAACTATTGCAACGTCAAAATTTGGTTAGGGTCGACTCGAACAATACTGTAGGTAATTGAGTCAGCGACATCAGAAAAATAGTGTGGGGTCCCAGCTGGAATCACAATAATGTCACCCTCAATCACCTCACGAGACACGGCACCCTCCATGCCAGATCCTGTCCAGCCTGGTCCAGACTGGAGCATCCGTAAGGGCGTGATTTCCCGTTCTTTTGGATTCAGAAGACTGCCGCCGGTTACCAATGTGCCAGAGCCCGCCAACACGGTATAGATCTCGGTGACTTCACTGTGGATAGTTCCAGCGACCACGTTACTTGAAGGCCCTCGATGGGCCAGTGCGACTCCAATATTGTGTCCACCTGCATCAATGGTTCGCATGGGAGTATCAGTCACATTATTTAAAATAGCATTCTCAGTCGTCTCTACGATGTTCACTTGTGTTATATCGGCAGCCGGAATCGAACTTCCCAGAGATTGCGAAAGTGCGATGACGGCTGCTATCAGATACGGCATGGCTTCCTCTCTTTGAAATAACGATTCAGCAACAGCATGGATGCTTCCACTCAACAACAGACAACGCATGCTAATTCAAATAGGTTACTCTGGATGAGTAACTCATTCAATCCACGCGATTGTGAGTGAATCAGGTAATCTATTGTTCCAAATAATTGAGCGGAGAAGTAGGCAATCAACGCCCAGCAACGGGAGGAAGCGGATGCGATGGAATATAACAATGGGAGTGTTCTTTTTGAGTACTGCCGCACTCATAGCACAATCGCCGGACCGAATTATTGCTGAAGACGGAGACATCCTCATCACTCCCGGTATTCACGCGAGCGTGCAAATCGAATATGCCGGTAAGGTGATCCACGTGGATCCATGGAGTGCGGGTGATCTGTCTTCCCTGAAACCTGCAGACCTGATTCTGGTGACTGATGATCCGGGTCACCACATGGATGTGGATGCAATCACAACTCTTCGAAAGTCAGGTACTCCGGTCGTACTCACAGCCGACGCACAGAAGCATTATCCAGCCGGTCGCGTGCTGGCCAACGGTGAAAGTGGTACGTTCGCCGGCATCCAAGTGGAGGCAATTCCGGCCTACGATTTAACTCCTGGAGAACCCCTTCATCCAGAAGGTCAAGCAAACGGTTATGTGCTGAACTTGGGTGGTCGTCGGATTTATCTGTCGGGAGTGACCGAATGTGTTCCAGAAATTCAGGCTCTGAAAGGCATTTCAGTTGCGTTTCTGCCCATGAATCTACCTGTGGATCGGATGCATCCAATTCCGACTGCCGAATGCCTTAAAACCTTCAGGCCTGAAGTCGTATACCTTTATCATTATGACCAAACTTATGCGAGTTGGTTAAGTAACCCGGACCCCGGTCAGCCTCGTAGCACGCAAAACACTCCAGCGACAATTCAGGCATTTCGGAATGCTATCGCGGGTGAGGCTATCGAATTTCGGGATCGCTCTTGGTACCCGGACTGGTAGGTCTTTTATTTGTTATCGAGGTTGAGTCTTCTCGTGGAACCCGAATAAGCGAAACGCTAGGATGCTACCAGTCATGATGGCAATAAAGCTGAAGCCGATACCGGGGTTGGTAAACAGCATCGCGCTGAAGCAAACGGCGGAAAGAAATAGTGCGACTACTGGAAGGTACGGATAGAGCGGTGTTACGTAAGGTCGAGGTAGATCCGGTTCAGTCTTACGGAGACGGAAAAGGCTGGCCATGGAAAACATATACAAAGCGAGTGCGCCAAATGCGGCCATCGTGATCAATTCTCCGGTCTGGCCAGTCGCAAGCGCACCGAAGGCAATTAACATGTTTAAAATCAGTGCAGCCGCAGGGCTTTGACGGTGGGGGAGTGTGCGACCAAAGATGGCAGGTAAATAGCCTGTTCTTCCGAATTCAAAAGTTGCTCGCCCAGCAATCAATAGAATGCCGTGAAATGAAGCTACCAATCCAAATAAACCTAGAACGACGACCCCATGATAGATAATTCCTTCCCTTCCGGTCAGGTAACCAAGGGCAAGGGGAAGAGGTGTGTCCGACTGGTTGCCTGCCGCATCAAAGACGATTGCCTCCCAACCTCTGACGCCAATTGCCGAAAAGAAGACTAGCAGCGCTAGAAAGACGAGCGTCGCCATCGCAGATATGAACCCTCTCGAGATGTCTCGCTGCGGTTCTCGTGTTTCCTCGGCGACATTCGCAATTCCCTCAATAGCCAAGTAAAACCAGATTGCGAATGGTAGGGCAGCTATGATTCCACTCCAACCGTTCGGCAGTGGATCTTGAGCGAAGTAAGCCCAACTGAAGTGAGGCAACGTTGTACCCGCAAACAGCAAGAGCCCCCCGACGGCCAACACAGTGACGACGAGTTCAAACAGAGCGGATTGGCGCACCCCCCAAATATTTAAACCCGTAAAAATAAAGTAAGCGATAACAGCAAATCCCCAGGCGGGCACGGCAGCCGTGTAGGTCTGCAGGTAAGCACCAATCGCAAGAGCAATTGCAGGTGGTGCGAACAGAAACTCTATCAGCTGAGAGACACCAGCCGCAAAGCCCGCTGTAGGTCCGTAAGCTCGATTAGCATAAATAAAAACACCGCCAGCGCGAGGTAGGGCACACGCAACCTCTGCGTAACTCATCACGAAGGCGACATACATGATTGTGACAAGAAGGGTGGCAGCCAACATCCCCAAGGGTCCACCATGTGCTAGCCCGAGGTTCCAGCCGAAGTACTCACCAGACACAACATAGCCAACGCCAAGACCCCATATCATAATTGGCCCCAACGTTCTTTTGAGGGTGTGAGTTTGTTTTTCGATTTGTTCGAGTTCGCTCATGGAGAACAGCCACCCTTTGGCGGCTTTAAAGGCGTGCAGCCCTAAATTCTTCGACTAAATATTCGCAGGCGCGTGTCGCAAGAGCCATGAACGTGATCGTCGGATTTTGGCAGGCCGATGATGGATAACCGGAACCATCCATAACGAACAGATTGCTAACGTCGTGAGCCTGCTCCCATGTATTAAGCACTGAAGAACCTGGGTCATCACCCATTCTGGCTGTGCCAACTTCATGAATGGCCAATCCTGGCACAGAAATATCCCGGCGAACTTCAATGTCTTCAGCACTCGCCGCATGAAGCATTTCTTCGGCAGCATCAGCCATGTCATCAACCATCTTCTGCTCGTTGTCTCCGTAAGCCGCACTAATGTGAAGAATCGGAATTCCCCATGCGTCCGTATGGACCTTATCAAGCTCGCAAAAGTTATCATATTGGGGCAAGTGCTCACCGAATCCGCCAATTGAAATCGTCCATGGGCGATTGTCTTTCACTTCGTTTTTGAAGGATTCACCGAAGCCTTCCACACTCATTGCGTGGCCCCACTTCACGACACTCGCATTGCCCTGATACCCATATCCTCTGAGGAACTTTGAATGACGATCGGTGATGTTTCGAAATCGAGGAATATAGATGCCGTTCGGACGAGTCCCGCGAGTATCAGGGGTATTCTTCAGCACTGGAAGTACCCCTGCTGCACCACCACCCATCACGTGGTCCATTAGATAATGTCCCAGTACGCCACTGGAGTTTGCGATCCCGGTTGGATGTTGGTCCGAGGTTGAATTCAACATGATACGTGTTGACTCCAGAGTGGAGGCGCACAACACAACCACTGAGCCAAACACCTCGCGCTGCTGGCGTGTAATGCGATCAACGTAGTACACGCTGCGGCATTTCCCCGCATCATCGACCTCTACATGACTAACTACCGCATTCGGAATTAAAGTGAGACGGCCAGTCGCTTCAGCAGCAGGTAGGCTTGAAGAGGGACTACTGTAATAAGAACCTGTGCGGCAGCCTCGAGAACAAGGACCACAGTAATGACACTTAGGTCGTCCATTCAGATCCTTCGTGAGAATGGCGCATCGACCTATGGTCAACGCTCGGCCAAATTTTTCTCGAATAGCACTCTTGAGAAGTTCCTCACCACAAGTGAGGTGCATTGGGGGCAGAAATGCTCCATCCGGTAACTGGGGTAAGCCCTCCGCCTGCCCGCTGACGCCGATGAATCGCTCTACCTGATCGTAATACGGTGCAATGGTCGCGTAGTCGAGTGGCCAATCAGCCCCAAAGCCGTCGCGTGAAGTCGCCTTAAAATCATAGTCACTGAGCCTGTAGGTTTGGCGAGCCCACATAATTGAGCGACCACCAACGTGTCGGCCGCGAATCCAATGGAAGGGTCGATCGGCGGGTGTGGTGTAGGGGTGTTCGGTATCGTCAACAAACAGATGATTCGTGTACTCATCACACTGATAACAAAGCGACTGCACTGGCTGTCTTGCTTGCTGTTCACGAGTTCCCAGACGCCGGCCACGAAAGGGCATCTCGAACGAGCGCTTGTGTTCATTAAAATCTTGCTCTGGGTCAAGTTTCCGTCCGGCTTCCAGGACTGCGACCCGCAGCCCAGCCTCTGTGAGTTGTTTCGCGGCCCAACCACCAGTCGCGCCAGAACCAACGATTACAACGTCATAGCGTTCATCTTGTGCGGACATGAATCGAAACTCCCACTCTTAATTACCGGTTTTATGTTCTGGATGCTGACATCCCGGCTTCTCATCAAAATAGTTGGAACCATCATCGTCCAACTCTTGCAGCATGCCGATCCGAGATGTGTAGTAGCCAGTCACAGTAAGGGACTTCAAGGCTTGAAAGAATTCAACTCCGACAGTATCCGCCGGCGTCTTATTTTCTCTTGCGCTGAGAATCGTCAGCAGTGCGTTTTGTTGGTCAACCGACGCCGTGACAAAACTACCTCCAAACAACTCCATGCTTCGTTGGTCTATCCATCCAATGCCATTTAGGAACTGGTCACGCGCGTTTGTTTCTGCATCAGAAAGAATCGTGTCTATAAATGCGGTGACTCGGGCTGTTCGAGCTCCCGCCGTATCAGTTTGGGGAATAATTAAGTCAGTCAAAACTTCGACGGTTTCGAACTGAGCCTGGTTTAGAACACCTTGGGTAGCGTCCTGAAAGCTATCCGCCATCGGGCCCCTAAAGGTTTGAGTCGAGACGGTCGTATGTGCCTCAGCGAGATCCACAAGAGACCTGGCCCACAACGGTAAACTGGCAGCGCCTGCACCGGCCAGCCCAATGGCTCGAAGTGCCTTTCGTCGATCGATTCCTCGCGACGCCATAACTCTCCCTTCAGTCCGATTGGTTTACAGGCTCACCAAGCTACGATCTAGCAAATAAATACTAACGCAAAAACGGCCCACTCGAAGTAAGATCCTGCACAGTATTTGCAGAACCCATAAATATGGCTTATTAGAGTTCGGAGAAACACATGAAGACGTCTAAAACCTCTCGTCGTGATTTCCTTAAGTTGACCACCGCCACCGGCGTGCTAGCAGGAACTTCCACGACGCTGTTAAGCCGCCCACGAGTGGCAAGCCAGCAGTCCATTTCGGCGAATGACCGAATCCAAATTGCGCTGATCGGTGCAGGGGGTCAAGGACAATATGACACCCAGGAAGCCTTGAAAGTGCCTGGCGTCGAACTGATAGCAGCGGCTGATGTTTACGATGGTCGCCTGATTCATGTGAAAGAGCGATTCGGTTCGCACGTGTCAACCACACGGGACTATCGAGAGATCTTAGCTGACAAAACGATCGATGCAGTAATTATTGGTACTCCTGATCACTGGCATAAACACATTGCCATCGAGGCAATGGAGTCTGGCAAAGATGTGTACGTCGAGAAACCGATGGTGCAAAAAGCTGCCGAAGGCACCGAACTCGTGGCAGCGCAGAATCGAACTAAACAAATTCTCCAGGTCGGCAGTCAGCGCGTGAGCAATGTTCTGTATGAATACGCAAAGCAACTTTATGAGAGCGGACGCCTTGGCAATCTCAATATGGTAGAAGCCTGGTGGGATCGAAACTCCGCTGTAGGGGCTTGGCAATACACGGTTCCAGCCGATGCTTCACCCGAAACTGTGGACTGGGACAGATTTCTTGGCCATGCGCCAAAGCGATCGTTCGATGCAACTCGAATGTTTCGATGGCGTAATTATCAAGACTATGGAACCGGAGTCGCTGGTGATTTGTTTGTCCATCTGTTTTCCGGATTACATTTCATTGTTGGATCCGAAGGTCCAACCAGAATTTTTGCAACTGGCGGATTACGTTACTGGAAGGATGGTCGAGATGTTCCGGATGTCATGCTCGGACTATATGATTATCCGGCTACGGACGCCCATCCAGAATTCACCTTGGCGCTTCGAGTGAATTTTGCTGACGGCGCGGCCGCTGGTTCTGGTTTTCGGTTCGTGGGAGACGAAGCGGTCATGAGTGTGGGGTCTCGTGTGGGTCTGACACGGCGAGCCAGACCGACTTCGCCAGGCTACACGATTAATACTTTCTCGAACGAAACGCAGAAAGCATTTCTTGACGACTATCGATCAAAATTCCCCAGCGCACGACAGGAATTGACACCCACGGAAGAGGAGTACTTTTCAGCGCCGAATGGATACAGCGATACTCTGGATCACTTCCAGAATTTCTTCGACGCAATACGAAGCCGGCAACCCGTGGTCGAGGACGCGAGCTTTGGACTGCGTGCGGCTGGTCCAGCCGTCTTGTCAAACGTCAGCTACTTTGAAAAGAAGCCAGTTCGATGGAATCCGCAAGACATGCAAGTAACGATGGAGTGACGTCAGGATGTAGATAAACGCGTAGACCGCTTGCTCATGGAGTCACGTCGATAAGGATGGAGATAAGATGACGAAACGGTGCTGTTGGCAATCATTTTTGCCAATTCTTATTTGGCTGACAATGGGCGTTTCGAACGACGCAGTCGCCCAAAACCGACCAAACGTGCTCTATCTCACGGAGCCAGCCGCGTGGGTGCACACGGTGTTACCCGTGGCTGAGGAAGTAATCCGAGGACTTGGCGAATCACCAGACGCCTTCGATGTGACGGTAATCCGTTCGGCTGAACAAATTACTAAAGACACACTGACCAACTATGACGTGGTCGCATTTAATACGACGGGTGAATTACCGATGGCTGCGTCAAAACAGGAGGCTCTTCTAGAGTTTGTGCGGAACGGTGGAGGATTTGTTGGCGTTCATAGTGCGACGGATACCTTCTATGAGTGGCCCGAATATGGCGAAATGCTTGGCGGTTATTTTGACGGTCATCCTTGGCATCAGGAAGTCGGTGTTACTGTTGAAGATGCGGACCATCCCTCGACAAGACATCTCGAATCACCGCTAACCCTTTACGAAGAAATCTACCAGTTTAAAGATTGGAATCGCACCGATGTGCATGTGCTTCTAAGTGTGGATACCACTTCGGTTGATATGGAGGCCGACGGGATCAATCGCACGGATGGTGATTTTGCCTTGTCATGGACTCGGGAGTATGGGAATGGTCGCATCTTTTATACTGCACTGGGTCACGAACCAGCCACGTGGCGGGATTCACAATTTCAAGGTCATCTGATTGGTGGAGTTCGATGGGCTGCCGGGCTCGAGGAATAACTCCTACAGTCAGTGTCACGCGGAGGAAGTAATGAGAGAAACGTTTCTAGTATTCGGGATAATCGTCTTGGTGAGCACAACAGTAAGTGTCCAAGATAACCAAGGCGAATCGAATACATTGACACCAAATGAAGCAGCCGAAGGATGGGAACTGCTTTTTGACGGTCAGACGACAAACGAGTGGCGAGGCTTTAAGCAGACTAGTATGCCTGCGGGCTGGCAGGCCGTCGACGGTGCCCTGACCCGGGTCGGCGAAGGTGGAGATATCGTCACGAAAGCAACATTTGAAAATTTTGACCTTCAATTTGAATGGAAGATAGAAACAGGTGGCAACAGCGGGGTATTTTTTCGAGTAACTGAAGATGAGGATGCAGTGTGGCATACAGCGCCAGAGATGCAAGTGTTGGATGACGACGCCCACCCAGACGGACAGGCCGCGATGACTTCTGCCGGCAGCGACTATGCTCTCTACGGACGGAGCGAGGATGTTGTTAAACCTGTTGGAGAATGGAATCAATCTCGAATCGTTGTTAATGGCAGCCATGTTAAATATTGGCTAAACAACGTGCAAGTTGTTGATTACGAACTATGGAGTGACGACTGGGAACAACGAGTCGCAGCGAGTAAATTTGCCGCCTATCCTAATTTTGGTCGCGCACGACGTGGCCATTTTGCTCTACAGGATCATGGCAATCCTGTTTATTACCGCAATATAAAGGTTCGAGAACTTCCGAGTCGCTAGTTCACGTCCCGCAAGCTGCGGCACCCATGCCTATTACCATTCGTCTCAAACTCTTTACCATGATGTTTCTCCAGTATTTTGTTTGGGGAAGCTGGTATGTCACGCTTGGCACCTATCTCGGTGAAACTCTTGGTTTCCAGGGACAACAGATCGGTCTTGCCTACGGTACCACCGCCGTTGCGGCCATGATCTCTCCATTTTTTGTCGGGATGATTGCAGATCGGTTTTTTGCAACAGAACGAATTCTGACTGTTTTACATCTCATTGGGGGAGTCATTCTGCTCTTCGCCTCTCAGATGCAGACATTCCTACCTTTTTATTTGGTGTTGTTATCTTACACTTTGCTCTTTATGCCGACGTTGGCGCTCACAAACTCCTTGTCATTTCATCAAATGCAGAATCCAGGGAAAGAGTTTCCAGTGATTCGCGTGCTGGGCACAATCGGCTGGATTGTTGCGGGAAACATTATTGGAATACTAGAACTGGAAAGCAGCCCGGTTCAATTACAGTTGGCCGCCGGAAGTTCGATTGTGTTGGGAGTGTTTTGTTTCGTGCTGCCGCATACTCCACCCAAACGGACAGCCGAACGCATGACGATGCGTGACGTGCTTGGCCTGGATGCACTCGGACTCTTAAAAGAGCGGTCGTTTGCCATCTTTGTTCTAGGTTCGTTTCTAATATCAATTCCACTCCAGTTCTACTACACGTTCGCTAACCCCTTTTTAAACGAGATTGGAGTTGAGAACGCAGCCGGCAAGATGACACTCGGCCAGGTCTCTGAAATTGGGTTCATGCTCGTCATGCCATGGTTTTTTGTACGTCTCGGCATTAAACGTATGTTGCTTATTGGCATGCTGGCCTGGGTTTGTCGCTATATCTTCTTTGCCTTCGGAGATGTGAGCGCTTTAACCTGGATGCTTTATGCGGGCATCTTGTTGCATGGAATCTGTTACGATTTCTTCTTTGTGACCGGACAAATCTATGTTGACCGAAAAGCTCCGACACACCTCCGAGCTGCTGCCCAGGGTCTCATTGCTTTCGTTACGCTAGGTGTTGGATTTTTTGTAGGTTCCTGGCTGTCGGGACTCATTGTCGATTACTTTGCGAAACCAGAGGGCACCCATACCTGGAATGCCATTTGGCTAGTGCCGGCTGTTGGTGCAGCGCTGATCCTCGTGTTGTTCGCTTCACTCTTTAAGGAAACGCCGAGGTCAGAGGTAGAGTCCCTCAGACCTTAAAGACTCGTCAGGGGAGTTTCACCAAGCAGGCTGCTATGAGTCTGGATACTCTTACGATCAACTGGTTCGCCGTTCTCTGTATCGCAAGCCTCTACCTGTTTCTCTATCTATTGGGTTCCCGAGCTTCACGTCGAGCCGCAATTCTCGATTTTACGGCGATGACTCTGGCTGGGCGCCGACTGCCTTTGGGAATAGGTATCTTGACCGTCACGGCTACTTGGGTTGGGGGAGGATACCTTAACGGTACGGTTGAGGCTATTCACCTTGGAGGCTTGTGGCATGCCCAAGCGCCGTGGGGATACGCGTTGAGCCTGATTATCGGTGGCTTATGGTTCGCACCGACGATGCGGAGGCTGAACTGCACCACAATGCTTGATCCGTTTCAGAAGCGATACGGCCCAAGGGTCGCTGCCTGGCTGTATGTTCCGGCATTAATGGGCGAAGTGTTTTGGACTGCTGCAATTCTCACAGCCCTTGGCGTCAGTTTTGAAGTGATTGCTGGTATTCCTTTCACGCCAGGAGTGATCCTGTCAGTGATTGTTGCAATGGCTTATACGGCACGAAGTGGCCTTTGGGCCGTCGCGATCACCGATGTCGTACAACTAGCCCTTTTACTGGTCGGTCTGTCAGCAGCCGCTTGGTTCGCGAGTGTTGAAGTTGGAGGCATAACTCTGGCTTGGACGACGTATTCGTCTAGCGAGATAGCCCAGCCTCCCATGTCCTGGATTCCATGGTCGGATGCAGCCTTATTGTTAATTTGCGGAGGAATTCCGTGGCACGCATATTTCCAACGCGTCCTCGCGACCAAAAGCCCGTCAGATGCTCGCCGACTCTCGATATGGGCTGGCGGTCTCAGCCTAACCGTAGCGATTCCAGCAATGGCAATTGGAGTGATTGGAACTTCGGTCAATTGGTCGCAACTGATTGGCTCCGACCCTGACGCGGCAATGATTCTCCCGTTAGTCTTACGCTATTTAACCTCACCAGTTGTTGCAACTCTCGGCCTGATCGCAATGGCTGCCGCAGTCATGTCATCAGTCGACTCCTCGATCCTGTCTGCGTCCTCTATGGCCACCTGGAATATCTATCGTCCGCTTATCAAGCCTGAGGCGACCTCGACGGACCTAAATAGAATCATTCGTCGACTCATCATTGCTGTCGGTTGCGCTGCAACACTTATTGCCCTAAACACCCGAAGCGTTTACTCGCTCTGGTTTCTATCAAGCGACTTCGTCTACTGCATCCTCTTTCCTCAATTGGTTTGCGCGCTCTATGACCGCCGAGCAAATTGGATTGGGGCTTCCGCAGGATATATCGTTGCATTTACTCTCAGGCTTGGAGCAGGGGAACCGCTTCTGGGACTTACCCCGTTTATCTCCTATGCCGAGGATGTGTCGACCGGATTGGTCTGGTTTCCTTTTCGAACTTTCGCAATGCTTGCAGGCCTGTTCACGATTATAGGGGTGTCGCGATTGACCGGAAGACGATGTCCCGCGGTGCAACTTGAAGAGAATACTCAGTCAGAATAGCGCACACCTAACTTCTCAAGAGCCTCGCTTGGGCATCCTTCCCAGTCCACTACGTATTGGTTGCCCAGGTACTGAAGGTCTTCAATCCCAATCTTACTCGTCCAAAATCCCGTAGCCGTTAGATCACGGAACATCGAAAAGAACTCGACCCCCTTATCACGATCGACCGTTTGCAAGTTTTGCGTGGGGGCGACCGAGCGAGGGCGTGCCCTCGACCCATAATCACTCGGCACCCGATTTGGCCAAGCTATCGCATCAAGGAGAGTGGCCCGATTGGATTCATCGCAGTCCACAAAAACAGCATCAAAGCGAGCACGACACTCCTGGTTTATCAAGGCAAGTCCTTGCCGCATAAACTCTTGTCGGGCTGGCTGATCCACCATCATAAAGTCAATAAATTCTGGAACACGGGCATCGGCCGCACCACCAGATTTTTCATCGGAAGGCAAAATCATTTCCGCCAAGAGAGCTACCGTTGCGTATTCTTGATTGGTAAAAAAGATAGGCGCATACGAACTGCTACTTTGATCAGACGATTGTCCCAGCCTATCGGTGCGAAGTCTGGCGGTCTGAACTTCCTCCGGAGTCCAAGCCACACTCGCAGCAATAGGAACCGCTGCCAACCGCTGCAGTGCTTCACGCCGCAATATCTTAGTCATTTAATCGTCTTCCTAGAGCTCACCGCGATTACGAGCCTTCGCGATGTAGTCACCCGTACGCATAGCCAAAGCCATGATCGTCCAGGTCAAGTTCTTGTCGGCTTGCGTCACAAATGGACCCCCATCAGCCACAAACAGATTCTTCACGTCGTGTGCTTGACAATGTTCGTTCAGGACAGAGCTATCTGGCGAGTGCCCCATGCGAGTTACACCAGCCTCGTGAATAATGCGTCCACCAGGTTCCAGTCGATACTCGTCGGCTTCTGTCGGTTCCGGCGTGAGCGGGTAGCCACCCATATCGTCAATTATTTCGCGGAACGTCTGATGCATGTGCCGAGCCTGTAAACGCTCGTGGTCGCTCCACTGAAAACGAAATCGTAGCACTGGTATACCCCAGCGATCGGCAACTTCGGGATCAATTTCGCAATAGCTGTTCGAGTTTGGAATCATTTCTCCTCGCCCTGAGAACCCGACCACCGCGCCATAGTAGCGCCGGTAGTCTTCTTTGAGGCTGCGCCCCCAACCTCCTCCAGATGGATAGTTTTCGACACCTCCAAAAATGCCGAACCTGGGCATGCTTCTTTTTCCACCCCAAGGTTCAATGTGATATCCACGCGGAAAATCTAAGTCGGCATTGTTTAACCACCATGGACTATACACATGCATGCCCCCAGCTCCGTCCTCGTTATGAGGAACTCCATCCATAAGCGCAGGGATAAAACCAGCCACGTCAGAACCCGTGGAGTCTGTCAAGTAACGCCCAACCGTCCCACTCGAATTTGCCAATCCATCGGGAAAGCGAGATGACTTTGAATTAAGTAAAAGTCGAGCCGACTCACACGCGCTAGCAGCCAGCACAACGATGCGCGCTCGAACCTGGTACTCCCGTCCGTCTAATGTGTTCACGTATGAGATACCCGTTGCAAGACCGCTTTCACCGGTCGTAACTTCACGAGCCATCGCATTCGTAAGAATCTGCAGCCTCCCAGTCGCAAGTGCCGGCGGTAGAAATACGGTAGGTGACGAAAAGTTCGAAGCCGTCACACAACCGCGACCACACTGTCCACAGTAATGGCATGCAGAACGTCCATTGAGCGGTTCCGTCAAAATCGACATCCGAGAGGGAATACATGTAATACCGAGGTGTTCGCAAGATTCCTGCAAAAGCAGCTCATAACACCGAGGGCGAGGTGGTGGCTGAAAAATCCCGTCCGGCTCGTTAGGGAGACCTTCCACTGAGCCAAAAAGGCCAACCAGCCGGTCGAGTGAATCGTAGTACGGCTTTAATTCCTCGTATGTAATTGGCCAGTCATCTCCAAGCCCATCAAGACTTCGACGACGGAAATCATCTGGACCGTATCGCAAGGAAATCCTGCCCCAGTGATTGGTGCGACCGCCGATCATTCGCGCACGAAACCAGTCGAAACGTTCACCTTCAGCGACGGTATAAGGCTCGCCGTCAAGTTCCCAGCCGCCTAGGCATGCGTCGAACTCACCAAACGGACGGTCGGTTCCGGCTCCACGCCGAGGTGACTCATAAGGCCAGGCCAGCATGCGTGAATCGCGCTCGGTGTTCCAATCTGGTCCGGCTTCCAACATCACAACGTCAGCGCCAGCTTCCGTAAGCATCTTCGCAACCATGCCGCCACCGGCACCGGAACCAACGATACAGACGTCGTAGGCATCTAAGTTCTGAGGGCTTCGTGGGTTAAGTGCCATAAGCTTCAAGTGCTCAAAATGGACAGCGGTTTCGATGTTAACGCCATGGTATCGAATCCAACTCCGCTTGCGTCATTGCAGGCAAGAGGGCTACTCCTTCCTCCAAACGATGGCCCCGACCATCATGCACGGCGTATCCGCTTCCTCGAAATGAACCATCTTCATCAGCCTGAAGACCTCGCAGTGAACACTGACCGTAACGACCCTGTTTATCAAGGGCTACCATTCTCAGATTAAACATCGGCTGACCATTATGCCGTTCTAGAACTCGCCGACAGAGGGCTTCGCAAGCTTCCTGAGGCGTCATGCCATCTCGCATGCGTTCTACAACAAAAACACTTCCGCAGTTCTTAACACATTCCTCACCGTGTCCGGTCGCACCAGCTGCACCAACAGCGTTATCTACATACAAACCGGCTCCGATAATAGGGGAGTCGCCAACCCGACCGACCAGTTTAAAATGGTGGCCAACTGTGCTCGTCACACCAGCGATATCACCGTTTCTGTCAAGCGTCAGCACATTGATGGTGCCGCCCACTGGTTCTGAAGGATCGCGTGGTGGAAAATAATAGTCTCGATTACTCAAAGTTTCTTTCCAGGTTAGCCAATGCTGGCGCGCCTCATCGGTGAGCAAGTCTTCTTCCTTGAATCCATGCATTTTGGCGAATCGCAACGCACCGCGTCCGGCAAGCAACCAGTGATCGGTGCGTTCCATGACTAAACGAGCCACCGAGCAGGGAGTTTTGATGTTTTCAATCGCCGCAACTGCGCCAATATTGTTATTGTCGGCCCCGTTCATTACCGATGCATCGAGTTGCAAAAAACCGTCTTCGTTCGGATCACCACCGTAACCAACCGTGGTATCTCTCGGATCACTCTCAGAAATATTCGTGCCCTTCTCAGCAGCGTCCATTGCCGATCCACCATTTAGCATTAAGTCGTAGGCAGTGGTCGTAATCTCTTCACGTACAAAGCGATTCGTCTTACTAGTAACCACGAGAGGGAAGTTATTCGGATTCGCTTGGACACCTACAGTTGCAGACCGTCCTAAGACCGGAGCCGTAAGTCCGGCGCCAGCTAATCCAGAAAGGAATCCTCTACGAGTGACATCGCGCGTCTTCATTCCTCCTCCTTGTGTAGACCTATTCACACTTTTAAAAGCGCCATCACTTACGGGGTCGTCTTACAGTGTTGACTTCTCAAGCGCCTCTGGAATCGCCATCCTTCCGAGTTGTTCCACCGCTTCCGACAGCACCGTATCGCCGATCAAGGAAGGTGACGCAGGTGAGACTAGTTCACCCTCTTTCGGTAAAGCAAATATTTTTGTGGATTCGGATGTGCTCAATGCTTCAGCCAATTGGCTCCGCATGGAATTTTCAAAATGAAAAGTATCTTCTCTTGGTAACACGCGTACTGCGTCAGCCCATGTTGAATCTGAAAAGTTGTGCCAAAACCAGCCAGGTTTTTCCAGAGGCTCCGTATTGTTGTTTTGTATGGCCGCAAGGAGTGTTTGCCCTAACTTGCCAGACTGGTCAAGATAAACAAGTTCAATGGCTTCCGGGCACAGAACCAGCGGATAACCGTTATAGAAATCACAACCGAGTGTCCAAAAAGAGTCTAAAGCATTCTTTGAAATCGGGCCTACTTTCACCGCGGCCCGCGCTGTTTCGATAATGGAAAGCTCAGGAGCCTGTGCCAGCACCGTGCGGAGGATAGACCACGTCATCTTCGCAGACTCGATCGCCATCGCAACCTTTGGTTCATTACGCTCTTGAAATGCCTGATAAGCAGCAGCCTCAAATACCTGAGCCTGCCGTACGGCTGTCCAACTCAGAACGTCAAGCAGGTCGCGTTGAAATAATCGTGAGCTTGGGAAATGCGACAAATCTTGTGACATAACTTGTAATCCGTTAGCCACTGCTTCAAGAAGCTCCCGTTCAACCTGCGAGAGGAAGTAGGGGACAAGGAGTCGTTTACGTGGAGTGGCCACAAACTTTGCGTTCCCGGCATTAAGAAGAGGTGCAAACGCGGCCAAGAAACCTTCGGCTTGTTCACCATGCCGCACTCGAGCATAGCGCTGCAACTCTGAATCTGCTCGAAACGTCATCGGTTTCCACGCAAGTGAACGAATAACGTGGGAAACCCACGGCGATGTGTTTGACCATTCCGGCCATTGAAAATATCCCTCGCAAGTTGAATCGACTGCCGCAGTACGGGCATCACGGGCGAGTGAATTTGCATCGCTCCACGCTGTCTGCAAAAGTGTCTCGTTGCCTCCGAACACCGTAAATTGGCCGGCCAGCCACCGCTGTTCTGATGGGAGATTCGGTTTGCCGTCAGCTTGTTCAGCTCCGACACCACGATCGGTAAATAGTCCGCCCATGCCGTGGCGGATATGGGTCGCTTTAACGTTGGGTGGCAGGTCCTCGAACAAGTCGGGAAGTGTTTCACCCCACGTCCAAACTGTAACTCTAGCGTTCGGGTCAATTGTCTGAAGCAGCCTTATGCTCTGATTGAAACCATCAGACTTTGTAATTGATCGACAAGGATCACTGTAAGATTGACCTTCTTCTCCGCGATGTCGAATGGCGTACAAACTGTCAGTGCCGAAAGTCTCAATAAGATTCAACCAAACCTTCCGCGTAAAGATCTCAAGCTCTGGTTGATGGCCACACAAAAACCCATTAGCCCATTCCAAACCGGGAAACAGTGCTCGAACCGGTTCAGGAAACGCACCGTAAGTAAGCACATACATAAACTGGATGCCAAGGTCTCGGCCTCGTGAAAGCACGTAGCGAGTCAACTTTTCTTTGGATTCAGTTTTCCATAAGACTCCATCCTGGAGAGTTGTAGCCTCTGGGAAGCCCCGAAGAAAAACCCCTTCGAGGGGTAAATAGAATTCAAGGAAGTTGAGACCGTTTCGCGCCATGAACAGTAACGCTTGTTCCCATTCGGCGATGCCCCAGGTTGCAGCACAGTACCGACTTGGTCCAAGATAGTTATCCCAGATCATGTCACCACGCCAACGAAAATCCGGTCTTACCTCTTCGTCGATTGGTGTAACAGACCTTCCTGATAAAATTCGTGGAATATGCTCGCCATCCCGAAAGAAAGCGAAGTCGTTTAATTCAAGCCAAGCGTAAAGCCCATTACGAGCGCCTTCTGGATCGGCACCGGCAATGATTAAGCCTGGCCCTTCGCGAGGAACCAATAAACGAAATGCCCCTGACCTGTCCGTTAAACACTTCCATTCCGATGGAAGAACAGAACTCTCTGGAGACGAAGCGACTACCACGTCATCCACAGTCCAAATTCCATTAGCCTGAGCCCTTAAAGGTCTTGGAATCCCTCCTCGTTCCAGTAATAACGCAGCATCATCTAATGCATTTCGAATGATTGCCCCAGGCTCGGGATCATGAATGAAACGCAGATTGTTCCAAGCAGGACCAGCTGGAGATCTCGCGCAGAAACTGCTAAGCACCGTTCCTGCGCTAGCCTCTAGAAACCCCCGACGGGTAAACTGTGTTAGAAATCTAGATGACATAATGCTGCTGAATTGACTGGAATCTTACTTTCAGCAATACACCGCAAGGAGCATACCACTGAGCCACGCTGTTGTCTGGGTCCCGCTCGAAGGCATGAAATATCTAGTTGTGTTGACAAGAATCTGAACACAAGTACTATCAAAAGGTAACAATATTAATTAGTGTTTAGAAACCTACGCCCTGATCTTCTTCATCATGTCAGATTCAACAATGACTGAGGACGCCGTTTCCCCAAATCTTGATTCTTTAGTGCGGCAAGTTTTGACTAGCCGCGTCTACGAAGTGTCAAAAGAGAC
>ERZ651768.744-NODE-744-length-24243-cov-30.755152_pt1 | contig 24243 bp, 22 predicted proteins | sample MGYA00514754_ERZ651768 | MGnify/ENA metagenome assembly ERZ651768
GAAAATCATGTTTAAATTTTGAGAAACTAGATCGCTCATAAAGCATTCTATCCAATTGAATTTATTTGATAACTTATAGGGACACTGGGGAGGATTTTTATTAAAAAAATAGGCGCCAATTTATTAAATTTGCGCCTATTTAAATATTTATTATATCACTAATTAGGGTAGGAACCCTGTAGTAACTACTTTAGAGTAATCTTTAAGAGCAGGGTTCTCAGATGTAGCAAACATGTTACCCATAACACTTAGATAATTCATAAGTATACCACCTTTATTCATATACTTAGATTTCATTGTTGCTGCATCTGGGAATTCAAAACCACCCATTTGCTTTTTAGTACCAGCAAGATCCATAGCAGCATCTTTAGCTATAGTGTTCATATCTGATTTTCCAGCATTGAATCTAGCATTAGCTTCGTGTGTAACTTCTACGAAAGTTCTAACCATTCCTGGATTCTCTCTTAAGAATTTGTTAGTTACTGAAGTAATATCAATACCAGCAATTCCAGCATCCTTAGCTTCTGCAACAGTTAACATTTTTGAACCAGCTTCTTCTGCTTTTTTGATAGATGTACCACCAAATAAACATGCCATAGCAACGTCACCGTTAACTAGAGCAGCAGAACCGTCCTCAGGATTCATATCAATCACTTTCATTTTAGAAGGATCAGCTCCTACAACTCTCATTGTTTCTTTGAAAACATAGTCAGCCATAGTTCCTAAAGGAACAGCAACTTTTTTACCTTCTAAATCAGAAGCATTCCTTTTTGTAATGCCAGATGCATTAGATACAACACAAGTTGTTCCTCCCATACCATATAAAACTGCGATATCTACAAGTATGATAGGTGCTTTAGCATTAACTGCATTTACAAAAGGTGTTAACCCTTGAGAGTAAGAGATATCAATATCTCCAGATAACATAGCTTCTGTCATCTCACCACCTGTTGCAAAGTTAGTCCATTTTACAGGAACACCAAACGCTTTATCAAAAGTTTGTTTAACTTTATCTTCTTGGTTTGGAGTTGCCCATTCTAAGAAGAATGCAATTCTAACTTCGTTAGCAGCCGCATTTGCAACTGATACAGATAAGTTAAGAGCAACAACAGCTCCAAGAATAAAACTAATTATTTTTTTCATTTTTTTCCTCTTTTTGATTAATTATTATCGACATTAAAATTCAATTTAAGAGAGAAGTAAAACAAAATTCATTTTCTGCTCCTTAAATTTAATTCAATTTGAAAAATAAAATATCATATTTTTAAACACCTCCTCTTTCTATAATTCGCTGCTGATCACTGGGATGCCTCCACCAGCAATGGACCAACTGATATATACACTATATCTATCAGTGGCTTATCATAATCAACCGGTTTTCTCACCTTGTCAAGTTTTTAAATGTGCTGTCCTATCACTTCGGAAAAAGACAAAAAATCCCAGTAAAAATTATTCCGGTAATTGGACTGGCTCCAACAGAGGATCAACCCGTACTTCACCTCATTAGTTCAGTGTATACAAGTGCTTTCATGCATTTTCTTTCATTTTGCTGTAAAACCACCATCAACATAGATGGTCTGTCCTGTAATATAATCAGAAGCTGAAGACGCGAGAAAAACCGTTATGCCTTCTAGGTCGCTAAGTTCACCATTACGGCCAATAGCAGTTTGAGCAGCGTTTCCGGATGCTCTTTCCGAATCGTTAAAAATAGAAGAGGTCAGTTCGGTCGGGAAAAATCCTGGGGCAATAGCGTTGCAGCCAATCCCGTGCTTCGACCAAGCCTCGGCCATTGCCCGAGTTAATTGATCAACACCACCCTTTGAAGCCCCATAGGCAAGACCATTTGAGAAAGCTCGCCGGGACTGAAGGGAAGCGAGGTTTATGATCCTTCCCCATCCTTTGCGGCGCATTTCAGGAAACAACGACTGTGCTAGAAAAAAAGGAGTACGCAGATTGATCGCCAGTGTTTTATCCCAACTTTCAAGTGTAATATTTTCCGCGGACTCCCGGAAATTTACACCTGCAGCATTGACCAGAATGTCCGGAGGTCCAAATGATGTTGATACCTGTTCAACCAATTCAGGAATGTGCTTGGCATAGCTCAGGTCGGCGGACACAAAGTTGCATTTACCACCCAGTTCCGTAATCTGCTCAACAGTTTGAACAAGCAACTCTTTACGACGTGCTGAGACCACCACAGACGCTCCAGCTTTTGCTATTGCTTCGGCCATTGCACGTCCGATCCCAGTTCCACCGCCTGTGACGAGGGCAACCTTACCGGATAAGCTGTACAAGCCTTCAATAAAAATGCCCTCAGCCATTTCAGAGCTTAGTTTGAAAAGTTTCGGAAGGAAAGTATTTTCGCAAACGTTCGTCACCAGTACGTGCATGAGCCTCCATGCCTTCTAAGCGTGAAATTCGAGCGGTGACAGCAGCAACCTTTCGGTTAGCCTTACGGCTCATGCGCTGATATGTGACGGTCTTGATAAATTTACCAACCGAAAGCCCACCAGTATATCTTGATGCTCCCTTGGTGGGGAGGATGTGGTTGGTTCCGGAACACTTGTCACCGAAAGCCACAGTCGTTTCTTCACCAAGGAAAAGTGATCCGTAATTTCGGAGACGCTCAAGCCACCAATCGAGATCATCTGCCTGAACTTCCAAATGTTCAGCAGCGTAGATGTCACTCTGCTGAGCTGCTTCTTCTCGATTCCCGCAGAGCACGATTTCACCATAATCGCGCCATGCTGCTTCGGCTGCCTGAGACTGAACTTTCGGAAGATCTGCAATCAGTCCAGGCATCCGAGAGGCCACCTGTTCTGCTAGTTCACGGCTTGTGGTGATAAACCATGCGGGTGAATCTGGACCGTGCTCAGCTTGCCCTACAAGGTCTATGGACACGATTCTCGGATCGGCTGTTTCATCAGCAATAATTGCAATTTCGGTTGGTCCGGCGAAGAGATCAATACCAACCCTTCCATAGAGAATACGTTTTGCTTCTGTGACAAAACGATTTCCTGGTCCAACTAGGATGTCCGCCGGGCTTCCCGTAAACAAACCGAAAGCCATCGCGGCGATACCCTGAACTCCTCCAGCCGCAAGAATCGCATCTGCGCCGCACAAATCCATTGTGTAGAGAATCGCAGGATTCACACCAACTCCGGGTTTGGGTGGTGAGCAGGCAACAATGTTCTTTACTCCCGCTACCCTCGCAGTGGTGACGCTCATGATCACAGAGGCTACGTGCGCGTAGCGTCCTCCGGGCACATAGCATCCTGTCGTTTCCATAGGGATCAATCGCTGTCCACAGAAGAGCTCCGGAGCAATTTCATATTCGAATTCAGTCATGCTTTCAAGCTGCTTTTCTGCAAAAGTTAGTACCCTGTCGTAGGCAAAGCGAATGTCGTCTTTCAGTTGTTTGGGGACCTTTGTCGCTGCTGCTGATATTTCTTCCGAGGTGACAACAATATTGCCTGTGTAGTTGTCAAGATTTTTAGCATACTCTCGAACCTTATCCTCACCTCCGCTTTCGATTGCGCTCAGCATTTCAGTGACAATACGAGAAACGTTCTCCTCACCAGTTTTCGGATTTTTATTAGCCTTTTTTAGGAATTCAATGGCCATTAGTAATATATTGAAATAAAGATTACAAAAAATTCTGAACTAATAACTAAGAATATATCAAATTCAGATGATTACCAGTAACTCATATCGGGTCACAAAACAGACAGTGCTTTACAACGTTACATCCTTGAAACAGAAAATGAAATGGGGTTATGAAATGACTGGATCAGAAGAAAAAATCCGGAAAAATGGACACCTATATGGACACCAAAGAAAAAATAAAAAAAGTTCAATTCCCGTAAATCATTGATTTTATTGGTGGGCTAGCAGGGACTTGAACCCCGGACCGGGCGATTATGAGTCGCCTGCTCTAACCAACTGAGCTACTAGCCCAAACCAACCGCACTATAATAGCCATCAATCTATGGTTATAACAAGACTTTTCCGTATTTGCAGACTGCGGAACTTTCTGCGTCGGCAGACATTCCAGCTTTAATTTGGTAATAGAGAGAAACGCATCATCGGGGAGTGGCGTACAAAAAATCGTTCTGAAATGTTGGCCAGCTGCAGCAAAAAAGATTCTTCCCACGGACGTCCCATCAACTGCATCCCAACCGGCAAACCCTGTGCATCATAACCTACTGGAAATGAAATTGCAGGAAAACCACCAAGATTCGCTGCAGGTATAAAGCGCATTAATTCCGTCAATGTGCTGAGGTCAGATTCTCCTTTCGTCAAAGCATCCGGAGGAATCGGAGGCGCCGTGCAGGATGTAGACGGTGTAACAATCGCGTCAACGTTCTGAAAAATTTGTTTTATATTTCTGATCAGTTGGGAGCGAACACGCTGGGCTTTTACGTAATCACAACCTGTAAACTGCTGTGCCAAAGTTAAATTTATCAAAGAATCCAATCCCAAAGGTTGACGAAGTGGTTTGAAATTAGTCTGCAGAGAAGACAGCAATTCGGTAACAAATGTTACAGCATGCGCCATACGTGTTTCATCCAGATATGGAATTTCGATTTCCTTTATGCTGACTCCCTGAGATTTAAATGCATCCAGCATCTGATTGCAACTTCGAACAATATCAGCAGTTGCGTGATTGAACCATGGTGGAAAAACACCTAATGTTACTCCTGTTAAATTTGAATCATCAAAATCCTGCAAATCCACTGGAGGTTGACCTTTTGTCCAGCTTTGTCTGGGATCCGGCCCTGCAAGAATCGAATAGACTAAAGCTGCATCACGAGCTGTTGATGTGATTGGACCAACTGTACCAAGACTCCAGGAAAGTGGTGGACAGCCTGAGGTACTGATTCGACCCCATGTTGTTTTTAAACCTACAACACCGCACAAACTGGCAGGAATCCGGATAGAACCGCCACCGTCAACTCCAAGTGCAATCGGAGACAATCCTGCCGCAACTGCAGCAGCAGAACCGCTTGAAGATCCGCCGGGATAGTGATCAAGATGGTGAGGATTTCGTGTTGTACCATAGTTTGTATTGAGACCTGTAACACCCAAACCAATTTCATGCATATTGGTTTTGCCAACCATCAGTGCACCTACAGATCGCAATCGTTCAACTGTAGTTGCATCCTGCGCAGGTGGTTGAGTATTGTAAAACTTAGTACCAACCATCGTTGGAAAGGGAAGCATATCCAGCTCATCCTTTACTGATACAGGAACACCATCCAGAATTCCCAGTGGTTCTCCACGTTCATACCGCTCAGCTGCAGCTTTTGCCTGCTGCATCATTTCCTGTTCTTCCCAGGCCACAAACGGACGAAGTGGTACTGCACTTTCTTCAATACTGCGAATTATATCCAGCAGGCGCATAGCAACATCTACCGGAGTAGTTTTTCCTTCAAGATAGGCCCGATGGAAATCAGAGGTCGTTTCCGGTTGAAAAAGACTTTGCTTTTCAGAGTTAGTTTTTTTGTCTGCAGGAACAGATTCCCTTTTTTTGTCTGCAGAATCAATAAACTGTTTGATGGATTTTTTTGCCTCTACTAAAGTAATTTGACTTTCTACAGGATGTACCGGATGCATCAGAGGTTCATCATTAACTTGGCATTTTCGCAAGCTGGGAAGTCCAGCTTGGCGAAGAAGAAGCGGGAGCAACAACACTCGAATTCCGGGTGTACGCAGCAGGATAAACAATATTTTCAAGGCACGCCCGGATGTCCTTGGAATGCGCATTTTCTTAAGGTTATAAACAGGTTTTTCTTTTTTTGCAAACGGCCACAAACGAAGCAAATGCTTTTTTGCTAGTTTAGGTTTCACTATAGTTTTGTTGTCCTTTTTTTCCATTTCAAACTCTATTTATTCCTGATTCTTGAGGAAGCTCAAAAACAAAACATGCTCCATCTGTGACCTCAGAATCAATCCAAATTTTCCCGCCATGTGCTACGATAATTTTTTCCACCGTAGCCAACCCAAAACCATATCCCTCGACATCGTAATTCAACCGGGCATTTGTTTCAAACACTTTGTCTTGATGCTTCTTATTTATTCCCGGTCCATCATCTCGTATCCAAAATTTAACGATCCCCGTATTTTCATCACCTCCGAATTCTATCTTTACCGGATTTTTGGAGCCCCGGTATTTGATAGAATTGGCAATCAGGTTTTGCCACACTTTTAGCATCCGTATTGGATCACACCGCGCTTCCGGCATTTCTGGCAGCTTGCTGAAGCAAGCTATTCCTTCCCGCTCTGCATACTCAAAATTCTCAATCACAGAACTGATAATTCGACCCATTGAAACAGATTCCAATTCACCGACAACTTGCCCGGCTTCCGCATAATCTAGTTGGGTATTAATAAAATCCAGCATTTTATGGAAAGTCTGTGGTATACGTTCAGTTAATTCTTTTAAGCCTTCATCTTCAATTATTTGTGGATACTCATTTTTGATCCGATACATAAACAAATCATAGAGGCTGGCCGCCCCGACGATAGGAGATTTGAGATCATGGCTGACTGTGTGTGAAAAGCTGCTCAGTTCCTGTTTTTTCTGCTGCAGCTCTTTGTTCAGCTCTTTTATTCTATCAAGATCTTCTTTACTGCGCAGTGCTGATTTTACGCGAGATACTAAAGTGGTGCGGTCAAGGGGTTTGTAAATATAATCCACGGCTCCTGCATCAAAGGCGTCCTCGAAGGAATCCATCTCCTGCTTGGCTGTAACTATCAGCACAGGAATATCGTGGCAGTCAGGGATGGATTTAATGTGTTTCGTCGTTTCAATCCCGTCCATCTCGGGCATCATAATGTCCATCAAAATACAGTCTGGCCGCCAGTTTTCCAAAATCTTCAGGGCTTCATTTCCCGACGAAGCTTCACGAAATTCACATTTCAGCTGACGCCGAAGATGATCTTCAATCACCAAACAGTTGTCCTCTATATCGTCAACAACTAAAATACGTCTGGTTGTCCGGTGCTGGTCACTTGCTGGCATCAATCGTTTTATCAGCTACATGTGAAAAAAGCATTTCCCGGTTGCATCCAACATAGATACCTTGATGGCTTCAGCAAAAGTCGGGTGAGCCTGGGGCATCCGGCTTTTTTTGTTCCCTTGAGAAAAATCAGCCTTTGAAAATTCAAACCCTTCAATAAAATTGCGCCACCCCTGGTCCACAGAATCTGGGGCTTGCTGATATTGCTGATAAAGTCCTTCAAAAGCACCAATATCATCATAATTTAAATAGGAAAGAGTGCTCATGAAACAAGTTTTTCAAAGTGCAACAATTAATAAACATTAATAAAATGTTAAAGGATGACAGTCCATTGTACAGCAAACAGAGGGCGGAATGGAAATAGATTAATCACTATCACAGAAAAAACTGTATCCGTGTCGGTTGAAATTATTTTGTTCCGGAAGAACCTGAAAGATGAAGTGAAATTGCAGAAAAAATATGGATTGATCGCCAAAATACATATAAGGCAAAATTCTGCGAGTGTTTTTGAGAATTTAATGCCTGATGCGGAGAGCAAAGACTTGAAAGGATAATATAATGATTTGAGGTAAATAGAATTTAATATTTTCAGTGGAGAAAGAATTACTGCTTCGGTGATATCAAGCAAAATTAAGCCCTTCTGATTTTTTCAGTATGCATCATATAATTGTTCCTGCTTTTTTCTCAGCATTCTTTTTTGATGGGATTTTTTACGATTTCATCACGCCCTGAAAAAAGAAAAGCCACGCAAACGTAAAGCATTTGAGACAACAGAAACAGAACTAAGCGCCATTGCACCTGCAGCAATCATCGGATGCAATGCCGGCCCTCCGAAAGGCACTAGCAATCCTGCCGCAATTGGAATTCCAACCACGTTATATCCAAATGCCCAAAACAGGTTTTGACGAATGTTCTGCAGCGTTGCCCTGCTGAGTCGCAATGCATCGGCAACGTGCCGCAAATCATTTTTCATCAGCACCATGTCTGCCGTCTCCATCGCCACATCTGTTCCGGAACCCATCGCGATCCCGACATCTGCCTGCGCCAGCGCCGGAGCATCGTTGACCCCGTCACCGATCATCCCCACACGAAATCCTTTAGACTGATATTTCATTACTATTTTGGATTTATCCTCTGGCAGAACACCGGCGTGTATTTTGGAAATTCCAGTTTTTGCGGCCACGGCCTGCGCTGAACTTTGCCGATCTCCGGTCAACATCACGACTTCCAAACCCAAATCTAGAAACTTGCGGACTGCTTCGGAACTTTCCTGACGAGCCTCGTCGGCCAAACAAATCGCGCCAGCTAATTTTCCATCGATAGCCACAAAAATTGGAGTGATTCCAGGTGGAATTTGCGTTTCCAAGGTTTCCGGAACTTCTATGAAAATATTTTCCGCTCGCATTAAAGCCGGGTTTCCAACAAATACAGTCGAATGTTCAGACGCCATATGCCCAGTACAAACGGCCTTCACGCCATATCCGGTTTGTGCTTCAAATTCCAAAATTTCCGGTAATTCCAGCTTCTGTTTTTTTGCCTCAGCAACTACGGCTCGTCCCAAGGGATGTTCCGAACCTTGCTCGACCGCTGCTGCAAATTGCAAAACCTCAGCGCTCTTTTGTCCTTCAACAACCAGAATTTGTGTGACCTGCGGATGGCCTTCGGTGAGCGTTCCGGTTTTGTCCAGAATGAGGGTATCGAGTCGATGTGCAGCTTCAAGTGCCTGGGCATTCTGGAACAAAATTCCGTGTTGCGCGCCTGTCCCTGTTCCAACCATAATCGCAATCGGTGTAGCTAGCCCCAAGGCACACGGACAGGCAATAACTAAAACCGCGACCGTGTAGCTCAAAATCTCATTGGCGGGTGCTCCAGAAAACCACCACCAAACTCCGGTCAAAGCTGCAATCACCAAAACAACCGGAACAAAAACGCCTGCCACTTGATCGGCCAATCGTGCTAATGGCGTTTTGGTAAGTTGCGTATTTTCTACGAGCCGGATGATACGGGCCAAAGTGCTTTCTCCACCCACTCGCCGTACCCGTATCGTGAGCACACCACTCGTATTAAGCGTTCCTCCGGTAACTTTAGCTCCACAGGCACCAGACTTTCCGGCCGTTTTTTCAACAGGTACCGGTTCGCCTGTCAGCATCGATTCATCAACAAAACTGGAGCCCTCCGCAACAATTCCATCTGCCGGTACGATACTGCCTGGACGTATCCGTAAGACATCTCCGGGATGCACCAAATCAATCGTAATGCTAGATTCCTTGTCCTCATTTACGAGGATTGCTTCTTTGGGTCGCAGTTTCAGCAACGAACTGATGGCTTCAGAAGCACGACTCCGGCTCTTAGCTTCCAAAGATTTACCCAGCAAAATGAGCGCAATTATTACAGCAGCGGTTTCAAAATAAAAACCTCCCGCATCCAGTTTTTCGCCAAACATATTCCACAAACTGAACCCCACTGCCGCTGCTGTCCCTATGGCAACTAGGGTATCCATGTTGGGATTGCGATGCAAAAAAGTGGAGAAGCCTTTGCTGTAAAAATCCCTGCCAGCCCAAAGTACCGGCAAAGTCAGCACCAACTGGATCAAGCCATAGCGCAATGGCTGCACTTCCGATGAAATCCAAAATGGAAGGTGAATTCCCAGCATCGGCCCCATTGCCAGCAAAACCAGTGGAATAGAAAATCCAAGCGCCAACCACAATTTACTGCATAATTTCAAATATTCCTGTTCTGACTGCTCGGATGGCTCAGGAGCATCATCGGTATCTCTCAAGCGCTGCGCCTCAAATCCGGCAGCTTCCACAGCAGATTCCAAAGAGGATGGATTTGTGATTTCAGAATCATAGTGTACAGAAGCCCGGTTCATGGCAAAATTAACTTCCGCCAAATCCACACCCCTGACTCCACCCAATGCCTTTTCCACAGAATTCACGCAGCCGGCGCAAGTCATGCCCCGAATATCCAAATTGATAATTTCTATGGTTTGTCCCATTTTTTTCTCTGCAAGTCTGTCACTAATATTATTTTTATTTTAACCTTAATTATACCTTATAGGGGTATTTGGTTTATGTCAAATAAATTTGAATACAAATTCAAATATTTAACAAATAGAGATTACAAAAAATATTGAAGCTCTAGGATAATCCAGATATACTGACCTCATTCTGATTCCTTAAATATTGAAATAATCAATCATTTTCAGTTGTAATATATTACTCCATGAAAGACAGAAAAATTTCAATCTCTCCCGCTCAGATTCCGACAATCCCTTTGGATTTTCAAGAATATCCTGTAAAAGAAATGCAGCGTCGTGCTTTGGAATACTATGAAAAGATAAAACAGCGCCGAACGGTTCGTGATTTTTCTGTTCGCAATGTGCCTGTTGATATAATTGAAAATTGTTTACGCACTGCAGACACTGCACCAAATGGTGCAAATCAACATCCATGGCATTTTGTTGTGATCTCCGATCCGGAAAAGAAACGTCAAATCAGGGTAGCGGCAGAAAAAGAGGAGCACGAGTTTTACACCAGCCGTGCAAGTAGCGAATGGCTTGAAGCCCTGGCCCCACTGGGAACTGATGAAAACAAACCTTTTTTAGAAACTGCCCCCTATTTGATAGCAATTTTCGCCAAGGTTTATGGAATTAATGAACAGGGAAAGCGGTTCAAACACTATTATGTCAATGAATCTGTGGGGATTGCCACAGGATTATTGATCAGCGCCATTCACAACTCCGGGCTGGCTTCATTGGCTCATACTCCTAGTCCAATGGGTTTTCTGAATAAAATTCTGTGGCGTCCTGAGCAGGAACGCCCTTTTTTGTTACTGGTCGTCGGATATCCTGCAGATAACGCCAAAGTTCCGGATATCGGGAGAAAAACTCTGGATGAAATCTCAACATATTTTTGAAAGAACAGGTAGTAATCAACAAACAACAGAAAATACACTTCAACAATTTTCCAGGAGACAGGCTTCAGAGGAAAGTTCGACTTCAATGGTGGCATGATCAATTCCCATTTTGCGTGTATGCTCACGAATTTGATTTTTGAGGAGGGCCAATGTCTCAGAATCAATTATATGGTTGATCACCACGTGCAGACTGAGCACGTGGTATTTCCCGTCCAGCGACCAAGCATGTACGTCGTGAATATCTTCTACATTTTTCAATAAACGCAGTTCTTCTTCAATTGCCAACAGGTCCACATCTTCCGGATTGGATTGCAAAAAAATTTTTATAACACGCCCCAGGCTTTTAGAGACATTCCATAAAATAAAGAGGGTTACTCCTAGTGCCATCAATGGATCAAGCCATGAATAATCTCCAAAATGCATGATAATACTGCCTATTAGCACAATCGTCCAACCCAGAACATCTTCCAGCAAATGCCAGTTCACCATTTTTGCATTCAGGGACTGACTGCTGCGATTGCGCCAGAAAGCAAATCCATTAAATGCAATTCCTAGTAATGACAACCCCACCATACCGGTTGCATCAACAGCTTGTGAGGTAAAAAATCTTGGAATGACATGCATAATAATCACAAACGAACCTACCAGCAGTACCATTCCGTTTATCAGTGCTGCCAAAAGAGACAAACGTCCATAGCCGTAAGAAAACTGCTGATCCCGCTCTTTTCCAGATGCTTTCTGTAAATACCATGCTAATCCCAATGCCAACGAATCACCAGCATCGTGCAGCGCATCCGCTATAATCGCTACGCTGTTGGTCCACAATCCTCCTGCAATTTCAATCAGCGTAAAAGTTAAATTGAGGAAAAATGCACCACCCAATGTTTCCGTTTCTGAGAAATCATGATGGTGATGTTCGTGATGTTGTCCGTGGTTTCCGCTTTCCATTTTTCTGTCAATTTTTTATCCTTGAACTCTTTCCAATAACAAAATGGGTAATGAAGCTAAGAAAAAACTGTTCGTAGCTGAAAAGTATTTTCCATTGAAAATTCCATTAATTAAGCTTATCTCACTCAATTATGACAAGAAATAATCAACACTGATTAGTCAAAGCGTAGCATGATTATCCAAACCCCTCAAACCGTTTATCTCAAAGATTATAGACCTCCATCTTTTTTAATTGATAAGGTGGATTTAAAGATAGATTTGGGTGATGAATGGAGTACTGTTAAAACGCTATTAAGCTTCAGGTGCAACCCGGAATCGGCGGATAACAGCAAAACTCTGATGCTGGACGGACAGAATATGGAGTTGATTTCTATACACCTGGATCAGTTGAAACTAACTCAGGAGGAGTATCAGGTCGATGATTCACACTTGACAATCCCTGATGTTCCGGAATCATTTGTTCTGGAAACTGAAGTCAGAATTCAGCCGCAAAATAATACGGCACTAGAAGGTCTTTACAAGTCCAGCAAAATGTTTTGCACTCAATGTGAATCGGAAGGTTTCCGGAAAATCACCTATTTTTTAGACCGCCCGGATGTAATGTCAATTTACAGCACCACTATTTCTGCCGATGCTGAACTCTACCCCATTATGCTCTCAAATGGTAATCCGACAGATTCCGGAAAATTAACTGACGGACGCCACTGGGTAAAATGGGAAGACCCTTTTCCAAAGCCTGCCTACCTTTTTGCACTGGTTGCTGGAAATTTATTACACATTGAGGATTCGTTCACCACTGCTTCCGGACGAGAGGTTACACTGAGGATATACGTGGAGGCGGAAAATATTGAATACTGCGGGCATGCCATGCGCTCACTAAAAGAATCAATGCTTTGGGATGAAGAACGTTTCGGTAGGGAATATGACCTTGATTTGTTCATGATTGTTGCGGTCAATGATTTCAACATGGGAGCCATGGAAAACAAAGGGCTCAATATTTTCAATTCCAAGCTGATACTTGCTTCTCAGGACACGGCTACCGACACAGATTTTTGCAATATACAGGGAGTGGTAGGTCACGAATATTTTCACAACTGGTCAGGCAATCGTGTGACTTGCCGCGACTGGTTTCAGCTGAGCCTCAAGGAAGGTTTTACTGTTTTCCGGGATCAGGAATTTTCTTCAGACCTGAACTCCAGAGCAGTACAGCGGATCGCTGATGTGGACCGCTTGCGTACACATCAGTTCCCGGAAGATGACGGACCAATGAGTCATCCGATCCGTCCAGATTCATACATGGAAATCAACAACTTTTACACCAGGACCGTTTACGAAAAGGGAGCTGAAGTTGTGCGGATGATCTATAATTTGCTTGGTCGGGACGGTTTCCGCAAAGGCACCGATCTTTATTTTGATAGACATGACGGCCAGGCCGTGACCTGTGACAATTTCGTTGAAGCAATGGAAGACGCAAATGGGGTTGATTTGAAGCAGTTTAAACGCTGGTACAGCCAATCCGGAACACCCGAATTGCACATCAGCGGAACACATGATCCGGAAGCAAAAACTTTCAAGCTTAGCGTCCGCCAATCCTGTCCGGACACTGTTGGTCAAAAAGGGTTTGGGGAAAGAATAATGTTAGGTGATGAGTCTTGGGTGTCGAGCTCTTCAGTTAATAATCTTCAATCCAAAACCCAAACCCAAAACTCAAATCTTCAAACTCAACATTCAAAACTTAAATCTCAACACTCTTTCCAAAAGCAGCCTTTTCACATTCCATTTGCGCTTGCATTACTTTCCTCAGAGGGACAAGCACTTCCGTTGAAAGTAAAGGGTAAATTAAATGGAAATACTCCAGAGACCCAGGTCCTGGAACTCCGTAACGAAACTGAAACTTATGTCTTTGAGGACGTGCCGGAAGCCCCGATTCCATCTCTTTTACAGGGATTTTCGGCACCAGTGAAACTTCATTTTGATTACGATAATGATCAGCTTGCGTTTTTACTGGCCAACGACTCAGACGAATTCAATCGCTGGGAAGCCGGTCAACAGTTGATGATCCGTGTTTCATTGGAGCAGATCCAACGTTTTCAAAATAAGGATGCTCTTAAATTGCCTTCGGAATTGGTGGAAGCTTTCCGTAGCCTGCTCAACCAAACTGAGGAAGGCGATTCTGCACTTTTGGCACTCGCACTAAGTTTTCCAAGTGAGCCATATTTGGGTGAACACATGGAGATAATCGATGTAGACGCAATTCATGAGGCACGTAAATTTCTGCGGACAGAACTAGTAAAAAAACTTCAGTCGGAATTTGCAGAAACTTATAATAGATTTCAGCAAAAAGGCTCTTTCAATCTTGATCCTGAATCAATGGGAAGACGTCGGCTGAAAAATGTCTGCCTCGGTTACTTGTCAGAATTGGAAACTCCGGAAATCAGGGAATTGGTACAAACGCAATTCCGGGAATGTGGCAATATGACAGATGTTGTGGGCTCGCTTGGAGTACTGACTCATCTGGACTGCCCTGAAAGGGAATCGGCTTTTAGTGAATTTGAAGCAAAGTGGCAGAATAATACTGTGGTGATGGATAAATGGTTTAGCCTACAGGCTATGTCACACCTTCCTAAGACACTGGAGAATGTCCGAAAATTGACTAGACATCCAGCATATGATGCTAAGAATCCGAACAAAATTAGAGCGTTGGTTAGTGCATTTTCAAGATTAAATCAGTTAAGATTTCACACCGCGGACGGTTCCGGCTATGATTTTCTTGCAGATCAGGTCTTGAAACTGGATCCTCTTAATCCACAAACTGCAGCGCGATTGGTGGGCGTTTTCAACAACTGGCAAAAATATGATGAAACACATAAAATAAAAATGAACGATCAACTACAGCGAATCGTCAAAACACCTAAACTTTCTGGGGACGTTTTTGAAATTGTCTCAAAAGCTCTCGGCAGAACACCATGACACTTATCAATAACCTCGCTTTATGGATCCAAAATTATATAAATTCGACACATTAAGTTTACACGGGGGGCAACGTCCGGATGCAGAAACTGGCGCACGGGCCGTGCCGATTTATCAGACAACCTCATATGTTTTTCAAGACAGCGACCATGCGGCGGCCCTGTTTAATCTGGAGCAGGGTGGCCACATTTACAGCCGCATATCAAATCCAACAGTTGCAGTGCTCGAAGAGCGCATTGCCGCTCTGGAAGGCGGAACCGGGGCCGTGGCTACTGCCTCCGGACAAAGTGCATTATTTGCTTCAATATTGACATTGATGGGGCAGGGCAATCACATAGTTGCTTCGGCATCGCTCTATGGTGGGAGCGTCAATTTGTTTAAGCACACACTGCCGCGTTTCGGAATTGAAACAACTTTTGTCAATCCACGCAAACCCGAAGAATTTCGACAGGCGATTCGTTCGGAAACACGTTTGTGCTTTGGTGAAATAATCGGCAACCCAGGACTGGAAATATTAGATGTTCCAGTGGTTGCTGAAGTTGCACATGAAGCTGGGTTGCCTTTGATGATAGACGCAACATTTAACACGCCATATCTGTGTCGAGCATTGGAACTGGGTGCGGATTTGGTTTCGCACTCAGTTACCAAATGGATGGGTGGTCATGGTGTAGCGCTGGGCGGAGTTGTAGTCGAAGGCGGACGCTTTGACTGGGAGTCCAAGGGGAATTTCCCGACGCTGACTGAGCCGTATGCTGGATATCACGGCATAAATTTTTTCGAGGAATTCGGCCCACAGGCTTTTTCAATGCGGATGCGCTCTGAAGCAATGCGGGATTTAGGTCCGGCAATGAGTCCACAAAACGCTTTTTATCTGCTACAGGGTCTGGAAACGCTGCCAATCCGCATGGAGAGGCACATGACCAACACCCAAAAGTTGTTAGAATTCTTGCAAGCCCGTGAAGAGGTCGCCTGGGTCGCTCATCCAAGTTTACCTGAACATCCGGATTATGAATTGGCAACAAGGATATTACCCAAAGGTGCAGGTTCTATCGTTTCATTTGGTGTGCGTGGAGGTCGAGAAGCTGGTGCGGCCTTTATCAATTCCGTGCAGCTTGCTTCACATTTGGCAAATGTAGGCGACGCTAAAACTCTCGTTATCCACCCGGCCAGCACCACTCACGCACAAATGGACTCGGAAACAATGAAACAAGCCGGTCTAACTGAAGATATGATCCGGATTTCGGTAGGCCTGGAAGACGCAAACGATTTGATTGCAGATTTAAAACAAGCATTACGCAAAGCCGCTAAAGTGATGGGACAGGATACTCAGACGGGAGGTAAAAAATGAAACTCACTGTTCAAAATAATAAGATTTTCGCGGCCACCGGGGGGAGAGTACTTGCTCCAGAACTTCCCCTCGTCATTTTCCTGCATGGCTCAGGTATGGATCACACAGTTTGGAATTTGCAAACCCGATATTTTGCATTTCACGGTTATTCGGTTCTGGCGATTGATTTTCCTGGACATGGACGCTCAGAAGGTTTACCTCTGGAAAGCATTGAACAAATGGCGGACTGGATTCCGGAATTGATTTCTGCAGCCATCGGAGCTTCCGGTTCCGGACTGGAATGTGCTTCGTTGGTGGGACATTCAATGGGAGCCCTGGTTGCTTTGGAGTGCGCTGCCCGTTATCCGGAGAAGGTGCGGGCTTTATGTTTAATGGGAGTATCCGCTAAAATGGCGGTGCATCCGGTTTTGCTGGAAGCAGCCCTCAAAGATGATCCGATAGCCTACGATTTGGTTACTTCATGGGGACACGGCCCTGCCGGACATTTGGGGCGGACTCCGGTTCCAGGCTTGTCACTAATTGGCGGTGGACGCGCTTTACTGAGTTCTGCACCTAAAGGAGCTTTGGGAGTTGGTCTGACTGCTTGCGATGCCTATCAAAACGGGATGAGTGCGGCGGGCAAAGTACGCTGCTCCACTTTGTGCATTATAGGAAGTGATGACAAAATGACTCCGCCCCGTAATGGAATGGAACTCGCTTCAGCAATTTCAAAAGCAAAATTTCATCTAATCCAGGACTGCGGACATATGATGATGCTGGAAAATTCAGATGAATCACTGAAGGCTCTGAAAGAGAATTTTCGCAACGTTGAAACTGAACAGGTAGTTTCAGCTTCCTAATTAATTCAAGTTCACTGAACCAAGAGCAATCTGCATTTTTTTCCAGGAAATACTGTTCCGTGCAAGATCAAGAGTCATCAAATCTTCTCCAACCAGGACTGGTCCGGCAAAATCCCGAGAAACTGTGGACAATAGTTTTTCGCGGTCAAACTTAGGAGGAGCAAAGTGGGTTAGCATCAAGCAGCTTACTTCAGCATCTGTTGCAACTTTCCCCACTACGCTGTCCAGCGTGTGGTAAGAAGCCACATTTTCCACTGTTTTTGGCGTTCTGTTTCCTTCTACCTGCGACATTTCTCCATGAATGAATACTTCATGCAGGAGCACATCTGCACCTTTTGCTGCTTCAATTAATGCAGGACAATATATTGTGTCTCCGCTGATGACTGCTTTTTCTTCTGCAGTTTCAAAGACAAAACCGAAAGCGTGTCTTACCGGTAGGTGCATAACTGTAACTGTCTTTACCCGTAAATTACCAAAATTTAGTTCCTCTCCGTCTTTGATTTCAGTCACGTCAACTTCAAGTGCTTTTGTAGAAGATCTCTGCTCGTGTGCAATTCGCTGTCTGAGTTCTGCTTTCCAGAGCATCAACAGTTGATCAACATAATCCCTGGTTCCGGGAGGTCCAAAAATTTTTTGCGGTCGGGGCCTGCCTTGATGCCAGCTGGAAATGATTAGCTGGAATAAGTCAACAATGTGATCGGAATGCAGGTGTGTCAGCAGCAAAGCATCAATTTCACTGCCCGGCAGTCCGTGTTCAAGCAAACGCTGAGTAACTCCTGAGCCACAATCTATCAAAATTCTAGCCCCCTCACCGCAGTCGATAAGTGCTGAAGGGCCATGTCGATCAAGGTCAACTGAGGGACAGCCACTGCCAAGAATCGTCAATTTCATATTATTTTGCCCATCATGATTATTGAAACTTTTAGCACTGCTTCAAACCCGTTCCAGCAGCATCGAAATTCCCTGTCCGACGCCAATACACATTGTGCAAAGTGCATAACGTTCCTTGCGCAACTGCAGTTCATGCATAGCTGTCAAAGCCAAACGCGCACCGCTCATGCCGAGTGGATGCCCCAGAGCAATTGCTCCGCCATTTGGGTTCACACGTTGATCGTCATCAGCCAAACCCAAAGAACGCATTACGACTAAAGCTTGTGCAGCAAAGGCTTCGTTGAGTTCGATGATGCCGATTTCATCCAGAGAGATACCTGTCAGTTTAAACAATTTTTGTGTAGCTGGTACTGGTCCATATCCCATAGTTCTCGGTTTAACACCAGCAGTGGCCATCCCTACGATTCTTGCTGCAGGCTCGAGGTTTTGTTCTTGTGCCATCGTTGCTGAAGCCACAATCAATGCCGCCGCTCCATCACTAACTCCGGAAGCATTTCCGGCAGTGATGGTACCGTTTTCACGAAAGGGCGTGGACAGTTTCCCCAGTTTTTCCAGTTTTGTATCTGGTCGCGGATGTTCATCTTGCTCGACCACGAGCGACTCTCCTTTGCGCTGCGCTATGCTTACCGGCAAAATTTCATCTGCCAGACGCCCTGACTCCATGGCTCGTCCTGCTTTTTGCTGAGAACGCCATGCAAAAGCATCTTGATCCTCTCTGGAAATCTTGAATTCTGCTGCCAAATTTTCTGCAGTTTCTGGCATGGACTCAGTTCCATATTGTTTTTGCATCAGCTTGTTGACAAAGCGCCAGCCGATTGTTGTGTCGAAAGTCTCAGCATTTCTTGAAAATGCGGATGTTGCTTTTCCGGTCACAAAAGGCGCCCGGCTCATGCTCTCAACACCGCCTGCAATAACCAGTTTTTGTTCTCCGGATATAATTGCTCTTGCAGCAATTCCCACTGCATCAAGTCCTGAACCGCAGAGCCGGTTTACAGTTACACCAGGGACAGTAACCGGCAGCCCGGAAAGTAAACTTGCCATGCGGCCCACGTTACGATTGTCTTCTCCGGCCTGATTAGCACAGCCCAGAATCACATCATCCACTCTTTCCCAATTCACTCCGAAATTTCGTTCCATCAGTGTTTTGATTGGCATTACCGCCAAATCATCTGTGCGAACTCCAGACATTGCACCTCCGTAACGCCCTATTGGAGTACGGATCCCGTCACATAAAAAAGCTTCTTCCATTTTGATATATTAGTTGATTTTGTTTTTAGTTAATCTTTGCCTTTTGCTGTAGCCAATGGGAGGTCTGATAACGTTCTCCATAAATTTCCCGCAAATTTTCTAGAGTTTCCACTACGGAAGAAAACCCCCATTGTTCAGCCCACTCCAAAGTTCCTTGCGGATAATTGGCACCTTTCCGCATGGCCAAATTTACACCTGCGGCATCTGCAACTTCCTCCTGTACTAGCAGTGAAGCTTCGTTGGCCAGCATGGCAACAGTACGAGCCAGTACCATTCCGGGAATGTCTTTCAACACAGAAACCTGTTTGCCCAAAGATTGAAAAAGTCCTACAGATTCCTGCAACGCTTTTTCCGGACAATCTGAGGCTGGAGCGAGTACAATCCGTGAGGACTTCTCAAAATCCAGACATAAATCCAGCGAAATCACAGTTTCTTCCAATTCTGTAGAGAGTTTTGCCGAGCTTTTTCCATTTGAGATGACAAGAATCACACCAGCAGGCAAGCGAATAATTCCATTTCCGGAGGTACTTTCTGTCTTTACAGAACCGTCCTCAATCAATTTTCGCAAAGAATCCGGCAGTTTTTCAGGACCTTCCAGTACGAGTGTTTCTGGTGCAGAATATTCCAGCGCATTTTCAGGAGCTGGCATACCCGCATCTGCTCCATACTCAAAAAAACCCCGTCCTGATTTTCTTCCTAACCGCCCAGAATCCACCAACTCTTTTTGCAGCATTGACGGTGCAAAACGCGGATGCTGTTCATAACTTTTCCAGATTTGACACGTCACTGCATAATTCACATCCAAGCCAATCAAATCCATCAGCTCAAAGGGCCCCATCCTGAAACCTCCACAATCCCGCATTATCGCATCACAGTTTGCTGCATCGGTCCCACCTTCTTTGAGAATCACCAGAGCTTCACTGTAAAACGGTCGAGCTGCACGATTGACAATAAACCCCGGACTGGAGCGCACATGTACGGGACTTTTACCCCATTCCTCCGCAAGTGAAAAAACAAGATCTGCAACCTCTGAATCCGTTTCAGTCGAGTGCACTATTTCTACCAGTGCCATTACTTGAGCAGGATTGAAAAAGTGCATTCCTACCAAACGTTGCGGGTGTTTCAGTTTGCTGCCCATTTTGTTCAAATCTATTGATGATGTGTTTGTCGCTAGAATCGCATCTGCTTCCAGAAGTGACTCCAGTTGAGAAAAAACATCCTGTTTAATCCCCAAATCTTCAATGATCGCCTCAATCGCCAGTTTGACTTGAGCAAGTTCTCCAAGAGCTCGAGCCGGACTTATGTTTGCCAGGATTTGAGTTCTTTTTTCGTCCGTAATTTTTTCTTTATTTACGGAGCGTTCGAGTCGCTTGGCAATGTTTTCAATTGCTCCCTGTGTTTGTGCCTGAGAGACATCATAAAGCATCACCGGATGCCCAGATGTTGCTGCAATCTGCGCAATTCCCTCACCCATCGTTCCCGCCCCAAGCACGGCAACTGGATAGCATTTAGATTCAATTTGCATTTGATTAGTTGTTTATGTGGGGATAAAATGGGGGCTCGATAATAACAGTTTTAACATCAAACCATGTTAACCGATCAGGCAAAGTCATGCAAATAGAAAAGCAAAACGCTATTTTTTCGCAAAAGCACTTGTAAAGCAGAAAATATTAAACTAGAGTGTCCGGTCAAGATAAACACCAGCAAGGGATTTATTCTCAAAACAAATCGAATGGAACTCAATGAAACCGAAGATTCGCAGAATTATCATCCAAGTTGAAGAAATACATCAGGAAATTGGCCAATTAATTAATCCTCCAGCACGAAAAGTAACTGTCGCTGCAGTAATCAATAACCCTTATGCAGGAAAATATGTTGAGGACCTGGAACCGCTTTACGATTTAGGTGCAGAAATCGGTGGGCTGCTGGCCCAAAAAGGTGTAGCTGCACTGGAGGTCAAGCCTTCAGCAATTGTCAGTTACGGCAAAGGAGCTATAGTCGGCCTAGACGGTGAAATAGAACATGCTGCCGCCATATTGCATCCACGCTTCGGAAAACCCGTCCGTGCTGCAGTTGAAAAGGGTGATGATATAATTCCTTCCACCAAAAAAATGGGCGGCCCTGGATCATTCTTGGTAATGCCGTTGACCAATAAAGACAGCATTTGGAGTTTTGATCATATGGATGCCACTGAAATCAGTCTTCCGGATGCACCAAGGGCAGATGAAATCGTAGTGGCAGTAGCTCTTGCCGACAGTGGCCGTCCCATCGCCAGAACTGGGACGTAAATATTGATAGAGGAGAAATAAGATGTTTAAAGCAATGATTTTACTCAAACGCAAAGAAGAATATTCGCAACGTGAATTCCGCAACTGGTGGCTGGGAGAACATGCCCAACTCGCCATTCAGCTGCCGGGATTACTAAAATTGTGTTTCAATCCGGTCGAAAGTGAAGAGGCAATGTATGATGGTGTAGCAGAGCTCTGGTTCGACTCAGAGGACGATTTTGCAGAGGCTTATCAAACTGAACTCGGCAAAGCAGTTGCTACTGATTCATTGGCTCATGTCCGCCGCCGTGACCGTTTGTTTGTGGATGAAAATATTCTACTTGATGCAAATTGACTTAATACAAAATGTTGTTTTTTTGGTCTTTGTCGGAATCTGACAGCCAAGACTAGCTTGTTGTCTAATTAATTTCATTAGCAAATCCTTTTTAGGCTTTTTTCCAGACCATCATCTTTGCAGAGTATTGAACAATATTCTAAAATAAACTTCTTGCTTTATCTGATACACTGAGTATAAATGAGTAGAGGAAGACAGCAAGTTTAGTATCGAACTTGCTGGAGTTGCTTAATTATCAGGAGAATTGATTTATGAAACTAATGAAAATAACATCTGCAGCTGCAGTATTGCTTTCGGTTGGTTTTTTAGGCAATTTATCTTTGGCTGACTCGGAAGGCATAATCAAATACCGCAAAAACGTCATGAAAACAAACGCAGGCCACATGGGTGCGATCATGGACATTTTAAAAAATCACTTGCCTCTGGAAACTCACGTTGTTGATCATGCACGGTCAATAAATCAAAACAGCAAAATGATTCTGTCAATGTTTCCAAAAGGTTCAGATTTTGGAGACACCAAAGCAAAACCGTCAATCTGGAAAAACTGGTCTAAATTTGAAACCGCATCAAAGGCCTTTGTACGTGAAAGCGCCAAACTGGTCAAAGTCGCAGAAAGCGGGGACATGAAAGCTTTTGCAAAACAAGTCCGGGCCACCGGTAAAACGTGTGGTGGATGCCACAAACATTTCAAGGAAAGAGAATAGAGCACTTCAGTCGATTGTGTGGTTTCACATTCCGGCTGATTATCTTTTCAGACGCTTTTACTGTGCCTAAATTAAGAGCAACTGAGGAGTCACTGAAAAGTCATTTCTGTTCAATCAACGAAAAAAGTCCCATGAAAAATTTTCAGTTTTTACTTTCGATTTTTATTGTTATCCAGTTGAGTTTAGGAGTGACTTTAGCAGATCCTACAAGTCCCGATAACAATGACAAAACTGAACCAGTGAGTGTTGATTATAAAAATGGTTCCATTGCAGCTTATAATGGTAAGTTCCAGGTCGCCATAAAGCACTTAGAGCGGGCCGCCAGAATCTCCCCAAACAATCCGGATGTTTACAATTTGTTGGGATACAGTCACCGAAAACTTGATCAACTCGAAAAGGCATTCGACTATTACTGGAAGGCACTGAAACTGGATCCGCGTCATCTGGGCGCGAATGAATATATCGGTGAGTTATATTTGCGAACCAATAACCTCAAAAAAGCTGAGGAGCATTTGGCTGTCCTTGATGATGTCTGTTTATTCGGATGCGATGAATACGACGACCTCAAAGATGCCATTGAAAAATACAAAAAAAGCAGGGAGTAAGGTGTGGTGGATGCCGCAAACATTTCTGGTAACAACACTGATGTTTGCCCACCGAATTTGTGGTTTAACACTCGTATTTTGGATGATTCTCGCAGGCATTCTCGAGGCCGTAGAGAATAGTCATGACAGTTTAGCACCGGACCTTCCGGCTGGTAAATATCTTTTCCAAGCTGCTGGAGGCTGCAGCTGTCATACTGACACAAAAAACAACGGAGCTTTTCTTGCGGGAGGCCGGCCAATAAAAACTCCTTTCGGCACTTTTTACAGCACCAACATCACGCCAGATCCAGAAACAGGAATCGGAAACTGGAGCCATAAGGATTTCATCCGCGCCATGACGAAAGGTCTAAGCCCAGAAGGAAATCACTATTTTCCTGTATTCCCCTACACATCTTTCCAGCGGATCAGGCTTGAAGATTTGCTGGCCCTCAAAGACTACCTTTTTTCAGTTCCTCCAGTTCGGCAAAAAAATCTGCCTCACGACCTAATTCTGCCCTTTGCAGAGCAGGCCGCACTGATGTTTTGGAAAAACTTTGCCTGGTCCCCTCGGCCTTTCAAACCAAATCAGGAACGAACAGAAAGCTGGAACCGAGGAGCTTATATTGCTAAAGCATTGGCCCATTGTGGGGAATGTCACACTCCGCGAAATCTTTTGGGTGCACTCAAATCGGAAATGCACTATGCCGGATCAAAAGAAGGACCGGAAGGAGAGCTAGCACCAAATATTACTCCAGACAAAAAAACAGGGATCGGTAACTGGAGCAAGGTAGATGTCAGCTATTTTTTACGAACAGGAATGAAGCCTGACGGTGACGATTCACAGGGTTTGATGGGAGAAGTCATTGATCTTGGTTACCAGTATTTGCTGGAAGAAGATTTGGATGCCCTGGCGGAATACCTGGTTTCACTTCCGCCAATTTCAAATAAACTGAGACAGGAGAAGTCAAAATAATCAGACTTTCTCCGGGCCTACGCCGCGCTTCGCCCGGAATGACAATGGAGAAGAATCGCAAGCGTCAAACCTATTTTATCCTTGAAGTTAAATCGCCGGGTGAGGAGTTCAAGCAACGGTTGTGCAGGGGTTTTTTGTGCAGTTTCAGGAGAAACCCTTGCACAAGACATCCTGAA
>ERZ651768.745-NODE-745-length-24239-cov-3.219063_pt1 | contig 24239 bp, 25 predicted proteins | sample MGYA00514754_ERZ651768 | MGnify/ENA metagenome assembly ERZ651768
TATTCCTTCGTTGAGCAGCGTTGCAATTCCCGCGGTGGCTTTCAATATGCCACCTGGGAGTGGTCCCGCTTCGGTCACTCCGAGGTGCAGCGGAAAATCAACTGCATCAGCTAATAGGCGGTAGGCGTCGACCATTAATCGAACATCGCTGGCCTTGACCGAAATTTTTACGTCCTCAAATCCGACTTGCTCGAAGTATCCAAGTTCGCGTTTAGCTGATTCGACGAGAGCGGTAGCAGTGAGGCCATGCTTGTGTTCGATATCAGGATCGAGCGACCCCGCGTTGACGCCTATGCGGATTGGTACTTGACGATCCCGAGCTTCAGAGGCGACTACTTTGATGTGCTCGGCTTTGCGAATATTGCCCGGGTTCAGACGTAGGCAGGCTACGCCTGCGTCGAGCGCTGCAAGCGCTAACCGGTGCTGGAAGTGGACGTCTGCCACTAGAGGAACTGGCGAACGGGGCACGATTCGCGCAAGACCTTCAGCAGCCTCAAGTTCGTTGCAAGTGCATCGAACGATTTCGGCTCCGACAGCAGCCAGCGCATATATTTGCTCAAGTGTCGCGTCAACGTCGGCGGTCTTAGTCGTCGTCATCGACTGGACGCTGATGGGAGCGCCTGCCCCCACAGGCACGCCTCCAACATCAACTCGGCGGGTCGCACGGCGTTCAAACATCCTTACCAGTCTGTCACTTGAACCAGCTAATCCCATTCAACAGCGCTGCACTCAGAAGCCGAGGGGGTTAGCCAAATCCAAGTAAATCGCTCCTAAACCAAAGAAGGCTAGGAATGCCACTACCGCGTAGGTAAAGGGAAGTAGTCGAGTCGTGTCAATCAAGTGACGGCGTCCACTTCTGCCCTCGCGAATGCGTTCGTAAGTGGCGATCGCGACATGACCGCCGTCGAGGGGTAACAAAGGAAGGAGGTTAAAAACGCCAATGAAGATGTTAAAGGCGACAAAAAGTTGCATTCGTTCCGACCCACTCAGTCGATCGCTAGCTCCGATTTGGACTGCTCCAACTAACGACACTGGTCGCGTCTCAAGATTGTCGTTAGCAGTGGGGTCGTTCGGTGGGGACAAGATTCGATCTGCGACTTCGCCGAGATTCGCCACAATCACCCAAATTCCGCGGATCGATTGACCCGTCATCGTGTTGAATTCTGAGAAAGTTTTCCCGACAGCAGCGGCGAGACCCGACTTAGTCAACAGAATTGCCTGTCGTCCTCCGATACCCAGAAGACCAGAGCCATCAGGACCTGTGTCCAGCACGGTTTCAACAGAAAACGTTACATCGCCTCGCAAGATTTCAAGTTCAACTTTTTCCCCCGGCCGATTGCGGATGGCTTCCGCCAGGTACTTCCATTCAGTCGTCGATTCGTTTTCGACAGACAAGATTCGATCACCCGGTTGTATTCCGGCTCTTGAGGCGGCGCTTCGTTCTCCGTCGGCTCCTTGATCAACAACCGTTCCTACTTCCCAAGTTCCTTCCTCGATAACCGGCTCTCCCATAAAACAGAAGAGGACGAATAGACCTATCACTGCCATAAGGAAGTGCATTATGGAGCCCGCTGATGCCACTAAAAGGCGCCGGGGATAGGTCTGTTGTCTATATGTGCGAGGCTCGTCCACTGACGGAACCTCGTCCAGGTTGGTCATGCCAACGACCTTGACGTAGGCCCCGGCAATGATCGGCTTGACACCGAATTCGGTCTCTCCCCGGCGGAAGCTGAATAAACGCGGACCAAAGCCCAAGAAAAACTCTGTGGCTTTCATTCCAGTAAGCCGGGCCGCAACGAAGTGCCCAAGCTCATGGACAAAGACCACGAATGCGATGATCATCGCGACAGCAAGCATCGCCATGGACGCCCACCCGAGCAGGATTAGCGATCCCACTATTACGCCAGATCCCACCAAACCGCGAGTTCGAGGGCCTAGGTTCGCTACAACCGAATCAGACACCAGAACCCCGATGGGCACCTTGCGACTGAACGCACTCGCGACCACGATGGTCTGCTCGCACGATGGCCTCAACCGAATCAGCCGGCGCGCCATCATGATGTTCCAGCGCCCTTTCTATTGATGGCGCTATTTCCGACCATGAAATGGTTCCACTTAAGAACGCCGCCACCGCTGCTTCATTCGCTCCGTTCATCCACGCGGGGGCTGTACCTCCGATTCGGCCAACCGCATATGCCAGGTCAAGACATCGGAAGGTTTTTCGGTCGGGTGGTTCGAAGTGAAGCGACTTGATCTCACTCCAATCAATGGCACCAAAGGGAGTGCGGATTCGGTCCGGATACGCAAGCGCGTAGCCGATCGGCAACCTCATATCGGGTTCGGACAACTGCGCGATAGTTGCGCCATCGGTGAAGGTGGCCATTGAATGAACAATCGACTCTGGGTGCACCACGACATCTATTTTTTCGTACGGGACGTCAAAAAGCTCATGGGCTTCTATTACTTCCAGGCCTTTGTTCATAAGCGTCGACGAATCGACCGTGATCTTGGGGCCCATGGACCAGGTCGGATGGTCAAGTGCTTGTTCGACGGTGACCTCTTTAAGGTCTGCTGAATTACTACCTCTGAAGGGTCCACCGCTCGCTGTGAGTAGCAGCTTTTCCAGATGGCGCGGGGAGTCGACGCCGTTGTCGGATCGCAGGCACTGATGTAACGCACAATGCTCACTGTCTACGGGAATCAATTCGGCACCTGGCACCAAACGAAGCGGTCTTACCAAAGGACCTGCAGCTATCAGGCTTTCCTTATTGGCCAAGGCAAGCCGTCTACCCGAACTCAGCGCCGCGAGTGTCACTCCCAGGCCAGCAAATCCGACCACTCCGTTGACAACCACGTCGGCGCGGGTCGCCAGTTCTTCAAAGCCGGCCTCACCAACCAAGACCTCCGTACCAGCAGGCACTTCGGCCTTGAGTCGGCCAGCTAAGCCTGATTCACCAATTGCTACGGCATCAGGACGAAATTCCTGTGCCTGCGCGATGAGTCGGTCGATCGATGACCAGGCCGCTAGGGCGGTGATCTCGAAGCGATCAGGTTCGGCTCGAACAACGTCAGCGGTTTGAGAACCAATTGAGCCAGTAGCCCCTAGAACCGCGACCGTAGTCACTCACATACCTTTCAGCCGAGAACTAAGTCGGCGACGAAGAAAGCCGTGGGAAGCACGAACAACAAAGCATCGAAGCGATCGAAGACACCACCGTGGCCGGGAAGAAGCGTTCCCATGTCTTTCACTCCCATATCTCGTTTAATCATTGATTGAGCCAGATCCCCGATTGGGGCAATGACCGCGATCGCCAACCCAAGCCATAGGCAGTCCATCATCGATTGCGACCATGGATGAATTCCGGGGAACCGATTCAACACCAAAGTGGTGACAACTGTCGACAGCATCATGCCGCCGAGCAACCCTTCATAGGTCTTGTTTGGGCTGACGCGTGGGGCGAGTTTGGATTGCCCGGTAGTACTGCCAATGACATAGCCACCGACGTCATAAGCCACCGTCCCGATCACGGCGCCGATTAGAACCGCGTCACCGTTCGGTTGGGCGAGAATCAAGGCAGCAAAGGAGCCGAGACCGCCAACCCAACCAACGCCGAGCAAGGTCACTGCCAGGTTCGCTGTCACGTGTTCGGAATCAACGTCGAAGAGGAACCAACACATTCCAGTCAACACCGTGAGGCCTAATACAACCGGGTAGGCCTCATAGCCTCTGTGGTAAGCGCCAAGAGACAACCCTACAACTGCTGCCGTTCCGACCAGGGTGGCGGGGCGGTACCCAAGGTTCTGAGCCGAGGCGAAGAACTCTGTGACCGCGAAACCCAAAGCCAATATCACCATGCAAAGCACTGCCCATGGTCCGACTTTGAGCAATCCGAAGAAAGCTGCCCCGAGACCCAAACCGACCGCAATGGCTACGGGAAGGTTGCGGCCCGTCGATCGCTTGGGCGAACTAACTCCGTCACTTTTACTTCCGCTATGTGTGACCACTCGGTCGTCTTCACTCACTTTGTCTGGCTCCTCGTAGTCTCGTCGATCTTCTCGCCAATGCGGTGCTGGACCACCGAGATGGGCTAATTCATCACCGTCTTCTCCTACGTTGTCGGGGCGGTGTTCTTTATCGGCATTAGCCTCAACGTCGGCAAGCGAACTGCGAGCCATTGCGCGTTGACTCGGTGGAGTGTCAAAGAGCTCAATGACGCGAGGTGGTTGCCGCAACTCACCTTGCGGCGGTTCTTCTTCGGGCGTTGTGGGAGAGCGCTCAGAAGAGGCAAACTCGTTCAGACTGTCCGATTTTGTTATTTCAACCTCGGCTGACTGCTCTTCGTCTTCGAGAACCAATTCTGTGGTGGGCTCATCCGCAAATAAATCGTTGTCGGTGCCAAGATTCTCGAGGTCCGAGATATCTGAGGGATCCGGGTCGTTTCCAGGTTTGGATACAACGTCTGACACAGGCGATGAACTGGCTTCTTCTCGATCATCAGGCAATGAAGTCCGGCTGGTGGCCCCGTCGGAGTCAACTTCTAGGAGATCGTCACGTACCGCTGCCAGGTCGCTCTTATCTTCCAATTCTCCCACGAGTTGATTCGTCGTTCCAGTCTCGAAGTGCGGCGTTTCACCCTCCTCTCCACGACCAATTATGGGGGCATCCTCAAATGCTGATACGTCGAATGGATCCTCATCTTCAAAAAGTGATTCGTGGAATAGATCGTCAGTTGAAAGTTCTGATTGGGAGTATTCGTCCTCATACGAGTCGGAGACTGTCTCGGTAGTATCACCCGCGGCGGGTGCTACACCGTCTACATCTATCGGCCCGGTATCGAATCGCTCCACTTCGCCCGCGGGTGCAACCGTCGGAATGGTGTCTGAGCGCAAAACGTCGATGAGACCCGTATCTGAAGTGTCGACGAGGTGTGGGTCATCGGGAAGTTGAGGGAAAAGTCTCGAACCGCGGCGTGACGGAGCATCTACCTCCGGTGGATCTGGGCGTTCTCCTCCATCTGGCCGTTCTCCGGATCCAGGTTCTGACCAATGAGGTATCGGGGTCTCATCGAAGTCAAACGACAACAAGGGTTCAGAGTCGGTCTCATCGGGGATATCTTCATGGCGCCGGCGTTCAATATCATCAGCGTCGCTATCTGGCATGTCGACTCCTGACTCCTGACTCAAATTTCAAGCAGCTCCTGCTCCTTGGCATTGAGAGCGCGATCAATTTCGTTGACTGCGTTTTGGGTAAAGCGGTCAAGTTCCTTGCTGAAACGTTCTTTGTCATCAGACGATATTTCTTTATCTTTTTCGAGTGCATCTAAGTCCTGGCGTGCGGATCGCCGAAGGTTGCGGACGGCGACGCGACCGTCCTCTGCCATCTGTTTGACCACTCGTACCAGATCCCGTCGCCGTTCTTCGGTCAAAGGCGGAAAAACTAGACGCAACACCTCTCCATCGTTGCTTGGATTAATGCCTAGATCCGAGTTCATGAGAGCCTTCGATATCGCGTCCATCGAGCCTCGATCAAAAGGCTGGACGACCAGAACACGCGCTTCTGGAACTGAGAAGCCCGCTAATTGCTGGAGAGGCACCTCGACACCGTAGTAGTTCACCTTCAACTTTTCGACGAGCGCAGGGGTCGCCCGACCTGTGCGGACAGTCGCATACTCAGTTTGCGTGTGTTCCACGGCCCGTTGCATCCGTTCTCGGGCATCATCACATATTTCTTGGGCGAACTCGCTCACCTGACCAGCGTACCGATCCCAGCACCACCCAGGATGGACTCGAAATTCCCGCGCGTCATCAGGTCAAAAACCACAATCGGCATTCGGTTGTCCTTGCACACTGCTATCGCTGCGCTATCCATGACCGCTAACTCTTGAGAGAGAACATCAAGGAAAGACACTTCTTGAAGCAGCGTGGCTTCTGGTTCAATTTTGGGATCCGCGGTGTAAACGCCGTCGACTCCAGAGTGGGTGCCCTTGAGGACTGCATCCGCGTCAATTTCAACGGCGCGGAGTGCTGCGGCGGTGTCGGTCGTAAAGAATGGGTTGCCTGTGCCAGCTGCGAAGATCACAACTCGTCCCTTTTCAAGGTGCCGCACGGCCCTGCGTCGAATATAGGGCTCCGCGATCTGGGCCATACCGATCGCAGTCATAACTCGCGTAGGTACTTCTGCTCTTTCAAGAGCGTCCTGCAGAGCTATGGCGTTGATCACGGTAGCAAGCATGCCCATATGGTCAGATTGCGCTCGGTCCATGCCGCCGTCTGAGCCGGACATTCCTCTCCAGATGTTGCCTCCGCCCACCACGATGGCGATATCTATGTCGTGCTGGTCGCGAACCGATGCAATCTCCGCGGCCAAGCCTTGAAGAATCTCGCTGCTGATGTTGTCAGCGAAGGGGTCGGCGAGAGCTTCACCAGAAAGCTTGAGGACGACCCGCTTCCAGGGGCTTTCGCCCTCCCAGCGCCGAGTTCGCTCCGACACGTCAGTTGCCTATTTCCACTTGAGCGAATCGACTTACCGTTGCTGTACCCAGTAGGTCGGTGACGCCAAGCTTTTCGTCTTTGACAAACTTTTGTTCAAGTAACGCCGTGTCTCTAAAGAAGCCCGACATTCGTCCGTCGACGATCTTTTCGATCGCCTGGTCCGGTTTGCCCTCGTTTCGAGTGATGTTTTCTAAGGTTTCGCGTTCCGCAGCGACAACGTCAACGGGAACATCTTCTCGGGTTAGATATTTGGGTCTACTGCTTGCTATATGGAGGGCCACGTCGTGCGCGACTTCTTGAGTGCCGTCATGGATTTCAACTAGCACGGCGTTAACTCCTCTGCCGTTCTGTTGGTGAACGTAGGCATCAAGCACAGATCCTTCGTTTGATTCATATCGAACTACTTGGCCGAGGTCGATGTTCTCTTTCAGAGTAATTCTCAGATTCTCAAGTTCGCTTGAGTCTTGAGAAACAGCATCCTCTCCTTGGGCAAGCACCGAGGCGAGAAGCGATTCAGCTAGCTCCCCGAATTGGTCGGATTTGGCAACGAAATCGGTTTCACACTTCAGCTCGAGGATCGCGGCGACGTCACCCTCGACGCGAGCTACGACAATGCCTTCGCTGTTGTCTCGATCGGAGCGACTCGCGCTTTTAGCGATGCCTTTTTCTCTTAGCCAATGAGCAGCGGCTTCAGCATCTCCGTCGTTTTGAACAAGTGCCTTCTTAGCATCCATCATGCCTGCGCCAGTTGTGCGACGAAGGGCCTGAACGTCCTTGGCGGAGAAGTCTGCCATGGGGTCTGATGTACCTCTTTGATTGGTTTCTAGTCGGTTAGTTCTCTTCGGGGGTTTCGGAAGGCTCTTCGGTCGAAGTTTCTTCCGTCGAGACGTCATCTACATTCGCGGCTACTTCCGCTGGGGGATCAACCACGGGTGTTGCCAATGCCGCTTGTTCCGCTGCAATTCGGGCCTCACGAGCGGCGGCTTCGGCGAGCGTTTTCTGAGCCGCCTCTTGCTCTGCAGATACGCGAGCCTCTTGTTCAGGGCTGCGTTCACCAGAAGAACTGACGACTACGCCTTTGTTTTCTGCTATGTAACGGCCCTCTCGAACTGCATCGGCCACAACCCGCGTGAGTAGCTCGGTGCTTCGAATTGCGTCGTCGTTACCTGGAATGACGTAGTCAATAAAGTCCGGGTCGCTGTTTGAGTCCGCAACTGCAACGACGGGAAGCTTGAGACGATTCGCTTCCGCTACGGCAATGTGTTCCTTTGGGGTATCCAAAACGAACACGGCTTGGGGGAGCTTGTCCATGTTGCGAAGACCATCAAGATTTCGTTGAAGTTTGGCGAGTTCTCTGCCGAGCAGCAGGGCTTCTTTCTTTGGCATGTTGTCAAAGTCGCCAGCTGCCTGCATGCGCTCGTATTCGAGCATCTTGTCGACGCGACCCCTAATCGTTCGGAAGTTGGTCAGCATGCCGCCTAACCATCGTTGGTTCACGTAGGGCATCCCTGACGCTTTGGCGTAGGTTTCGATCGGATCTTGTGCCTGTTTTTTTGTGCCAACGAAAAGCACCGTTCCGCCTTTGGCGACCGTGTCGCGAACGAACGTGTACGCAGCGTCGAGCAGACCTATTGTCTGCTCAAGATCAATGATGTAGATACCGTTGCGTTCGCCCCAAAGGTAACGATCCATTTTTGGGTTCCAGCGACGAGTCTGATGACCAAAATGGACGCCTGCCTTGAGCAGATCAGACATGGTTACAACAGCAGCCATGATTCTCTCCCCCCCACGGTTAGTCTGCTGCGCCGAGAGCGACACCGTTGCGAAACGGCGACCGTGGGGTCGTCCCAGTTGTAAGTCAGTTCGAACCCAACCTGAGTCCGGCGTTGGAGTCTAGCGACGCAATACATAAAGCGGTCTTCAGTTCACCCTCTGCTTACCGCGTGGGTGATATTTTGAATGCACTTCTCTTAGTTGTTCTCGACTCACATGGGTATAGATCTGTGTGGTGGCTAGGTCAGCGTGACCGAGCAGCTCTTGAACCGCTCGAAGATCAGCTCCGCCGTCGAGCAGATGGGTTGCAAACGTGTGCCGCAAGGCATGCGGTGATCGATCAACTAGGCCCTTTGCTCTCAGCAGGCCCAATAGAATCCGTCGGACATTGCTGCGGGTGAGTCGATTGCCTCTGCGGTTCACCAACAGTGGGGTTGGGTCTCTTGTCCCTGAGACGTAGGTCTGATCAAAGGCTTGGCTTCCTTCGGAGATCCATAGATTCAGCAGATGGCGACTGGGTGAATTCATAGGAACGTTCCGCGTTTTGGAGCCTTTCCCTAACACCTCTAGAGCCACTCGTTCGGTGTTCAAATTTGTGATGTCCAACCCGCAAAGTTCCGCGACACGAAGACCCGAACCGTAGAGAAGTTCGATTGTCAGTCGGTCGCGCAAATCCAGGGGGTTCTTTGGTATTGCAGGGGCAAAGAGCCGGTCAATCTCTCGCTGTTGGAGTACTCGAGGCAGTCGAGTATCTCCTTTCGGAGCACTGATATAGACCGTTGGGTCCAACTTAATATGACCCTCTCAGAGAAGCCATCCAAAGTAACGCCGCAGCGTGGACAGTTTTCGCGCGATCGTCGCAGGGGCTGACGGCTTCTTCTTCTTGCTCTCGTTCGCTACCCAAGCTCGGACGTCGTTACGTTGAACAGCTAGCGCGTCCGGACAACCGCGCTCTTCGCTCCAGTTGATGAACCCCTTCAGGTCGCTGCGGTAGGCGGCCTTCGTTGCCGGAGAAGCTGCAGTCAAAACCAGACGGAACTCTTTCTCGCGCCATGCTTCTTCATTCACATCTATGAAAGGTACCGATACAAGTGAGCTTCAGCCCACTCTGTAGCGCGCCCATCGCCTTTGCATCGACTTGACGCGGAGGGTCAGGGTGAGCAAATCCAAGTCCCGAGTTATAGCCATTAGGGGCAAGAGTGCGCCGTCGGTGCATACTTCGAGCATGGGTTACAACCCGTATCGGAAACACAAAGCAACAACGGCCGACTACGTGTTGGTGGTCGCGGCCGCCCTGGTCGCAACGACACTGGTCGTCTGGGGTCTTTTCGGATAGGAACTGATGTGTTTGATCTGGAGCCCGAGGAGGGATTCGAGGTAAGGCGGGTTCAGCCTTATCAGGCGTCGAAGACTTACCTTTGCCCCGGATGTAACCGTGATCTTCCGCCCGGACTTGGCCACATGGTCGCTGTGCCGTTAGACGCGCCGGACCTTCGACGTCACTGGCATTACGGGTGCTGGCAAGCAAGGCATCGAAGACGACCTCAGGGTTAGCCAACGAAAAAATGCTTGTCTTAGTAGCGCTTTTCTTTTACTCGAGCAGCTCTGCCAATGCGATCACGCAGGTAGTAGAGCTTGGATCGTCGCACATCGCCAACTGCGGTGCGCTCTATTCTCGCGACGGTAGGCGCATGTAGCGGAAACGTCCGTTCCACTCCTACTCCAAAGCTGAGTTTTCGGACGGTAAAGGATTCTCTGATACCTGAGCCACGTCGGGCTATGACGTAACCCTCAAAGATCTGTGTCCGCTCGCGATTTCCCTCGACAACTCGAACGTGAACTTTGACTGTGTCCCCGGGGCCGAACTCCGGATGATCGCTTCTCAGGTGGGCTTGATCGACAACATCGGTGCTGTGCATGGCGCACTTGCTCCTGGGGGTGGGGTTCCTAATTGGGAACGGCGACTATTCAGGGCCTCGACTGGCCTTTAGCGAAAGCTGCGGGCGTCGCGGCTAGAACGAATCTTCATGCTACCGGCCTCTCACTCCGAAACGAAGCGGGGATCGACGCTTATATTGAACTCATCGAGAAGCAGCAATTCTTCTCGTGAGACACCGCGACGTTCGAGCAGTTCAGGTCGAACATCGGCTGTTCGAGCGATAGCCATGGCTCGGCGCCAGCGGCCAACCAGCGCATGGTCACCGCTTCGAACGATCTCAGGCACTTCGAATTCGCGAAACATCGCTGGTCTCGTCCACTGCGGGTACTCAAGCAAATGGTCGGCGAAGGTTTCATCTGTCACAGAAACCTCGTTACCGAGTACGCCGGGAACAAGTCGCGTTACGGCTTCTATCACCACCATCGCAGCAAACTCTCCCCCGGCGAGCACCACGTCACCTACAGAGAGCTCATGGTCAACAAGATTGGTCCGAATACGGTCGTCGACACCTTCGTAGCGCCCACACATGAGCGAGAAACCATCCAAGGTGGCGAGTTCGTTTGCCTTCTGCTGGTCGAACTGGGGTCCGCCCGGGTCGAGAAGAAAAAGAGGGCGCGGAGGCTCAACCGCTTCAACCGCTAAAAAGGCCGGCTCAGGTTTCAATACCATCCCTGCCCCCCCTCCAAATGGCCTGTCGTCAACAGTTCGGTGAGGGTCGGTGCTGGCCATTCGAAGGTCGTGGACACGCACGTCGATTAACCCGGTGTCTCGGGCTCGACCCAACACGCTGAGTCGAGCCATGTTCTCCACCGCTTCGGGGAAAATAGTGAAAACGTCGATGCGCATTTCAAGACCTCAAATCGAACAGGCCATCCGGCACCTCGATGAGAACGACGCCGTTAACGAACTCAACGACAAAGGTGAGAGGGACGAGGTCGCCGCTGTCGAGCTCTAGTAAGTCAGAGGCTGGGTTCGCAACCACCGCCTCGACAACTCCGCGTTCGGTACCGCTGACTTCGCGAACGGTTGAGCCAATTAGTTCGTGAACCCACAACGCATTAGCAACTCTTAATGCAGGTGCGCGCAAGATCCAACCGCGGAGCTCTTCTGCTTGACCGCGAGTTTCTACTCCCTCGAAGCGAACTAACCACCGATCTTGATGCGGCCTAGACGTCGCGACTACAAGTTCGCGCACGTCTGCAGCTAACTTGCTTCCAGATTCGAGCCGCTCCGTGCGATTAGTGATAAGCCGAACGACCACCTCTCCACTTGTCCCGTGAGCCCGGCCAATAGATCCGACTTCGAGCAACTCACCGGCATCACACATAGTTATGCCCAACCCTCATAACTTTTCTTAGACTCAGTCGCTGAAATCGACCTCAACATCGACGCCATCCTTGACCGCTGCCGCACGCACCAGTGTGCGAATGGAGTTTGCTACGCGACCGCGCTTTCCAATAACGCGTCCGATATCTTCCGAGCTCACTTTTGCCATCAAACTAATCTTGGTATCACTTTCTTCAATTTCGAGCTCTACCTGATCAGGATGCTCTACCAACTGAGCAATGAGGTACAGAAGCACCTCTTCTGCAGTAGTGCCTTCTTCATCGCTCATGTCCGCTCCTCGTCATCAACGTCGACCTCTTGTTTCGCCACATCTTCCGAAGGCTCCTCAATGGCCTCACCTTCAGCGGCCTCACCTTCACCCTCAGTGTCGTCAGCTTCCGCGACTTCAGGGTTTGGTTCCTCGGTTTCGTCCGAAGAAGCGTCGCTGTCCACCTCACTCGAACCTGGCTCAGGCTGTTCTACTGACGGCTTAGGTTCGGCTGACGGTGGGACAGAAGGAACAAATTCCTCGCCCTTGAATTCCGCCCACGCACCCGAGATTTTGAGAAGCTTTTCAACTGCCTCGCTGGGCTGGGCGCCATGCTCAAGCCAGTGGACGGCTCGGTCGTTATCAATCTTGACGACAGAAGGGTCAAGGCGCGGCTGGTAAGTACCAATAATTTCGATGAAACGTCCGTTTCGCGGCGAGCGACTGTCAGCGGCGACAACGCGATAGGTGGGTTGCTTTTTCTTGCCCATGCGCATCAGGCGCAGTCGTACGGCCATAGTTCTTCAGGTCTCTCCGGGGTCATCTTGTGAAGTATTTATCACTCGGCGGTGCCGACCCTGAGGCCGGTGGAGTGCTAAGAGGCGGCAGTGATTAAAGCCAGTGAGAAAGCCTACCTGCCGGTGGAGCCAACAAGCACGCTGGGCACAAGGTCGTTCTCAACGTCCGGGGAGGGTCAGATCGAGCCCATCTACATCAAGTATCGGTATCTCCAGGGTTTCCTTGGATTGGGCTCGACTACCTCTGGCTCTTCCGGGACCTTTCTTACCTTTTTTGGGCTTTTTCCCCTTATCTTTCCTAGCTTTGGCCTTGGTCCCCATACCGGCCATACCCTTCATCATCTTGCGCATCTCTTTGAACTGCTTCAGAAGATTGCTTACCCGCGCCGGAGTCGTTCCACTGCCAGTAGCAATACGAGCTCGACGTGAGCCATCAATAATGTCTGGGCTAATTCTCTCTTCAGGGGTCATCGAAAGAACGATCGCTTCGACTTTGCCAATTTCACGTTCATCAATATCTGAGTCTTTGATTTCTTTGGGCACGCCAGGCATCATCGACACAATGTTGGAGAGATCGCCCATCCGACGGACTTTGCGAAGCTGATCAACGAAGTCGTCGAGAGTGAACGTTCCTTCCAGAAGTCTTTGGGTGGCCGCCTCGGCCTCCTCCTGTTCAAATACTTCTTCAGCTTTCTCGATCAGGGTAAGTACGTCACCCATTCCAAGAATGCGCTCTGCCATGCGTTCAGGATGGAATTGGTCAAAGTCGTCAAGCTTCTCTCCAGTTGAAGCAAAAGCGATAGGCCTTCCCACCACTTCTTTAACGGAGAGCGCAGCTCCACCGCGGGCATCTCCGTCAAGTTTCGTGAGGATTATTCCATCGAGTTCTAGGGTTGCATGAAATGCTTCAGCCGTGTTCACCGCATCTTGGCCTGCCATGGCATCCACGACTAAGAAGGTGTAGTTGGGATCGACCGCATCCGAAATTGCCGCTATTTCATCCATTAGCTCGCGATCGACGGTCAAGCGGCCCGCGGTGTCAACAATGAGCACGTCGCGTCCAGTGCGCCGCGCCTCTGCAAGACCCGCCTGAGTCGTCTTTACAGGGTCACCCGGCGAGCTGAAAACCGGCACTTCGATTTGTCCGGCCAAGGTTTGTAGCTGCTCTACGGCTGCGGGGCGCTGGAGATCAGCACCGACAAGCAGAGGGTTTCTTCCGTGTGACTTAAACCATCGCGCCAGCTTCGCGGACGAAGTCGTCTTACCTGAACCCTGTAAGCCGGCCAGAAGAACAACCGTTGGGGGTTTTTGCGCGTAGGAAAGCTGGAGTGATTCTCCACCCAAAATGACGGTGAGTTCTTCGTTTACAGCCTTTACGACTTGTTGCCCAGGGGTCAAACTCTCAGTGACCTCAGCTTCAAGACATCGGGCCTGCATGCGGTCCACGAACCGCTTTACGACGTTGAGGTGAACATCAGCCTCAAGAAGTGCCAACCGAATTTCTCGCATCGCTTCAGCAACGTCGCTCTCACTCAAACGACCCTTGCCTCGCAAGCGACCAAGAATTCCGTCGAACCGGTCCGAGAGAGATTCGAACATAGTGTTGGTCAGGCTACCTGCATCGGTTCTTGGCGCTCTGAAAGATTCTTAGTCATCGCCGAAGAGTGCTTCGACGAAAGAAGTCGGATCAAAATCAACCAGATCATCGTCTCCCTCCCCAAGCCCTACAAGCTTCACCGGCAAAGCAAGTTCTCGTTCAATCGCAAAGACGATCCCGCCCTTTGCCGAGCCGTCCAGCTTCGTGAGAACTACACCGGTGACAGCAACCGTGTCGGCAAATTCCCTTGCTTGGGAGAGTCCATTTTGACCTGTAGTTGCATCAATAACTAAAAGAACCTCTACCACTTGGCCGGGCTCACGGTTCGCTACTCGGTGAACCTTCGCTAGTTCTTCCATGAGGTTGACTTTGTTGTGAAGACGTCCCGCAGTATCGGCAAGTACAAGGTCGACATCTCGAGATGCTGCCGCTTGCACGGCGTCGTAAATGACCGAACTCGGATCCGCTCCTTCACTGCCGCGCACGAAGTCCGCTCCGCAACGGTCGGCCCAAGCCGCTAATTGCTCAGCTGCCGCAGCTCGGAACGTATCCCCTGCGGCCATCAGGACGCTAAGACCCTGATCTCCCAGTCGCCGTCCGATTTTTCCGATTGAAGTCGTCTTGCCAACCCCATTGACCCCAACGAAAAGCCATACCGGCGTCTTGCCGCTCGGCGCAATGTACGCCAATTCTCGGTCGGTTGAGAGATCGCTCTTCATTTGGTTCTTGAGCGCTTCGAGGAGTTCTGTACCTTCGCTGACTTTTGAGGCTCGAGACGTCACGCGCAAGCGATCCACGGTGTCCATAGTCGCGTTGACGCCGACATCCGCCAGAATCAATAACTCTTCAAGGTTCTCCCATGTCGAAACATCGATAGACCCGCTACGTATACCCCCAAGTCGCTCGGAGATCAATCCTCGAGCTTTGGAGAGCTTCTCCCGCATGGATACAGAGGTCGGTGGCGCCGGCATATCTCGGTGAGATTCTTCACTCGGGTTATCACCGAGCCCGCAATCTTGTCGAGCGGAATCCCGAGTTGTTAGCAGAGCTACCGCCGTCTGGTCATCCCCAGATGTCTTGCGGCCCGTAGTCCAAGTCCGATGCGCCCAGGGCAGAAGTGCCAAGGAAACCATGACGGCTACGAAGATGACAATGAGCAGAGTCGCGTTCACGTTGCGGGGATCTTACCGAGCACATGGGCGGCCGAAGGGCACTAGAACTGTGACGCCACTTTCTCGCTCAATACCCGTGATGACCCTGCTGGCGCCATGGAAACTCCATACAGGACGTCTGCAGCTTCCATAGTGCGTTTCTGGTGGGTCACAATCACCAACTGCGCCTCTCGGCGGAACTCCGAGACAAGATCGAGGAATCGATGCAAATTGATGTCGTCAAGGGCTGCCTCAACTTCATCTAGCACGTAGAACGGTGATGGCCGACTTCTGAAAATCGCAAATAGAAACGCTATAGCCGTCAAAGATCTTTCACCGCCAGAGAGCAGAGAGAGCTTCCGGACGTTCTTGCCCGAGGGTTTTGCTTCCAGCTCGATTCCTGTTTCCAGCATCTGATTAGGGTCGGTGAGCTTTAGTCGACCCTCTCCCCCGGGGAATAGGGTCGAAAATATTTGCTTGAAGTTTTCGGCTACATCAGCAAACGCCGACGAGAAAACTTCCACGATTTCGACGTCTACTGCCGCAATGACTTTGTTCAACTCGCTTCGACCGCTGCGTACGTCTTGTAACTGTTCTGCTACGAAGTCGTGTCGCTCCTTAAGCGATTCATATTCCTGCACCGCGAGAGGGTTAATGGGACCCATCCGCCGCAGGTCGCTCTCGAGTTCACGGACTCGCGATGCGGGCGTGTCCTCTGCGTCGAGTTGGGGTTCGGGCGCCGCCATCGCTTCGTCCGGGCCAGCCGCAAGTTCGTTGCGTAACATTTCTCGCAAACCATCGAGCTTAAATCGTCGTTCGGCGTCTGCGATCTCGCCGGAAGCCGCTAACTCTCGGACTTCGGCCGATCGTTTTTCGATAGCGGTGCGCTCTCCTCTCAAAAGTTCCAGTCGGTTTGCTACTAATCGAACTTCTGACGAGATTTGGGCGCGTCGCCGGCGTAATTGGCCAACTTCTTGCTCGAGCGAATTCAGTCGTACCTGCAGCAATCCTCTCAAATGCGCCAACGCCACAAGAGTCAGACCGACTCGATTCAGGCGATCGGCGCTTCCGTCACGTTCCTCATCGTTCGCTTGCAGCTGCGTCGTTATTTCCGTCTGGCGGGCTTCGAGTCGGGTCCTCTGTTCGCGAAGGGCGCTAGCGTTAGCTTCAAGTTCCGCACGTTTAGTTGCGGCAACCCGAACCCGATCATCCCAATCACGTCGTTCGATGTGAGCGTCTGTGGCTGCAGATCGTTCAAGGTTTTCTGCCGCCTCAAGCTCAATAAGCCGCTCTTCTAGCTCGACAAGCCTGGGATGGTCGCGGTCTAAGGCTTGGTCAAGTTCAGCAGTGCGGGCCTCTAGCACTCCGTGCTCCGAACCCAGGTCGCGCCTTTCACGCTGAATCTTTTCAATTGCATCTGAAGAACGAGTGAGCAGGTCATCATTTGCTTCGAGTTCAAGCAGAGCGGTATCCAGGCGACCTCGAGCTTCGCCATGCGCAGACTCGGCCGACGTGCGCGCTACTTCTGCCACTTGGCGCCGCGCTGTAGCTTCTTGGACTCCGATGTTCGCATCTTCCATCGCGGCAGCAGTGGCTGCGGCGTTCCCTCCTGAACCTACGCTCCATCCGTTGGGCCCACAGCAGTCGCCCATGGCTGTCACGACAATCAGTCCCGGTTGCTGAACCGCCAAATCGATAGCTTCCGACCAGCCGCCACTCACACAAACGGCGGTTTTCAAAAGTACGTCGAGCAATGGTTCTATCGCAGGATGCCTGCTGCTCACGTGGGTGCGGAGGGGTTCACCGATACTCGACAGTCCGACCGGAGGATTCGCGTCTTGCAAAGCGAGAATTGATCCAGCCGAATCAGATTCGCGAAGTCGCTGAAGCGCAACACGAGCAGTTTGAACATCTTCGACTACAACTGAGGCGAGGGCTCCACCCATAGCGGCCTCCACAGCCGATTCCCAACCTGGTGCCACCTGAATTAGTTCTCCGAGAACCCCTAGAACTCCTTCAATTTCCTCTATCTTCTGCAACCCAGAACGCGCTCGAGCATCTTCGATCGCCAACTCAAGAGCGTCAGCGCGAGCTCGCCACGTTTCTTCTTCTTTCAATGCCAACAGTTGTTCCTGGGTCAAAGCATCAACTGCACCAACCGCTTTGTCGACTTCACCTTGGGCCTTGTCAACTAGCTGGACTCGGTCAGCTTCTGCATCCGATGCGGAACTGAGGCTTGACTGCAACTCATCGAGGCGTCTGTCTGCGTCATGAATTTGGCTAGCCACTTGGGTGGCACGCGCAGCTAAACGGTCTTTTTCGGCGCCGACTCGTTCTACACCAGTCCTCAACGGACCTAGTTCCCCTCTGGCCTCAGCGGCTCTTTTCCCGGCGTCAAGTCCTACCAACGGCGCTCTATCACCCGGCGATTGGTCCTCTGCATCAAGCTGGGCCTCAGCGAGAGCAAGGTCTTCTAACTGACGCTCGATCACCTGGTCGCGCGTATTCAAGCCTTCTAGTTCAGCCGCAAGCCGCGAAAGTTCCGCTTTAAGGGTCAGCGCAACATCTTCGGCTACGAGTAGTCCACGATCTCGCTCAGTGGTCCTGGAACGCTCATCAACCAATGCGATCAGACCGCGGCATCGTTCTCGAAGCGACTCCACACGAGGCAGTAGATCCAAACCCTGATCGCCACCTGCGGCAAGCTGAGCTTCCGAGGCACCTATCTCTATGTCGAGACCTCCGAGTTCGCCACGCAATCGGACCTGTTTCGTATCTAAGTCGCGGCGCTGCTCTTTTGCCGAAGACTGAGCTGCCTCAAACGCTTTCAGTTTCTTCCCTGTCAGATATAACCGGAGGGTTCGAAGCTCCTCGGCAACGGCTCCATGGCGCTTGGCCGCATCAGCTTGTTTCTCCAGAGGACGCAACTGGCGTCGAACCTCTCTTTGGAGGTCTTGTAACCGGGTCATATTGGCTTCAGTGGCAGCAAGCCGACGTTCTGCTCGCTCCTTCCGTCGACGAAACTTGAGTACCCCTGCCGCTTCTTCGATGATCGTCCGGCGATCTTCCGGACGCGCGTTGAGAACCTGGTCTATCTGTCCCTGCGCCACGATCACGTGTTGCTGACGACCTACCCCGGCGTCACTGAGGAGCTCCTGGATATCAAGCAAACGACAGGGCACACCATTCATTGAATACTCAGAATCGCCTGATCTGTAGAGAGTCCGAGTAACTGTGATCTCGGTGAATTCGATGGGCAAGGAGCCGGACGAATTGTCAATGACCAAGCTCACTTCTGCTCGTCCGAGCGCCGGTCGATCCGAGGTACCGGCGAACACCACGTCTTCCATTTTCCCTGATCTGACGGTCGCTGGTCCCTGAGCCCCTAATACCCATGCGACAGCATCGACGACGTTGGACTTACCGCTGCCATTCGGACCTACGACAACGGTTACCCCTGGCTCGAATTCAAGCACTGTCGGGTCAGCAAAAGATTTGAAACCCTTCATGGTGAGTGACTTAAGAAACACTATTTAGTACCTACCCGGAGAACGAGAGGCCACCGCTGGTAGCGGTGGCACTCCGCCATCATGCCCTCTGGCTGGCTCTAGTTGGTTGACCCCACGGGGGTATTTCGCTTGCGCGAAAAAGTGGCGCCTAGACTTGGTAATCGCAGTAGTAGTGAGTAGACCCACCCACACGGGCAGTCAACACATTGCCCCGCCCGTTTCTGCTGCGTTCCCCTGCTCTGCCAAAGACCTCAAGATATTCGTCATATCCGCCGGGCTGGCCAAAGACATCGCAAGCACCGCCAATGCTCACGCCGCGATGCTTCACAGCGTTGTGAATCGTTTCGACAATCGAGCGATAAAGCCTACGAATCTCTTGGGTTATCAATCGACTCGCGATTCTGTCATGTCGCAACAACGCGGAGTGGAGGATTTCGTCGCTGTACACCGGACCGAGCCCAACAATGAACGACGAATCCATTAATAGTCGTTTCAATTTTATGTCGTGCACCAGAAGTCGACGGCCAAAATCAGTCCATGAGATGGGCTCTTCGATTGGGTCAAAACCGCGCCCCGCTAGTTCAGGGAACGACTCAGTTATGTCCTCCCTATCGACCAGAGTGACAGTTAAACTTTTGTCACTATCGAGCAGCCGGAGTTGACCTTTTTGGGTAAATCCAATGACCAACTGGGTACTGCCATCAACCTCGTCTTTGTTGCTAGCTCGGCGCACGGACCCGCCGGATCCGAGATCAATCACCAGGAGTTGTCCATCTCCGACATCAAGGCAGAGCAACATACCAGCGCGTCTCACGCTAGTGACTTTGGAACCTGCTAATGCCGTAGTGAGAGAGGCCTTAGTGGCCTGACCAGGGATTAAGCGCTTGGGGCCGATTACGTTTATTTGTTTGATCTTCAAGCCCCCGATTTCCCTATCTAGGTCACGGCGAGCGGTCTCAAGCTCAGGCAGTTCCAGCATGTTCGGGCTTTCCTTAGGTAATTGAGGGTGACGAGTGATCGTGCTTTTGCGAGTATGCGAGGTCTTGCCACGCCTGAGTCGCTGCGGCCTGCTCGGCTTGTTTTTTGGAAGTTCCTTGGCCCGTGCCTCGCACGGCGCCTCCATACGAAACCTCAGCCAAAAACCACTTACCGTGGTCAGGACCGCTATCAGTAAGCACGTAACGCGGTGAATCGCCGTAAACGCGGACAACGAGCTCCTGCAATCGGGTTTTCGCATCTCCGACACCTGGATCAACCGCTACTTCTTCGATCCGCTCGGACAAGGCCTCAAGAGCAAAACGTTCGGCTACTTCTATCCCACCGTCAATATAGATAGCGCCAAGAAGAGCCTCGAATGCGTCGCCAAGAAGCGAAATTTTTTCTCGTCCTCCCGAACGATCCTCTCCGACACCCACGAACAAAGCTTTTCCGATGCCGCAGCGACTGGCTACCTCTCCCAGGCTTGCCGCGTTCACTATGGCAGATCTGGCTTGCGCAAGATCTCCTTCGCTCCAGTCGGGGTATGCGCGATATAGGTAGGCGGCGACGCAATGTCCGAGTACCGCATCTCCTAGGAACTCAAGTCTCTCGTTCGAGGCAGCATCATCATGTTCCGCGCACCAACTTCGGTGAGACAAAGCTAAGAGCATCAATTTGGGATCGTTGAAGGAATAGCCGATTCTCTCAGCGAGCAGCTCAAGTTCCTGTCTGGACTCCATCGCGTCAGTTAATTCGCGCCATCACGTAATCAATGGCATCACGAACAGTCTTCAGATCTTCAAGGTCGTCGTCTTCGATTCGAAATCCGACGGTACGTTCCGATACTTCTTCTTCGAGGCCCTCAACTAGCTCGATCAAGGCGAGCGAATCAGCTTCAAGGTCTTCAACGAACGATGATGATTCCATTATCCGCGCAGGGTCGATCTCCAAGATGTCCGAAAGCTGCTCACGAATTATTTCAAAGACACTGTTTCGATCGGGTTGGCTTTGTTCAACATGTGTTTCCGCGGGCAAAGAGACTCCTACCGTCGTGGGGCTCGCTCACGATAACCATACCAGACACGCCTGATTGCCACTTTGAGTGGTATTAATCAACGAATTAACCACTTTAAGCTACTTCGACGAGGCGTCTCAGTCGCTACTAACCGCGGCGCTGAGCTCGCCGAGTAAATCTCTTTCCACCATGTCTTTAGCGACTTGGCAGGCGTTAGTGACGGCGGTCGGGCCGGCCGATCCATGACTGATAATGGCAACACCGTTCACACCTAGCAACATTGCGCCACCGACAGCATCCGGATTTAGTTCAGCGGCTATGGGGGCAAGGTGATTTAACGCTTGGGCACCAACTGCAACCGCTTCTTCGGCGGTCAACACAGTGACTATCTGATCAACAAGGAATTTGATAGTCCCTTCGATGGTCTTCAGGATCACGTTCCCGGTAAATCCATCGGCGACAACGACGTCCACATCGCCGCTGAGTACATCGTTCCCTTCCACATTTCCGATGAAGTTCAAAGAGGAGTCATCAGCCAATAGCTGATGCGTGGCCTTCACTAATTGGTTACCTTTTTCGCGTTCTTCACCTATCGACACTAAGCCAACACGCGGCTCTTTCACTTCGTATCTCACCTGAGCAAAAGCTGATCCCATTTGTGCGAATTGATGCAGCCACTCAGGCTGACAGTCTGCCATCGCTCCAGAATCCAGCAATATTTTGGGAGCTCGGCCCGGGACCGGCAGGGTTGTAGCTATAGCCGGCCGGTTGACGCCCTTTAACCGTTTCATCCGAAGTAGTGCAGCAGCAGCCACCGCTCCCGTATTTCCCGCGCTAACCATCGCCCCTGCATGTCCGTCGCGCACACGTTCGGCCGCTCGAACTATCGATGAATCCTTCATGGTTCGGACTGCTCGACCAGGTTCGTCCGCCATTCCTATGACTTCGAGAGCCGCGTGCACCGTGATGCCATCAACATTTTCGATCTTGGCGGGATCCCCAACCAGTTCCACCGGAATGCCCAAATCTATTGCAGCGCGGACCCCTTCGATTATCGCTGAGGGAGCATTATCGCCACCCATAACATCGACAACAATGGGCTGCATAGGTAATGCGCTTTGTTAGTCGACTTCGATGGCCTGGCGGCCGGCGTACCAACCGCAGTTGCCACAGACGCGATGAGGCAATTTGGCTTCAGAGCATCGTGGGCAAGAGCTACGCGACGAGGAACGGAGCTTCCACGCCGCAGCACGACGGCTGCGGGTCTTTGACTTCGAAGTCTTTTTCTTTGGGACGGCCATCGTCGACCTCAGGGAGTGAGCCCAACCTATTGGGATCGGGCGGAGCGAGCGTGGCGCCGACGTGGCGCCGTCAACCTCACACAGGTAAACGACGACCAACGGCGGCGCGGGGTTGTGTCGGACACATCGACACGAATACAAGATGTTACCTGGACAAATATCTACCTCCTACAACAGGTCGCTACAGATGGTCACCCATTCCTAACTATTTCGGGGACCTTCTTCTTCCTCAAACACCAGTGCCTCCAATGGGGCCCAACGCGGATCAACCACAGCGGACGCTTCAGAATCTCCTTCTTCGTCCATAGCGCCCAAAAATTTTAACGACAAATCAGAACACTCTTCTCGACGCAAACATCGAACTACTCCGACCGGCAGTTCGAGCAGAATCGCATCTCGCACCATCGGTTCAAGATCTATGAACTCTTCGTGCAGGAGGTACGACTCCCCCTCGCGCGGATGTTCTTCGAAAAGCTCCTCGACTTCAGCCGTTGCAGTTCCTTCCACTGGGCGGAGACACCTAGAACAGTCACCGCTCCAAGTGGTACTGACAACCCCTGCCACCATCACGCCGTCGCTCGTCTGGTCCAGGACAAGTTCAACTCTTATGGTTTTGTCAGCTATCACCAATACGTCGCCTACCTGCAAAGGGACATCACCGTCTTTTAAGCGAGACGCTTCAAAGTCGACGTTCCAAGTTCGCAACGGCTTAAGTCGTTGAAGGCGTTCGAGCGGGACCCGAAGCTCAGGCGCCGGGCTCCCACGTATCAAATTTCGTCCTGATCGAAAACTTCAGGGGTTGAAGGATCTTCTGGCTCGATCGACGACTCAGGCTCGCGCACCGGCACAGTCGGTTGGAGCCGTCCTCTCGCATCTGTAACGGCCGACTGGACTTTCTTTAGGGCTGAGGCAAACTGCTCCAAGCGCTCCTCACAGTAGTCATCGACTTCGTGACGTCGTCTACGGGCCTGCGATTCGGCCTGTTCTACCATTTGGCGCGCCTTGCGTTCTGCTGAACGCACCACCTCGGTTCGTTGCACCATTTGAGCGACGCGGGTTCGCGCCTCTTCGATCACGAGACCAGCGTCAATTCTTGCTTTGCTAAGAAGATCTTCGCGTTCTTTAAGAAGCCATCGCGCTTCGCGTACCTCATCGGGGAGTTCCAAAAGAGCTGCTTCGAGTAGCTCGACAATTTCGTCTCGACTGACCATGACGGAGGTTGAGAGCGGCATGGGCCGGGCAGCATTGATCACATCCATCACTCGCCGCACCAATGCTTCGACGCCGGGGCCACTTAAGGGCGCAGGCTCGGTCACTTGGGCATCTTTTCTTGGAGCCGTTGCGCCACTGCTTCTGGCACCAGGTGCGAACAGTCGGTACCCAATCTAGTGATATCTCGAATGTACTTCGAAGCGATGAAAGCGTTTTCGCTAGTCGAAGGTAAGAAAAGTGTTTCGACGCCGCTCACTGATTTGTTCATTTGAGCCATCTGCAATTCAGACTCAAAATCAGCGGCGCTCCTAAGACCTTTGATGATGAAATCAACATCGAGCCGGTCGGCTAGATCCACGACCAATTCTCCAAACTGCACAACTTCAACATTCTTTAAATGCGTGCACGCCTCTATCAGCATTTCGAATCGCTCGTCATCTGTGAAGAATGGATTCGATTTCTGAGGGTTGCGCATTGCAGCAACGACGACATGGTCGAATAAAGCACTTGCAGTGGCACAGATCTCAATGTGGCCATTGTGAACCGGGTCGAATGACCCCGGGTACAGAACCTTGACCACGAGCGTCTCCTCGCCTAGCGCAACCGGCTACACGAAACGGTACCGATCCTCAAGAGAATCCTCCACTGTCGATTGCGTAAATCCAACAAAATCAGGACATATTCGCGTTTTCGGGCCGCAGTATCGTTACTACGGCCTTCCCATAGCGTCGGCTGCGGATCACTTCCCATCCTTCAAAAGGGCCGATCTCCACGTCGCTCTCGGCAACCACAAAAGCTTTCCCCGCAGCTGCTAATAGATTTGACCAGTCGTCAAACACATACGGCGGGTCCGCCAGTACTAGATCCACCTTTACCAACTCAAGTCGTTGCACAGCGTCGCCTTGTATCACCTCAGCACGAAGGTCCAACGAGTCCAGGTTCGCTTTGATGGTTCTGCAGGCAGTTGAGCGGCTATCCACAAAGATGACTTCATCTGCGCCACGCGATAACGCTTCCAAACCCAGTGCCCCCGAACCCGAGAACAGATCGGCTACTCGGTGACCTTCGGGCAACCCGAGACTGAAAAGCATGTTGAAGATGGCCTGTCGCGCTCGATGCGAGGGTGGTCGCGTCGTGTCGTCTCGCGGGGCACTGATCCG
>ERZ651768.746-NODE-746-length-24209-cov-10.299975_pt1 | contig 24209 bp, 23 predicted proteins | sample MGYA00514754_ERZ651768 | MGnify/ENA metagenome assembly ERZ651768
TTCCTCCTTTATCGGACCCGCCGCCATTGCCCTCGGCCAGAGGTATAATATGGATACTCGGGATCAGGGCAGGGATGCCCGTCAGGAACTCATTGCCAGTAATGAGGGAATCTGGGAGTGTACTTTTGTAGGTGAGTGCAGCGCTGTTTGTCCGAAACATGTGGATCCAGCAGCGGCAATCCAGCGGGCAAAAGTCTCCAGCACTGTTGACTGGTTTAAGGATGTTTTGATCCCGTGGGGAAAAAAGAAATGAGTACCTACCTCAGACCTGTACCCAACACATGGTGGCTTAAGCGCAAACCGTACATTTTATTCATGATTAGGGAGCTAACCAGTGTCTTCGTTGCGGGGTATTGTATTTTTCTACTGGTCTTAGTTTACAAACTGACACAAGGGGCCGAAGCCTATGACAATCTTATGGCCATTTTGAAGTCACCCAGTAGCGTGGCGCTACATCTCGTCACGCTCTCTTTCGTGCTCTACCACACCATTACCTGGTTTAACCTGACGCCAAAAATTCTTGTACTCTACAGAGGAGAGGAGCGGATTCCCCAAGGACTGGTGGCGGGGGTGTTCTACGCCGGGTGGGTGGTGGTTTCTATTATTATTGTGTGTTTGGTATTGGGGGTGTAGGGATGGCGAAGTCCAACGAACCGATATGGTGGTCACTGTTTTCCGCTGGCGGCATGGTAGCAGCTATGGTGTTTCCCATCCTGATCGTTATAACAGGTATCTTGGTGCCACTTGAATTGGTGGGCGACGATCCTCTCAATTTCGAAAGAATTCATTCCGCTGTGTCCCATCCGTTCATAAAGCTCGTCTTTTTTATTGTAATTATCCTGCCGCTCTTTCACTGGGCTCACCGCTTTCGCTTCACCCTTGTAGATGTAGGGCTGAAGTCCGTGAGCACACCTATCGCTATCTTTTGTTATGGGGGGGCGATTGCTGGAACAATCGTCTCAGCAGTAATATTCTGGATTATTTAAGGGAGATTCTACTGGAAAAGTCGGAGGTTAATAGCTCTTCAACTGGAAATTCGCTGGAATGGATATCCAGACACCCACAGCCCTATTGAGTTACTTGGAAGACTTGAACTTTGTCATCTTTATTGCGGTAATAATTGTTTCGTGTCGCTTGGATTTGTGACCAGTTTTGTAAAAATGAAAAAATTGATACAAATAAAAAACCTGTCCAAAAAATATGGCGACACTAATGCACTCAATCAGTTGGGTCTTGCCATTCCCCGAAATGAGATTTTTGGATTGTTGGGCCCCAATGGAGCCGGGAAATCCACGTTGATCAAGATCATTCTTGGACTGGTGAAACTGACACAAGGCAGTATTCTATTCAACGAAAAAAATCTGTTTCACCACCGGACAGAATTTGTAAATCAAATAGGATGTTTGATGGAAACACCTGCTTTTCATACCCATTTAACCGGTCGGGAAAACTTGAATTACCTGAATAATCTATCCGGCAAAATCATTGCTAGAACTGCCATGGATTCTGTCCTTGAAAAAGCCGGCATCTTGGATCGGGCAGATACACTTGTGCGAACATATTCCCAAGGCATGCGCCAACGATTAGGACTGGCCAATGCTTTAATGAGCAATCCCGATTTCATTATTCTGGATGAACCAACCAATGGATTAGATCCAAATGGCATTAACGAAATGCGCCAATTAATTCAGTCACTTTATGAAGATGGGAAAACGATTTTTCTCTCCAGTCACTTACTGGGCGAAGTTGAAAAAGTATGCACCAAAGTTGCCATTATCAATCAGGGGCAAATTGTAAAAGAGGGTAGGATCGAAGAACTGCTGAAAGAAGATCAGAAATTATCAACGCTGGAAGAATATTTCTTACACCATACAGTAGAAAAATGAAAATTAGAATTAGTTGTATTATTAGTTTGAGTCTGTCGGGACTTTTTGGGAAGGATAATTTTTCTATCACGGAATTTTCCTTACCTTCAGAAGTCAGCACTGTTTTTATTGAAGATTGGAATGGAAATGGCCGCAAGGATATCCTGGTCCTTACTGATTCACTTTGGTATATATATTTTCAATCACATGATGGTTGGAAACCGGAAAACGCCGATCTTGTTTTTCCGCCACCCCAAGCCGCCATTGTGTATGATTTTGGCAATGTGGATGATAAGTCCGATAATGAATTGGTTTATTTTTCCACGGCGGGCGTATTTAAGGTCAAGATTGGATCACCGAATTCGGAACCAATTCTTTTATTCAAAACAAAAACGTTATTTGACCAATTCCATGATTCTTTATCGAAAAAAGAAGATGGTTTTTCAGGAATGCGATTCACCTTTTTAATGGAATTTAAGAAAGGGAAAACGGATATTGTGGTACCAACCCTGGAAGGGTTTGAAATTTGGGAACGAAATGAGACATTCCAATTTTCGCATAAATTAGCTGGTGTTGGTTCACGGGAGATCAAAAGTTTAAATGCTGTTGGAATAAGTGGCGTTTATACCATTAACAATTATCGATTAATTGATGTGAACAAAGACGGTGAAAAGGAATTTATGTTTAATAATGACGATCATTTTTCCATTTATTTGAAAAACCCATCCACCCAATCACCTGAAAGATTAGATATTCCCTTCCCTGAAACGTTATTGAAAAAAAGTAAAAAGGAAAAACCGGCTACCATTTTAAAATTGGAGGATATTAATAATGATGGCGTGGTGGATATTGTGGCCATGAAAATCGCCACCCAATCTCTCTTTTCTTTTCGAACGCATATCCAAACTTATTTCGGAGCAATGGACACTTCTCAATTTCCGCCAATTCTGACCTATTTTGATTCTCCAGGTCATGTGGCAGTGGTTGAGGGTATTTCCCCTGAAGGTTTTCACCCGGATTTTAATTTGGATGGTAAACCGGAAATGGTGGTTTCTTATGTGGAATTAAGCCTGATGCAGATTATTAAAGTATTGGTGACCAAAACAGTGAATTTTAATTTGGATGTCTATTCAATCGATAAAAGTGGGTTGTATGGGAAAACTCCGGAAAAGCAGATTACCTTTTCCATGTTTTTTTCACTGGCCTCAAGCGAGGGATCAACAACCGGTTCAACCATGTTAAATATGAACGCTGATTTTAATGGAGATGACATCAATGACCTTATTGTCATGAGCGATGATGATGAATTAACCATCATTTTAGGGGATGAGAAAGATTATTTTGATTATGATCACAGTATTGAATTTGAATCTGACATCCTGAAAAAGCATTTTAGAACCAAGTTTGAAGATTTGAATAGTGATAAAAAAACCGATCTCATTATGATTTTTCCGGAAGAGAGACAGATCATGCTTTTGGAAAGTGATATCGAATGAAATCAATAATCCAAACTGAATTCCGCCATTTATTAACACTGAAATGGGTTCGGTGGACATTTTTGTCATTGCTAGCGGTGGAAATAGTTTCAGCCATTTTCTTGGTTAAGATTACACAAGTCCAGGACACATCACATTTATCTGCTTTTGAAATGCTTGGTTTTACTTTCAGAAGCGGGTTTTATACTGCCCTGTTTTTTCTTTTCGGAAATGTGGCCATGTCCATAGCGAGTGAAAATAATTCCGGTGTATTAAAAACCATTTTATCCCTACTCCCAAACCGTGGGGATTATTTAACCGGGAAGTGCTTGGCCCATGTTGTTCTGGGAATTGGTTTCACTCTAACTGCACTCGTGTTGAGTCTAATTCTGGGATTTTTCTCTGGTGATTTTTCGGGATTATTGGAGGGGACGTATATTATTATTTCCAGTGGTGATTTGTGGAAAAGCCTGTTTCTCGCAACTCTGATCATCATATTTCCATTAATCGCTGGACTATCTATTGCACTGTTTTTTTCTGTTTTATGCAGGAATTCCGGGATGGCGGTTATTTTAACATTTGGATTCTTTCTGGCACTTTCTCTCACGGGATTTTCAGATTTAACCCTGATTTTCGATTTTAATAATAAACTCCTGACCCATTATATCTCATTCCCGTTAGATACATTTATCGCCTTGTCCAAAGGGCTACCAAGCACTTGGAAACCGGACATTTTTTATTTGATTTTTGGGAGCATACTTTATGGTGGCCTTTTCTTTTTTACATCGTTGGCACTTTTCCAGCGACGGGATTTCAGTTAGAATACATTGATTTATTTCATGTCTTCCTACCTATGAATTGGCGACAATTTTCATGACAACCTTTTCAATATAAAATGCATCTCATAAACGAATTTTAAAAGGATGAACTATGTACCAACTGCTAATTGTATTTATTATTTTCATATCAACACTTTTTGCCACAGAAACCGAATTAAAAAAAACATCCATCTTTATTGAATGTCATTTTTGCAATGAAGATTTCATTAAAGAGAAAATTTCCTATTAAGGGAGTTATTAAAAATTATTTCTATTTTAACTTAAAGTTTACTGGAATAGAGATCCAAACACCCACGGCGCGCTCCCGCTGCTTTGCAGGTCGGAATCTTGTTTTTCGAATTGCTTCCATGGCTGCTTCATCTAAGCCAGTATTTGGCACACCTTTCAGAATTAGAGTTTCCTTTACACGGCCTTTTTTATCAATGAAAGCCTGAACAACCACTACACCCTCTATTCCAGCTTCCTGAGCAATCTCCGGATAGGTCGGGCGAATCGGTGATAAAGCGACAGGCGGATCATCGTAGGGAATAAAGACAACCTTGGGTCCTGATGGCGGCGGTGGCGGCGCATCTAGACTTGAAAAGTCGTCGAAGTCCAATTCGTCTAGGGTCAGATCATCCGCAATATCCTCATCGTCAGACGGGACGGGGATAGATGGACGGGCAGGTGGCGGAGTATTTTCAATTTGCTGCGTCTGGGGAATATCAATATTCTCTATAATAATCTGGTCAACATCTTCAAATTCCACTGAAGGCAAAAAACGGGGGAATATAATAAATATGATAATGACTAAAACAATTCCCAGCAAACCGGCCAATCGTACATTCACCGGGTAGGCATACTGCAGCGGATTTATTTTCCCCATTAGTTTACCAGCGTTTTCGTGGAGTAATTAAGCTTCAGAGCATCCGCGTCACGGAGTTTTTCATGAATGCCGGACACCTGCTCCATTTTTGCCTCCTCGTCTGCTTTCAATGAGACTACGATTTGAGGGTCTGCCACTCGTTTATCATACATGATCTTGGATATATCTTCAATAGTAAAAAGACGGTCATCAATGGATATAAGCCCATCCTTTGAAACCCAGATGTGTGATGTATGCCTTTTGGATTTTAGTTTTTCTATCCGTTTTGCTTTGGGGAGTTTCACAGGCAGCCCAGAATATTCACGCAATACCGTTGTGACCATGAAAAAGATCAGCAGCATGAAAATAATATCGGGCATGGAAGCCGTGGGTATTTCGCTCGAGATTTGAGTTTTACGTGAAAATTTCATTATTCACTATTGGCAATGGAAATTCGTTTGGCATCTGCCATTTTCAGCTGGTCGATCACACGTATATAATCCATGTAAGCTGTTTTGGGATGGGCTTTAACAGACACAATCAATTTGTCATTCTCTCGCAGCCTTCTGCCTACGATCTTGCTGATCTGTTCCGCAGGTGTAGGTTCTTCATCCAGTAAAACCTTCCCTCGGGAGTTGATCAGGCAATTCAAAATATTTTCTTTCCGTATTTCGATCTCGACATCTCCCGCAGGTGGCAAAACGATACCAAGGCCTTTATCCGTGTCAATCGTGGTGGTTACAAGGAAAAAAATCAGCAAGAGAAAGGCAATATCTGCCATGGACGAGGTAGGAATTTCTCCTCCCTTAAACCTACGTTTTTTATTCGCCATGAGGCTTTACGACTAAACTATTTTTTCGTTTCAGCTTCGTATAGGTGGTCCATGATTTTCACAGACTGCTCTTCCATTTCCAAAACTAGTTTATCGATACGGGATACGAAAAGGTTTTGGAAGGTTTGAATAATCATGGCTACAACCAGCCCGAACGCAGTTGTAAGCAGCGCCTGGGAAATGCCCCCGGCCACAACAGCCGGAGAAATATCGTTGGCGGCTTTAATGGCATCGAATGCGCTGATCATGCCGATCACAGTGCCGGTAAAACCCAGCATGGGAGCAATAGTGATTACGGCATTTAGCCAAATCATATTCTTTTCCAGGAAGGCCATCTCAAGGGCACCAGCATTTTGAATCGCTTTTTCTACTTCAGCCAGGCCGCGGTGCAGGCGTGATAAGCCAGCGTGAAATATTGCAGAAACCGGACCCTGTGTCTGCTCACAAAGTTCCAATGCTGCCTCAGCCCCATCGTTATCAATTATTTTTGTAATGTCATCGAAGAATGTTTTGGAATCGATTCTAGACATCATTAGCGAATAAATTCGCTCGAGTGTAAATCCAAGGCCAAAAACAAGGGCTACCAGAATGGGCCACATAAAATTTCCACCATCATGAAAATATTGTACCATTTTATTTCTCCATATTTGATTTTATATAAGAATAATAATTGATTAACGACTCTATTTTAGTTTTACAGGGAGCGGAATTTAATTCAAGGATTCTAGGAATGCATCCGCTTCATGAAAATGTTTTATTGACTCTTGAACCTGATTATCCATTTGCAATCTTATACTTGCTGATTTGTCCTTTCCCCATGCGGCGCCTGCAATTTCTCCTTTGATTTGATTGTGGATGAATGCCAGATCCGCAAGCAGAGAATCCTCCACAAATTCAATGGAATCCTGTTCCAAAAGGTAGAGAAAATCTTTAAAGACCTTATCAGAAACAATCCACGAATCTCTGAAAACACCAAAAGAATTGAATTCGTTTTTATGTTTTGAAACATACTCCGAAGCAAAATTGAAAATGGGGCGTTTGGGATTGCGCAATATATTTCCAGTTTCGTCTGTAAACTGCTGCCTGTACGGGATATAAATATCTGGAGTAATTCCCCCTCCTCCATAAACAGTTCTGCCGGCCTTTGTTTTGTATTTTGGCCGCAACTCTTTCAGGCTGTCAATCTTAGATTCACGATCAACCGCATATAATTCACGGTAATAGGCCAGGTTTTTGCCATCCTCATATGGCCGCTGGATCAATCTGCCGCTGGGTGTATAATACCTTGCAATGGTTACGCGAACAGCACCGCCGCTGTCCAGGGGCAGTTGCCGTTGCACCAGCCCCTTACCAAAACTGGTTTCGCCCGCTACAAGCCCACGGTCCAGATCCTGGATCGCGCCCGATACAATTTCACTGGCGCTTGCGGACCCTCGGTTGATCAGTACGATCAATGAAAAGTCATCTCTACCTTTTTCTGGCTTGGCAATAAAAACTTGATTGGATTCCCGTATTTTTCCTTTTGTAAAGACCAGGGTGTCCTTAGTGGTAATAAACTGGTTAGAGATGGCCGCTGCCTGCTCAAGGTATCCACCGCTGTTTCCTCTGAGATCAAAAATAAGACGTTTCATGCCTGCCGTATTCAGTTTGTCCAATGCCTTGCTTACTTCTTTTTCAGTCGTTGCCGAAAACCGCCGTAAGGAAACATAACCCGTGATATCATCGATCATTGTAGCTGCCCCAACGCTGTATATGGGAATATCATCGCGGATAATGGTCACATCAAACGGCTTCCCTGAACCAACACGGCTAATAGTGACATTTACAGCAGTGCCCTTGCGGCCCCTTAATTTTTTAAATACTTCTTCTTTGGTGATCTTGTAGGCATCCTCACTATTGATAGCAATAATCTTATCTCCCGGCATCAGGCCTACAATGTCTGAGGGGCTGTCCGGCACCGGTGAAATCACGGTGATATAGCCGTTGAGAATATCAAATTCAATCCCTATTCCTTGAAACTTACCCCGGAAAAGTTCGTCAATGTTATTCTGTTCCTTTGCCGGGATATACACGGAATGAGGATCCAGTTCCTCCATAAGTCCGTGAAAAGCACCATCCATGATCTTTTCTATATCGACGGTACCAAAATAAAAATGATTCACATAGGAAATTATTTGCTGCAGAACCTTGGTTTTATCACGAAGGATTCGGTATATATTTTCGTTGTTTGGGTACAGTGTTGGCGTTAGCAGAAAAACTCCCATTATAAAACCAAAAAGGGCCGACAGGCATAATGGCCAGATACGCCGGAAATTCTTTATCATTTCTTAGAATAATTTAAAAGTATTTACAAGCCAATATAGAGCATGGTTCTAAAGGCAACACCCTGAATTGCTGCCATAGGCGAATCGCTAATCTTGGTGCGTCCATTGAGACTCCAGTTGCCATTCCCAATAGTGCCTTTGTTAAAGCCAACACTGATTCGAAGACCTACGCGCTCCAGAAACTGCCACTTCATGGCAATGTAGGGCTGGAAATTAAAGAATGTCGCACTCACATCCCTTAGAAGCCCGGGGACAGGGCCAGGTACAATAACCGGTATAACACCGGAAATAAGGGTATCTACACCGTAATAAAGAGCTCCTGTTGAATCAAATGTGCCATAAACATTGGAGAACGTATTGTCCCATTTTGGCGTTCCTGTCTGCTGGTCCACCGCAATGCTCGCCCGTGCGAGCCCCAAAAGAGCGCCCCCTGACAACTCTAAATCCTGCAATAGCGGTAAAACATATTCCACGGATGCCGCTCCCAGGGAAATTGTGAATTTTGCATCAATCGTTGGACTGAAAAATTCTGAGTAATCCTGTGCAGCCCCATCCTGCCCTGGCTGATACCCAACAGAATCTCCACTTTCCTGATAAATCATAATATCCGGTACTGTACTGACGCTGGACGCACCCACACCGGCATAGCCACCCACTCGCCATTTGCCGGTAACGTGCGCAAATCCTTCCCCGCCGTGAATTACGAATGGATCTTTAAAATCTTCTGTTTTCAATCCAAGTTTTGCCAGTCTGGAGGCTGCGGGGATGGAATCAAGTTTGATGTACATTGGACTGTATCCAATCCCGCCGCCAAAAAAATCTTCAACAGGGTAACCAAATTGACCCAGAGCAATTGACAAATTAAACAGAACAATTATAACGTTGTTTTTCATGATAATGGGTTTTTCCGCATAAGGACCAGTTTGTGGAGCATCACATAAATTATGAAGAAATTATAGAAAATAACTGAAAAATTACCCGAAAAACTGATCAAGTGCTTTTCCTTGTAAAAAAACTGTCTTTAACCTTAATTTTAGCGAGTAAACGAGGTAAGGGAGATCAAGCGTGATTTGCCTCCCGATAAATTGCATTCAAATTTGGTATGAATCATGAGGTTAAGTACGTCTAATGGGGAAAAAGCAACCTCCTTGCGGATAATCGTATCCACAGTCCTGTTGTTTTCTGCACTTCTGGCAGAAGGCACACTATATTTTCAAGATGTTTATGACCTGGACCAAGACGGAATTCAGGAAGCGTTGCTCCTTAATTCCGGGGAGCAGTCTGCAAGCTGGGTTGAACTGTCAGGAACTAAGGTTGACCAGGTTCTGTGGCAATATTCATTGCCATATAAAGGCAAATTTGCAGATGCTGAATTGCTGGATGTTGATAGTGATGGCCTGTTGGATCTGGTGGCGGTTGCGGAACTCTCTCCTTCAACAGCCACAAAAGACTGGCTCTATGTCTTTAAGGGTACAAAAACTATTTTTACTGCTGCCCCCACGACTCTGAACTATCAATCATTGGATCTGGGCACGGTCCGCCCGTTAAATATTTCCAAAATACCGGAAAGCAATGATCAATTAGCTGTGGCATTTGGTACCCCGGTGCGACAGGCAATGATTTTCAATTTATCGCTTTCAGACAAAGAGATTACGCTGGGAAACACAAAGATACTGAGTGCCCCTATCGTTGAAAATGGCTATGGACATCTGTTTGCCAGTGGCTTTATCAGTAATGGTGTTAGTTATCTGGCGATTTTGTCCCCGGAAGGCAATAAAATAAAGACTGCTGTATTTGATATGAATTCCCAGGGCCGATTGTTGAAATCTGATTTGTTACTTGTGGGCGACGCCCGGCACTTGATAGGTGCCGGTATCCAGCCATTTAAGACAATGCAGGCCGCAGGCAATGGTCTGGTGGTACCCTATGGAACAGATGATGTTTTTCTATTGCAGGTTGAGGGGTCAGAGCTGCAACTAAAGGAAACGGATATGACCGGACAGGCTATACCGCAAATAGTAGAATATCGGCATGGCGAAATACAGAAAAAAGTCATTGATAAAACAAGTGACAGTAGCATGATTCCACCACCACCCATGCCCATTGAAAATGAAAGGATGAGTTTTAAGGAACTCACCAGTTTGCCGTACGATTATAAAGAAGCCCAATTCAAAGAAAAAAGACCTGTTGCGCCGTTTAAAAAAGATATAGAAGCACTGACACCCACTTTGGGTGATTATCTTGTTTCTGTCAAGGCAGCAGAAGCCCAACCCGGAGAAGCTGAGATTGAACGGACTGGCGTGCCGGAAGCAACCCAAGAGATGCATAGTGAACGCTGGGCAGATGAAGCAGGGTTTGAGCAGGTAGAGCTGGGAGAATATATCCCAGAACTGGTGGATGCCTCCAAAACGCCAGTTGTTCCTAGTTTGGATGATGGTGTAATCACATTTACCAACGCAGTACAGGAAGTGATAGCCTTTAAACCGGTCACTCAGGACCTCAGCCAATTTGAACCTGTTGAAGGTGAAATTGATCTGTATTATGTGTTGGCCATAACACCTGCTGTGAGCGACACCAAAGACCGGTATGTGTTTGATGGCGAGGTGCCATTTGGCGTGTCGGTAAACCAGATACCGCAGATTGGTGATCCGACCCATTTTCAACACGGAATTTCGGCCAATTTGAATGGCTTGCGCCCGGGTGAAACATTTGATTTTGCTTATTCGCTTCGTAACGCCCAGACCGACAGTGTGACCACCTTGATCATGGTACACGATATGCAGACCAATGTGGTTTTTATGTCAATTCTGCCAGAAAGGGATTCCCTGTCGCAATCCTATCAACCAGAAGCTTTTGATCCCACATTATTTGAATTCCCTGATTATTTCTTTGATGGTTTTCCCACATCACTGGGGATGGATTTTACAGATAAACTTATTCGTTTTTCCTTTGCCGGCAACTCCGATACAACAATACATAAGGGCATCTACCTTTCTTCCACAACACCGTCGGTTCCTGTCCAATCCCTGGCCGTATTTATGGATGATGGGAAATTACAGGCCATCCGGGGTGAAATTATTGTTCGCGAAAACGGTTCCAAAAAAGTAACAACAGAATTTGATCTGGATGGTTATGTAGAGCCCAGTGTCATGTTTTCCAGGCTTATCCAGGAATATTTTCCCGATTCCCTGAAAGTACAGCTTTTACAGGACGGTTCCTTGAAGGAACCCTTATTTGGGCCGCAGGATAAATTGCCTAAGATTGTTCGGGAACAGCGTCTGCCGGATGCACAGTTTGACCAGACCAACCCGGAAATTCCAGTTACGCCAATTCAAAGCATGGTGCCGGAAGCCGAATCAACTTCAACAGAGAAACCTCCAATCGAAGAAACACCATATGCGCCTGAGGCCGTTGCACAAACCGCCGATACAACTGTTATTGCTCCGAATATGAAATCTGCGCTTGATGACTCGCTCAAGCTTGAGAAGGCGAAAGAACTGCCGATAAAAACAGATAAGAAAAACAACGATCCGGCCGAATCCTCACTACCGGTACCGGAAAAATCACAACCCGAATCACCTGTTCCTGATCCAAAGGATAGCGATGGGTAATAAAAATTGATCATAATTAACTTTATTTATGTACCGAATCAAATCTAAGCGCTGTCTTTTCCTGGGATTATTGTTTTCTGGCAGCTTATTGCTGGGACAGAAAATTATTCATATGAATGGTTCCTATGATTTGGACGGTGATAAACGACTGGAATTCATTTCTTTAGAACTGGACCCTGACACAGATGTTTTTCCAACTGCAGTGCGTTATTATGAAATGGATGTGGACGGTTATCAGAATCTGGTCTGGGAATTTTCTCCGCCAGCAGGCCTGGAGGGGTATTTTGTGGATGCCCGGATAGGGGATCTGATCGGGAATGGCTCCCCCAATCTGATTATTGTTATGAATCTTTCTCGGTTCGGGGACAATGCTACTCCCCATGTGTTTGTAGCTACTTATTCTTGGGATGGAGCATCATTTTCAGAACTGCCGTCTGCGACTCTTGATATTGGCAAGGGGAACCGGTCGCTGCGCTGTAATAATTTTCAATTACTGGATCAGGATGCTGATGGCGATGAGGAATTAATCCTTTCCCTGGGCAGCCCTTTCCGGGGATTTGCCATTGTTGATTACCGGGAGCAGGGACTTGTTTTGACAAAAAAGGTAAGACCCGATGAACTATTGATTGGATCAGCGCTCCTGTATGTCGGCGTCGTAGATTATGACGGCGATGGGTATGCGGATGTTTTGGCAGTGAGTCAGGAAGGAAGAACGCTGAAAGCACAGCCCTTTTATAACATTGGCGGTGTTTTCGATTCCGGCCATATGATAAGAAAAACCGTTGATGGCATCAACGGTATCCTGCCCCAATCTTTTGAACTTACGGATTGGGATGCGGATGGATTTTTTGATGTCCTGGCAGGTTTCGGTTCTGGTGATGTGATTGGTTTCACTCTAACGCCGGCCACGCTTATTGTAGAGGAGGTGCCTGTAAACCCGGGCCCTTTAACCCAGATTTCTATTGAGGATTTTAATCAGGACACCTACGAAGATATGCTTATGCTGTCATCCGACATCAATGCCTTGACCTTAGTATCGGGCAAGGATGGAGGTGTTGAAGGTGTGCAGAATGCGATGAGTAACGTTCCACAAAATATCCAGATCTTTGCCATGCTGCCTCTTACCAAGTCTGGGCTTTATACCGGCAGTGTCTTGCTCTCAGGCTGGAATGGAAAAGAGAATTCCCTTTATGTGGTGGATCTTGGTAAAAAATCAGATCGTTTTGATCAAGGGTTCATTTTAAGCTCCGATTTTATATCAGAAAAACTTCCGGATCTTTTGTCAAATATTCAGGATGATAAACCGGAAGTGCCTGAAGTGTACATTGAAGTGTCTCCAGAAGAAATCACTACACTGCAGCCGCAGACTCAAGAGCGGATCATTACGGATCTTGGCGAATCGCCTCGAGCATTCATTCCTGAAACTTTGGACCCTAGAATCTTGGAAGGGAAAGTATTAAAAGAACAGCCACGGGTAACACCCCCTAAAAAAATTGAAAGAACTCTTGAAAAGCCAAAACAGCCTAAACCAAAAGAAACAGTGGGAATGCGTTTGCCAAAGCATATTCTTCCCAAATATGTATTAACTCCCGGTCACCCCTTTCTATACGAACTGCCAAAGAATGAGGAAGAAGAATTTTACAGTTTTCGTTGGGAGTCGTTGCCCCCCCAGGGGATGTATTTTTTTTATGAATCGAAGGCAATAAACTGGGTGCCTACAGAAAAGCAGCTTGATGCTTTCCAGATCAGCTACCATGTCAGGATGAAAGTTGATGAAATTATGGAACCCACCTCGGCCTCTACTGAAGAGAATCAGGAATATAAAGCATTGCCCGTCCTGGAAAGCCGCGATGAAAGCATGTGGATCTATGTGAACGATCCACCGCGATTTTTAACCCAGCCGGAAGAGACAGAATTTGTTGCCGGAACGACTTTTCGATACGAGCCCATTGTTCAGGACCGCAATAAAGATGCAAATTTTCAATTTGATCTTGAGATAGCTCCGAAAGGCATGATATTGGAAAACGGGGTAATAACTTGGGTAACAGACAGTAGCCATGTTGAAGTATATGATGTTCGTTTGGTGGTGTCCGATGGATTTGACAGAACCGCTCAGGAATTCAAGCTGTTTGCCCGGGCAGGGGTACGGATTTTATCTATGGCGCCCACCACGGGGAAAGTTGGTGAAAACTATACCTATGCGGTGAAAGTCTGGAAACAGGGCGAGGATGAAATTGTAAAGTATAAACTCTTTTATGGACCAGATGGGATGAAAGTGGATCCGAAAGGGAATCTGCTTTGGACACCCAATCCTGTTCAAGTCGATACAGTAAAATATGCTCTGGTGGCCATGCATGGCGTGGCTACGGACACACAGTTTGTGGATTTGTTTGTAAATCATCCACCCGTTATCAAAAAAGCACCTCCACCCATGAATAAAGTCAATGTGGGCGGGATCTGGGATTACCAGTTGGAGATTGAGGATCCCAATACAAGAGACCAGATTGTCTATACTGCCCACAGTCTGCCCCAAGGTATGCGTATGGATCCGAATACAGGCCGTTTACGGTGGGAGCCCGGCCTGCAAAATATCGATTTTCACAAACTCAGGATTGAGGTGTCCGATGGACATGAATCCAGGTTCATAGAATCGGAATTTTTTGTCAATGCACCAATTCAAATTGTTTCAGTTCCGTCCATGGCCGCCACGGTTGGTGCAGAATACGCGTACCCGGTAATGACAGTGGATAAAAACAGAGGCTCGCTTTTACCGTTTAATAAGGTCGTTAAAGTGGAAAATGTTTCTGCCATTAGAATGTATTCAGTGAATATCACCGATGATGTAGCTGTTGAAAACATCGATCGTTATCTCGCCGACTGGCATAACGCTGATGCGGTTTATTATGTGGACCCCAAGCATCCTGCTGATTCCCTGGTCTCACGGTTGAACATGAAGCGCTATACACATTCCGTGTTTTTTGAAGAGAACAGACTGTGGGTGATCCTGCAGACTGTGGATGGCCGAACCATCAAGATCAAAGATTTCCTGTGGGAATTTTTCATTGGTAAAGATAAGGGCCGACCGCCGCGCGTAGTAGTAGAACGAATCAGTCCCGTCAAATATTCATTGTTGGATTTTCCGGAAGGCATGGTGGTGGATGAAGGGTCAGGGACCATTCGCTGGATACCAAAGATTGATCAGGTGGATACACAGCGGATTACTGTGATTGTCTCTGATGGCTACACCAAGGATGAACAAACGTTTGAAGTGTATGCCAACCATTTGCCTACCATTGTGTCCAATCCGCCAAGAATGGCTTTGGTCGGCGACCTGTTTAAATACCAGATCAATGTGGATGATAAAAATGAAAATGTAAATCTGGAATACGACCTGATAAAAGGTCCTCATGGTATGCAGATGGATCGCTACGGTAAAATTTTATGGGTCCCTAAAACAGCCCAGATTAATTATAATAATTATGAAGTTTCTGTCAGTGATGGCTATGGTACGGATATACAGCAGGGCAGAATTTTTGTAAACAACCCCCCTACCCTCATGTCGGCCCCGAAGCCGGTGGGGCTTACCGGTCATACCTGGCGCTATAAAATGACCACGGAAGATTTGAATAAGGATCGCGTAACCTACCGCGCTGTCCGTCTGCCAAAATATGCAAAATTTGATAAGAAAAAAGCTACAATTGAATGGACTCCGCGCCAGAACCAGACAGGCATGAATGATTTTATTTTAATGGCCATTGATGAGCATGGGGCTACTTCAGCTCACGAATTTCAGGTTCATGTATTTCATGATCCCAGTTCAAAGCAATTGGTCAATACAGGCTGGCCGCTGATGCTTACTTTTGTGGGTGTGGTTTTTGCATGGGGAATGTCTAGCTTATAAACGGCTGCAACAACTGCTTTAATTCCTTCTCTTTGGAAAACCTAATATGGGCACCAAGCACAACAATGGGATACCCGCTTGTGAAATTCTGGACCTTCACCCAATCTTTTTCTGTGGTAACTAGATACTCTGCATTCGTTTTTTTTACTTGTATATCGATGGTTTCCAGGTCTTGCTGAGAATAGCTGTAATGATCCTCAAATTCCTTCATGCCGCAAATTACGGCCCCCAGGTTATTTATACTGGCCCTGAAACTTGCAGGATCGCCTATTGCAGAAAAAATGAATACCTTTTTATTCTTCAGAGTTACAGATTCTGAATTTGAATGACAGTGTATTGGTGAAACAGTGCTCTCCATTTGTGAATTAAAGATCCTTAAGTCTGTTTCCTTTAATTTTCTTGATAGAAAGGGCTTTGGCTTCTGCAGATTTGTTTTGGTTACAATAATTGCATCCGCGCGGGTAATATTTTCCCACGGTTCCCTTAAAATGCCATAGGGTAATAATTTGTGATCAATCATCCGGTCACGAGCATTCACCAGAACAAGATCAAAGTCACGTTCCAGTGCCCGGTGCTGGAATCCGTCATCTAGAATGATGATTTGGGGTTGAAACTTTTGTGTTAGAAACATTCCACCTCTAAAACGATCATCGTCCACCACCAAAGGTATTCCATCCAGGATATTGGCCAATAAATACGGCTCATCTCCACACTCTTCAAAATCTGATATTGGACCTGATAGACCGTCTGTAACCAATACAGTACCTTTGGATTTGCGTCCATAACCCCTGCTCAGAATGGCAACTTTTTTCCCATGGCGCTTTAGCAACTGCGCTAAAAATATGACCATGGGTGTTTTTCCTGTTCCGCCCACTGTTATATTGCCCACGCTGATCACGATACAGGGCAATCGCTTAGAAACAAAGAACCCAAAATTATAAAAAAAGTTACGCCAGTAGACGACTCCCCAGTAAAATAAAGCCAAGGGAAACAAGAACCAGATAAGATATTCTTTATTCAGCCGCATTACTTGTATATTGCAAATTATTATTTTCCAATTCGTTCATTGCGGTAATTAATTGATCTGCGCATTCCTTCTGATCCATATATCTATCGAAGAACAATGGTTCCCCGTATTCTATAAAAATTCTGCCAAATGGTTTTTCTACGTAAAATGTATCCCAGTTGGTAAAACCCCAGCGTTTTGTAGAAAATGCTGTCACTGGAACAATTGCAGTACCGGTTATCTGGGCTGCCCGGATTATACCTGGTTTTGGAATTCGGGCCGGCCCTGAAGGACCGTCAGGTGTAATAAAAACCAGGGCAGGCGGACTCTTAAGCACCTGTACGATTTCTTTGTATGCCTCTGCGCCCTTTTCTTTGCTGGATCCTCGTATCATATTCACCCCCCATTTTATGCAAATCCGGGAAATAATTTCGGCGTCTTTATGTGTGCCGGCTATGGCATGATAATTATATCCAGACAGGTTTTTTATTATGGGGAGAAGTTGACCATGCCAACAGCAGATCGAGACGGATTTTCCTGCCTTTAAGATATACTGGTAGTTATTCGCACCTCTTACGTTCCAGCGGTTGGTCCAATAAAACAGCCTTAATACCCAGTTTCCCATCCAAGCATAAAAGAAAGTCATAAGACTGGAATCAAATTTTCGCATTATTCTTTGTTCCGTGATACAATGGCTTCTGCGGCCCGGCCGTATACACCGGGCATACCAAGGGTTCTCCGCACAGTATCAAATCCAGTTAACATTTTTTTTCTTTTGGCATTAGAAGTGTCCAGTAAAGGTTCAACTGCAGCGGCTAGATTTTCTGGAGTCATCTTATTTTGCAGATATTCTGGAACAATGGCGTCATCAGCGATCAGGTTGACTATTGAAGCATAGTGAATATTGGTCATCAATTTGGTCAAGAGCCAGGATAATAAAGAAAACTTGTAACATACAACTATAGGCGTTTCTTCCACTGCGCATTCCAGCGTTGCTGTACCAGAGGATACAATTGCCGCAGTGGCAGAGGTCATTGCTTTACGGGCATTGGGCTCAATTTTAAAATTTTCTGGTATATGATTCAGAGTAATTCCGGGAGCAGGAGCCACCACGACTTGGAGATTGTCTATTTTATTTTTCAGCAAATCCACCGCTTTAAGGAACACGGGCCAGTGTGATTCTATTTCCTGCCGGCGGCTTCCCGGTAATAGTAATAGAATTGGACAGGAAGCATTGAAACCATGGCGAGTAAAATATTCTTGGGGAGATTCATTAGTATATATTGTTTCCACAAATGGATGACCGATATAATTTGTCGGCAGTCCCCGTGATTCATACCATTCCTGCTCAAAAGGGAAAATAGATAAAGCCTGATCCAGAGTAGATTTCATTGTTTCTACCCTTTTTTCTTTCCAGGCCCAGGACTGGGGTAAGATAAAATAAGTTATAGGGATGTTTAAATGCTGAGTATTTTTTGCCAGTCTGAGATTAAATCCGGGATAATCAATTAAAACAATACGGTCAGGTTTAGTGCGGGCAATGGTATCCACTGTTTTACCCATGATCTGCATCATTTTTGGTAAATGTTTTATTACTTCGATGAAACCCATAATCCCCAGATTGTCCGTATGCTCCAGTATCTGCATACCAGAATTTTTCATATTCTCACCCCCATGTCCCATAAATGAGGAATTGGGGTCAATTCTTTTTATGGCAGATATCAGTTTTCCTCCGTGTATGTCACCGGAGGTCTCCCCGGCGACGAAAAAATACTTTATAGTTTCTTTGGTCATTCAGTGCAGTCGCTGATTACAATAAAATAGCATCACCAAAGTAAGTTCTGACAAAAATTAAGCTCAGGATGAACACAATATTTTGCAAAGTACGTTTTTCGGTGGTGATCGTGTTGGTCAGTGAGGCGGGTATGCAATTATCGGGACCATTCCAGGGAGAAATTCGAGGAATAAAACGAGGCACATTGTTTTTGTATATATCATATTCTGTACCAAACAAACCTGCAAGGGTTTCTTCCTCAAGGGAAATTATCATGGCATATTGAATAGCAAAAAAGATTAATACAAGACCGAATAATTCCCACATAAAAACGCCTCCTGCAATAAAAGTAACACCCATATAGATAACCATATTACCCAAGTAAAGTGGGTTTCGGGTGTGGGCGTAGGGTCCAGATGTACACAGTGAAGGAGCGCCGACTTTCCGGGTACGGGTAATTCCGCCGGCATAGCGAACAGCATAGAAACGGATATATTCCCCGATGAATACTGATCCAAAACCAATCCACAGGAAAGGGAACCGGAGTTCTGCGAGATAAAGAAGAATGAATACAATCGGGGCCGGGGTAAAACTTCTATAGGAAAAAAAGAAATTTCTTAAATCCATCAATCAATATCTCTAATAATCATTTCCTGGATCTGTAAGGCAATATCGAGCGCATCGCGCCCTGCAAGGCCGCTCACGATTGGTAATTCTTTACCTTGCACAGATCGAATGAAATTTTTCAATTCCATTTCCAAGGCATCCCCTCCTTTGATAGGAGGCTTGTCGTAGATAATGTGGCGCTGGCGGCTGTTATGCTCAAAAGGGGCGGTCTCGAGCGCCTGGGGGTGGTCTTCCAATTTGTCTACAATTTTATATATCTCTGTTAGACCCAGAAGCAGGTCGATGGTAGCATATAGTTCCCGTTGGAATAATTTCAGTTTTCTAACCTTGTCTTTTGCCACCCGGCTGGACACCATACTGGCTACAGTTCCATTTTCAAACCGTATGCGCGCATGAGCAATATCCACCGAATCCGTTAAAATGGAAAGACCGCTGGCGCGAATTGTTTTTACTGGCGAATCAATCAGTGAAAGTATTATATCAATATCATGAATCATCAGGTCTAAAACAACCGGGACGTCAGTTCCACGTGTTCTATACGGAGCCAGCCGTTGGATTTCAACGAATTTTGGCTGAATTTGGTAGGGCTGCAGTGCGCGCAGAGCAGGATTCAGGCGCTCAATATGACCGACTTGAACCAATGCACCCTGTTTCCGGGCTAAAGCCAGTAATTTATCCGCTTCTGAGAGCGTTTTGGTAATCGGTTTTTCAATGAAAATATGTTTTCCAGCCAGAATACATTCTCCAGCAATGGCAGCATGGTGAACAGTTGGGGTTACTATTGATACAGCATCCACTTGTTTAAGCAGAGATGCCAATGAAGAAAAAGCACAGGAATTGTATTGTTCTGCAACTTTCTTTGCTTGAGACGGATCAATGTCAAACAAACCGATTAAATCAGCTTCCTTTATAGATGCGTAGTGTTTTACATGATGCTGTCCTAAATGACCCACACCAACCACACCAACTTTGATGGGATTAATTATCATTATTTACTTCAAAGTTACGGAACAGATATCCGTGGGTAAATGATAGAAAATAGTAGTCCCTTTAATCATAAATGTGCATTACCGTTCACAAATTGAAATCTGTTGCATTTAAAATCTTGCATTTACGGCTTACTTCCGGCAATTTTACCCGTAATTCGAAATAAGTTTGGAGTGCCAATATGGCTCACGACATCAAATCTGGGATTGGCTATATTATCCCCGCGGCTGGCGTCGTCGGCTTTTTTACATCACTTCTTATAGGGGAACCAATCCTAAGCATTGTTATAGCTGTGGCAGGTATACTGGTCTGGTTCACCTATATGCTGATCATGGAGTCACCGCTGCCAGCCCCATCTCAATTGGGCAATTTAATCATCTTTTTTGGTGTTTTGCTCACCCTGGGTATTTTTATGGCCTTCGGGGTGACGCAGAATATGTTTGGCGGTTTTGAGTTCCGAACAGAAGGTTCTCTTGTTGCACTTATAATCCTTTTCTTTTCAATTTTAACGGGCATGCTTTTTCGCAACCAGATCATTGGCGGCTCAACAACCACACAACCAGCAGCAGAGCTGACAGACTCGGATCGTGAGTGGGTTAAAAAAGCTTTGGACGAAAATGTAGAATCAGAAAATGGGAAAACCGAACCTAAGGTGATTGTTGTCAAACAGGAAATATCTGAAAAAGAAGTGGTCCAAGAAAACAAAAAGAAAGAAAAGTCAGAAACTGCCCCTCCGGACCCCTCTGGAATGATGAATAATCCTTATTATGCTTATCCGCCACCGGGTTATTATTATGGAGAGGAATATGACGATGAATATGAAGAAGATTGGGATGATGAATATGATGATGAAGAGGAATAAAAAATTTAAAAAAAGCTAAGTCAAAAGGGCAGATTTTCTGCCCTTTTTTGTTCCTGATGGAAGAGTTTCTTGCAAGATGTCTAATGATCGCGTTCCCAGGATAGTTGCTGTTCTTATAAAAGACCGTATTTCAGCGACTACACATTGAAATGAAAATAAATGCAATCGCCGTCGTCTACTGCATAGTCACGGCCCTGTAATTTGGCCAGACCAGTCTCTTTCACAGCTTTTTCAGAACCCAGCCGTACAAGGTCATTGTATTTAAATACTTCTGCTTTGATAAAACCGCGTTGAAAATCGGTGTGAACCTGGCCGGCTGCTTCAAGAGCTGAGGATCCCTGTTTGATGGTCCAAGCACGGACTTCTTTCGGTCCGCCGGTGAAAAATGTTTTCAGGTTCAAAAGACGAAAACCGGTATGGATCAATTTATGTAGACCCGGTTCAGATAAATTATATTCTTCCAGAAAAATCCCCTTCTCGTCATTGGGCAAAACAGCTATTTCCTGTTCCAGTTTTCCGCAGAGACGAATTGCCAGGTTACCTTCTTTTTCAGCGAAGTCTACTAGCTGCTGCTCCATTTCCCCGCGATTGTTGTGGATTATTTCTGTGTCGTCCACATTGGCGACATAAAGAATTGGTTTTTGGGTAAGTAAGTGTAATGAACGAATAATAACAGATTCTTCCCCATGGGTTTCAAAAGTTCGTGCACGGCGCCCATTGTTGCAGTGCTCTAATAATCGTGTTATAATATCCAATTCTTTTTTTGCATTCTTATCACCTGATTTTGTAGCCTTATCGGCTTTTGACCGCTGTTTTTCTATTGTTTCAATATCGGCCAGAAGCAGTTCCATTTCAATCAGTTCTGCATCTCGTACAGGATTTACGTTTCCTTCTACATGAATCACATTACTATCCTTGAAGCATCGCACCACATGAATAATTGCCGCTACCTGTCGAATCTGACCTAAGAACCGGTTGCCCAACCCTTCGCCCCTGCTGGCGCCGGAAACTAAACCGGCAATATCGATGAATTCAACAACTGCCGGGGTTACTTTGTCTGGTTTATAAATTTCTGCGAGTTTTTCCAGGCGAGAGTCCGGGAGTTCCACGATTCCCAGATGAGGATCGATGGTACAAAACGGATAGTTTTCAGCTGGAACGCTGGATTTTGTAAGAGCATTAAATAAAGTGGATTTACCTACGTTGGGTAATCCAACAATCCCGCATTGCAGTGCCATGTGTACTTATGATGAAATTAAAATGTATCTGAAGTTGGATCCCCGCCAAAATCGTATATCAAATTATCAAACAGGCCTACTTGAAGTCCCTTAGCGGTATATATTTTTTTATCATTGACGTGTAGTTCACCATCACCCCAGATCATGGGCACGGGTTTATTGATAATTTTTTTCACGTCGATTGTGTAAGTAATCACATCATGGTAAGGACGAACCTGACCCTTGAATTTTACATTGCCTACTCCTAGGGCCCGTCCCCTGCCTGTGCACCCACTCCAGGTAAGAAAAAAGCCGATTAGTTGCCACATGCCATCCAGGCCCAAACAGCCGGGCATTACGGGATCGCCTATGAAATGTGAATGAAAAAACCAGTTCTTCTCATTGATATCAAGTTCAGCAATGACCAGTCCCTTATCATATTTGCCTCCATCCATTGTAATGGTAGTGATCCGGTCTGCCATGAGCAGAGGATCTGTAGGCAGCTTGCTATGCTCTATTCCAAAAAGCTCTCCGGCAGCGCATTGTAAAAGCTCTTCCCGGGTGTATGAATTTTTTTGTTTCATATAAAATCGATTGTTTCCTGCATTATTAGATAGTGAGAGTACAAAAAATATATGATAGAAAGAACTGCCTTTTCGTTCTCCATTCTTGAATTGAATTCCGGTAAATTATTTTCTTAAAAGAGGAGCAAAAATGTCGGATTGGGTATTGATACTTGGTGCATCTACGGGCCACGGCGGTGCAACTGCGAAACGTCTTGCAAAAGATGGTTATGGGATTATTGGTTTTCATTTTGACCGGGGCGAAACAAAAAAAGAAGCAGAAAAAACTATTTCTGAAGTCACGGAACTAAGCAGCGGCCGGGCTATCTACTGGAATATCAACGCGGCGGCGGAAGAAACCATGGAAAAATATATCCCGGAAATAAAGGAAATCACCGCCGGAGCACCATTAAGACTTTTATTACATTCTATCGCATTTGGCACCACGACAAATTTTTTTGGTGAAAAGCCCGTTACAAAACGCCAGATGGATATGACCGTGCATGTTATGGGGAATTCCCTGCTTTACTGGACACAAAAACTGTATGATGCCCAGCTCCTGGCAGCCGGTTCTAGAATTATGGGTTTAACCAGTGAAGGGAATTATGTTGCCATGGAAGGTTATGGCCCGGTAAGTGTAGCCAAGGTTGCCATGGAAGCAATCATTCGTCAAATTGGCTGGGAACTGGGAGTGGTTGGAATCACTGCCAATGCAATCCAGGCTGGTGTAACGCCTACGCGGGCGCTAACAAAAATCACTGAGAGCTGGGAAGAATGGGTTCAAAAAACTAAAAAACGAAATCCCCTGGGCAGAACTACCACTCCGGAGGATGTTGCTGGCACCATCGCAATGCTTTTACAGCCAGAAGCTGATTTTATCAATTGTTCGATTATTTATTGTGATGGTGGTGAACACCGCTCGGGAACACTTTAGCAATCAATAAATAAGAAAAAATCAAGCCAAGGGAATCAGGAATCTACCCTTAAGGCAAGTTTCTGTTCAATAAGCTGGACCAGATCATGACTGTCTTTATTGGGTTGCACTTCAAAACTGGTTCTTGCTTCATTTAAAGCATATTCCCACCAGCCCTTTTTTGTATAAGCGATCGCCAGTTTAAAATGGGCTTTCCCCAAAATACCAAATTCCTCTCTGGTCAGTTCGCTTTCATTCCCGGAATACGTTCGGGCCACTTCACGGTATTCCACAATGGCTTCGTCAATTAAACCTTTGTTTAAATACCAATTTCCCAGGTTCAAATGTCTTGCAGGGTCTTCCTTACAGGCACCTAAAACCAATACTAAGCAGAGAATAAAGATAGATTTTATATGTTGGTGCGTAAAATTCATCATATGAGAGCGAGAATTTTCAGGATTCATCAATGGAAAATCAAGAAGAAAATCCATCTGTGTAAATAGCGGGTTCCTTGCTGTGCCGTGGGTCCTGCACCAGAAAATGGAGCAGGATGATGCTAAACAACAGAC
>ERZ651768.747-NODE-747-length-24183-cov-6.202854_pt1 | contig 24183 bp, 22 predicted proteins | sample MGYA00514754_ERZ651768 | MGnify/ENA metagenome assembly ERZ651768
TGCTTTTTTAGTTGATGAGGATACAAAAGCATTTAACCGTGTAATGAAGGCCAATCGTCTTTCTGATGGAACGGATGAAGAAAGAAATATAAAGGAACATGCAATAGAAGAATCAAATAAATATGCCACTCAGATACCCATGGAAACAGCGGAACTATCATTTCAGGTGATGCAACTATCAGAAAAACTAGTGGAACATGGAAATCCTAACTCGGTATCAGATACTGGTGTTTCAGCTGAAGTTTGTTTGGCAGCGATACGGGGAGCCTGCATGAATGTTAAAATAAATCTGCCTGGGATCAATGATCAGAATTATGTTTCAGATATGATTTCCAAGGTCTCAAAATTGATCAAGAATGCAGAAATATTGCAGAAAAAGGTATTTAAAAAAACCATGCAGACGATAGAAAAGTAATAGAGTAAGTTAATCGGATGACTATTTATCCCTTATCTAAAGATCTACGTAATAAAATATCTGCCGGTGAAGTGGTAGAAAGACCGGCATCTGTGGTCAAAGAATTATTAGAAAACAGTATCGATGCTGGTTCTTCTGAAATAGAGATCGTTCTTGAAAAAGGTGGGCATCAAACGATTCAGGTTCGAGATAATGGATGTGGTATGGCTGCAGATGATCTTCCCGCATCTGTCAAACGATATCATACCAGTAAAATTTCAGAATTGGACGATCTCTTTGCTATTAATACATTGGGCTTTCGTGGGGAAGCATTAGCTAGTATTTCTTCGGTCGCAGACCTTTCAATCATATCAAGCAATGGTAATGGTAAGGGTGCAGAACTACCTATCAAAAGCGGTAAACTGGGCAAAGTTCAGCCAGCACCAGAAATTGGCGGTACAGAGATCACAATAAGGAACCTATTTTATAATACTCCAGCAAGGAAAAAATTCCTTAAATCTCCTCGGACGGAGCTTCGCAAAGTTATAGACGTTGTAAGACGATTTGGTCTATCATATCCCGAAGTTAGTTTTAGCCTTATATCAGATGACAAAAAAATTATCAGTGTGCTTTCTGAAAGTCTTGAGGAGCGTATCAATTCACTGTTTGATAAGACTTATAGAAAGAACCTACTATCTATAACTATTACCAAAGGGGATTATACTTTTACTGGCTTTGTAGGGAACCTTAACCTGGTACGTCGCCGACCGGGTGAACAATACCTGTTCCTTAACCGTAGGTTCATAAAGGACCGTCTTTTGAATTCTGCTGTTTACTCTGCCTACCGTTCGTTAGTAAAACGTGGCGAGTTCCCGTTTTTTGTTATCAATCTTGCTATTCCTGCAGATCAGGTCGATGTAAACGTACATCCTATGAAGATTGAAGCCCGGTTCAAGGATGAATGGAGGGTCTACCATGTTTTAAGATCTGGTGTTAACGATACAATACAACCAATCCTTAAGACCATACCAGATCTTGAAAAACGACAGTATGACTACCAGTCATATTTTAAAGAAACCACCACGCAAAAAGATTCGAAACAGGCTAAAATGAATTTTAGAAGGCCAGAACCAATCGAGAATATTTTACAAACAACTCAACTAAAGAGAGCAAAAGATTATGCATCCAAACTGGCCATACCAGGAACGGAAGCAGACAATATCATAATTGACAGGATCTGGCAGGTACATAGTAAATACATCATATCGGAGATAAATAGTGGATTAGTTTTCATAGATCAGCATGTAGCTCATGAAAGGGTATTATACGAAGAAGCCATGATGGCATTTGAATCAACTTCAATGGCATCCCAAACATTACTATTCCCGGAACTTTTGGAATTCTCAAGCGATGAATTCGATGGGCTTTTGGATATATTGCCGTACTTGGAAAAAATAGGATTTAAGGTCAAGAAGGTTGGCGATTATTCTATTAGTGTGGAAGCTACACCATCGGATGTTAGCTGGGGAAACGAGCGTCAAGTTATTCGTGATATCATTGATGATTTTCTAGAAACTCGCAAAACATCCAGTTCCTATAAAGAAAGTATAGCGGCCTCATTTGCCTGCAAGGCTGCAGTTAAAGCAGGAGATAAACTAACACACGATGAATTGCAGTTACTGGTAAACCGACTTTTTGCGACCGAACACCCTTATTATTGTCCACATGGGCGTCCAATCATAGTACAGATGTCTCTGGAAGAACTCGATAAAAGGTTTGAGAGAATTTAATGCAATTCCTTTGGTCGTTTTATCCATGTGAGATTTCCCTGACCGAGCCTGATTTCTTTCCAGGCTGACACATCAAAATCCACCCTGGCCATTGACGCAGTAGGGAAACGGATCCACCCAGAATTTGTGCAGTTAGAAATGAAAGATGAAAATGTTGGTTCGTGTCCTGCTAAGCAAATGACTCCAAAGTTATTATTTGAATTATGAAGTATATCGAGTAATGTACCTGTTGCACCCCCATATATGGACCTATCCAGCCTGAGCTCTGATGACCAAGCACCCGCTTTCATTGCTAACTCTACTGTGGTTTTAGCTCGAACTGCAGTGGATGTAATGACTATGTCAGGTATTTCATCTAATTCTGCCAGATATTTCCCCATTCGTTTAGCAGCCTTTATTCCGCGTTTCGCCAATGGTCGCTCGTGATCCACACTATAATCGGCATCCCAGTCAGATTTTCCATGTCGGAATAGAACAACTGATCTCATTTATTTCCTATGGCTTCATTCTTGTAGATGCATTCATCTACTGGCATATTAAAACGATGGTTACCTGATAGCCAGTCTAAATGTTATAACTGACGATCTGTGTATTGTTTTGAAACATAATTAATCTCTTTTTATAGACATGATTTTAACTGTTTTTTGCAGTATTTGCCCATTTACAGGCATCATCTGGATTTTTTTAACAACATTCAGACCTGAAGTTACTTTTCCGAAAGCTGCAAAACCTTGTCCGTCCGGATTGCGCATACCGCCAAAATCCAACTGAGGCTGATCATTGATACAAATAAAAAATTCTGAGCTTGCGGTTCCAGGTTCTAATCTGGCCATAGAAATAGTTCCATCTTCATGTTTTATACCAGTCTTTTTCGTTGTCTCGTGTTCAATGGGAAGAAGTTCCATGGAATGCGGATCAATTCCGAGTCCCCCTTGGATCACTTCGATCAATATATCATTAGCGGGTTGATTATTCAAATGAACCGCTCTATAAAAGTGAGCATCTTGAAATCGTTTCTCATCTAAATAGCGCAAAAAATTGTTGACGGTGGATGGTGCTCTTTTCTGGTAAAGGTTCATAATTATTGTACCTAATTCTGTTTCCATTACGACCTTAATATTTGAATGGTTTTGGCAACCAATGGTCAGTATAAGTAAGTTGAGAAAAAGTATGTTCCTGATTGAATATTCATGGATAACCGTTATTTTAGTCATGTTGGTTGTTATTACCTCAATTTTTTAAATAATCCTTCATGACTTCCAATCCATCGGTAAGAGACATGCGACCGTACCCTATGCGAAATCTATCTTTAGGGGTTTCTAATAATTCGGAATGATATATTTTTGGTGGTAGAAGAAGAACACCTGTTTTTTCAACTAAATCTTCGCAGAATTCATTTGCAGAGTTAGAACCATTATAACGAGGATATCCCACGCAACTGCCATCAGGGGTGACCCAGTCAAACAGATCGGTGAACTCATCAAAGAAATCACACAATATATTGATATTGTTATTAATTAAAGTTCTATTACGTTCCAAGATCTGTTGTTTTGCTTTTAAAGCAATAATGGATAGATGCTCGCTGGGAGCTGAGTTGCAGATGGAAAGATAATGTTTATATCGCTCCATGTCCTGAAGAATATTTTTGTCTTTACACATGATCCATCCAAGTCTTAGTCCTGGTAGTCCGTAAGCCTTCGACATTACATTCAATGATAACCCACGTTCATAAATATCTCCAACCTGGGGGAGTCGCAGTCTATTCTCACGTTCGATTAATCTGTAAACTTCATCGCTGAATAGAAAAAGTCCTTTCTGGCGACAGATTTTGATCAATGCATCAAAACGTTCTCTTTCCAATATAGTACCAGTTGGGTTGTTAGGAAAGTTTATGGATATCAATTTTGTATTTGAACGAATCTCATCCTCGACCCTGTCAATATCTAGTGACCAATTTTCATCAGGGTTCAACGGTACCGCGGATACTTCGCAAATACTCAAAGGAATGGTTTCAGATGATTGATAATTCGGCACCACTATGATAGCATGGTCATTTTGTTTGAGAAGAACGCGCATGGCCACATAGATACCTTCTTCAGCACCTGCAAAACAGAGAATATTTTCTGGCTTAGCTGTATCATAGGTTTTGGATATTTCATATCTAAGTTCCATATTGCCAAAAGTTTCAGTGTATCCCAACCACAGATCCTTAAATGCTTTTTTATCATTAGTCGAAGCCATAGCTAATAGATTTGATACAGATAAACTTTCCACGTCTGATGCAGCCATGTTGTATCTTGCGGTGAATTCCCACTTGGAAAAATAGGTCTCTAACCTAAAATCTCGTACTTTTTTCATTGGTCCATCTGCCTTTTCAATATACAGTTCTTATGCTTATTAAATCTAAATATCCCCGATTGATGGAAAAAGAAAACAGTATCTAATTTTGACTATAGATATGAATAAAATTATAACTATCATTGGTCCGACCGCATGCGGGAAATCTACGTTGGCTATTGAACTGGCAAATAAACTCAATGGGGAGATAATCGGTCTGGATTCTCGTCAGATCTATAAGGATATGCCCATTGGAACAGCACAACCTACGAATAAGGATAAAAAAGGAATTCCCCATCATCTAATTGGATTTCGAGATCCCTGGATGCCGATTTCAGCTGGCGAGTATGCCAAATTGGTTCAGGAAAAAGTTTTCGTGATTCAGCAAAAGGGCCATACTCCCATTATCTGTGGTGGAGCGGGTCTTTACTACCGAGCGATTGCCAAAGGAATTTTCAAGGGGAGCGTTTCTGACCTACCTATTCGAGAACGCTTGGAGCAAACCTACGAAAAAGATCCGGGGTCTTTATTTGAGCGTCTCAGGTCCGTTGACCCGGATTATGCAGAGATTGTCCATATTAATAACAAAAAGCGGCTGGTTCGAGCATTGGAGATATTTGAATCTACAGGAAAAACACCAAGCCAGCATTTTATCGGCCAAGAAACAAATCCAACTTTTGTTCTGGATCTTTTTCCTATTTTGCTCTGTATGAGAAAAGAATTATTAAATGATAGGATTGACAAAAGAACCAAACAGATGTTTGAATCTGGGTGGATTGATGAGGTCAATACACTTTTGGAAAAACAAAGTGAAATGCACACATTCTTTCCTGCATTAGATTCTATTGGCTATAAACAGATTCATAGATATATTAAAGGTGAAATGAATGAGCATGACATGAAAGAAGATATTACTCTTAGAACACGGCAATTCTTTCGCCGTCAGGTTAAATGGTTTCGAAAAGAAAAAATAGAGTTTTCTATAGATATGTCCCAACTAGATAATGGTAAAGTGTCTGGAATTATTTCCGATATATATAATTATGCTATACTGAAGGACTGAATTTGACCTGGCGAAAAACAACCATTTTGATTTGTAGCAAATCTGTATAAATAAAAAAGGGGCTTCCCGGCCCCTTTTTTAATCATTGGTTATTAATTAACCATGTTTTCCCCACTGGGTATGTTTCATATAACGGCGGGTCAATGCGCGATGTATCTCTATGATTTCTTTCTGGTCTTGTGTAAACACAGATTCACGTCTATTGTGGTTACCTGATATAATGGAAACAACAGCACTACGGTATTCATCCGCTGTATGATTATTGGTACCATCTATATACTCATCCCTTAGTGTTTTCAGGTCTGTTCTGAAATCTTCATGAATATTTTCCAAAGTGGTAATTTGATCATCTGTCATACCAAGTGCATTATACATTGCCTTTTTGATTTCTTCTGGATCACTGGAAAATCGACCCCATCCTCTTCTTCCTGACCGCCAACGGCGGTCTTCTCTGTCCCTGTTATCAAGTAAGAATGATTTTTGTTCATCGGTAAGTAGGATACCCATTTCAGTACGAAACCACTCCATGATCCCCATCAATTCAAATCTGAAGGTTATACGCTCAATGTCTCCATTATTCATTAGGTCTATCAATAACTCAATAGCAATTCTTTTATGCTCAATCAATGTATCATAGGCTTCCAACTGGTCGTCATTGAGTATGGACCTCAGGTATGTGTCCATCCGCTGGAATCGTTCTAACCGTTTAAAATGGTAATCATTCTCCTCCGAAAGAATTGTTGGATCAATATCACCTGGAGGTGCCAACAATTTCTGTTTTTGTTCCAGTGTAAGATTCTCATGTAGGTATGCGGCAAGTTTCCATAAAGCAGCAGGGTCTGGATGAAAATCTTTTCCTCTCTCTAAGGAAGCTCGTGCAGAAGTTCTTTGTTCTTGGTCAAAATCAAGGTCTAAATCCAATTCCTGGATCAAGTATTCAAATTCTGGAGGTGTAGCTTCTTCATTATTCCCAAATCTTGCACAACCCTGAGCAAGAAATAAAATGAAAAATGGAAAAATTATTAGTTTTCTCATGGATTTACCTTTTTGATGTTTTTTCTTTTGACACACTATTCAAACCGAAGTTAAAAAGAAAAATATCTATTTGGGGGATTAAATACAAGAATATATATTCCGGGTCAGTTAGACCCTTTAAATCGGTTCGGAGAAGCCGACAAGGGCAGGGAATTAGCCTCCGAGTGAGTGTATTTTGAAACTCTGTCCGGAGGTTTTTTTTATTGATGGGAATAGTTTGATGGAACAAGAAAAAAAGATCATGGATCATAAGATGATCACAAGTAAAGTGATACGTATGAGCCATGAGATCGTTGAAAAGAATCAGGTCATAGAAGATATAGTGATGGTTGGAATACACAATCGTGGGGTACCACTATCCAAGCGTATAAGAGATAAAATAAAGGAGATCACGGATATTGAATTAGCTCTTGGATCTTTGGATATCACTTTTCACAGAGATGATTTTCGTGAGCGGTTGGTGATACCTCAGATCAAGGGTACTAATATAGATTTTTCTTTGGATGAAAAAGTGGTAATTCTTGTAGATGATGTCTTATATACCGGACGCACGATTCGTGCTGCTCTGGATGAGTTGAACAGTTTCGGACGTCCGTCAGCGGTCAAGTTGGCCGTATTAGTAGATCGTGGTCATAGAGAATTACCCATACGCGCAGACTTCGTTGGCAAGAATATCCCTACTCATGATGGTGAGCATGTGGCTGTGCGGCTCCAAGAGAGCGATAATGAAGATGGTGTATTCCTGATTAGAGATAGTAGTTAAGCTATGCTTAAGCAGAAACATCTCTTGGGTTTAGACGGTTATCCTCGAGGAGATTTACAGGCTATAATAGATACAGCATTTAATTTCCGGGAAGTTCTAGACCGGCCTATCAAAAAAGTACCATCTTTACAGGGAATGACGATTGTAAACCTATTTTTTGAAAATTCAACACGAACAAGAATCAGTTTTGAATTAGCTCAGAAAAGGCTTAGTGCAGACACTGTGAATTTTTCCGCTTCATCCAGCAGTTTAAAAAAAGGCGAAAGTTTTAAAGATACGGTCCAAAATATCGAAGCCATGAAGATTGATGCTGTGGTGATACGGCACCCAACGCCGGGAGCACCAAGACATTTGGCCGAATTCATTGATGCTGTAATTATCAATGCTGGTGATGGTACCCATGAACATCCAACTCAGGCAATTCTAGATATGATGACACTTTATGAGAAATTTGGAAAGATAAAGGATCTAAAGATTGGGATTATTGGCGATATATGTCATAGCCGGGTCGCTCTCAGTAATATTTTTGGGTTGAAATGTATGGGTGCAGAAATTACACTGTGCGGACCAGCACACTTGATACCACCTCATATAACTGATTTGGGTGTGAAAATAAATTATAATATCGATGAAGTCTTGGAATGGGCTGATGCACTGAATGTGCTTCGAGTCCAGAATGAACGGATGGGAGTGGGTTTGATACCTTCGATACGAGAATATCGTGGTCTCTTTGGGATTACTGAGGAGCGATTGGAAAAACACGCTAAAGAAATAGTGATCATGCATCCAGGCCCTATGAATCGAGGGGTTGAAATAGATAGTGCTGTCGCAGACAGTGATCAGGCTATTATTCTAGATCAGGTCTTAAATGGTGTTGCATCAAGAATGGCGATTCTTTATCTATTATTAGGCGGAAAATATGATGAGAACGATATCAAATGAAGGTTAGCAGAATACCTCAAAAAGTACTTTTTCAAAAGGGTGATATACTTGACCCGGTCCAGAAAACCAAAAAACCCGGAGACTTACTGGTCATTAACGGAGAAATTGTTGATATTGGCAGAATTAACACACCTGATGATGCAATAGTATATGATTGTAAAGATTTGGTGATTACTCATGGGTTTTGCGATTTACATGTTCATTTCCGTGAACCAGGAAGAGAAGATAAGGAAACCCTTCAAACCGGTTCTATGGCAGCCATGGCAGGAGGGTTTACCCGCGTTTGTGTTATGCCTAATACTGACCCTCCATTGGATACACCAGAAGCTATGAATTTTATCCAAGAAAGATCATCATCATGCCCGGTTCACATACATCCTATAGGTGCGGTAAGTAAAGGTCAAAAGGGAAAAGACTTGACTGAAATGGGGCTCATGAAGGAGATGGGTGCAGTGGCATTTAGTGATGATGGTCTACCTATACAGGATGGGTCAGTCATGCGCCGGGCCTTAGAATATGCTAACATGCTGAATGTTCCAATAATCAATCATGCTGAGGATGAATGTTTGCGCGCGGGTGGCCTAATGAATGAGGGTAATGTCTCTACTCGTCTAGGCCTTGCGGGAAACCCTGCGGAAGCAGAATCAATTATGGTTCATAGGGACCTAGAGCTGTCAGCATTGACAGGAGCAAAAATACATGTACCTCATATCAGTACTATTGCTTCGGTAGGCCATATTAAACAGATGAAAACCAATAATGATAGAGTAACAGCTGAGGTCACACCACACCATCTTTATTTTAATCATGAAGATCTATCATCATTTAATACAAATCTGAAGGTAGCACCCCCCATACGATCCGAGAATGACCGTCAAGCATTGATAAAAGCCATGAAAGATGGAACCATTGACTGTATTGTGACCGATCATGCTCCCCATACTATCCAGGATAAAGAAACAACATTTGACCTGGCTTCTTTTGGTATGATAGGTTTGGAATCCTGTTTTGGAGTGGTGAAAAAGATTTTGGTAGATGATGCCGGATGCGACCTTATAACGCTTGTGAGAATGATGACAGTGAACCCTAGAAATATCATGGGGTTTAACTCCGACTTATTAAAAGCAGGTGTTAGTGCAGAATTAGTGATCTTTGATCCGAATGAATCTTGGACATTTGAACCAATGCATGTACAATCCCGCTCCATCAATTCACCCTTTTATGGGAAAACCCTTTCTGGCAGAGTCAAACTTGCAATTTCAAAAGGGCAATGGACCCAAGAATAATATATAAATAAATTGCTGAATAAATATTGGCTCTTTTTTAAAGAAATTCTAATTTCCAAGGCTGTATTCGTTTTATTATGAAGACAAAATCAATAAAAGTATCTGAGATTGAAAAGAACTGGTGGATTGCCGATGCCAAGAATCAAACTTTAGGCCGTCTTGCCAGTAAAATAGCCCAGATTCTAAGAGGAAAACATAAAGTTAATTTTTCTCCTCATATGGATATGGGTGATTGTGTTGTAGTTGTTAATGCAGAAAAGGTTAGAGTCACAGGAAAGAAGGAATCCGATAAGATATATTTTAGACATACTGGATATCCCGGGGGAGGGAAGGAAGTTAATTTATCTCATTTGCGCCGAACAAAGCCTGAACGAATTATAGAGAATGCAGTAAAAGGAATGATTCCTCATAACAGATTGGGTGCTAGAATAATGAAGCACCTGAAAGTTTATGCGGGTATGGACCATCCCCATATTGCTCAAGACCCGCAAGTATTGGAGATTTAATTTGGCTGAGAAAGTAGTTTATAATGGTATCGGTAGACGTAAAAGTTCCACGGCACGTGTTTGTATTATTGCTTCTGGTAAAGGTGGGATCTCAATTAATGGAAGACCATTCCAGGATTATGTCTGTCGACCTACTCTATCCACGATTATAAAACAACCTTTGGTTGCTGTGGATGCTGAAAACGATTATGATATAAAGGTCAATGTTTCTGGAGGAGGATTAACTGGGCAGGCTGGAGCGATTCGCCTTGGAATCTCTAGAGCACTTCTGAATGTAAATTCAACTTATCGAGCTATTCTAAAATCAAAAGGCTTCCTTACTCGTGATTCCCGTAGAGTGGAGCGAAAAAAGCCTGGTCAGCCAGGGGCACGTAAGAAATTCCAGTTCTCAAAAAGGTAGAATAAAATGGCTGAAGTAAAATTTGAAGATTTGTTAGGAACAGGAGCACATTTTGGTCATGTAACTAGGAAATGGCACCCTAATTATAAGCCTTATATCTTAATGGAGAAAAATGGTGTACATATTATAAACTTGCAAGAAACTGTTAATGCTATGAATAAGGCCACTAATTTTATTAAAGATGTAGTTACAAAGAATGGCGAGATTCTTTTTGTTGGCACAAAAAAGCAGGCCCGTGATATAGTACAAGAGGAAGCAGACCGCTGCAGAATGTTTTATATTGTGGAGCGCTGGTTGGGGGGAACACTGACAAATTTTTCCACTATAAAAAAGAGTATTAAACGGTTAAAGCTGCTTGAGAAAGAGGGGTCGAGTCTTTACAATAGCACCATTACTAAGAAAGAGACACAGATGCTGAACCGTGAACGAATCAAATTAGCTGATCAACACCGTGGTATCAAAGATATGAGACGGCTTCCTGATGCGGTCATTGTCGTGGATGCCAATTATGAGGAAACAGCTATCAAGGAAGCCAAAAGCTTGGACATCCCAGTGGTGGCGATTGTAGATACAAATACGGACCCTTTGATTATTGATTATCCTATCCCAGCGAATGATGATTCGATTCGTACAATCCAGCTTATAATGTCTTCTTTTTCCGATATCATTAATCAGGTGAAGGGCTTTGAAAAAGATAAACCTGATGTTGATGGTGCACCATCGGATGATGCAAAAGAAGCAGTTGATACAGGGAGTGTACAAGCTTCAGAAGAGGAAGAATGATTGTCATGAGTATTGATGCCAAGCTCGTTAAAAAATTGCGTGACAAAACTAGTGCCGGAATGATGGATTGTAAAAAGGCTCTAGTAGAATCAGAAGGTGATTTCGAAAAAGCAGTTGACCATTTAAGAAAATCTGGGATTGCCAAAGCAGAAAAGAAGGGGATCCGCGAGACAAAAGATGGGCTTGTGCATTCATATATACATGCAGGTGGTCGATTAGGTGTTTTATTAGAGATCAATTGTGAAACTGATTTTGTTGCCAAGACTGAAGGGTTTTCTGATTTGGCGCATAACCTATCCATGCAAATAGCTGCTACAAATCCATTAGCTATAGATAGAGAAGGTGTATCTGAATCGATATTAAAGCGGGAAAAAGATATATATATTGAACAGGCAAAATCATCAGGGAAACCTGATGATATCATTGAAAAGATGGTAAATGGTAGGCTAAATAAATTCTACCAGGAAAACTGTTTGATGGAACAGGTTTTTATAAAAGATCCTGATAAAAGAGTCCAAGACCTGGTTACTGAATCTATTGCTACGCTCGGGGAAAATATCAGTATCAGTCGGTATATTCGTTTTGCTATCGGAGAAATAAATTCTAACAATGGTCAATTATAATTTCTGTCCATAAATATGCCTAAACCGCTGTACAGCCGTGTACTTCTTAAGCTTAGTGGAGAAGTTCTAGCTGGTGAGAAGGGTTTTGGTATTGACCCTAAAAAAGCGAAATACCTGGCCAAACAGATAGCGGCTGTCAAGGAGCTTAAAATTGATATTGGGCTTATTATTGGTGCCGGAAACATTTTTCGAGGTATTCAAGCTGCCGGAAAAGGAATGGATCGGGTCACTGGTGATTATCTTGGGATGCTCGCGACCATTATGAATGCTATCGCTGTTCAGGATGCGTTGGAAAAAGAAGGCTGTGAGACAAGAACTTTATCTGCTATCAGTGTTGACCAGATTGCTGAGCCTTATATTCGTCGGAGAGCTATTCGACACTTGGAAAAAAATCGTATAATTATTGTCGCTGGAGGAACGGGGAATCCATTTTTTACGACCGATTCTGCTGCTGCACTTCGGGCAACTGAACTTGGAGCGGAAGTTGTTCTCAAAGGCACAAAAGTAAATGGTGTATATAATAAAGACCCTATGGTGCATCCTGATGCAACAAGGTATGATTCCATTACCTTTTCAAAGGTGATCCAGGATGATATTCGTGTCATGGATTTGACCGCAGTCACCCTATGTAAGGAAAATAATCTGCCTATAAGAGTATTTAATATCAATAATCCAGGAGACTTGATAGATGTTTTATTAGACAGTAAAATAGGTACTACAGTGTATGGATAAATGATAGAAAAAATTCACCAAGACGCTGAACATCGAATGAATCAGGCATTTCTCCATACTCAGGGAGAGATAGTCAAGGTGCGAACAGGACGTGCCAACCCGGATATGTTTAATTCTATCGCGGTAGATTATTATGGTACAATGACCCCTTTGAACCAATTATCGATAATATCTGTGCCTGAGTCAAGGCTGATAACCATACAACCTTATGAGAAAACAATGATTTCTGTTATTGAAAAAGCTATTATGAGTTCTAATATGGGTTTTACTCCCGGGAATAATGGTACTTCTGTATTGGTTCCTATTCCTCAATTATCTGAAGAACGACGTTTAGAATTAAACCGATTCGTACATAAACTGGTAGAGGATGGTCGTGTTGCTGTTCGTAATGTTCGTAGGGATGTGCTCCATCAGCTTCATGATTATGGTAATAAAGAACATATCAGTGAGGATGAGATCAAGCGTAGGGAAAATGATATACAGAAATTAACTGACGATTATATCAAAAAGCTGAACCAAATTCAGGATCAAAAGGAGAATGAGATCCTGGAAGTCTGATACTATTTTTATTTTTGTAAAAAGCCCGGGATTCCCTGGGTTTTTTTACATTTAACACATTTGCAAATGTAATTTAATCACATTTTGACCAGCCGCACTGATGGCAGGTTTGGCATCCGCCTTCATTAAACACAGTATAATTATTACATTTTTTACATAGCATGAATCCGTCTGGAATTAACGACTCTTGATTCTGTTGATTGGTCTCATCTGGTGTTGTAGCCATAGTGATTAGTAATTTTTGGTTTCTTCTTTCATCTTGCATATCCTTGCTTTGATCCTGATTTTCGCGGATGTAGTCGTCTAAAGCCTTTCCTATAGCATCAGGTGTAGAAAGAATTAAGCGTCCGTCTTCCCAGGTTGGATTGGGCCCAGAGATACCTTTCAATTGACGAACAACTGATTCAGGGTTGACACCAGATCGTAAGGCCAACGAGATCAATCGACTAATGGCCTCCGATTGTGCCGCGGCATTTCCGCCTGCCTTTCCAATAGTTGTAAATACTTCACACAAACCATCTTCATCTTTATTGATAGTGATATAAAGTGTACCTTCGCCAGTCTTGATTCGACGGGTCACACCTTTTGTTTGATTAGGACGATGTCGGGGATGTTTTTCAACCCTAACATCTTCTTTACCTAGTGCGGTTTTAGTTACCTCTTGGATATTGTCTTCATTTGCTTGCTCATTTGAGATCAAGATACCTTCACGACTGCCTTCACGATATACAGTAATTCCTTTTAGTCCATTTTTATAGGCGGTCATATAAATGTCAGCCACTGTATCTACAGTGATATCTTTCGATAGGTTTACTGTGGATGATATGGATGAGTCGATATATTTTTGAATAGCACCCTGCATCTTTACCCTAAAATAGGGGTCTATATCATGAGCAGTGACCACGTGATTAGGTAGACTTATATCATTCCCAAAAAGTTCTTGAATAATTGGATGGTAAACAGTGTATTCATCAAATTTCTTTCCATACCCATCATTCTTTTTCACTCGGCGCTTGTATGATGTTGCGAAAATTGGTTCAATCCCAGAAGTCACTCTTGCTACGATCGCCCCACTTCCAGTTGGAGCAACCGTGGTTAATGTGCAATTACGGATACCATGTTTTTTTATTTTTGTTTTTATTGATTTTGGCAGATTTTTAATGAATTTACTTTTACTGTAGCCTTCCCATTTAAAATTTGGGAACTGACCTTTTTCCTGTGATAATTCTATACTGGTTTCATAGGTAGTATCGCGAAATATGGACATGATTTGCTCTACGGTCTGTAAAGCATCTTCACTATCATATTTTATTCCCATACGCACAAGCATATCACCCAATCCTAAGATTCCCAAGCCAACACGGCGATCATTATTGGCGTTCATCTTTTGCTCTTCAAGAGCGTGCCTATTCATATTATAATCAATAACATTATCAAGAAAGCGTGTGGCTATAGTAACTGTTTCCTTGAATTCTTCAATCAAAAAGTTCTTATTATGATCTACAAATCGGTCTAGATTGACCGCGCCTAGATTACAACAACCACCATCGGGGAGGGGTTGTTCAGCACAAGGATTTGTTGAGACCAAGGGTGAACAATACTCAGCATTATGATGATCTGTCATAGTATCCCAGAAAAGTAAGCCTGGTTCAGCACTATTATGGGCATTAAGAATGATTTTGTCCCATAGTTCTTTTGCTCTAACGGTTTTGTAGACTTTATTATCATAGTGAAGATCGAAATCCTCATCACTTGTTACTGCGTCCATGAACTTATGTGTAAGTAGAACGGATACATTAGAATATTTAACCATATTAATGTCGCCGGTTTTGATTTCGATAAATTCTTCAATATCTGGATGATCTACCCTCAGGGTCTGCATATTTGCGCCACGACGTCCATGCTGTGCTATGGTATTGGTATTCTCGCTGAAAAGATTCATGAATCCGGTAGGTCCGCAGGAATTACCTCCAGTTCCATTGATATTATCACCTGCAGGACGAAGAATGGATAGGTCATGACCGCAGCCCCCACCATATTTATAAGTTAGTGCTTCATGAATAATAGTTTCATAAATGGAATTAATAGAGTCATCTTTGATACCGACCACATAACAATTGTTCAAGGTCGTGGTAATATCTTCCCTTCCAGCCCCATGCATGATCCTGCCACCAGGCACAAATTTGAAATCTTCAAGTATGAATTGAAATTTTTCACCCCATTTTTTACGTAGTGATTTTGTTTTTTCAACTGAAGCTAATGCTTGGGATTGACGAACCCACATGTCCCATGGATGTGTTTCCCATGGTGCCAAATATTTTTGTTGTAAAACTTTTGTTCCAAGATCGTCATCATTATAGTAAGAACTGATATGATAATTCTTAGGTATATCAGTTTTTTCTGAATTTTTTTGTTGGTCCAGGATCGGCTGAATTATTGGTTCAACAGAACCTTTATTCGGTTCACTCAGTGGTAGATTTAATTCTATTGCTTCTGCCATTTGCTCTTTCCCTTGGTATGGGTGATATATGTATTCCGTATTTACTAAAAAGAACTAAGAGGCTGACAAATGTAAGCGAAATAATTCGCCCTGTTGGCTAGACGCAATATAGAAAATGTCTATAAAATCAAACAAGCGGTATTGTGAAAAAAATCTAATTTTCATTGAAATAATCAATATTTTTTGCGCGAATATTGTTTATTTGCATTTTGGTACTTTTAACTCAAAACCACTGAAAATAATTTAGCTAAATTGTTAAACCGAAAAATATAGACATAATCTTAACTGAGCTTTTTTGTCCCAATCTTATTAATAACTTTTCATATAAGAATCGGTAACACGATCTATCGATAGGAGAATTTTGTTCGCGAGGGACGCAATCATTAGATTGGTATTAGGAATAAGGCACAATATTGATGCGGTTATTATATCTGCTTTTATTTGGAAGAATTCTTTTTGGCCAAGATCTCTTTGACCCATACAAAGTCCATATGCTGGACATCCAATTCTATGATGCTGACTATGATCAGATCTTACAAGATAGATGGGAGATGGATGATAAGACCTACGAGTTAGCCAACATTATCTTTAATGGTGATACTTTAGATAGTGTAGGAGTACGCTATAAGGGTAATTCAACATTTTGGTGGACACAAGCAGTGGGAAGTCCCAAGTTTCCCCTGAATATTGATCTTGACCTGATCCATGATGAACAAGACCTGCTTGGGTATAGTAAAGTAAAACTATCCAATTCCATATTTGATGCCACCTTTGTTAGAGAATCCATCGGATATTTGACACAAGGGTACTATCTACCCACATCCGAGGTCGGGTATATAAATGTTTCTGTGAACGGTGAGTTATTAGGTTTATACGTTGCTGTTGAATCGGTCAATAAACCGTTCCTGAGTAAGCACTTTGGCAATAATGAAGGGACATTCTTCAAGTGTGAACCACAGTTTCACTTTGGGGAACCGTACTTTGCTTTTCCTGATCTACGCTGGTATGGTACTGACTCTACGGCCTATGAATATGTAAAAGGTTATGAACTCAAATCCGGTGCTGGTTGGGCCGACCTCTTGGATTTGATCTATACTTTGAACTTTGGCCTTGATAGTATTGAGACCATGTTGAATGTGGATAGGGTCTTGTGGCATTTTGCATCATCCAACGTTATGCCTGACCTGGACTCCTACACAGGATTGTATATGCACAATTATTATCTTTATAAAAATTCGTTATCTGGTCAGTTCGAGATCATACCCTGGGATAAGGACCATACTTTTGGTGGTGCCCAGATCAATGATATTCTTGGAATGGGTGGTGATGTATCCTGGGTCTATTACTGGGATCCTTTTTTGTTTGAAAATAATAGTGAGCGACCACTTTTTAGCCAACTAATGAGCGTCCCATTATATAAAATGATATACACTGCTCATCTTCGTACGATCATAAATGATATTTACAATACCCAATTCATGCAGGACCTTGCCTATGAGATGCAAGATTCAATAGAAATATTCGCTGAGAATGATCCAAATCTTTTTCCATCATTCGGACAGGGACAATATTTTCGTTACAATGTCGATAATTATCTGATAACACCTGATGAGGCCCACTGGTGCGGTATCACTTCCACGGTCGATGCGCGCATCGAATTTTTATTAGGCCATGAAGAGATCTCCAAGACAGCACCTGTGATCTCTTATGTCAATCAGGATAATATTGAACCTAATGAAGGAGATGATGTTATTGTTCAGGCAGTGATAACAGGTGCCGCTTTAGTGGAGCTTATGGTTTCACAGAGTCAATCAGATCCTCGGTTCATGTCTTTCCCCATGTTCGATGATGGTGAGCATGATGATGGAGAATCGAACGATTTTATTTTTGGTGGTATTATTCCGTTTCAGGATGCAGGAAATCATGTAAGATATTATATCAGAGCAAGCAATGATGATGCATTGGTTCTAAGTCCACAATTTGCAGAGCGTGAGTTCTATGAGTATACGATAGAGCATGAATCGCTGCCAGGCTCGACACTCGTGATAAATGAGATCAATTATAATGGAGCTGATGACAATGACCCTGGTGATTGGGTGGAACTATACAACCCGACCTCCGAAATAATTGATATAGATAATTGGGTTTTCAAAGATGAGAATGACGATCATGTGTTCACGATCCCTGAAGGGCTTTCCCTTGCTCCGGATCAATATATTGTTCTGTGCAATGATACAGCAGCCTTTAAGGCGATCTTCCAGGATGTTCCTAATATAGTAGGAGACCTTGGTTTTGGTTTGGATGGGGGTGGAGAATTGGTCAGGTTGTTTGATCCAATCGGAACCTTAATGGATACGGTACACTATGATGACTCCGATCCCTGGCCTGATATTCCAGATGGGAATGGTCCAACCTTAGAGTTGATCGACCCTGATGAAGATAATGCCCTGGGAACAAACTGGGCCGCATCGGAAGAATATGGTTCACCTGGAGCTGTTAACACAGCCTTTCTATCTCAGAAAGGTCAGGAATGGATACCTGAAAAGTTTCAAGTTTATAATAACTACCCCAACCCTTTTAACCCAAGAACTACGATCCACTATGACCTGACCGAGAATGGAATTGTGAACATTACTATTTATGATATGATCGGGAGACAGGTGATGATCCTAACTGATGATTACCAGTTAGCGGGTTACAGGTCTATCCAGTGGAACTCTGTTAATGATTTCGGTCAGCCTGTGCCGGCGGGTGTTTACCTGTACACAGTTAGGGGTAAAGGTTTTAGTCAGACCAGGAAGATGTTACTTTTGAAATGATACTGTACATCCTGACCAGAATATATTAACTGTCCGGTGGTTCATGGTCTTCTTGATGGATCAGTGTGATTATGATATGTTCTATCAGCCTATCTTCACCCTTACTTGGATCGTATTCAGATCTTAGATTATGGCCAAATAAGCGAGCGGTCAGCTGCCAAAATCCCGCAGTGAAACCGGTCCTGAAATCTTTGATTATTTTATAAGATGTTAAGCTTGTTTCTCTATCTATGAGCCTCGTAAGTATTCTACCCTGGTGCTTTGTCATTCTACGAACCCTGTTCCCATATTTTTCTATTAATTGATCTTCGATGGACCTAAAAACCTTTTTCTTTTCTCTCTTACCCTTAAAATAAGAGAGCTCACCCAGGCTGTCCAATATCGCTGAATATTCATCCAGTAACCTGCCCACCAGAACTGCATAGGGATAAACCTTCATAACATCCCTCTCTAATTTCCTGAACCTTCTTCTTTGTTTTTTTGACTTTAGACTTAGAACACTGATGCCGCTGATCGGAATGGTCGATATTTTTAGATGAAGTGTATCTGGTATCTCACTTTTTTTGAACTTTGTCTTCCCATAGCCGATATGGGAGACCGTGATCTCATCATCATCATAGAATTCATCCAGGCTGCAAACTCCATTTGTATCGGTCGTGGTACCAGTTGAACCAGAATAAACATTCACACCAGGCAAGGGTTCCCCGGTCTCTACGTCTTGAATGATCAGATCTTGCGGGAATGAATAGATCGGAACAAGCAATAAAAAGATCAGCGTTTTGGCGTGACTCATAGTATTATTCTTTAATACAACAAGCCCGCACACATTGTGGTTTAGTTTTTCTAAATTTGGACTCACCATGAGAAAAGTATCCTTGATTTTACTTTTAATCTCCTCAATATCCATCGCGAATAAAGTAGAAAAGGAAATTGAAATAGCTGAAACAATTGATGATGTTACAGATACAGAAATGGAGAAATTATATGGATATGCAAAAGATACTAAAAGATCATTTGACCCTGAGCTCTGTTTATTAAATGCTAGGAAAACTGGTGCAGCAGGTAATGCACCCTTAAAATTTGATTATTGGAAAGATTTGAAATTAAAAGAGATTGCTAAACAGGTAGATATAGACAACAAAAGCATTAAGACTAAGACACTAAATGATTTCAAAACTGCATTCTTTAAAAAGGATGCAGAGATGGGAAAATTCTGTATAATGACTTTGGAAGATAAGAAAGAATATTATTCTGGAGCAGCATATGGGAAGGCTTGGCAAGAATCATTTGATAAAATGTGGGAAGGTAAACCAGACTATGATAAAGGTGAATTAATGGGGGACAAGACTTGGGAATCTGTTATTAAAAAAATGATGGGCACTAAAAGATATGCAAAAGAAGGTATAATAGAAAAAACGATGCATAAGCAAACTGGGAAATATCGTGTGGATCCCCATTGGTTGAAAGATATATATACTTGGAAGCTTGGAATGATAATGACTGAAGGTAAATTGCAAATACTTCATGCGGACTCTCCTGAAAGGTAGAAATTGGATTATAGATAATAATATAGAATTCACATTTTAACGATCAACCCTCGCCAAGTAGCGGGTTTTTTTGTTTGTAGGGGCGGGAGTTAGATTAAGTGGATGATTTTTCCAATAAGTTCAATTAAAATTATTAAGATGAAAAATGAATAGCATATTCATTAAAAAATACTTTTTACCCGGATTCATTTTTCAATCGTTGATTATTGGCGGAGGATATGGTACTGGGCGGGAATTGGTTGAATTTTTCCTTACTGCGGGCCCAGTTGCCGGCTTAATGAATATGGCTGTTGCTACAATTATTTGGAGTTTTGTTCTGGCAATTTGTTTTGAATTGGCTCGTAGTGGGCACAATTATGAATATCGTTCATTCATTAGGGTTTTACTTGGGAAAGCATGGACCATTTATGAAGTATTGTACCTGATTGGAGTGATTCTGGTCGTTTCTGTTATGGGCTCTGCCTCCGGAGAAATAATCCACGATATATTTGACATCCCTAATATTTTAGGGATAGTTATTATGATGGGGTTGGTTGGTTTGATTGTTTTCTATGGTAGCTCATTAATTGAAAAATTATTTTCTTTATGGTCTGTTATATTATACTCTGTATTTGTGATAATGTTTATAGCCGTGTTTTCCCGTTTTAGTGATACGATTGGAATGAGTTTTTACAAACAATCCAGTGACACCAGTTGGATAATAGGCGGAGTAAAATATGCTTCTTATAATATTGGTCTTGCACCGGCAATTCTTTTCTGTGTGCGGCATATTGAAACCCGCAAAGAAGCAATTATTTCAGGTTTGATTGCCGGTGTAATCGGCATGGTTCCAGCTTTTCTGATGTTCCTAGCAATGCTAAGTCAGTATCCTAAAGTATTGGATGCATCAGTTCCTGTAAATATAATCTTAAATGAACTGGGCTGGGATTCATTCAAATTTATTTTCCAGATAGTCCTGTTCGGGACATTTATTGAAACTGGAGTAGGTTTAATCCACGGATTTAATGAAAGAATTGTAGCTGTTTATCCACAGTTGACGAGCAAATTTCGTTTAGCAATCGGAATCGCATTATTAATCATTTCAATTTTTGTAGCAAATGCTATTGGGCTTGTTGGATTAATTGCTAAAGGATACGGTACCTTGACATGGGGATATCTAATCGTATTTGTAATTCCTGTTGTCACTATAGGGTTATGGAGAATATTATATGATACAGGCTGGAGATTTCAGGCAGACCATGAAGATGGTATTACTTAAGTAGAATTACCCTTTCTACAACATTAAGCCCCACATCCGTGGGGTTTTTTGTTTGTGGGATGATAGGTAGATTTTGATATGGTTAGGTATATATCATTAATCCTATTTATTGGGTTGGCTTTTTGGTGTTGTGAAGACAAAATTGAATCTTTGTCATATCTTGCTGAAAAAGATTATACAGATAATATCTTCTGTGATAATATGGTTTTGCAGCGAGAGGTGACAGTTAAGATCTACGGAACGGCTGATGAAGGTGAGGTCATAACCGTTACTATAGATGGGACAGAGAATTCAACCACAACTGATTCCCTTGGTCAATGGTCTGTGGATATGCCGCCTCATACCGCTGGAGGCCCATATACTATGCAGATCCAGGGCAATAGGAACGAAATAATAAATAATATTTTGTACGGAGATGTTTGGTTATGCAGTGGTCAATCAAATATGGAGTACCAGCTGAAAAAAATAATAAACAAAAATCAATATTCAGATAGATTGGCTGAGGTTAAGGCTCTCCCTGACGTTCGCATGCTTATTATTCATCATGTAAAATCACGGGAACGACAAGATACTATTCAGGTATATACGAATGATAGCACAAAAACTCGCTGGTTTCTGAACGGAGAGGATGATTATGATAAATTTTCAGCGGTCGGCTATGTTTTCGGAACAGAATTAAATGACCTGTATGATATTCCGATCGGCCTGATAAGTGCAGACAGGGGTTCAAGCAGTATAGAGTCATGGATGTCCTCCGAAGCCTTGCAGGCAGATGGAAAAAACGATGGTAACACATACTATAATGCCATGATTGCCCCAATACAGAAGTTTCCGATAAAAGGAGTGATCTGGTACCAAGGGGAAGCCAATGCTAAAAGTGTGACCAAGGCTATGGCATATGCCAATACCTTTAAAACACACATACAATACTGGCGTAGTGAATGGCAATCTGGAGACTTTCCTTTTCTTTTCGTTCAACTTGCCGGTTTTGGAAGAGGAGGCTATATAGATATAACCTGGCCTGTTCTACGTGAATCTCAAAATAAAGCTCTCGATCTTTCAAATACGGCATCTGCTGTGGCAATAGATCTCGGTGGTGTCGGAATTCACCCATGGCAAAAAGTAGGTGTAGGTAATCGCTTGGTTGTGGCGGCTCGCAAGATAGTATATGGAGAAGATATCATTCATAGTGGTCCTGTCTATAATGATATAACCATTAATGGTAACGAAGCTATTTTAACTTTTGATTTTGTAGGAAACGAATTAATTGCTCGTGCTGGAGATCCGGAAGGAGCTTTAGAAATTGCCGATGAACTTACTGGATTCACTATTTGCGGATCTGACCATATCTTTGTTCCGGCACAAGCGACTATTAGCGGAAACACTGTTATTGTTTCAAGTCCAAGTGTAACAGAACCTGTTGCTGTTAGATATGGATGGATCGGACTTCCTAGTGCAAATCTTTATAATAAGGTAGATATATTTACAAAGACGGGCGAGCCCTTTATTGAAGCTCTTCCAGCATCACCATTTCGAACCGATGCCTTCACAATCGAAGAATATACTGGAGATTCTCCTGACTGAACCCCATAGGCCATAGGATCAAAACATTGGTCAACAGTCAGCAACCTGCCAGGTACAAATCAATCCAATGGAATGCTACCAATAATGCAGATCAGCCAATATCAGCAGGGCTTTACGTCTACAGTATAGAGGCAGTGGAGTTCAGGCAGACCCGGAAGACGGTATTGCTGAATTAAACATCAAACCCCACATTCGTGGGTTTTTTTGTTTGTGGGTTATAGAATCATTAAATACATTATATACCAACCTTTCACAAAACTATTGTTAATAAAATGAAAAATAAGATATTTATTATATCTTTAATTTTATCGATTTGTCATGGTCAGGAATTAGGCGTGGGTGATACTATCCCAAGCAACTTTGGCCTTCCATGGTGTGCTAATAATGAAACAGAGAATGATAGTTTATTTTTTCATGATTATAACGGTGCCACTAACGGGTCAGGCCAGCACTCAGTAATTTGGTTGATGTACTTTACGTCGTGGTGTCCATATTGTGCGACGGAGGCACCGATAACACAAGAGGTGTTTAATACATATCAGAATTCAGGATTAGTTGTCATCGGCATGGGCAGTGATTGGGGAGATCCTTATAATTGTGAAGAATGGGCTGAAGCTTACGGGCTTACTTATCCAATAATAGATGATGATGAAGATTCAGAAGGATGGAATCTCTTTGGTGATTGCTGTGTCCCCCACAACGTTGTCATTGATCATAATATGGAAATTGTATATACATTAGCAGGATTCCCAGATGATGGGGAACCAATATTTAATGCTATTACTGCTGCGCTGGATGATTGTGGAGTACTATGTTTGCCAGGATGCAGCGATATTCCTGGTGATATAGATGGTACTTATACTGTCGATAATGAACCTATTATTAATGTGATGGACCTAATAAGATTAGCTGATATCATTTCACTTGAATCTGAAATTGATGAATGTCTTGCTGTAACAGGAGATTTATCTGATGATGGTATAGTTAATCTCACAGATATTTATGCTTTTGCTGCTATGATATCAGAAGGCGCTTTTGATAATTAAAAGATAAGAAAACTAATTCAAATTTTACTAAATTGATTATATCATAAAGAAATTTTATTATAAACATCTAATAATCTGGATACCGAATGATTAGAAAAATTCTAATACTACCAATGCTTATGACACTAGTGTGGAGCCAGGGGAAGGTTCCCAATGTGCGTTTAAAAATGCTGAATGGTAGCCACGCGAAATTATACGATTATTTAAAGGATGGTCC
>ERZ651768.748-NODE-748-length-24175-cov-3.338036_pt1 | contig 24175 bp, 27 predicted proteins | sample MGYA00514754_ERZ651768 | MGnify/ENA metagenome assembly ERZ651768
GCCAGTCATCGCTGGAGAAACAAACACCATCTAAGCTGAGGTAGTCGAGGAAATCGAACCCGCTGTAGAAGACGTACCAAACCAACGCTCCAAGAAAGCCATAACGGCTGACGAAGAACGTCGCGCCGCACGCGAACAGCGCAGTAAGGGACGTCGAACCGGAGGACGCAAAGACTCCCCAAAGCGCGACGGTTCTAAACCAAAGAAGCCCGAAACCGAGCAAGAACCAAAACCTATTCAGTCCAAACGCACAGCAGGTGATGGTCGAACCAGGAAGCGACGGAAGTAGTCAGGTATGGACTGGATAATGACAAACGGCCCAACGGTGGACGCCGCGCTGGAAATGGCCCTGGACGAGCTTTCGGTTTCTAGGGACGATGTGCAATTCGAGGTGATCGTCGAGCCCAAACCGTCGATTTTCGGATTGCGACGAAAACAAGCTCAAATTCGCACTCGAGTTCGCCCCATCGTTCCACCCCCAAAGCGTGACAGACGCCGCCCTGAAAGAACTTCGAAGAGCAAAAAGCCTCGAAGCTCAGGCCGAAAAGCCAAGGCGAAGGCATCTGGTTCTTTAAAGAAGAGCACGACCTCAAATTCGGACAAGAAACCCGGCTCGAATACCCATAAAAAACGTAAGGGCACGGGTGCTAAGCCTGATACGAGTGACAACGTGAGGGTAAATAATGATTCAGCTCCTGCCGCAAACCGCCGCAAGCGCACGATTAACCCAGCTAAGGCAACGCAACCGACGAATTTATCGAACGTACGTTCGACTAAAACACCAAGAGATGATAAAGACCAAGTAAAAGCGCCCACAACGAGGCGGATCCGTAAGATCGACCACTAGGGACTACGTCCCGGAATTAGAAGCAGGAGACTGCGATGACTACTGAAACCACCGTAGAGGAACAACAACAGATGGTTGGTGAGTTCCTAGAAGGACTCGCCAAATCATTTGGTATCGAAGCAACGGTTCAAAACGTTGCGGCTGACGAAGACAGTTTCGAAGTTAATTTGGACGGAGATGATAAAGAATTAGGTCTCCTTATTGGTCCTAACGGTAACCACCTGGTTGCGATTCATGAAGTGTCTAAAACCATGTTGCAGCGCCGGTTGTCTGGCTTGGATCGCGCTCGTATACGTGTAGATGTGGGGGGTTATCGGAGCCGGCGGCGCGAAGCCCTGCGGGCCTATGTCCAAGAGTTAGCTCAAAACGTGATTTCCTCAGGAGTAGAAAAAGGGCTAGAACCGATGAATGCCGCTGATCGTAAAGTGGTGCACGATGCCGTCAATGAAATTGATGGCGTTTCTACGGTTTCGGTTGGTGATGAGCCGCGTCGGCGGGTCGTACTGACCATCGCAAGTGACTGAGTGATCCGATGAGCCGGCTACAGCTGGCAGCAGTTCTTGAACAGTCTCAGCGTCTCGGGCATATAGGACCGGGAAGCATCGATGAACATATTGAACATGCCCGAGCCCATCTCAACGCCGCCAACCCACCCAAAGGTTCAAGATGGTGTGACTTAGGTTCCGGTGGCGGCCTACCTGGCCTTGTCGTCGGGCATGACCGCCCCGATTTGCGGGTAGTTCTTTTGGACCGGTCGACAGCACGAACAAGTTTCTTAGAACGAGCGATTCTCGACTTAGGTATCGAACAGTGGGTCGAGGTGCTGGTTGGTGATGCCGCGGCCATTGCTCATCAACGCGAGCACCGAGGGGCCTATGACGGAGTGTTTAGCCGATCATTTGGTTCGCCTGCCACAACTGCCGAATGTGCCGTGGGGTTGTTGCGAACCGGGGGGAAGCTTGTCGCTAGCGAACCGCCTAACCCTTCCCGTGATCGCTGGCTGCAGCCCATTCTTCACTCAATGGGTTTTGGTGAACTTGTCTTCGTAGCTGGACCCCCAAGCTTTGTCGCTATTTCACTGGTTAGACCCTCAACGGATGCGTTACCGCGAAATTGGAACCAATTGCGTAAAAAACCAATGTTTTAGCTAGCAAATGCGGACATGTTTCACGTGAAACGTCTCGTTGTTGACGGTAAATGGATTCAAATGACAGTTCTCTAGCCGAGGATGCTTGACCCGGGTGGTTGTAAAGACTGAGATAAGCGCTAGAGAGATGGGCCCGCGGGCTCATTTGAAAGAGTCGGAACTCCGTGACCCGTATTCTCGCGATCGCTAACCAAAAAGGTGGTGTAGGTAAAACCACTACTGCCATTAGCGTTGCGACGAATATTGCGTTGGCAGGGCAGCGAACCCTCCTTGTGGATGCAGATCCACAAGGCAACGCGACAACTGGGTTGGGAATTGACCCAAGAACCCTGGAGAGTTCCACCTATAACGTCTTGGTTCAACAACTCCCAATCGGTGCGGCGAGAGTTGCAACTGTTGTCAACGGTTTAGATTTGTTGCCCTCAAATCTTGATCTTGCAGGAGCTGAAATTGAGTTGGTGCCCATGTTCAGCCGAGAACTGAGGCTTCGTTCGGCTATCTCGCTGATAGCGAATGATTACGATTACATCCTGATTGATTGCCCCCCGAGTCTAGGAATGGTCACTATCAATAGCCTGGCTGCCGCTCATGAAGTGGTTATCCCCGTCCAATGTGAGTATTACGCTCTCGAGGGTCTCGGTCAGCTTGTGAGCAATGTGGATCTGATCCGACAGAGTCTCAACTCCGATTTGGAAGTTACGTCAATTGTTTTAGTCATGTATGACGCGCGGACACGCCTAGCTGAGCAAGTTGCAGGTGAAGTTCGGTCTCATTTTGGAGATGTGGTGCTACAAGCAGTGGTACCTCGTTCAGTTCGACTATCTGAAGCACCCAGTTATGGCCAGCCCATTGAGCTGTATGACCCATCCAGCTCAGGTGCGGTGGCCTACCGCGAAGTAACGAGAGAAATATTGGCCCAACAAGCCCCGGGCATTTCTGTGCCCGAAAGGAGTTCATGATGTCTAGACCTCGAGGGGGATTAGGACGTGGTTTGGGGGCGCTAATCCCGGGGGTACCGCCAACTGGTGGACGTGATGAAGCACTGGCTGCTCAATCGGCTGGGATTGATGATCATCGTCGCGGCCTACTTGACGGGCCGTCTCCTACCAACGGCTATGTCGAGCTGCCTTTAGATGCCGTAGTGGTGAACCAGTTCCAGCCGAGGAAGGTGTTCACTGATCATGCGTTGGGAATTCTGGCATCATCCATCAAGCAGTTCGGGGTGTTGCAGCCCATTGTTGTTAGACGTAACACAGATAACCAAACGTATGAACTGATAGCGGGGGAGAGGCGGTGGCGAGCTTCCCGGCTTGCTGGCCGCAGCACCGTGCCCGCTATTATTCGAGCTTCTACCGATGAATCGAGCTTGGTTGAAGCGCTCGTAGAAAATTTGCACAGAGAAGATCTGAATCCCTTAGAGGAAGCTGCGGCCTTCCAACAACTGATCGATGATTTCGATGTGACCCACGCGGAGCTGGCGTCCCGATTGGGCAAAGGACGAGCGACGATCTCTAATTCCCTACGCTTGTTGGAACTGCCTACCGAAGCGCAAGCGGCGGTCCTTGAAGGAAAAATTAGTGCTGGACACGCACGAGCTCTACTTGCGTGTGATTCACCAAGAAAACAGGCCGCGCTCCTCCAAAAGGTCATTAACGAAAACTTGTCTGTTCGAGATGCGGAGAAGTTTGCAAAACATTCAGATGTGATTAACCAGGCGTTGGTGCCGACTCCGAAACGGCACAAAGTTGTTCCTGAAGCGTCGATTTTGGAGGTAGAGAATCGTTTAAGCGATCACCTGAATACCACAGTGAGTGTTCAAACCGGTGGAAAACGTGGGAAAATAACGGTAAGTTTCGCCACCTTAAGTGATCTCCAACGTATCTATGACATCATTTGCCAAGACGGTTAGTTCCACCGAGAACCGATTGTTCATAACCTGTGGATAAACTTCTCTTGCTGTTAATCAAGACCTTTTTGGACAAGACCACGAATAGCGTCGGTAATGATCTCTGCCATCCTTTGGTGGCTACGAACCAAAACGTTTACATCACTCAGCCGACATAACAGAGCGGGCATTTTCGTTTCTCTTAAAAGGGGAAGCCGCATTCCTGTCGAAGTGACCCCAGGGAAAAGTCCTTGTAGGTCAGAGGCGATCCTCTCTCCAAGTTGTTTCCCGGTTGGGCTTTCGAAGTGATTCCCGCGAAAATGGCATATTGAGGAACTTTCGTCGCGAATCTCAATTCCTACACAAAAATCAGCCCCAAAATTGTTTGCTTGACGCGCCTGGCTACCCCAATCGGGATGGTGAGCGGTAAGAACTTCTGCCCCTGCATCCGTGAGGTTCCGTCGGAGAGAAGCAACTATCGCGTCTAATCCCCCAGTTTCGGCCAAAAGAATTTTGTAGCCATTTAGTCGATGGCTCGAAATAGAAAATTTGTGTTGCTCCTGCAGGCGTGTGATGTCACTGGACTCGCTGAACCTTTTTGCTACTCGGTGCAAAAACTCAATGGTGACAGAACCACAAACACCGTCAGGTACCAACCCCGCGTTTAACTGAAAATCGACTATTGAAGACGCAGTTTGGTTGCCGTGGATTCCGTCTATATGACCCATTGGAAATCCGAGCGTCGTTAAGAGACGCTGGAGTTCGGCAACGTCGTCGCCTCTAAGCGATGGCTCTTGTAGGTATAGGAGGCGCGAGCCAAGCCGATGACTGGCTTCGACAAGCTGACCCCACGCTTGGGGACCACAAATCCCATCTACGTCAATCGCTCGCTGGGCCTGGAACTCCTGCAGCGCTAACTTCGTTGATTCACCAAATGTCCCATCAACCAAACCAGGGGAGTGCCCAACAGAAATGAGACGGGCCTGAAGGTCGCGAACATGGGGGCCCTTAGCCCCAATTCCAAACGGGCGAATCGCTGTCGGCTCTACAGGAATTCGCCGATCTCCTCAAGCAGGGCTCCCTTGGGCTTGGCCCCAATGAGCTTTTTAGCGGGTTCGCCGTTTTCGAAAACAATGAGCGCCGGAATGCTCATTATTTCGTAGCGGCGAGCCAGATCAGGGCTTTCATCTACATTGACTTTCGCTATTTTGATGCCGTCTTGTTCCGAAGCGATCTCTTCGAGAATTGGGGCAATCATCTTGCAAGGGCCGCACCATTCCGCCCAGAAATCGACAAGTACCGGAGTATCCGAAGAACCAATCACATCATCAAAAGAATTCATATCAAGGTCAGTAATGCCCTTAGCCATCTTTGGCTCCTCATGTCGGGTGAAGGCACTCTAGTGGCATTCGTGGACAGTTGATTGGCCACTTCTGACCTTGGTTGCTTATCTAGGCGGAAGTCAACCAGGGTGTTCTTCTAACCATCTTTCAGCATCGATTGCTGCCATGCATCCTGACCCAGCGGCTGTTACGGCCTGACGGTAGTAATCATCTTGCACATCTCCGCAAGCGAAAACGCCAGCGATCTGAGTTTTACTGCTGTTGGGCTCGGTCACCAGGTACCCATTTGCTTTGAGTTCCAATTGATCCTGGAAAAGCGCGGTGTTGGGGTGATGCCCAATGGCGATAAAGAGACCTTGAACAATCAAAGGTCTTTGATCGTGCGTGAGGGTGTCCTCAAGAACTACACCCGACAATTTTTCATCTCCTTGAATCTCCACGACTTGGCTATTCCACAGAATGTCTAATTTGGGGTTTGCAAAAGCACGTTCACGCATAATTTTGGAAGCTCGTAGTTGATCGCGGCGATGGATCAAATAGACCTTTGACGCAAATCGAGTGAGGAAAGTTGCTTCCTCGACTGCGCTATCTCCGCCCCCTACGACAGCGATGTCCTGGTCTCGAAAGAAAAAACCATCGCAGGTCGCGCAAGTGGAAAGCCCATGTCCGAGAAGCCGGTCTTCATTTGGTAGTCCAAGCATGAGACTTTGCGCCCCGGTTGAAACAATGACGGTTCGAGCTCGGTGAGCATCTTCCCCGACCCAAATTTTGAACGGGCGCTCACTGAAATCTACTCGTGTGACTTTGCTCGTAATGAACTCAGCCCCGAATCTTGATGCTTGCGCCCGAAAATTCGTCATTAATTCAGGCCCCATTATTCCGTCGGGAAAGCCGGGAAAATTTTCAACATCTGTGGTCAGCATCAACTGACCGCCCGGCTGATCGCTAGTTGAGGACGGTTCGCCTTCGATCACTAATGGCGCCATGTTTGCTCTCGCCGCGTAGATCGCCGCTGTCAGGCCAGCAGGACCGCTACCGATGATTATGGCGTCACGGATGTCGTTCACGTTCTCTCCCCTTGGGGGCATTTACTTGTTGGGCTTAAGCGAGGCGTTTTGACCAAAGAAGGCCACCACCCGCTGTGAACAAAGCTCCCAGAAGAAGATGGGTGCTCCAGATGCCACCTGGCAAAAAGCTATCCGTGGCCCTCACCGCAGCGATAACTACAAGAGTTGCAATAGCCAGTGCTGTGACGAAAAGCACGATGCCGTACACAATGACGCGAGCAACGAGAAGTAGAGGACCTGTAGTTCGTCCCCTTAGCAATTCGACGAAATCGACTACGACCTTCGTGGCGCGAGTCGCCAAACCTGTCTCGGCTGACTTTTCAAAGGAGGGAGACGTCACGGAGTGATCCTATCTAGGACACTTTGAGCAAATGAATTTTGTTGGCGGATCTAGCCATGGAGGTTCCGACCGAACACCTTTATTTCGCTGATCGTCACTCGGTGTCCTCCCGCAGACAACTCTTTCCCCAAATCCGTTATCCACAACAAAAGGGTTGCTCCTGGAGTTCCGCCCAAGTCAACGGTGAGGGTGCCGCTGATCTCTTCACGACTGGCGATCGCCTCACCCCAACTTTGTATAGCTCCGGTGCTCTCTTGAGAAACAAAAATCTTAAATGACCAATCGATAGTCGGGGAACTAATCCGGAGTCGATCAATCTGTTGTGGCGGGCCGAGTTCAATGATGAGACCGACACCGTGTTTTAATTTTCCAAAGTCGCTTGTGGTGTAGCGCTCGGTGTACCAGCCATTGCTGCTGTCGCCGTTATTAATCAGCTCCCGTTTTTCATGGTGTTCCTCTTGGTCATCACCGGCAGGATCAAAATCAACGATACGAATAATTTGCCGTTGCGACGCAAGAGAAGGAGGGCGTGAAGTAACTGGCGCCACGCTCACTGAAGAATTCTGGGAGCTGTCGGTGAATATAGTTTCCTCGGGTTCTAACCGCACCACCTCGCGAACATCTGCGACAAGTGAGGAACCGGTCTGAGTTTGGGTCGCGAAAAGTCCCATGACGATGACCAACCCAGCTAACGCTGCGATGATTGCCGCCGGGGCTAACCAAGTGCGCTCAGCTCGTAAATAATCAGTTTGAGTTGCTTGCGCGCCGCCGTCGACCAGGTCGAAATCCTGCTGGAGCGATCTGAGGGCTAGAACCAATGCTGTCGCGTCAGACCACCGACCTTCCTGATCAACCGAACGCCTGATCAGTTGACCTAAGGGTGCCGGTATTGCAGGATGAAGTTCATAACGACCTTGATGATCAATTTGTGGCCTGAACCCAACTAACAAGCAGTGAAGAAGCTCGCCAAGCGCGGTTATGTCGTCGCTGGGACGTGCGGGAATACCGATGGCGTCGCTGGTCGGAGGACCTTCGACAATCACGACCGTTCCGTCGTTTCGTCGTCCTACATCCTTAGTTTGAAGCCCTCCAAGTGCGAACCCCGCTCTGTGGAGGGTTGCCAGAGCTTCACCAAGCTGGATGCCGATAGCGATTGTCTCTTGAGAAGAAAAATACCCTTGTTGAGAGAGACGGTCTTCGAGGTTTTCTTCCGGCAGTAACTCAGTAACCACCCCAAAGCGATCGTCGAGGTCGATGGTGTCCAGAACATGTAATAAAGCAGGATGCTCGAGCCTTGTCAGAGATCGCGCCTGAAGTTGGACGCGCTTTCCGATTTCTGTTGAAGGATCCAAAACTCTAATTGTTACTGGTCGATCCAAGGTCTGGTCTAAGCCGATCCAAGATTCGACTGGGCCACCACTGACACGACTGTCGATTCTGTATCTCTGATGGTTTTCCACCCCAGCTGCTTTTCAACGAACTCGGTTAACTAGCGGTTTGGAACGCGACACCAATTGTTCCGATGCCGGCATGGGCACCTACTACTGGACCCACCTGGCCAACCAATACCTCTGTCTGGACTAACGCTTCGATTCGTTGGACAAAGGAGTCGACGTCGTCGCATGCCGCGTGAGTGACATAGATATTTTCGATTTGGTCAGCGTGCTCCTCCACCACCCCGACGAGATAGTTGAGTGCTTTAGATCTTGTTCGTTGTTTCCCTGCAGGTTCAACAACGCCGTTCCGGACTTCGATCAAAGGCTTAATTGAAAGCAGTGAACCGAGAAGAGACCCAGCCGCGCCGATTCGTCCACCCTTGCGTAAGTTTTCGAGAGTATCCAAAGCAGCATGAACTTGGGTACGAGCCGCGCTGTCAGTCGCAATATTTGAGACTTGGTCTATATCTGCCCCCGCGATGGCCGCTCGGGCAGCGGCAACCACGACCGCTCCGAGCCCAAGGGTCACTGTTCGACTATCAACGACTCTGACTTCTATGTCGCCTTCGACCTCACGCGCCGCTTGTTGCGCAGCTTCAATGGTCGCCGAGAGTTCCCCGCTCAGAACTACCGCGACCACTCCGCTCGCGCCCTCGGCAGCCGCGCGTTGAAATTCCTCAATGAATGCACCGGGCGCGGGCGCTGCAGTCGACGGTAGCTCGTCAGTCTGCTGGCACTTTTCCCAAAATTGATCGGTAGTTAGCTCAAGCCGATCAATGAACTCTGTTTGTCCAATTCGAATCTTGAGAGGAACAACCCTAATTCCAAGTTGGGTTACAAGATCGTCGGGTAGATCACAAGAACTATCAGTAACGATCTGAACGGAGCTCATGATGGTTTGTCCTTTGTTGGGGGTAACGAAATTGAGGGGCCAAGCCGAAGCCCCGAAACTAGTTCTGACATTGCTCGGGTACCTAAGACCCATGAAATCGTGAGATGCACTGCTAATACCCCAATACCAAGAAGGGATACCTGCAGCAATGCCTGGTCGATCTTAAGCTGTCTTAGTACAACAGCCGCGCCGAGAGCCGCTAGGCCTGGTAGGACGTGTTTCCAAAAACCTGAGCGCGTGAGACTTTCCAACTGCGAGCGTTTTAAAACTTGTTTTCGAAGTTGCCAAAATTCAATCCAGGCACCCACAGCGGATCCGAGTGCCAGCCCTACTGGCCCCAAGCGAGCTGGGAGATGCATCGCATTGCGCACAGAATCGGGCAACGGGCCCCAGACTAAGTTCCCGGTGCCAAAACCAACGATCCCCTGATCCACGACCAAGATTTGCTCGAACTGGAACATCAAGATTGCCCCAACAGCCAAAGAGATGATTACACGGCGGCCAGCTATCCGAGCAGGGGTGCGAGTATCACCGACGCTGTAACAGACGTTTTGTAGTAGGCGAGATGACATTAAGGCTGGAAGGCCAAGGGCGTACGCCCCGAGCGTTAGCCCGATGACAGTCAAATCATCGTGACTCACTTGGTTACGAAATCCGCCGAGATTGAAGAGAGCATCTGCAATCTGCGGTCCTGCCGCTAGATACATGGCGATTATTGGCCCGACCAGCCAAAGCATTTGCAGGGTCCTTCTAGAAAGCCGATCCGCGACTTCATCAAAATTATCTATGCGGCTGAGTTCAGGTAATTCAGCCGCGACGACGCTCGTTGCTATCAGGGCTATCGGAAGCAAATAAATAGCTTGAGCAGCCGCTAGAGAGGAGGCAGCCCCAATCGACAGCAAAGATGCCAACGCGAGATCGATAAACGATGAGAGTTGTAAAGCTCCCCTGCCGAGTACTGCAGGCGCGAACCGTTTGAGCACGGTGGCCGTGGCGGGGTTTTTCCACAGGAAATTGAATTCAATATGGCGGTTGGCTTTTAATACAGCGGGGAGTTGAACAAGTACTTGTAAGACGGACCCAACCACAATCGCCCATGCCAAAGTTCTTGCTGCGGAGGTGTCGCTGAACTCCAATACCGCTACCGCGATCAGAACTGCAATCTGGGTCGCGTTCCAAACAAATGGGGCCGCGTACCCAAGAAAAAGCCGGCGGTGGCTATTGAGCAAAGCCAAACACCAAGCGCTCAATACCAAAACGCCGGACCCAATCAGAATGATTCGAACTAAGCGAACTGTCAGATCAAAGCGGGCCCCCGTGAATCCCCAAGCGATTGCCCGGGTAAGAGGTTCCGCTGCCAGAAACCCCACGGCTACCAAGCAAGAAACTAGGCACAACAGGAACGAAGCGACTCCCCCTGCTAGCCGGCCAGCCTGCTTTGGGTCGTGCTCGGATAAGCGGCTGTACTCAGGAACGAACGCCGCAGATAGAGCACCCTCACCAAAAAGGTTTTGTAACACGTTGGGAATTCGCTGAGCCGCAGCAAAAGCGTCTCCGACTAGGCCTATCCCGAGAATGTTTGTAATCAGCGCGGCACGAATGACGCCGGCAAATCTCGACAATCCGATACCGCTGGCAGCCGCTCCCGCACCGAAGCGTGTCACGGTCGCAGGACTTTCTTCCGTTTGGTGTCGACCACCCACCAGACTGCTAAGAAAACTGCTGCCCCGATGGTTAATCCAAGACCTACTCCTGTAGGAGTAGTTGCACGGATCGCGGCTTGTGCCCTCCCAACTAGCAGCCCTCCATCAGGGGAGTGAAGTTCGATCGTCACCGGGAATGACCCTGACCCAAGAGCGCGGAGTTGAAAACGATGAGTCGTAACGCCGGGCTCCAACACCAGAGTGGTGCTCTCTCCGTCGTCAAAATCTTCGACGGTCAGTTTTTCTCCGATGATTCGCAGTTCCACTCTAAGTGGAATCTCCGCACGGTTCTGGAAGCTGAACGGCACAGATGCTTTCTGCGATGTCAACTGGATTGACTCATCTGGGGGAATGTCAATCAAGCTTGTCTGTACTCGGATATGGCTGACGATTGACTCCCAAAGTTTTCGCTGGTCGAGTTGGAGTGAATCGCTGGACAAACTGAATAGCAAGTCCTGAGACAGTTCGTTATGTTCAGCGGCGTCTTCGTCGCGGATCATCGAACGGAACGCCGTCAGGTGGCGTTGGGCCTCGCGATATCCAGCGAAGTCTTCGGGTTCGGAACGCTGTCGACTTCTAAGCTGGTACTGCTGAAGTTTCCCGTCCTTAAGCAACAAAGACTTAGTGATAGCAGTACTGGCTGATACCGGCTCGACCCAATCTAAATGGGGGAGACCTCTCAGAAATGCTCTCGCGAAATCAACGCCACGGGCGCCTGCGCTGAGATCTAAGACGAGTAATGGTTTTGGCTGCTGAGTGAAGGCAATCGTTGCGAGGTGTGCCAAAACGCGATGGGCATCGCTCACTGCAGTGTCATGTTCCTCTTTCGCGGAGAGCTGGTCGATGACCAGCGCCCTTACATTCGACTCGACACCCAGTAATTCCACTGGGCCGCGTGGCGCATTGACAGGCACTGGAGAAAGCGCGGAAGGTTCCACAATTACCTCCCGTATGCCTCGTTGCCATCGACGATCCACTTGACCCGCGTCAGCGCTTCCATGTCCGATCCAAAGAGTCGATGGTGACAGAGTTCCCAAAATTCCGAGTCGGTCAGCACCCATTTTAAGAAGCGTTGACACTTCACGATTGAATCCGGCGTCAATGAGCGCTGCTTCATCAATTGGTATGAAAGGACCGCGCACAAGTTCGTGCCGCACCTTCGTGTCCTTGAACTTTTCTACGGCCACTTCATTCGAGGCACTGTCAATCAAGTTGGGATGAAGGGTGACACTCACCGGAATGTCAGGGTGGTCGACCAACACATTGAACCAAGCCGAGACCGCATCAGAATTTTCCGGAAGGTCTGAGCTACGCAGAGAGTATGGAATCTCAACTACAAGCGCCAACGGCAATCTTTGAGACGGCTCGTCACCAACTCGAATCAGATGGGTTACAACGCGACCAACAAGTTCCTGACTCGCTGTCCGCATTTCAATCGTTATGGGGTACACCCCTGGTCTCGCGACACGAATAGCTTCATCACCAGTGCTTGTAAGTGGAAATTCGATAGCCACTAAGCCCCATGCATCGGGTTCAAGATCTGACAGATCGACCGTTCGAGAAGCAAGAACTCCACCTAATCCTTGACCATTAACCGATTGGAGGAACTCCGCCTCGTCGACCACCGGTTCGTGAACCGTGACGATGATCTGGTCATCGTCTGCAACAACTCCCGGTAGTTGAAGGGTAAATTGCAGCGACCCGCCGACTTGAGCAGTTGGAGATTGCTCAGTGATCTGTATCCCGCCAGATCCAAGTTCAACTGCATCGACCGGATCCGAAAACACAACAAGAAGGCAAAGAAGGATTGACACTCTGGGTATCCATCGCCACCGGTTCATCTCTCTGCGTCCCACCGCAACACTGCAAGACCGTCGCTTCTCTGAGTGAACCCCATGGATTCGTAAAGTTCCAACGCTGCAAGATTTTGTGTTTGGGTGTTTACCAGTACCTCGTAGACACGCCGTTTCTGGAGCCAACGCAGAGCATCAGCTACTAGGGAACGACCGAGGCCACTCCCTTGATGCGTCGGACGCACCGCAAGCCGCTGAAGAAAACCTTGTCGTCCCGCGCGGCCTGTGATCGCGAAACCCTGTGGTGAAGGGCCGGTGTTGACACGAACCCTACTCCTCGGTGTCGCCTTTATCGCCTCCGCTAGAGCCACCTTGTCGAATCGCCAGAACTGCGGGAACGCAGAGGTGTCGATTTCGAGGATCTGGGGCCAATCGGAACGTGGAGCCCGTCTCGTAGGTCGAGTGGGGGTTGGTATGTGCGTAGATAAATCGTTGCTAAGTAAAAGCAATTCTTCGTGTAATTCGAACCCGATATTTCTAAAAAAAGCTTGCTCTTGAGGGCGTATCGCCGAAGTGAAAACGCGCTTCACGCCAGTCTGTGCGAGTAATCGTAAGGTGACTTTGATCTCATCCGGTCGTAGCTTCTCCGGTGGGCGCGTCGGCCTAAGATACGCCTCAGACCCGCATTCAGAGCTTGTTCGGATGCCCACACCGTTGGAACTCCAGCGGAGTGGTTGGTCTGTCGACACTGGACCCTCCCCACATGAAGCTATAGGGAGGAGTCAAGCAGGTTTGGTCGCGCTGGTTGACGACTTAACTGGCAAGCCTTATTTCGACCTGCTCTAGTGCTTCGTCTTCGGTTACATCCATACTTATCGAAAGTTCAGAAATCAGGATTTGACGGGACTTATCGAGCATAGATTTCTCGCCAGCGGACAAACCTTTTGCAGATTCGCGTAGCGCAAGGTTCCTCACTACTTCTGCTACTTGGTAGATGTCACCGGATTTCAACTTTTCTTGGTGGTTTTTGAACCGGCGACTCCAATTTGCTGGCTCCCGTATGTCTTTTTTGGCTAACAGTTCGAAAAGATCCTCGACATCGTCTTCGTCAATTGGAGGTCGCATCCCCACAGAGTCAGCCATGTCTGCAGGAACCGACAGTGTCAGATCACCGTGTGCCGTCTCAAGAATCAAATATTCGCGCTCTTCGCCGAACGCTTTTCTCTTTTCCTTGGCGGTGATAAGAGCTGCTCCGTGGTGCGGATATATCACCCGGTCGCCGAGGTCGAACTTCATGCCCACTCCATCAAACTTCCGATTGCCGGCTCCACCATGGAATCCAGGTCTCTTAGGTTGCCAGGAAGGGCCTGGAACTCCAACTCGTCGACGAAGATAACTGTTCCGCAATTAGCTGAGACTCTATTAATCTTGTGAAATTTGTGTCGAACCGAAGGTACCGTTTCGTTACATGGACGGCATCGCACAAGCTGATCGCGATGATGTTGAAAGACGAGTGGGGAACTTAGCGGAGCGATTTGGTTCCGCCGGCTGGCGGTTCTTCGTCGTTGGAGGCGTCGTCCGAGACTTGTTTCTAGGGCGGCGCAGTGGCGACATTGACGTCACCACTGACGCTACGCCGCCAGAAATATCATCAATTTTGGGGGAATGGGCGGACACTGTTTGGGATCAAGGCGCTCGTTTTGGCACGGTGGGAGCGCGCAAAGGCGCTGTCATGGTGGAGATTACGACTCACCGTTCGGAGAATTATCAGGCCGACTCGCGCAAACCACGGGTTGAGTTTTCGAGCACGATTCATGATGACCTTGCCCGACGGGACTTCACCATCAATGCGATGGCGATCGAATTACCTAACTGGCAGTTGGTTGACCCGTTTAATGGAAGAACTGATTTGGCGAAGCGGGTGTTGCAAACGCCGTTAACCCCAGAAATAGCTTTTTTTGACGACCCCTTAAGGATGTTGCGCGCCGCCCGCTTCTTGTCGGGTTATCAGTTGATGCCGCCCAAAGAACTCGAAAATGCCATGCGTACGATGGGTGAGCGTCTTGACATTGTCTCAAAAGAACGAATTAGCGAAGAATTTTCAAAGTTTCTGTTGGTTGAAAGCCCAAGCACAGGGATAGAGCTACTGCAACGAACTGGCCTGATGCAGCGACTTTTCCCTGCTATCTCGACGCATGAGAACCTGCAATCACAGGCGATAGATTTTGTAGGCCGCGACCTGGAATCACGTTGGGCGAGCCTACTTTGGTCAGTTCTACAAGATGGAGCTGTTGCCCGTAGGGTTCTGACTGACTTGAGGGCGTCAAACACAACAGCGTCACGAGTTGCTGGGATTATCAATGCTGCTCGCGTTCTGACCGAAGCAAAGAACGCTGATCAAGCTACAGCCCGACAGATACTCCACCAGACCCGCCGTGATCTTCTGCCAGCAATTGAGTTACTCAATGCCTACGATCAACGGCCATTGCCGGCGGTCCTTTCAGCGATTGACCGAGTTCGAGAACTTGAAGGAGACGAAGAATTTCAGGTTCCTTTAAATGGCCACGAAGTCGCAGCACTCATCGGTGGAGAAGGACCACTCGTCGGTCGAATGCTTGATCGTTTGATGAAACACCGCCTGCGAACCGGTCCACTCTCGAAAGAACAAGCCATCGCTTTAGTCCAAGACTGGAAAAAAAGTTCCTAGGTATGGCTACGCTGCACGTGTGCCGTTCCACCCGGGCATAGCGAGCGAAGACGCTGAGGCGGGCTTCGGCGAGGTTGACTACCGTCTTCAACGCCAACGTTTACTTCGAGATATCGCGAGTGGAATAGCCGACCGGGCTGAAGCATGTGAAATTCATCCCGAATTAATTCGAGTTGCTCGCAAAGCCGCTCCGCGCACGGGAAATAGCTGTCCTTTGTGCAATGAGAATGAACTGCGCCTTATTGCTTACGTCTTTGGACCACGCCTAGGACCAGGCGGCAGGTGTGTCATATCGGATGACGAACTGCAGAGAATAGCGCGGCGTCAAGGAGACTTTGTTTCCTATGAAGTTGAGGTGTGCGCAAAATGTGGATGGAACCACCTCCTTCGGCGGTACCCGCTTAGCTAAACGTTGTGGTTGTTCAGCGCGCACCTTTGGGTACTCTCCCCTAGTCAAGGGTTGTCGCTGAAAAACCCACCAACGAAGCGATTTCTGGACGGATGTCTGATCCAGCTTTACGAGAGAATAAGCCAAACAAGGCCTCTGCCTCGTGGTTGGTCTTATACCTGTTGTTGGTGCTAGCCGTGTTAGCGGTCGGTCTATTGGTTCGAACTATGGGGACCTCCCCGGTTTCTTTCGCAGCAACATTTGACACCGACACGATTATCTACGACCGCTTCGGAACTGAACTGGGCCGGCTGCATCCCGAGGACAACATGATTCCCGTGACATTGGAAGAAATGTCCCCAATCCTCGTCGACGCCGTATTGATCGCTCTCGACCCTCAATACCTTGATGGAGGAGGAGTTGAGCCATGGTCACTTTTGGTTGCTGTTCTGACCTCAAACACGGTTGATCCGCAGCCCACGATCACCCAACGTCTAGTGAGGTCGATCAACGGTAGCGCTGGAACACGCCTGGCGACCCTGCGCGAAGCTTCGGTAGTCATCCAGCTCGAACAAAATCAGCCCCGAGAAGCTCTCTTGGAGCAGTACCTATCTCAGGTACCGCTGGGCAGATCTGCTTTTGGGGTGGAAGCGGCTTCACGTGCCTGGTATGGGAAAAGCGCGTCCGACCTTGGAATAGGCCAGGCGGCCCACTTAGCCAGTTTGATGCGTGGGGTTAGGGGAGAGAACAGTTCTGAGCGTGGACGCAACCAAATTCTTATCGAGCTTTATCAAGCCGGTTTGATTACTCAAGACGAACTGCTTGTCCAACGAACGATTCCTTTGAGCAACTTGTTAATACCTGCTCAAGGGGAGACACTGATCAGCACTCTGCTACCCGATGCAGGCCTATCGCCCTATTTGCAAAGAATTTATGGCCTGCTTGTTGAGCGGAGCGGAAGCGATCCAGTAACCAAGGGACAATTAGAAGTTGAGTCGGCCCTCGACTTGAGCGCTCAAAAAGCGGTCGCCAGTATTGTTAAACAAGCCGGTACTGAATTTGGGCTAGACGAGATAATGGTGGTCGTATTGGATGATCGCAGTCACTTGCGCGCCATGTACGCGACCAATGGTTCTCTTGCTGAACAAGCGCGGATCGACAGTGAAGAAGTGCTCAAGCCTTTTCGGCGGTGGAAGAGTTTTGGGGTGTCACTTAATTGGTCTAGCCAGATCACCGCTCTCGAACTTGCCCAAGGGCACGCTCTGGTTGCTCGCGGTGGCCGGGGATATGAGACCCAGATCCTTCTCGAAGTACGGAGTAGTGATGGTAAGCGAATCGATCGCATTAACAATCAGATTTCGTCCTCCCTTGATGTGCAAACAGCGTCTGAAATAACCGAACTTCTCGCCGAGATCGTCACAAGTGGCACTGGATTTGGTGCGCATCTTGAAGACGTTGTAGTTATTGGTAGCCCTGGAGTTAACGCTGACGGGGACCTCATCTGGTTTGGGGGTTCTAGCCCTCGTTTTTCGGTGGGCCTATGGATGAGCTTGGGGGTGGGCGCTGCACCTGGCTCAGATGCGGGCCGCTCTGAGTTCGTTGTAGATGAAACTGCTGCGGCACGATTAGCAGGCAAGGTGTTACGGGAGTTACACCGCGATGGTTAAGAACTCTTATCTCGAGCGAATTGGTGTTGTCTCTTCGTCGTCGTTTTTGGTGTGTTTCCAGGTTTTATTCAATACCGTGGGCTATGTCCGCGGACATATGTGAATGCGAAGGCGTTCTAGGCCGCTGAGAAATCTTTAACCCCTGCCCCTCGATTGGGGCCCCGGCCCGCCGGGTCCGAAGGAGGAAACCGCATGCGCGCTTATGAGCTGATGGTCATCCACGATGGCGACCTTGATGACGTACAAGTTCAGGATGCCCTAAAAGACCTGCGTACTCGCATTGAACAGGTTGGAACCATTGCTGAGGTTGATTTTTGGGGCCGCCGAAAGTTTGCTTACGAGATAGACCATAAGACCGAGGGCTACTACTCGGTCATCGAAGTGGTCGCTGAGGGTGGAGCAATGGACCCCGTGGAACGAGGGCTGCGGATAGCTGACGACGTCGTTCGCCATAAACTTATTCGCCTACCCGATGACGAAGCAGCAAAGCGCGGCTTACTTGCCGGGAGTACTCCGGCAACCGACACGGACTGATCTGGGGGATCGAAATGGCTTTTGACAACAACATCGTGCTCGTAGGAAACGTGACTCGCGATCCTGAACTTCGTTTTACTCAGGGAGGTGCAGCGGTATGTGGCTTCGGAATTGCTTGGAATCAGCGATCCAACCAAGGTGAAGACAGAGCCCATTACTTTGACGTTTCGTGCTGGCGTGACCTCGCAGAAAACGTCGCAGAGTCGGTCACGAAAGGCATGCGAGTCGTCATCTACGGTCGACTTGATTACCGCAACTGGGAGGGCCAGAACGGTGAAAAGCGGTCAGCGGTGCAAATTGTCGCAGATGAAGTAAGTCCAAGTATTCGCTGGGCTACCGCACAGGTGCGTCGAAATGAACGAAGCGAAGGCGGAGCTCCTCGTTCTGCCCAATCGAATACGTCTAACACTGGTTCTGACTTTGGAGCTGGGTATGAAATTCCTGATGAGGAGCCGTTCTAGTGGCAGGCAAGAAAAAACCACCCCGCGCAAAAGCTAAAGATCTGAGGAAACCTCGCAAGAAAAAAGTCAGTCCGATTGTCAAAGACAAAATCGAATACATCGATTACAAGGACGTGAACCTGCTGCGTGCCTTTATTTCAGATCGGGCAAAAATCAGAGGCCAACGTGTGTCTGGCAATAACCGCCACCAACAACGCGACGTCGCGAAAGCCATCAAGGTGGCCCGCGAAATGGCGTTGATCCCCTACGCGCAACGAGTTGTTACACAGCGAAAAGGTGATCGTCGCCGTGGTCGTTCTGATCGAGAACCCCGCGGTCAAGAGTTTGTGAAAGAGACAAGCCCCGACGCCCCAGCTGATGAGTTTGTTGAGTCCCTGGATGTTTCTGAAGAGACGCCTGAGGTGGTGAATAGCGAGTGAAGGTAATTCTTCGATCTGACGTAGAAGGCGTAGGTAACACCGGCGACGTTGTCGACGTTGCCAACGGGTATGCGCAGAATTTTCTCGTGCCGAAGGGGCTAGCTATGAGAGCCACCCAAGGTGCAGCCAGTCAGGCCCAGGCAATGCAACGATCTCGTGATCTCCGGAATATCAAAGAGCGGCAAAATGCTGAAGAACTCGCTCAATCATTGGAATCTCAAACAATTGCCATCCAAGCTCGCGTGGGTCAAGACGACCAGCTGTATGGCTCCGTAACTACTAGCGAAATAGCGGAAGCCGTCAAAGCTCAGACTGGAATCGAATTAGACCGCAGAGACATGTCGCTTGACGAACCAATTAGACGAGTCGGGGTCCACACTGTGGAGGTGCGTATACATTCCGATCTTCGGTTCCAACTAACAGTCGAGGTCAGTCCACTCGATTAATGGTGCCGCGATGACCGAGGATGATGTCAAAGAAGTGACAGTCTCATTGACACGATTCCCCGGTATCAACAATTAAGTGGATGTCTGAATTCGTCAGTCTTAGCCGGTCAACGAAGGAGGAACCATGGCACTTGATTCCGCCATCGAAGTGTTGGATCCACGGTTCTATGGGCTAGTCATCCATAACGCCCACGTTGAGCACCTTTGGTCAGGAACTCGCTGGGCGGAAGGACCCGTGTACGTCCCAAGCTCTCGGCATGTGGTTTTTTCCGATATTCCCAACGACCGGACTCTCAGGTATGACGAAAGAACGGGCCTGGTCGACATATTTGAACAACCTGCGCTCAATGCCAATGGGCACTGCCTGGATCTTCAAGGGCGAATAATTACCGCCGAGCACCGGGGGCGAGCCATAACCAGGATTAATCATGATGGGATTCGTCACATCCTCGTAGACCGATACGAAGATAAGAGATTGAACTCACCGAACGACGTGGTGGTGAAATCAGACGGCAGTATTTGGTTCAGCGACCCCACCTATGGCATCGACAGCGATTACGAAGGTGACTCCGCAGAATCTGAAATTGGCGCATCTTATGTGTATCGGCATGACCCTGATGACACGTTAGAGGTAGTGGTTTCTGACATGGTTCGCCCTAACGGACTTGCGTTTTCGCCAGATGAAACAACCCTGTATGTCGCGGATACCGGGATCTCTCACGTTGGTGCAAGCTGCCCGCCCGATATTCGGGCTTATGAAGTATCTGTGGAAGGACGAAAGCTCACTGGCGCCTATCGGACTTTCGCAACGTGCACCGTTGGTGTCTTTGACGGCTTTCGAGTCGATCAGAAAGGAAACATCTGGACGTCAGCTGGCGATGGGGTGCATTGCTTCGCGAGTGACGGCACGTTGATTGGGAAAATCAGAATCCCTGAGGTGGTCGCCAATGTCGAATTCGGCGGGCTTAAGCGAAATCGTCTGTACATATGCGCTACAACTGGCCTCTACTCGATTTACTTGAATACCCGTGCCGCGCGTTGAGACCCCCACTTGCGTGAATTGAGGTGCCCCGGTGCGCGATGCTGTAGCTGGAGAAAGAGATTATGACGACTGTTATTCCCGCACCTGATTCAAATAACGAATGGCGACTCAATAGCCCTGGATCGTCGGGTTGGGAACGTTCGCCCCGTCCCGACGCGGAAGACAAGTATTTCATGGTGTCAACAGATGGGCACGTCCAAGAACCTAAGGATCTTTGGGCGACTCGTATCGATGAGAAATATCGAGAACGTTTGCCAGGCGTGATTGTTGGCATGAAAGGCGAAAAGTTCCAGAAGACCGAAGGGTTTCGTAGTCCTCTAAAGCTCAACACGATTCAGTTCGAGGGCCAGGATCTGCTTCGGAATAAAGCCGGCTACACCCCCGAAGCACGACTTGCTGATCTCGCTGCAGATGGGACTGATGCAGAAATCATGTTTCCGAATAAGGGCCTCACTATGTGGGCTACCAGCGACCCCGAGTTCAGTCATGCGATGTGTAGCGTGTACAACGATTGGGCTTGGGAAACTTTTGGTCCACACAACGACCAATTGATTCCCATGGCGTGTATCGCCCCTGCCCGCCTTGACGACGCGATCGCTGAGATTCAACGCTGCGCAGAGCTCGGATTTAAGGGGCTACAACTTCCGAGTAAACCGATCTGGGGTTCTCCAGATCATGAGGCCTTGAACTACAACCTCAAAGAGTTTGACCCCTTGTGGGCAGCAATAGTAGAGGTCGACTTACCGGTCACGTTCCACATTTCCACCGGTCGAGATCCTCGGACCGCTCGCAGTCGAGGAGGTGCAGTCATCAACTATGCCGTTCATGCACTTGCCCAAAACATCGAACCGATTGCCAATCTCTGTGCGTCCGGGGTGGCGGAGCAGTTCCCGACATTACGATTTGGAAGTGTCGAAGCCGGCATCGGGTGGGTCCCTTGGGCGATCCAAGCTATGGACGAGGCTTACCTTAAACACCACTGGGCTGTCAGGCCAAAGCTCGAGCTACTTCCCAGCGAATACTTCAAGCGTCAAGGGTTCGCAACTTTCCAAGACGACGCAGCTGGCCTCGATTTAGCTCTGCGTCATGACTTGGTTCCTAACTTCATGTGGGCCAACGACTACCCGCATCACGAAGGATCCTGGCCCCATTCTGCGGAGGCGATCGAGCGTACGATGGGAGAGCTGGACGACGCGAGCCGGGCGAAAATTTTGGGGTTGAACTCAGCCGAAGTATTTAAAATCCCAATTCCTGAACGTTATTTAGATCATTTGGATGCCCAAGAAACTGCTTCTCGCCTCTCGTAGGGCTCTGACTCCAGACTGAATTCCACGCAACGCGCGAATTCTTCGGGAAGTAGCTCCAATGAACCACGTAACGTGGTCTGTCACATGGCTGTCACATAGCTGTCATCTTCTGTGGATAACTTGGGTGGTTTTCCACAGAAAATGGCACCTAAATCCCCAATGTCTGCCCCTAGTTCTACACATGAGGTATCTGAGAGACTGATGGCAATGAGCAACGACCCCTCTTTCAACCCCCCACCTTCTAACTCAAATGGGCGGGTGCCACCGCACAATGTTGATGCAGAGGCGTCGTTGTTAGGAGCAATGCTTCTCTCCCGTGATGCCATCGGGCCCGCGGTTGAAACCCTCAACAGTGACCAGTTCTACGTGCCGGCGCATGGATACGTCTTCGACGCAATCGCTTCGTTATACGGTGCTGGAGAGCCAGCAGACCCGGTCACAGTTGCTGAAGAACTCACTAGGGCCGGCCTCCTTGAACAGATTGGCGGTCCTCAACGCCTACTTGAGTTGCAAATGTTGACGCCCGCTTCATCTAATGCGGCTCGTTACGCCCACATCGTGGAAGAACATTCAATGCTTCGTCGACTCATCGGGGTGGCTGGCGACATAGTGGAACTGGGGTACAGCCGGCCGGAAGATGTGATCAAAACCATTGATGAAGCAGAAGCGATGATGTTTCGAATCGCCGAGCGTCGAGTAGTCGATAGCACCAAACCCATTCGCGAGTTACTTGACGCCAACTTGGATCGTCTAGAGGAGCTATACGAACAGGGCAACGCGATCACGGGGCTCCCCACCGGCTACGTCGACTTTGACGAACTTCTTTCTGGGTTGCAACCCAGCAACCTCGTTGTTGTTGGTGCTCGACCCTCGATGGGCAAGACAGCATTTGCTCTTGGAATGGCAGCAAATGCGGCGCTTGAAGCGCAACGCCCCGTCTTGTTCTTTTCTCTAGAAATGGGTCACCTTGAGTTAACTCAGAGACTTCTCTGTTCGGATGCTCGAGTTGACTCGCAGAGAATGCGAAATGGGAACCTTGCTGAAGACGACTGGCCCAAAATAACGCGAGCAGTCGGAAAGCTTGGTGAAGCTCCCATATGGATTGATGACAATCCGAACTTGACGGTAATGGAAATCCGGGCGAAAGCTCGGAGACTGAAAAGTCGCCTAGGAGATCTCGGACTGATCGTCGTTGACTATCTACAACTGATGAGTGGCAGGGGAAATGCTGAGAATCGCCAAGTTGAGGTTTCAGAAATGTCTCGTGGTTTAAAAATTCTCGCTCGTGAACTTGAGACACCGATAGTTGCCGTCTCTCAGCTAAGTCGCGGGCTTGAATCGCGGAGCGATAAACGGCCCATGCTTTCGGATCTTCGAGAGTCCGGGTCTATAGAACAAGATGCTGACGTCGTTGCTTTTCTATACCGAGACGAGGTGTACAACCCAGAGTCACCGGACATCGGGTCAGCTGAAGTCATCATCGCGAAACACCGAAACGGGCCTACCGGCACGGTTCGACTTGCTTGGCTCAGCAATTACACGAGATTCGCCAATATGAGTCGCTATCAAGATCAGGAGTAAGGGATAACGGTCGTGTTTCTCGGTCCTGACCTGATTCCTTTTCTGATGCTGGCTCTTGGTTCGGCGCTCTTTATTGGTAATGGGCTTGCCATGCTTCATCCGCGCAGCGAACCCCGAGGAAAGAATGAACTTGAGCGGGCGCCAATTGGGCGGAGCATCGTCATGTTGATCGTCGGGCTCGTGGCTGCGATCTGGGCGCTCGCAACACTCTTGCGGTAACGCGGAACTTGACTATTTGGGTAAAAGATGAAGATGTGAGCTACCTGGAATTGGAGCGGGTGACGGGAATCGAACCCGCGTTCTCAGCTTGGGAAGCTGACGTTCTGCCATTGAACTACACCCGCATTGCCGCTGTCGTGCGGAAATTGGAGTCTAACGAAACGGTGGACCGTCCAATGGATCTCATGGCAAACCTCTAGTTACAGGGTTAGCCTCCTTATCCCTCGCCGCTAGGCTGCGTTCCTCATGATCCTCTCCGACCGCACAATCCGCGAGTTTCTGGCGGATGGTCGTATTGTGATCGCCCCTCTTGATCCGACAGACATTCAGCCGTCGTCAGTGGATCTTCACCTTGATGACAGATTTCGAGTCTTTCTTAATCACACGCGACGGGTGATTGACGTCAAAGAAGATCAGACTGACCTCACTGAAGAAGTAGTGGTTAATAACGACGACGCTTTCGTTCTGCACCCCGGTGAATTCGCGCTTGGGTCCACCCTGGAAAGAGTCGCTATCCCCGATGATTTAGTGGGTCGTATCGAAGGTAAATCATCTCTTGGCCGGCTGGGGCTACTTATCCATACGACCGCCGGGTTTGTTGATGCGGGGTGGGATGGTCATCTCACCCTTGAACTTTCTAATGTCGCCAACTTGCCAATCACTCTTTACCCGGGCATGAAGATTGGCCAAATTAGCTTCATCCAAATGACGACAGCTGCGGATGTCCCTTATGGTGCGGCATCATTAGGGTCGAAATATCGAGGACAGCGTGGTCCCACCCCTAGCCGATTCCACGAAAACTTTTGATCGCTGCTAATCGTCCAATTAGTACTTACTGTTTGTTTGGTTGTCTAGGTCGCTCTGGCTTTGAGCCTCAGTTGCTTCCAGGGCTTCGATTAAGTGAATTGAAATATCAGCGACCCTTACCTCATCCTCTTCGAAGCCCTGAGC
>ERZ651768.750-NODE-750-length-24124-cov-11.118726_pt1 | contig 24124 bp, 12 predicted proteins | sample MGYA00514754_ERZ651768 | MGnify/ENA metagenome assembly ERZ651768
GACACCCGGCCGGGATTGTGCCGATCATCGGCAGCACCAACCCCGAGCACATTCGCGATGCCACAAAAGCGGCCGACTTGCGGTTGTCGCGCGAGGAATGGTACCGCCTGATGGAGGCGGCTGCCGGAAAACAACTGCCCTGATTTGGGCGCCGCCGATTCCAACCTGACTCCCCACGCCCCGGCCAGTGCCGGCCGAGTGGGACGGCCAGCGGCTCCCGGCCAGTTACGCGAACTTTTACATCAGCAACGTGCATGTCATCGTGCCGACCTACCGCGACGCCAACGACGAGCGAGCGCTGGGCATCCTGCGGGAATGCTTCCCCGGCCGGCCGGTCACCGGCCTCGACTCGACCGGCCTGATTTGGGGTCTTGGCTCGTTCCACTGCCTCACCCAGCAGGAGCCAGCGGGAGAATGATAACATTCGGGCCTATTTAGATTCACAGCTCGCCGGGTTCGAGGCGGTAAGCCGGGATAAAGCTGGACTCCCGTCAACAGACGATTACGCTCCCGGCTTGAGCCGCCAACGCAAGCGAATCACCGTGAAACAGCAAGCAGACAACGATTCCAAGACCGCCGCGTTCAATGGGCAGTTCTCCGGGAAAATCACGCCCCCGCGCGGCTACGCAGCGGAAGACATTGGGCGCCGTGTGGAATGGCTTGCCGGCCAAACGGGGCACCGGTTGGATGAATTCGCGCTGGAAGACCCGGCGAACTTCAAGGGACTCGCCGAGAACCAGATTGGCTACCTAGGGTTGCCGCTCTCGATTGCCGGCCCGCTGCGAATTGATGGCAACTATGCAAATGGCAATTTTTACGTGCCACTCTGCACGCTGGAAGGAACCTTGTCGCTCTCGATGACGCGAGGCTGCTACCTCACCTACCTCTCTGGCGGCATCACCAGCCGGCATATCAAGCACCAACTGTCGCGCTGCCCTGTGTTCATTTTTGAGACACTCGACGAGGCGTACGACTTCCTGCCGTGGGTCGATGAGCATGCGGAGGAAATCCGAGCCACTGCCGAGAGCACCACGCGCCACGGCAAACTGCTGCGCGTGCAGAAGCGCCCCATCCACAACCGCGTGCTGATGGAGTTCAACTACGACACCGCCGAGGCCGCCGGCCAGAACATGGTGACGATGGCCACCGACACCGCCTGCCGTTGGATCATGGAGCACTACCAGTCGCGCAAGCCGTTCCGCTACCTCGTGGAGAGTAATTTTTGCGGGGACAAGAATCCCGCGTACAAGACCATGATAGAGGGACGCGGCCACCACGTCATCTGCAGCTTCTCCGTGCCGGACCGCCTACTGCGCAAGCTGCTGCGCGTCGGTGTGGACGACATCGTGCGCTGCATCACCGACAAGCACCTCGGTTCACAAATGGCCGGAGTGGTCGGCCTGAACCTGCATACCTCCAACGCGCTAGCTGCGCTGTATCTGGCGTTGGGCCAAGATGTCGCCTGTGTGGCCGAGAACTGCGTCGGCATCACCACCTACGAGAAACAGGGCGACAACCTTTACGCTACGCTCAGCATGCCGTCCATCACCGTGGGGACTGTTGGCGGCGCCACGCGGCTCAAGCAGCAACGCCGCAATCTCGAGCTTTTGGAATGCACCGGGGACAAGAGTTCACGCAAGCTGGCGGAGATCATCTGCGCCGCCGCACTTGCGCTGGAAATCTCGCTGGCCGGCGCCATTGTCAGCAACGAGTTCGCGAGTGCCCATGCCGAGTTTGGGAGGTAACCTCACATCGGCCTTCCAGGAACTGCTCGAGGACGCGGATCTCAGGGAGGAATTTGCCCATCTTCGCGAGCCGCCGCGCGGCAGGGCCCGGCTGTTTCACGCCCTGTTCGGGCTGTTCGGCACGACGCTGTTCAACCTTTGGTGCCGGCTCACCACACACGGCCGTGAGAATCTGCCCGAGCCACCGTTCATGGTCTGCAGCAACCACAGCAGCCACATGGACAGCGCCGCGCTGATGTACGCCAGCGGGATGGGTTTCAACCGCTTTGGAATGGTCGCCGCGAAGGACTATTTTTTCGAAAACGAGAAACGCAAGAACTCCCTGCCGCTGCTGATGAACCTCATCCCCGCCGACCGGAAATCCAACCGCCAGACCATCGCACGGCTGATGGCGGCCTGCCGGGAGTTTCTGCAACCGGGAGACCGTGCCATCATCATCTACCCCGAGGGCACGCGCTCGCTCAACGGGGAAATGGCGCCGCTGAAAAAAGGCCCCGCAATGATTGCCAGCGAACTGAACATCCCCATCGTACCCGCCTACATGCACGGCACGTTTGCCTCGCTGCCCAAGTTCGGAAAATTCCCCAAGCCAAGGCGAATCAATGTTTACTTTGGCGAGCCCATCCATCCGCAGCGCCTGGCCAAGCGGGACGAAACCAGCCGGCTGATTTACACCGAACTTACCAACGAACTGGCCAAGCGCATCCGCGCACTTTACGATCAACATCATGGCCGCTGAAATACGACACATGAAATGGTGGGGCTGGGGCCACGAGGACGTAGCCTTCGATGACTCGAACAAGCCCGGGCTTTGGCCCTACCTCGAGAACGAGCTGAAGATCAAGGAGATTGAGCGGACCCGGCCGGTGGCGTTTGAGGACATCGACCTGCCGGAACAGACAACGAACGAGGCGTTCCTAGGCGCGATCCAGGGCGCGCTCGATGAAGGCCGGGTTGCCGACGACAAAAGGACACGGCTCATCCACGCCGCCGGCAAGAGTTTCCGGGACCTGTGGCTGCTGCGGCACGGCATCGTCAAGCATGCCCCCGACTGCGTTGTGTTCCCCGAAAGCGAGGAGGACGTCGCCGCCATCGTTCGCGCCGCGGACGAGCATGGCGCGGTGCTGATCCCGTTCGGCGGCGGCTCAAACATCGCCGGCTGCCTCGAACCGCGCGACCGCGATGGCCGCATGGTCGTCAGCCTGGACATGTGCCGCATGCACCGGGTGCTGGAGGTCGATCAACACTCGCTCACCGCGCGCATCCAGCCCGGCGTGTACGGCCAGCACCTTGAGGATCAGCTCGCCGAACACGGCGTCACGCTTGGCCACTTCCCAGACTCCTTTTTGCACAGCACCCTGGGCGGCTGGGTGGCGACACGGTCCGCCGGGATGCAGAGCGACATTTACGGCAAAATTGAGGACATGGTCATCAGCCTGCGGATGGTCACACCCAGCGGGACCATCGTCACCCGCACCGTGCCCAAGAGCAGCAACGGCATCGACGTACGCCACCTCTGCATCGGCAGCGAAGGCATCCTAGGCGTCATCACCGAGATTGTCGTGCAGGTGCACCGCAAGCCGCCCCGCGAGGATTGGCACGGCTGGCTGTTCCCCGACTTCGAGAGTGGCGTCGCCGCCATCCACGAGTGCCAGCGCCAAGGCTGCATGCCCACGGTCACCCGACTCAACGATCCAAAAAAGACCGCGCTGTCCTTTGCGTTCAAGCATCCCAAGACCGGCCTCAAGGAAACCGTCGCCAAGGCCCTCAAGTGGTACATCGGCAGCGTGAAGGGAATCGACTTCGGCCGCTGCTGCCTGATGGTGGTCAAGTACGAGGGCGACCGTGCGGCGTTCCGCAACATGCGCCGGGGCGTTTCGGCCATCTACCGCAAACACCGCGGCGTGTGCCTCGGCCCGGAACCGGGCCGCTCGTTTGCCGAGGCGAAGTTCGACTTCCCGCACCTGCGCGACTACGTGATGGACCGCAACATCATGGCTGACGTCAGCGAGACGGCAACGACTTGGGCGAACCTGCTGCCGCTTTACGAAGACAGCATGGCCGACATCGACCGCGCCATTTGCAACACCGGCGTGGCGTCGTGGGTTGGCTGCCACATCAGCCACAGCTACCCAACGGGCGCAAGCCTCTATTTCACTTTCGGCTGCCTCCAGCTGGCAGGCCGCGAGATCGAGCAGTACCTCCACATCAAGAAGGCCGCCGAGGATGCCTTCATGAAGAACGGCGGCACACTCTCGCATCATCACGCCGTCGGCACCGAGCACCTGCCGTGGGTGGAGGAGGACGTTTCACCAACCGGCCTCAAGGCCGTGCAGGCGGTCAAGGAGGGCCTCGACCCGCGCGGCATCATGAACCCCGGCAAGATCATCCCGCCGACCGACCCGCTCAAGGCATGGGGCCTCAGCGATGAGGCCCTCGGGCGGTTCACCGGTTCCGGCTAATGAGCTTCACCGGTCAGACCGTCGCCATCACCGGCGCGTCCAGCGGCCTTGGCCTGCACCTTGCCCGCCAACTTGCCTCGCACGGCGCGCGGCTGGCCCTCATGGCCCGTGACGGGGAGCGGCTGCGAGAAGCCGCCGCCGGGCTGGGCAACGACACGCTCCTGTTCCCCGGTGACGTGACCTCGGAGAACGACTGCGGGCAATTTATCGGTGAAATTGTTGCCGAGCATGGTGCACTCGACCACCTCATCGCCAACGCCGGCCAAAGCATGTGGGCACGGTTTGAGGAGATCGAAAACCTGGAGCTGCTGCGCCGCCTGGTTGAGGTCAATTATCTTGGCGTGGCCCACTGTATTCACGCGGCGCTGCCCGCGCTCAGGAAAAGCCGCGGGCAGGTCGTGGTTATCTCCTCCATCCAGGGCAAGATCGGCGTGCCGTTCCACTCCGGCTACAGCGCCAGCAAACACGCGCTCGAGGGCCTGGTCGACACGCTGCGGTCTGAGCTGCATGGCACAGGCATCAACTTTTTGCAGATCTACACGGACTGGATTCGCGGCACCGGGATGCGCCAAAACGCCCTCGGCTCCGATGGCCAAGCGGTGGGCGATCGCAAGCATGACCACAGAGGGGCAGGGGTGACCGTTGACGAATGCGCCCGGGCCATCCTGCGGGCCATGGCCAAGGGCCGGTCATCGCTCTACATTCCCCGGAAACTTCAGTATGTGTCTTGCCTGAAAATGTTCTTTCCCGGCCTTCTGCGGTGGGGCATCCGCCGCCGGCTCGACACCCAGAAATGAGAGCCCGGCTGCCCCGGCAAAGCTTTCACTCGCCGACACATTGAGCGCGAAGTAGCTTGGCTAAGCGCAAACGACTCGAGACACGCATCCTCTGCAGGACAACTGGTACTGATACGGCACAATGCATCGCTGGAACGACGCGCAGGCGCACGCCTCGCCAGTGCCACTGGTGGGAGACTGCTTCCCCGGCCGGCCAATGGTTGGCCACGACTCGACCGACCTGATCTGGGGCTTGGGTTCGTTCCACTGTCTCACCCGGCAGGAACCGGCCGGATAACAACTCGCGGATGACACCGCCGAGTTCAAACGCTCCGCTTTCAGCCAAAACATCATTGACCATATGAGCTAATCTGGCCATTCCACCCGCTGGCAGGCACAATCCCGCCTGCCGGGTGCGGGAGCCACGCAGCGATGCGCCAATTGCCCACGCTGACGGAGAGGCAACAGGACGAAAACACCTGAATTTGTGAAACAACCCTCGTGGCATCCGGGTTGCTTAGAATGCGTTTACCAGTGACCAACCGCCTGTATTTTTTGACCACGCTGTTTTCCCTTGCCGCCCTGGCCAAGGGCTCGGTGGTGATCAATGAAATTTATTATAAGCCGGCCGACAAGACCTTCCCGGAGGAGTTTATTGAAATTTGCAACCGCAACCCATCGCCGGTGAACCTGTCAGGCTGGCGGTTTTCTCAAGGCATTGAATACACGTTCCCGGAGGGAACGGTTCTGGAGGCCGGTGGGCACCTGGTCTTGGCCGAAAATCCCGCGACGCTGCAAACGGTGTTCTCGGCTGCTTCCCTTGGCCCGTACATCGGTCGCCTGGCCAACGACGGGGAGAAGCTGGTTTTGAGGGATCGGCAGGATGAGATTGTCGATGAGGTGGAGTACGGCGGGGAGTTTCCATGGCCGGTTGAGGGTGGGAACGGCGGGTCGATCGAGTTGATCCATCCAGCCTTGGACAACAACCTTGGTGGGAGTTGGCGAACCTCGACAGATGTCACCTCGTTGGGCGAAGCACCCCGGGAACAGGTTGTCTTCATCGACCATAACGACCGGAAGTGGCGATATAAAAAGGGCACCTCGCCGCCGGCCGGGGGCGCTGCCGCATGGCGGGAGGTGGGCTACAGTGAAAACAACGAATGGAAAACCGGCCGCACCAGCATCGGCTACGGCGACAACGACGACCAAACGCTCCTCGCCGACATGCGGAACAATTATTCCACCGTGTACCTGCGTCATCAATTTGTCGTGCCCGATCCCGATACAGTTCCGGCATTGCAGCTGAAGCTCTATGTGGATGACGGCTGCATTGTCTGGATCAACGGCTGGGAAGTGGCCCGGCGGCATGTTGTCGGAGGCGCAATGTCACACGACTCAACCAGCGGCGTTACCGCCCACGAGAGGGAGTGGGAACTCATCGACCTGCTCGACCCCGGTTCCTTCCTGAAAAAGGGCGACAACGTCATTGCCGTTCACGTGATCAACGCGACGCTGGGTAGCAGCGATCTATCCATCGACGCGGTGCTGCTCGTTCCACCCCCGCCTGCTCCGACTCCTAGCCCGACTCCCGGTAAACGCAATTCTGTCTTTGCCACAAATGCACCACCGCAAATTCGGCAGGTTGCCACCATCCCAAGGCAACCTATCTCAAACCAACCCTTTCAGATCACGGCAAAGATAACGGATCCCAACGGGGTAGCGACGGTTCAATTACATTACCAGGTGGTGGTGCCGGGGAAATATCTCCCAGCCTATTTTCCACTGTCCCACTCGGAACTGCTCTCGAATCCCGATCAACCGCTCTTCTCTAATCCCGGTTTTGAAGCCGAGGAAAATTGGCGCACGCTCTCCATGCGGGATGACGGGCTGGAGGGGGACGCCGCTACGGGGGATGGAGTCTATTCGGTGCAGGTTCCTGGGCAGGAAAACCGTACGCTTTTTCGTTACCGGATCACTGCCACAGATGGGTTGGCGTCGGTGCGGGTTCCCTACCGTGACGACCCGTCGCTCAACTTTGCAGCCTATGTGTACAATGGTGTGCCCGCCTACAAGCCGACGAAGCGTACCGTTCATCCGGACGGCCTGGGCCATGTCTATCCGGCGGATGTCATGAACTCGCTACCGGTTTATACGCTGATCACGCGCGGGCTGGATCTCGACCAGTGCAATGCCTACAGCTCGGCTTACCAGATTCCGAAGTCCAATGCCGATGCACGCAGCAAGTTCAACTGGGAGGGCGCTTTCATTTACGACGGGGTGGTGCACGACCATATCCGTTATCGGCTGCGCCAAGCCAACGACCGCTACGGGGGTGGCGGCAAAAGGTCGATGCGATTCCGGTTCAACCCGGGACATTACCTGCAGGCGAAAGACAATTACGGCCAAGACTATCCGCTCAAGTGGCGCACACTCAACACGGGGAAAATGTTCGACAACAAGCGCGTCGGCAACTTTGGCCTGACCGAGGGGGTCAACTCGCTTCTCTGGAACCTGCTGGGTGTGCCCTCACCCTACACACACTTCTTTCACTTTCGAGCCATGATCGGCCCGACAGAGTCCCCGTCGAATCAAAACGGCCAGTATACTGGCGATTTTTGTGGAATGCACCTTGCCATGGAGGATTATGACGCGAGGTTTTTGGAGACACACCAGTTGCTGGACGGAAACCTGTACAAGCTGAAGGACGGGATTTTCGATGGGAACAGGATCAAGCGCAACCAGGGACGCTATGCCGTCACCGATGACCGGGATTTTCAAAACATCCGACAGCAACTTCGGCCCGCGCGATCCGCGGACTGGCTGCGCTCGCATGTGAACTGGGATCTTTGGTACCGGTATCACACCGTCTGCGAGGCCATCCGGCATTACGACTACTGGCCGCGCGACTCGCATTCCAAGAACCGGGCCTGGTATTTCGAGCCCAGCACGGAGACGCCGCTTGGGCGCCTGGCCGTGCTGCCTTGGGATGCCGATGCGTCCTGGGGGCCGAACTGGGGCGAGGGCATCGACTACCCGAAAAATGCCATCACTTCCGGGAATGCCACTGCTGTCTTCCGGCAGGAATATCGCAATTTCATCAGGGAGTTTCGCGACCTAGTTTGGAGAGAGGACGCCATCAACCCCGTGATCGACCACTTGGCCGGTCTCATCGGCGAAATCTCGATGGCAGACCGGGATCGCTGGCGCTCCGCCCCCAATGGCCGTGATTTCGGCCCCATGAAGACTAAGGTTAAAGACATGAAAAACTTTGCCTTTCTAGGTTGGTCCGGTAATTCGGGTCCAACAGTGCCGGGAGGAGGGCGAGCGGCCTATCTGGACGGGTTGGCAAATGCAGAAAGGGATTCAACTCGCATCCCCAACACCCCGGAGGTTGTTTACAAGGGTCCGGATGGGCATCCGGTCAATGCCCTGTTTTTTGAAACAAGCCCCTTTAAAGATCGGCAGGGCAATGACACGTTTGCCTCAATGCGATGGCGCATCGCCGCAGTGGACACCGACTACAATCCAGCCGCGCAACCAGCCCGTCTTCCGCTCCTTGAGTGGAGCGCCGCCTGGGATTCAGGTGAGTTGGCCGCGTTCACTCCGCAGGTTCATGTGCCGCCGGCCACCGTGGAGCCGGGAAAAACCTACCGCTTGAGGGCGCGGTTCAAGGACGACACCGGCCGCACAAGCCACTGGTCGGCCCCGCTGGAATTCACCGCCTCTGCCCCGTCGATTCAGTCGCTTCGGGATGCCCTTCGCATCACGGAAATCATGTATCACCCGGCCGGCAGTGCGGACGCGGAATTTATCGAATTGCAAAACATCGGCTGGAGCAGCCTGGCCCTGGGCAACCTACGCCTGGCCGGCGGGGTGACTTACGATTTCGCGGATGCCGGGCTTGAGCAGCTGCCGGCCGGGCAGCGGCTGGTCATCGCCAAAAAACCCGGATTGATCCGGGCAACACCGGTGGGGCAGCAGGCAGCCGTGTTTGGCCCATGGACCGGAAAACTCTCAAACAACGGGGAAGCCATCCGGCTGGAAACCCACTGGGGTGAAACGGTTTTTTCCGTCGCCTACAAAGGAAGCTGGTATCGCCAGACCGATGGCCAAGGACTGTCCCTCGTCCTGCGCGATGTCCACAGCGCCGCTGCGGTGTGGACGGCAAAAACCGGCTGGATGCCCGGCCGGTTTCTCGGCGGATCCCCGGGCAGGGGCGAGGATGAACTGGCCCCGCTTGAACCGCCCCTGTTGGTCAACGAAGTCATAAGCGGCAACAACGGCTGGATCGAATTGTTCAACCCAACTGGCCAAGCGGTGAACATCAGCGGCTGGTTCTTGAGCGACGAGTCGTCGCGTTTAGCCAAGTTTCGGCTGCCGATCGGCCTGGTGGTTCCGCCCGCCGGTTTTCTCCTTCTGGAGGCCAAGCGGCATTACAGCCGGCCAGGCGCTCCCGGGCGCTTTGAAATCCCGCAGGAGGGAGGAGCGCTTTTTCTCTCGGAGATCGACAGCGGCTATTTGACGGGCTTGGGGGCGGTGGCTAGCTTTGGCCCCTTCAAGGACGATGCGTCCTGGGGGATGAAACAGACTGAAAACAACGACGGCGTCATGGTGTCCCTCCAGAATCCAACCCCCGGTAAACCCAACGAATCGCAGACTGATAGCGACTTGGACGGTATGCCGGACGACTGGGAATTGACGCATGGCTTCAAGCCGGAATTTGCCGGCGACGCCAATGCCGACCCCGACGGGGACGGACTCACCAACCTCCAGGAATACATCTGCGGCACGCATCCAGGGGAGAAAGCCAGCCGGCTGGAACTTGCGGTGATCCGCGACAACGATCAACTGGAACTTCGCTTTCAGGCACAACCAAACAGAACCTACTCTATCGAGTCGCGCGAACGCCTCGAGAACGACGGCTGGAAAACTGTGCGCACCCTTGCCCCGGGAGCAAGTGACGGCGAGGTGGTATTGCGCGAGCTCATCAAGAGGGACCAGCGGGCGCGCTTTTTCCGGCTGATGGTTCTGCCGTAGATTGAGGCAGTTGTTTTATGCGACTAAATCCCGCTGCAACACGATTCTGTTTCATCCCCGCGCTGACGCTCCTGGTTGCCGCGCTTGGCCAAGTGCGCACGAGTGCCGAGGTTGTCGTCGAGGGGATCTCGGACATGCAGGTTGCCAACGGCCCGGTCCGCATCCGCGTCAACAAAACCGGCAGCGCCATGGCAAAACATTGGCTCGACGGCAGCCGGATACCCGCGGGAACCTGGTTTGACGTGTCCCGCCCCGGTTTTCACGAGTTGAACTCGATCGAGCAACTGCCCGGCCCAGGGGGAGAGCAATCCCACCGGGTTCGTTTCGTTATCCAATCCACGCGCGGCCAAGCGGAGTGGGCGGTGTCTACATGGACTCCGCGACCCCTAGTCGCCTCCGGCCAAGCGATTAATGCTAATGCAGAGGACACCGTCCGGCTGGAACTGTTCATGCCAACCAGTTTCCCCGCCGGGCTGCCGGTGCCAATGGTTGCCATGATGATGGATCAGCAAAACCGGCGGGTGAACTACAATGGCCAGCTCGTAGGTGAACACAGCATCGCGATGAAGAGAGGGGTTGGCTCCGGATTACTGCAACAGGTTCAATCGAAAAAATATATCTTCAAGGCCGGACCGTTGTCGGTAGACAAAACGATAATCGTCGACAATTCCCAGTGGCAGGCAGTCCAAGGCACGGTCGCAAAGGCAACGATCTGGAAGAAGGACTCCAGAATCCATGTGACGTCCAATTTAACCATCCCAAAGGACGCCACCCTTGCCATACAGCAGGGGTGCGTCATCAAACTTGCGCCGAAGATCGAAGTGAGCGTGCTTGGCAAGCTCACCATCGAGGGGACACGGGAAACACCGGTCGTGTTTTGTCCCGGAACGCCGGGCGCTCCCTGGGGAGGGATCACACTGAGGGGCGACTCAGCGTCAGCAGAGGCCCGCTGGACGTTCGTTACGGGCAGCGGGGGCAATCCCTGGTGGTTCGTGGCCAACAGCATTGCCGGCACACATCGCCAGGAGCAGGCTGCCTTTTTTCTCGGCGAAGGGGCCAAGGGAGAGTTCTCGGATTGTTTTTTTATCGAGAACTCCGGGCAGGCGTTCCACGGCGAATCCGCCCAACTCACGCTAAATCGGTGTGTTGTTCAGCGCTGCCAAACCGTTGGGCAGTTCAATGGCGGCTCCGTGAAAATCCATGACAGCGTGCTGATCGATTTCCCAAGCGACAACGACACTTACGATGACGGAGACAATGACGCCCTGTATTTCACCCTCGGTGAACACGAGATCACCGGGACGCTCATCGGCTGGTGCAAGGATGACGGCATCGATGCCGGCGGGGATTCACCGGGTACGGTGATCGTTTCCAATTGTTGGATTGAGAGCTGCTTTCACGAGGGCCTAGCGTTGTCCGGTGCCGACAAAAAGGTGCGTATCCTTGATTCCGTCATTATCAATTGCGGACAGGGCGCCGAGGTGGGTTACCTCTCCCCGAATGTCGCGCTGGAGCATTGCTTCCTGACAGGCAACGGAATCGGGGCCCGCTTTGGCGATAATTATGACGGCGCCCATCTCGGTTTTCTGTCTATGACCAGCTCTATTTCCATATTCAATCAACGGGATGTCTGGGGTATGAGCCGGGGGATATGGGAGGAAAAAATTTCCCGAATGAACATAGCGCGAAATCATCTTTCGAAACCTCATCAATCGTTTCCCGACAACTGGGCATGGGAGCCTGCCAAGCATTCGGGTTTGCTCTCGACATTTTTGTCCGGGGCCGTGTTTGTGCCCGGCATTGGGTTCAGGGGCTGGGATCGACCCGAAGCCCCGACCCGGATTTCCGTTGGATTGAGCCGGCCCGCGACTCAACCTGTGCATGTCCGGTTTAAGGTCCTGGTTGCCAGCAAAAACGGGGAAGCCGGCAAAGTGGTTGCGGATGGCAAACTTGTTTTTCAAGCGGGCGAAACGGCGAAGGATGTTTCGCTGCAAATCCTTGACATCACGGGGACAGATTCCTTCAAGGTTGAATTATTGGAGGCAATAAACGGTGAATTGACCGGCCCAAAGTCCGTGCTTTTCCAGGCGCAGGAAACAGAGGCACCCCAAACACAGATAGAAGCAAAATCAAATCGTTGGAAGTGGCTCAAGGGAGTAAAGGAAGCTTCGGAGCCAAGGGACAGATGGCAACAAAGGGAGTTCAGCGACGCTGAGTGGGCGACCGGCACTGCCCCTTTTGGCTATGGCCGAGAGGATGTCCAAAGCGTGTTTGGCGACATGCGTAACAATTACACCACCGTGTATCTTCGACATGAGTTTGAACTGAGCTCGCCGGACGCCATGGGATCATTTCGGTTTCACGCAACGTACGACGACGGCTTTGCCATCTGGATCAACGGATTCGAACTGGCTCGCGTCGGGTTACCGGCCGGGGAGCTGCCGTACAACGGAAGAGCTAGCGAATCAGATTTTGCCCCGAGGGAGTGGAGTGCCATTGTCCCCGCAAAAAAAATACCGTCGCTCGTGCTTGGAAGAAACGTAGCGGCCGTACACTTGTTTAACACACGCCCGGACAGCACCGACCTATTTTTTGACCTGACACTAACCTCAAGCCAATCCGCGGATGCAGACTCAGACAGGCTCCCCGATGAATGGGAGCAGCGCGTGATCCGTGCCAACCTTGAGGATTCCGTCTCCAGAATCGGAGATGTCCTGCCTCAGGATGATTTTGACGGAGATGGCCTGACCAACCGACAGGAACTCACGGCAGGAACTGACCCGGTCAACCCTTTTAGTGCGATCTTGCTCAATGCGACGCGCAGCCGTGATGGAGAACACCATCTCCAATGGCAGGCCATGCCCCACAGGGTGTACCAACTTCAGGGCACGCGCTACCTTGCGGACAAGCCCCAGTGGGATGACCTGCAGCAGTTCCGTCCTGTTTTTGCTCCTGAGGGAGAAATTAAAGTTGCCCCCTTGAACCAATTTCAAGCGCAGTCAGGCTTTTTCAGGATGCGCCTTGCAGGGGATCAGTAACGGCATGGCATTGAAGTTCATCATCAAACAAAACAGGGAACCGATCTTGGCACAATGTTGTTGAATATTTTTTTAACATTGTGGAGGCGCCTCCCAGCCAAGCCGACCTTGCTGCCCGCTGTCTGTTTGGTTTCAACCTTGCCGTTGTTCGGCGGCGTGGTGATCAATGAAATTCATTACCACCCCTCGTCCGAGGATGTCCGCGAGGAGTTTGTGGAACTCCACAACACAGGAGACGAAGCGGTCAATCTGGAAGGCTGGTCGCTGCGCCGCGGGGTGCGGCTTGATTTCCCGAAGGCAACCGTCCCGCCGCATGGCTATCTTGTCGTCGCGGCAGATGTTGCCGTCTTCGCGGCCAAATATCCCGGCGTTCAACCGATCGTTGGTGACTGGGATGGCGTGCTGAGCAACCGGGGGGAGACTATCCAACTGGAGGATGCCAACGGCAAAATAATCGACTCCCTTTCTTACGCCGACGAAGGGGAGTGGTCTATTCGCCAGCGGGATCTGCCCCGCTACGAACACCAGGGCTGGGATTGGCTGGCGGAACATGACGGCGGAGGCAAATCCCTAGAACTCATAAACCCGGGCATCTCCAACAAGCATGGACAAAACTGGGCTGCCAGCACCGTGGAGGAAGGCACGCCGGGGACGGTCAATTCCGTGTTCAACGCGGATGCGGCGCCGATGATTCTCAACGTCCGTCACTCGCCGATTGTGCCGCAATCCTCAAGCGGGGTGCACATCACCGTGAGACTGGTTGACGAACAGAAAACCGGATTGGCTGCCGACCTGTTTTATCGGCCGGACCCGGCAGAGAATTACCTGACGGCACCCCTGCATGATGACGGCACCCACGGGGACGGACTGGCCGGCGACGGTCTGTTTGGCCTGTCCATCCCGGCTTTTCCAGATGGCACGGTGGTTGAGTTTTATATTCGTGCCCGGGATGCGCAGGACCACTCCAGAATTTACCCAGCGGTTGCCGTGCAGGAGGACGCCCGCCGTGCGAACCTGCTTTACCAGGTGGACGACTCGCTGGCGGACGACTCCCTCCCCTTTTTCCGGATCATTATGACACAGGCTGAAAGGGACTACTTCCTCAGCATGGTAAAAAACTCAACCGGCCGTTTCAGCGACGCGCGAATGAATGCCACATTCATCTCCCGGATGAGCGGCAAGCAGGAAATTCGCTATCTTGCGGACATCCGAAACCGCGGCAACGGGAGCCGCTGGAAAACACCCAACAATTTCAGGGTGGACTTTCCTAGTGACACCCCCTGGCACGGTGTGGAGAAAATCAACCTCAACGCGCAGCATCCGCATATCCAACTTCTTGGCAGCGCGCTGTGCCAGCAGGCAGGGCTTCTGGTTTCACGGTCGCGCCTGGTTCGTGTCAGGCTCAATGGCGCAGACTCCGCCGTGGCCGGATATCCCATGTACGGCACCTATGCACATAACGATGTGGTCGGCAGCGACTTTTCAGATTTCCACAACCTGGGCCCGGTGAACATTTACCGCACGGTGCGAACGGGGAGCATGGAGGCCGACTTTGCCTACCTGGGAGAGGATCCTGAACCGTATCGGCAGGTTTATTTCAAGGAAACCAACGCCGCCGAGAATGACTGGCGGGACCTGATCCAACTTTGCCAACTCCTGACTGAAACCCCGGAGGAGGAGTTTGTCGCATCTGTCTCGGCCTCGCTGGATGTCGACAACTGGCTGCGCTTTTTTGCTATCAACACGTTTTTCGACAACCGGGAATCCGGGCTGGCCAACGGAATCGGGGATGACTTCATCCATTTCAAAGACTTGTACACAAACCGGCATGTCCTTGTTCCGTACGACCTCGACACCATTCTTGGCCGGGGCGACACAGCAGGGAGCCCCACGGCCGGACTTTTCCGGGCCGCCGAGCCGGCGCAAGCCAGCGGGCACTTGACCAAGCCGGATCAGGTGGCCCGTTTCCTCAAACACCCGGCGTTCGTGCCGCGCTATTTCGCCGAGTTGCAAAGGCAGGCAGAAACCGTTTTTTCGGAGGATCAATTTTCTGCGTTTGTCAAACAAGTGATGGAAGGCAGAGCGGATGAATCGGAAATCGAACGGTTGAAAAGTTTCGTTGCCGCCCGTCGCGAGTTCATTCTGACGGAAATCCCACAAACGCTGACCCTCTCGACCGACCTGCCATTCAAGCAGGGGCATCGCGTCTCAGAAACATCCCTCGTTGCCCTGGAGGGCCGGGCGAATGCCCTAGCCACCCGCTCGGTCACGGTGAATGGCATCCCGGCAGACTGGGAGGCCTGGGAGGCCAGATGGAAGGTCGACGCTTTTGAGTTGCAGCCGGGGCTCAATCATCTCTCCGTGAGAGCCTTCGATGCGAGCCACGACGAATTGGACCGCCTCGAGTTCACTGTATGGAACGAGACCGGAGCGCACCAGCTGGTCAACGCGAACATCACGACGGACACGTTTTTATCCGCCGCTGCCGGACCGTGGTTTTTCCCCGGCAAAACGATCGTACAAAAACAGGCTACACTCTCGATTGAAGCCGGTGCCATGGTGTATTTCGGAGAGGATGCTCAACTCGAGGTACAGGGAGGGCTGACGATCAGCGCAGAGCCCGATAGGCGCGCCACCCTGACCCGCCCCCCCGGCTCAAGTCATCGATGGGGCGGTATCCGGTGGATCGATTCCACCCAGGCAAACAGGTTGGCACACGTGAATATTTCCTCCGTCACTGCCGACACCGCTGCGGTGCAAGCCGAGGGCTCACGACTCGAGTTGTCCCATGTCGCTTTCCGGGACCTGCTTGGCGCGGCGATCGAGTATTCCAACTCCGCACTGGTGACGAGCAGCTGTTCGTTCGAGGTGTCCGCGACAGAAACCGGGGGAGCGGTGTCCATCGTGACCGGGAGCGGCTTCGCTGGCGACAATCATGTCGTCTTTCGCGGCAACCACTTTCCCGCAACCAACCGGGCGGCCCCGGTTTTTGTGTTCGATGGCCAAGACCAACTCGGCGCCTGGCTGGAACTGCGCGGCAACCGGTTTTTGGGAGGGGCCCGCGAGGCTCTCAAGCTGTCCGGCTGCAACAGTTTCCTGTGGGAAAACCGGTTTCAGAATTTCCGCCACCCGGAATCACCGGCCAAGCGGGCGGCGGCAGTTTCAATCAGCGGCACCTCGACTGGTGCTTGGTCTAGCACTGTTCTGGCGTGCAATCGGCTTGGCAAAACGGACGTGGCTATGCGCCTCGCGGGCCGCGTGTCACTGCAAGTGCAAAACAACCTGTTCACTGAGTGCAAGATCAGCGTTGCCGAGTTCATCGACTTTCCCGATGCCGGCAAAAATGTCTGGGCGAACAACCTCTTCGACCGTTGCGCGGCACTGTTCCTGCCCGGTGCGGCCGCTGACGTCACGCACGGCCTGTTCACGCAGACGCCTTTCCGGCCGGGCGACGGAAACATCGAGGCTCCCGCCGCCGCCGCCGCCGGGATGGGACTCTTCGGCGGTGACATTGGCCCTGGTGGTGAGCGGCTTCTTCTCGCCGGCGCACCGGTCTCACCCACGCCCAGACAGGACGAGGCGATCACTATCTGGGGGCCAGGCTTGTCGCATTACCGCCACCGGTTGGACGGCGGGGAGTTTGGCGAGCCGAAACCAATTGCCGAGCCGCTTATTCTATCCATCGCAGCGGAGGGGCAACACACGCTTGAAGTCATCGGACAGGACGTAGCCGGAGAGTGGATGCCGTCGCCGCATTCAATGACGTGGACTACCACCGGCGAGGCGTCGCCCCTACTGATCAGCGAAGTCATGGCAGTGGGTGTCGACTGGGTCGAGATCCACAACCGCAGCCATTTTAGCGTGAATATTTCCGGCATGAGCCTCACGGATGACCCGGACTTGCCGACAAAGTTTGTGTTCCCCGACGGTGCAGAACTTGAGGCCGGCGCTTTGATGGTCGTTGCCGGGGAAAACCGGGAGGCGCCCGGCTGGAGCCTTGGTTTTTCGCTGGGCGACAGCGGGGAATCGGTCGTGCTGTTTGACCTGCCTGCGCGGGGAGGCCGACTGCTGGACGCCGTGGTGTTCGGCCCGCAAATTTCCGGCCACTCCATAGCCCGCCTGCAGGACGGCTGGGGACTGGCAGACCCTTCTCCCGGCAAACCCAACCGGCCAGCCCCGGTCGGTGCCGCCTCGGCGCTCAAAATCAATGAATGGCTGGCCAAGGGCTCAGGCCTGGGCAATGAGGACTTCGTGGAGTTGTTCAACAACTCGCCCCTGCCGGTGGCGCTGCAGGATTTATCCCTCACCGACCGGCCCCTGCGGCAGACGAGTCACCGATTGTTCCCCGCCCTCTCCTTCATCGCCGCCGGGGACGCCCTGGCCTTCCGAGCCAACAGCGGGGCGCAGCGGCTCGGGTTTCAACTCTCCTCGGACCAGGGGTTAATCGGGTTGTTTGACGCCGACGGAACGTTGATCGACCAGGTCTGGTACGCCCCTCAAATGCCGGGCGCGTCCATGGGGCGCGTTCCCGATGGCGCCTCCAACATCGAGTCGTTGCAACTTCCCAGCCCTGGCTCGCTCAACCCCACAAAACCGGTCATCAACCCGTTACCAGCCGAGTTGACCCTCGTCGAGATGGCCAGCCAATGGAGCTACCATCAGGACGCCGCCGCTCCACCGGCGACCTGGCTCGAGCCCGGCTTCGACGATGCCGCTTGGCCAAGCGGCAAGGCGCTCCTCGCCAATGAGTCCAGCCCGATGCCGGCTCCGCTGAACACGCCGCTCGCGCTTGGCCCAAGAACGTTTTATTTCCGCACCCAGTTTGAGTGGAACGGGGAAGCTCCACCGACCCGGCTGCAGCTTTGGGCGATTGTCGATGACGGTGCGATTCTCTACCTCAACGGCAAGGAAATCTTGCGAATCGGGATGCTCCCGGATATTGCGCCGTACCACGAGATGTTGGCCGGCAGAAACATCATCAACGCCACGCTCGAGGGACCGTTCACAATCGATCTCGCGCTACTCAAGCCGGGCGAAAATCTGCTCGCGGCCGAGGTGCACCAAGTCAGCGGAAACAGCAGTGACATTGCGTTCGGGCTGCGACTCGAGGCAAAAACTGTGTCATCCGGTGGATCACCGGGCCTCGTGATCAACGAACTGCTAGCAGACAACCGATCCTTCGCAAGCTCCGGGGGCAACTATCCCGACTGGTTGGAACTCTACAACCCGCATCCCGATCCCATTAACCTGTCGGGCATTGGGTTGAGTGACTCTTCCGATTCCCCTCATCGTTATGCCTTCCCCGATGGCAGCGTCATCGCTTCAGGCGGCTACACCGTGGTCGAGTGCAATCCCGACAAACCGGCTTCCGCCACCAACACCGGCTTTGGTCTCAAGGCATCCGGCGACGCGCTTTACCTCTACGATAGTCAGGCGCGAGGCGCGGCACTGCTTGACGGCATTGTGTTCGGCTTCCAATCCCCGGATCTGGCGCTCGGGCGAACCCCCCTGGCCACCGGGGTGTGGTGGCCCAGTGAGCCAACCCCCGGAGCCGCCAACAAGCCGCTCTCCCCCGGCGACTCGGCAAAACTACGCATCAACGAGTGGATGGCCAACCCGCAAAAGGGTGATGACTGGTTTGAACTCCACAACCCAGCCGGCCAGCCGATCGCCCTTGGGGGGTTCTTTCTTTCCGACGACCCCGCCAACCCCACTCTCCACCGCCTCCCGGCCCACTCCTACATCGGTGGCAGTTTTTTTGCGTACAGAAAAATCATCGCCGATGGGCAGCCCGAGCGCGGCGCCGATCATGTCTCATTCAAGCTTCGCGCCAGCGGAGAAAGCATCGCACTCCGCGACCCCAATGGCTTTCTGATCGATGAAGTGACATTCAACCGCCAATCAAAGGCCGTCTCCGAGGGACGCTTCCCCGACGGGGCCGACGCGTATGCACGCTTCCCGACCCTCGGAACCCCCGGCGCCCCCAACCGCCTCGACTTAAATCTCAATGGACTGCCGGACGACTGGGAGAACGCTCACGGTCTGCTCCCCGACGATCCCGACGCCGCCCTGCACGATACCGATGGCGATGGCCTAACCAACCTTGCGGAATATTTTGCGGGCACCGACCCGGCGGACGGCGCCAGCCACCTCGCCCTGGAATCGATTACCGTCACCGGCGACACTGTCCTCTTAGAGTTCATGGCGCATGCCGGTATCGCCTACCGGCTGCAGGCTCGCGACGACTTGGCCAAGGGCAAGTGGAGTACCGTTGGCCGGCTCGAACCAAGGCCAACCTCCGGCTTCGTCAAGCTGCCCGAGTTCCTTCCCGGTTCACAGCAAGCCCGCTATTACCGCGTGGAAGTCCGCAAGCCGTAATCAACGATCACGCATCAGCCACATTTTCAGCGTACGATTGATGAAATCCGGTTTGTCGTGGTGCACGAAGTGACCGGCGCCCGGAACGGTGACCAATGTGAGGTCGCCATCGAGCCACTCCCAGGTTTGATTGAGTGCCCCGGGGAGCAATGCCCAATCATCCAGACCGTGGATCAGCAACACCGGCATTTTTAACCGCACCGGCTCAGAGGTATCCTCCTTGTACGGTGGCCGCGGATAGTTGCGCTTGTAGTAATTGAGCATCGACTCGAAGTCGGAGCGCTTCATTGCCTCGATGTATTTCGCCCGCTTGGCCTCGCCCTTCACCCAGCGGATCAACCGCTCGGCATCCAGTTGCTTGTGGGCATCTGGTTGTTGGAAATTCCGAGCGTATTGGCTGTTGCGCTGTTGATCGGGGTTGTTTGCCAATTCGCGATTCAGACCCTTGGGATGCGGCAGGTTGAGGACGATCAGTCGAGCGGTCATCTCCGGTTGCATCATGGCAAATTGCCAAGCCACCATGCCGCCCCAGTCGTGCCCGACGATCACCGCCTTCTTTTCGCCCATGTCACGGATCACGGAGGCAACGTCGGAAACCAGTTTTGGAATGGCGTAATTTTCAAGCCCCTTCGGCTTGTCGCTGCGGTTGTAGCCACGCAGATCCATCGCTGCCACACGGTGGGTCGACTGCAGTGCCTTGATTTGTTCGTTCCATGAATACCAAAAATCGGGAAAACCGTGGATCATCACGACCAACGGCCCGGAGTCGCCTGCAGTGGCGTAGTGAATCTTCACGCCGTCATTGTGGGCGTTATGATGAGTGACCTTGGCGTCCTCGGCGCGGGCGGGAATTACCGACCAACCCAGAAAGGTCGCAGTCACAGCGATGGTTCGGATTGTATTGGATAACAGCATAAACTTGGAGTCTGCCTGAGTAAATGAATCCAGGAATTATGGCTTCTTCTTATTTAACAGCCACTGGATGATGAGTTCCCGTGCCTCGCCCGAGGGTCGGGTGACATGCGCACCATCGACAACCTTCCATAGTTCCGTCGTGACACTCCCATCCTTGTTTTCAAAGCGCGTCACCGTGGTTTCCTTTCCGGGTACCTTCATGCTCAAATCAATCTTGTTTTCCTTTACATCCACTTCACGGTCGCATCGGTTGAACTGTTTCCATTTATTGAAATTTTCCTCTGCACCCGGATAGGAGGTGCTCGAGCTCCGGGTTGTGCCTCCGTTCCATTTGATCGTGCTGTCCTTGGTGCCGTGGATATGCAGCACGCTGACTGATTTTTTCGGTTTGCTTGGCCAGGTTTTGTGGCCCACGCCAGCAAAGGGAACGATCGCCGCGATCAAGTCAGAGTGATCGTGGGCCATACGGTAACTCATGAATCCGCCATTGGACAAACCGGTCACATAAATTCTGCTCCTGTCTATGCTGTATTTCCTCATTGCCGATTCGATCAAGCCCCGCAGATACTTCGAGTCATCAACCTTGCCCCGCCAGTCACAACAGGCTTCTGTGGCATTCCAACTCCGGTCTACGGCATCGGGGGCGCAGTAGATAAAGTCGTGCTTTTCAGCGAGGTCTTCCAAGGGGAAAAACCTCAACTGACCCCTGGAACTTGATCCGTAACCGTGGAGGCTAAGGATAAAGGGGTACTTCTTTTTTGGGTCATAATCTTTTGGAACCTCAATTTTATCGTCCCGATTTTTTTCTCCCCCTGATTTGGTAGAACGCGACTCGATATACCTGCGCAACGCTCCGCGCTCCTCCTCGTCAAGATCGCCATCCTTGTTCCTGTCAAACGCCCTCATGATGCGAGCGCGACGGTCTTTGCTGGAGGAATCCCGTTCACGCTCCTCCTTGGCCACTTCCGACTTGTCCGTTTTTTTCGATTCCTGAGCCATAACCCCTCCAAGGCTCAAAGCCATAACTGCCATAGCCGCAATGATTCTCATGGTTTCATTTTTCATCGTGTACCTCTCATGAATGACTCTCATACCGCAGTACAACAAACTGAGGCTAAAAGTTACGCTCGGTCAGGTCGCTGTGGGATATTATACAGGCCGAGCCAAACTTGCAAAAGCTCCGCAGTCGGCGAGGATTGCCGCCAGGTGAACCGCTGCCGCACAACCCGCTCGCAACTTGACCAAGCGCTTGGCCAAGCGATCGCGCTGGGCTGCGGCGTGCTGCTCGCCAGCTGCGGCGCTGGGCCAAGCAACGGCGGATTTGAGAGCGCCATTTTTTCCGAGGTGCGCGTGATTGGCAGCCGCGGCAACGCGCCGGGCCAGTTCGTCAAGCCGCGCTCAGTGGCGGTCGACCGGGACGACAATGTTTACGTGTGCGACATGACCGGCCGCGTGCAGAAGTTCGACGCGCAAAGCAACTATCTGCTGCAATGGCAGATGCCGGAGATCGAGCGCGGTCGGCCCAAGGGCATGGCGCTCGATCACGAGGGAAACATCGTCGTCGTCGAGCCGCATTACTCGCGGATCAACCACTTCACCCCGGAGGGCCGGCTGGTGTCGCAGTGGGGCCGTCATGGCCGGAAACGGGGCGAGTTGTCGTTCCCGCGCGCGGTCGCGATCGCGCCGGACGGCTCGGCGTTCGTCAGTGAGTTTCAGATCGTCGAGCGACTGCAGAAATTCACCCCGGCCCGCGAATCGGTGCAGGTCGAAATCCGCGGGGCAGGCCATGGTCCACGTGAGTTCAATCGCGCCGAAGGACTCTCGCTCGATGCCAACGGCAAACTGTACGTTGCCGACTCGTGCAACCACCGCGTACAGGTGTTTGACGGCGACGGAATATTCCTGCGTGAACACGGCGGCCCCGGCACAGCGCGTGGGAAGTTCAGTTACCCGTACGACGTACGGGTGGACGAACAGGGGCGGCAGTATGTCTGCGAGTTCGGCAACAGCCGCGTGACGGTACTCGACGCAGACGACCATGTGCTGGAGATCATCGGCACCCCGGGGAGCGGGCTCGGGCAGTTCAACAACCCATGGAGCTTGGCGCTCGACTCGCACGGGAATCTTTACGTCGCCGATTCGCAGAATCATCGCGTGCAAAAACTGATCCGCCGTGAACCGGCGTCGGAGTTTTAGCTTTCAAGCTCTCCCAACTAAATGAACTTTCAATTCACCCATCCCCTTTGGCTGCTGGCGTTGCCGGTAGCACTGGGCTGGGTGACGTGGCTCGCGTGGAAGACCGACGTACAAATCCAGGCGTGGAGGCGATGGCTCGCCTACGGGCTGCGCGTGCTAGTGGTGGGCGCCGTGGTGCTGGCCCTCGCCGGTCTCCAGCGGAATAAGCCGCAGGAAGGGATGAACGTCTATTTCCTGATCGATCGCTCGCAAAGTGTTCCCGCCGCCGAACAAAGCACCGCCCAGAAACTGCTCGCCTCCGCCGAGAAACAAACCACCGACAAGGCTGGCCTGATGGTCTTCGGCGCGGACGCCGGCATCGAGATGACACTCACACCGGCCGCTCTGCAGACAAACACCATCCAGACCGTCGTCGGGGCGGATCGCACCGACATCGCCGGGGCGATTCGCCTCGGCACGGCGGCGTTCCCGGAGATCGGCCAAAAACGGATCGTTCTGTTTTCGGACGGCAACGAGAACATTGGCGACGCCGTGCAGGCGGTGATGGCGGCCAAGCCGCTTGGCGTGTCGGTGGACGTGGTGCCGCTGGGCACACAGGGCGGCGGCGACGTGTCGGTTCAGCGCCTGGCTGTGCCCGGCACGGTGAAGAAGGGCCAGCCGTTTGACGCCAAGATTTTTGCGCTGTCCGACCGCGAGCAGCCGGCCAAGGTGAGGCTCTTCCGCAACGACCAGTTGCTCGGCGAACAGATGGTGAGCTTAGCCAAAGGTAAAAATTTGTTCAGCTTTCCACAAGCGCTTGGCCAAGCCGGTTTTTACTCGTACCAGGTGCAGATCGAGGCCGAAGGAGATCGCATCCCGCAAAACAACCGCGCCTCCGGCTTTGCCAATGTGCGCGGCGATGCCCGTGTTTTGATCGTCTCGTCCGACCCGCAACGCGATGCGCCGTTGGCCGGCGCCTTGCGCGGCGCCGAGCTTGAGGTTGAACTGGGTGACATCACGGCGATGCCCGGCTCGCTTGCCGGCATCCAGGCGTTCGACACAATTTTCTTGAGCAATATCAACGCCGGCGACCTTGGCCGAGACGCAATGCTGCTGCTCGAGAGCGCGGTGCGCGACTTTGGCGTGGGGCTGGTTTGCATCGGCGGCGACCAGGCGTTCGCGGCCGGCGGCTACCGCAACACGCCGCTCGAGCGAGCGCTGCCGGTCAGCATGGAGTTGAGCAGCAAGAAAGTCCTGCCGCCGGGCGCGCTCGTGCTAGTGATGCACGGGATGGAGTTCAACAACGGCAACCAGGTCGCCCGGCAATGTGCGATCGGCGTGCTCGACGCAATGGGACCGAACGACGAACTCGGCGTGGTGCTGTGGGACGGACAGGATCGCTGGCTGTTTCCGCTGACCAAGGTCGGCGACAGGCAGGATCTGGGGCGGCAGATCATGGGGATGAACCAGGGCGATTTGCCTTCTTTCCAAAACGTGATGACGATGGGCTACCAGGGCCTAAAGGAATCAAGCGCTAGCATCAGGCACATGATCCTGTTCAGCGACGGCGACCCCGCTGCCCCGGGCGATGAATTGAT
>ERZ651768.751-NODE-751-length-24103-cov-3.948847_pt1 | contig 24103 bp, 20 predicted proteins | sample MGYA00514754_ERZ651768 | MGnify/ENA metagenome assembly ERZ651768
TGCATTGTATTTGCAGCGATTGCATGGTTGGTTGCGGTTGATCGAATTGATGCAGCGATCGGAATTCTGGCGGGTGGGGCTGTGACGGGTGTTAGTTACAGCGTCATTAAGTTAGTTGTTGACGGCATGGTCTCCGCGCTTACTCGCGTGGGAGGACAGGCGCGAGGTGTTGAAAATAGGACGAGTCGTCGCGTGATAGCGACGGTGATGGCCAAGTTCGTCCTACGGTATGCTTTACTCGGTTTGATCGGGTACGTTATGATTGCTCGTTTTCGCCTGCATGCTCTGGGATTATTTGTGGGTGCCTCATGCGTGGTTTTCGCAATTGCACTCGAAAGTTTTCGGGTAGTTTCGAAGAGCAGGATGTCTTCGTAAAGACACTTACTACTACATGGAAAACCTGATCCACGACTTATTGATTGTCAAGGCGGTGAATGCCGTTTTGGAGCCCGTCCTTACCCCAATTTTTGGCATGTTCGGACTTGAAACTCCTACTGGAAGTGACGTCATCCCTGATTATTTAGTCATGTCGTTGCTCATTATCGGCTTGGTTGGCACTGTAGGTTCCATGCTTAGCCGTAATCTTAGTGCTGAGAATCCTGGGCCGGTGCAACTGGTTTTTGAAGATGGGTTAAGCGCACTCAGGACGTTATTGCAGGACATTGTTGGACCGAAAGGCCCAGCTTACCTAACGCTTGTTGGCACGGTAGGGTTATTCATTGCGCTTGGTAATCTGATGGGACTCATTCCTGGATTAATGGCGCCGACCAGTAATATTAATGTCACAGTCGGCTGCGCTCTTACCGTCTGCGTTTATTACCATTGGCATGGTGTGAGGGAACAAGGTCCGATCGGCTACCTTAAACATTTTGCAGCTCCACCAGGAGCACCTATGTGGATCGCGCCAATTTTCTTTCCGGTTGAAATCATTAGTCACTTATCCCGAGTGTTGTCATTGTCCGTTCGGTTATTCGGTAACGTGTTTGGTGAAGAATTGGTGATCATGATCTTATTCCTGATCGTACCTTTGGTTGCACCGCTACCGATGATGTTTATGGGTATTCTTACGGGATCCTTGCAAGCGTTTATTTTTGTAATGTTGACAATGATCTACCTCCAAGGAGCAGTAACAATTGATCATGACCATGAAGATGAGGAATCTGCTAACGGTGGAGCGGTGGCCGCGCATGCGTAGCATCTGTGTCTCGCTCAACCTAGGTGGATTTGCGCGGTAAATTATTTCTTGATGAATGTAATGGTGCGTTTATTTTGATGTTGAGGAGGCTATGCTTGTGAATACACGGTTTACGTGGCTGTTGATTTTACTGGTGATGGCAGCAGGGCTTATTTCGCCACTGTTCGCACAAGAAGCCGGGACCGCCCAGGGCTTCGATTTCTCAGAGGTGCCGAAGTGGTCCATCATTACGGCAGGATTCGCGTTGGCTTTTGCCGCGGGGTGTGGGGCACTTGGTCAAGCACGTGGTTTGGCCGCTGCCGCTGAAGGGATTGCGCGAAATCCAAACGCAGCTCCAGAGATTCGGTTTGTGCTGATTCTGGGTCTCGTGCTAATCGAGTCGCTCGTTATCTACGTGCTACTGATTTCTCTGATTCTCTTTTTCGTGCTTCCGTTCGGCGGATAATTATTGGAGGCGAATCGGGTGAGTCGAATCGTGTTCGGCTCACCTATCGTCATATGCGTCCGCACGTAACACCCATCGATGGCTTGTTGTTGTTGATGACCATCTTCTGGGGCAGTAATTTCAGCATAGTCAAGGTTGCGATCAGCGAATTTCCTGCCTTCGCGTTTAACACAATAAGGATGGCCATAGCAGCAATCCTATTTCTGGGACTCCTGCGATTTTATCGAGAACCATTACCACGACGGAGTGACTGGCCAACACTTGCAGGTCTAGCGATTGTCGGGCACTTCTTTTATCAGCTTTGCTTCATTGAAGGCATCGTGCGAACAAGTGTGTCCAACAGTTCATTAATTCTTGGACTGTCACCAGTGTTTGTCGCCCTCGTCATGCTCTGTCGCGGATCCGCCAAGGTGTCAGCTGTGCATTGGTTGGGAATCAGCCTCTCGTTTGCAGGGCTCTATCTTATTGTTGGTCGTCAAGCGAGTGTTGTTATGGATTCTGTTCTCGGCGATGTGTTTATGTTAGGAGGAGTATTGTGTTGGGCAGTCTACACGGTGTTTGCAAAAAAGTTACTCACAAGATATTCACCGTTAGTTGTTACTGCCTGGACCTTTATTATTGGCACAGTGCTATTTCTTCCGCTTGGGCTTGTCGAACTCGTACAAATTGACTTGATGAAAATTAGTGGATTAGCATGGGCTGGACTGACGTATTCCGCCATCTTTGCACTTGTTGTGTCATATTTGATCTGGTGCACAGCGGTGCAGCGCATCGGCAGTGCCCGTACAGCTATTTACGGGAATGTCGTTCCCGTGCCGGCAATGATCATTGCTGCCCTCTGGCTGCATGAACCCATTGGTTTCGCCAAGGTGGCGGGTGCTCTCGCGATTCTTGTGGGTGTAGGGCTGACGAAAATCCAGCGCGTCACGAGTTCGGTTTCGGTCTAGCAGTCGACAGGCTGGCAAGGCACTTAATAACTCACAACCTCTTGGATAGCTTTCAGAATGTCGTTAGTTTGCGGCAAAATCTGTTCTTCCAGAATCGGGTGGTAGGCGACGGGACAATCGAGGGCGGCCACCCGCTTGACTGGCGCATCTAGGCAATCAAAAAGTTCATCGGCAATTCGAGATCCAAGTTCGGCGCCAAATCCGCAGGTAAGCTGATCTTCGTGGGCTATGACGACCCGGTTTGTCCGTTGAATCGCGCTGGCAATACTCTCCCAATCGTAAGGGGCGATGGTGCGCAGGTCGAGCACCATGACGCTGATGTCGTCTTTCGACGCTTGCTGGGCTGCCAGTAACGACCGCTGTACAAGAGCACCCCACGTTACGACGACAAGGTCATGCCCCTCACGGCGGGTCGCGGCCTGTCCAAACGGAACAGTGTAATCCGCCCCAGGGTACGGACGTTTATTGTAAGTCTGTCGGTAAAGGTGTTTATGTTCAAAAAAGAGCACGGGATCGTCGCATCGAATAGCAGTGCGAAGCAGTCCACTCGCATCTTCTGCGTTCGATGGGTAGGCGATCCGCAGGCCTGGGCAGTGCGCAAAAATACTTTCGCCTGACTGACTGTGATAAAGCGATCCTCCCCGCAAATAGCCTCCAATGGGCACACGAATTACCATAGGGCACGCGTAGGTGTTGTTCGACCTGTAGCGCAACATGGAGATTTCGTTGCGGAGCTGCATCATTGCCGGCCAGATATAGTCGAAAAACTGAATTTCCACTACCGGCTTGATTCCTCGTATTGCCATGCCTAGAGCACGGCCAACAATACCAGCCTCGGCTACTGGTGTATTGAAGACTCGGTCTTCCCCGAATGCTCGCTGAAGTCCATGGGTAACTTTAAATACGCCACCTTTGCCAGACACTGACGGCAGCGATTCTGTTCGACTGCAGTCCGCTATATCTTCTCCAAACATCACAATATGAGGATTACAAGTCATTTCATCCCGTAATGTATGGTTAATTGCTGTCACCATGGTTTCCGGATCGCCGGATGGCGTTGGTTCAGAAGTGAAGGCTGCTGACGCTGGATCGATTTTAGGTGAATACAAATAATCCAGAACAGTCGCGGGATTTGGCTGAGAGGCTTTAAGTGCCTGACTGGTTGCTTCAGCAATATCATTGTCGACAGCTGACTCGATTTTCTTGAGGTCTGCCTCACTGGCTATCGCTTCCTGGATGCAATGATGTTTGAAGAGTTTTAGTGGATCTTGCTCAAGATCGGCCTGGCATTCCGCTTCGCTTCGATATGCTTTCTGGTCGTCAGACAACGAATGAGAGTGCAGGCGTACGACGCTGGCATGCACTAACGCTGGGCCCTTTCGTGATTGTGCGTAAGTAATCGCTTCATGCATGCCACTGTAACTCTCGAAAAAATCTGTTCCATCAATGCTTATCGTGCGGAGGGTAGGAAATCGTTCGACGAGAGTGGAAATACTCCCACCCGGTGTTTGTGCATCGACTGGTACGGAAATAGCGTAGCCATTGTCTTGAATTACGTAGACGACCGGCAGTTTTTGAAGACAGGTGGCACTTAAGGCTTCCCAAAATTCACCTTCACTGGTTGCGCCTTCGCCAAGCGACACTAGAACGACCTCATCATCGTGGGCGGATATCAGGGCCTTGTCAGCCGTGCGCTGCGTCGCAGCGAGAACGCCAGCTTCAGCACAGCCCACCGCGTGAAGGCATTGCATTCCCGTTGCACTGGATGGCGATACGATGTGCGACTCTCGGCTGCTCCAGTGGGATGGCATTTGCCGACCACCAGAACTGGGGTCTTCTGCCGAACCCACCCCTCCCAACAACATGGTTGTTGGACTAACACCGAGCGTTAAACAAAGTGCTCGGTCTCGATAGTATGGAAAGGTCCAGTCGTATCCTGGTCTGAGCAGCATTCCGGCAGCGACTTGGACGGCTTCATGTCCAGCCGCGCTAATCTGAAAAAATGTTGCACTCTGGTTCTTGAGTTGAATTTCTTTTTCGTCCAAACGTCGCGAGAGAACCATCATGCGATAGGCATTTAAAAGATCGTCCCGGGAAAGATCTTTCATGTGCTTCTGATTCTTGATCGCTTTGGCTTGCGACGACGGGTTGGAAGCTGTGGTGGATTCTTGGCTCATCGAATCGTTAACTCATTCAGGGATGTGTTGCTTGGCGTATCACATCCTCCAGTAGGAACAAATACACTCATGCTTCTGTCAGATATTAGTGGCACGCGAAGGATGTTGTTGCTACTCAAAATTGATAGTTGAGTTACTCATCACATTATAACATCGGCTGGCAGTGGTATACTCATCGCGCTCTTGCTACAAAAGAGCCTAAAAACGCGGTATTTCGTAGCGTGGAACATGCAATGTCTACCAGTTTTACACTGCATCGGTGGGAAGATATAGCGCCAGATAAGGTTACCGCAATGATCTCGCGCAAGGTTGTTTCTGGAGCGCGTGAGATGTTGGTGCAAGTCTATCTGAAGAAAGGCGCCATGATTCCCAAGCACGCGCACGAAAGCGAGCAGATGACTTATGTGCTCCAGGGACGGGTTAAGTTCATGATTGCTGGAGATGAAGTCCTTGTAAGCGAAGGCGAAGTCTTGGTTATTCCATCGGGCGTCGAACATCAGGCTGAAGTTCTTGACGATACGTTTGAAATCGACTTTTTTAGTCCAGCTCGCCACGATTGGCTTGGTGCGAACCTCACCCGTGACGACTCCAGCGAGACAGCGACAATCTAGAGCAAATACCTTAGATCGCAGTCTCTGATGTGCTCAAAATATTCAGAGTGTTAATGGACAGGTCCACTCCAGTCATCATTTCGCTTGCCAGGGTGAACATGGAAGCGTCGACGAAGGCGGTTCATTTTCCATTTAATGTACTGGTATTTAATTTCGCCAATTAAATTTGTTGTCCCACCCCCACCCCCTCTTAAATAGAGGTAACCGGCGAGAAGTCCTCCAAGATGGGCTTCGTGTGAGACGCCGCTATTCGTATCGTTGATTGATGAGAAAAAGAGAATTCCCCCAATGATCATGACAAAATACTTTGCCGGTACGGGAAACAGGAAATACATGTAGATCGGGCGATCTGGATAGTACAGGCCAAAGGCAAGCAGTACTCCATACACCGCACCGGACGCACCGATTGTTACCGAATTGTACATTTGATCAGCGGACGCAATCGGGAGTAGGGAGACGAACAATACTGTTACGGCGGCACCGATGCCTGTTACAAAATAGTATTTAATAAAGGCCTTGCTTCCCCAAAGACGTTCGAGTTCCACGCCAAACATCCATAGGGCCAACATATTGAATAAGATGTGAAAAAGACCACCATGAAGGAATAGATACGTCACTGGTTGCCAGAAATGAAATTGCTCGAATACTGCCTGAGGTGTCAATCCGAATGAGAGCACGAGGCGTGGCCACACGATAGTTGCGACGAAGGCAAGAATGTTGAGTTTAATCAACATTTTAATGCCCGGAGAAATTGGCCCAGGGCCGAAGCGGTATGGGGATGCGGAGTAACGATATTGAGGCATCTACACTACTCACGAACCAGTAACTTTACTGAAATCCAATCCGCGTGGCTCAAGCCTACTAGGTAATCGTACCATAATGTTGGCCGCAGCCTTGGTCACACCAATTGTTGCAACAGCTTCAGACAGCCCCAGTGAGTTTCGCGATAAGACGGCGACGCGCGTCGTTGAATTCATCCATCCGCAAGGCCTGAGCCGCACCGCCCAGGACCAGCACGCTCACCGCGATAGTGATCGAGAGGCGCAGTATTTGCACACTGAGAAGGGCGCTTGGCCAGATGTCAGCCAAGTATCGTTCTGTAACAACGGCTACACTACCCATGATGATGGATGCTACGACAATTTTGATAAAGGTGATGCCAAGTCTTGCTCCGTCAATTCCATCCAGACGGCGATGCAGCAAGATCATTAAGATCAGCGCGTTTGCGATCGCCGCAATTGCTGTTCCAAGCGCTAGACCTTGATAGCCCATAATCCGCACTAGCGTTAAATTGAGAACCAAATTAAGTGCAACAGCGATTCCACTGATAAGCGCTGGCGTGCGACTATCTCGCATGGCGTAAAAAATAGGCGCCGTAATTTTGACCGTGGAGTACCCAATTAACCCAGGGGCATAGCATTGAAGCGCTGCGGCTGTAGCAGCCGTATCAGCTGAGGTGAAACTTCCTCGCTCGAAGATCACGGCGATGATTGGCGTCGCCAACACCATCAAGCCTACGGCAGCGGGTACGTTCAACATCATCATCAAGCGCAGACTGCTGGAAATCATTTTTCGCATATCCGTGGTATTTTCCAGCGCTGCCATTCGAGAAAATTGCGGTAATGCAGCCGTAGCAATAGAGACTCCAAAGAGTCCAATCGGCAGATACATTAGACGAAACGCATAACTAAGCCAGGAGACGGCGCCTGTCCCTTCACCCGTCGCGAGGATTGAGTTGACGAGCAAGTTAATTTGCACGGCTGCTAATCCGAGGGTGCCAGGACCCATCAGTCTAAGCACTTCTTGCAGCCCACTATCGCGGGGATTGAGCAATAGGCGATATCGATAGCCCTGTTTTCGGAGAGCCATCCATTGAATGAATCCCTGGCCGAATCCGCCAAGAAGAGTGCCAATTGCCATACCCGTAATTGGAGGCAACCCGAACTGCGGCATTAGTGGAACAAGACCAAACCCACTCGCGATCATGGCAATATTGAACATCGCTGGAGAGAGCGCAGGTGTGAAAAAATGCTGATGCGCGTTGAGCATTCCCATTAAGGCGGCAGCCACGGCTACCAACGTCAGGAACGGCAGCATGATGCGCGTTAGTAATGTTGTGAGCTCGAGTTTTCCTGGAACGTTGGCATAATCTGCGGCGAACATATTTACAATGGGACCAGCAAAAATAATCCCTGCGATGACCAGAATGCCCGTGGTAAGCAGCAGAGCATTGATGAGTTGATTTCCTAGTCGCCACGCAACCTCTCGACCATCGGTCGTCATGCGTCGAGTAAAGGTCGGGACAAATGCTGCACTCATCGCGCCTTCGGCAAAGAGATCACGCATCAAGTTCGGGATGCGAAATCCTATGGTGAAGGCATCCATCGCATTTCCAGCGCCGAAGAGATACGCCAGAACCTGATCACGAACAAGCCCAAGGACGCGACTAATCATCGTGGCGCTTCCGATTACACCTACGGAGCGGGCAAGTCGTGCGGATGACGGCTTTGATGATTGATGCGGCGCGGAGGAAGTCTCCGAAACTGGCGATGACATTACGTGAGAGTCAGGCTAGCAGCAGCATACAGGTGAAGGTTTAGCGTTCCTTAAAGTAATCAATAACTTGCGAAAGTATTTCTTCGAGTTGTACTTCTGGGACGTACCCTATTAATTCATGAATCTTTGTGAGGTCCGGCACCCGCCGAGGCATATCCTCAAAACCGGCATCGTACGCCTGGTCATAAGGGATCGTAACAATCTCAGAGGAGCTGTTTGTCATAGTTTTAATTTTTTCAGCCAGCGCCCGGATCGTAATTTCGTGAGTGTTGCCGATGTTATAAACCTGTCCGATGGCTCGTGATTCAGTGCTCAGTTTGATGAGGGCTCCGACGACATCACCCACATAAGTGAAACTTCTCGACTGAGAGCCATCTCCAAAGACGGTAATTGGCTGGCCGGCTAAGGCTTGTCGGACAAATGACGGGATTACCATGCCGTACTGCCCAGTCTGGCGTGGACCAACCGTATTGAAGAGTCGCACGACAATAACCGGAAGTTGTCTTTCTTTCCAGTAGGCTAGCGCCAAGAACTCATCGAGAGCTTTGCTGCAGGCATAGGCCCAGCGGTGCTTCCAAGTTGCACCGAGCCTGATATCTGCTTCTTCCTTAAATGGCACCTCGCTCGATTTACCGTAAACTTCGGAAGTCGACGCGACGATGACTAGCTTCTTTTTCTTGTTGGCATGAGTTAAGACGACTTCCGTGCCATGCACATTTGTTTCAATCGTATGAACTGGTGCCTCAACGATTAACTTGACGCCAACTGCCGCTGCCAGATGGAAAATGACGTCACTACGATCGATCAACTCGGCTAACACGGGCTCATTTGTTACCGACTCATTCGTGTAGTGAAAAGATGGATGGGATTTCAAGTGTTCAATATTGTCGATTGAGCCGGTTGACAGATTGTCTAGCGCAAACACTTCATGGCCTGCCTCGAGTAGTGCCTGTGAAAGATGTGATCCAATAAATCCGGCCCCGCCAGTGATGAGTGCCCGCATAGCTTAATAAGTTCTCCGGTAATGGTCTCTGACACGCGCACGATGCATCGGGCACAGTGCCCTTCGCGCATCCTATCACGTCGCAAATCGAAAATTGATAACGTCGCCGTCTTGCACTTCGTATTCTTTGCCTTCGAGCCGCACTTCACCGTGCTCACGACAAGTATGAAGCGAGCCACGCTCTTTTAATTGTTCGTAGGAAACGACTTCGGCCCTAATGAAACCTCGGGCGATATCTGAATGAATTTCGCGTGCCGCAGTCTGCGCAATAGTTCCTTTTGCCACAGCCCATGCGCGACATTCGTCCTCACCAACAGTAAAAAACGAGATATACCCCAGCAGTTGAAATGCAGCACGAATCACACGGTCGAGGCTCGATTCCACAAGTCCGAGGTCCGCCAAAAAAGTTTGAGCGTCACTGGGATCTAGCTGTGAGATTTCCAGCTCAATTTTTGCGCAAACCGGTACGTGGGCGTGCGTGAGCTTATCCTTAATCCGTTCTATGCCTGGTGATGCATCGGCTCGTGTATTTTGAGAGAGGTCAGTTTCGTCGAGGTTGAGGATCAGCAAGAGAGGCTTACCCGAAAGTAGTTGAAAGCCCCGCAGTTGTTTTTGGAGATGTTCATCAAGGTCAAGTGCCCGCACTGGCGTACCTTCTTCAAGTGATTCCCGGCATTGCGTGAGAACAGCTTTTTCCTGTTCTAATGTCGTGTTCTTACCTTTTTTTAGATCCTGATTGACGCGTTGGAGGCGCCGTTCTACGACATCTAAATCGTTCAAAATTAGTTCTTCTTCCATCAAACGTATGTCACGTCCAGGGTCAACGGAACCTGACGGAGGTGGTGCTGTTTCACTTTGAAAGGCTCGAACGACATGAAGCAGGGCATCCGCTTCACGAAATACCGAAACATCTACTGTTGAAGTCAGACCTTGCTGACCTGTCGGATCAGAAAATTGCACAGTGGTTGGTACGCGTTTCTTAGGGTTAAACATGGTCGTCAGGTGGTCGAGTCTTTCATCCGGTACCCGTGAAATCCCCACTGCAGCATCTCCACGCCGTCGGCTATTACTAGTTTCAAGAGCCTGAGTCATTAATTGAAACAGGGTGGTCTTACCAGACGATGGGAAGCCAATCAGGCCTGCACGCAACATTTTTTACAGGAAATTACCGGTAGTCCGCTGGGCCGACAAGCAGGACGCGTAACGTCAATTAATAGAACATTTAATGTTAGCACGCTCTGCAGTTCATCTTTGCGAAACAGCGCCGAATTAGAAATAGGAGAAGATTTAGCGAATATAAATGGAAACCACTATTTGAATGTTGACATAAACCTCTGCGTTTCTTACGATTGCAGTGGACTTTAATGGCGTAAAGTGGAGTTTAATAGGTGCTTAGGGGTAATTTCTCAGCAAAAATCGATGACAAGGGTCGGCTCAAGATTCCGACTGCTTTTCGTGCGTTCATTCAGGAACGTTATGGAACCCGATTGTTCGTGACCAGTCTTTCTGGTGACTATGCACGTGTCTATCCAATGCCGGTGTGGGAAGAGATCGAACAGAAGCTTACACAAGTTCCCTCATCACACCCTGCCCGTACTAGATTTTTCGACCGAATCAATTATTTTGGACAGCCCGCTGAGTTTGATCGACAGGGGCGTGTATCGATTCATCAGCGACTTCGTGAGTCAGCGTTAATAGTTGGCGAGGTTGATGTCTTTGGTTTGTACGACTATTTGGATGTGTGGAACCATGACCGATTTGTAGCCAAGCTACAGCGCGAACCATATTCCGAAGAGGATGCGCGCGCCTTGGCGGAGTTTGGCATTTGACGGATACAACTGTGCATCAGGCAGTGCTCACCGCAGAGGTGCTGACATTTTTAGCTCCCCAGCGCGGAGGCTTGTTTGTTGACTGCACGGTGGGTTTAGGTGGTCATGCGCGCGTACTACTTGAACATGGTGCCAGCCGAGTGATTGGGCTTGACCGTGATCGCGAAGCGCTGAGCCAGGCACACACAGCGTTATCGGCTTGGGCTGAACATGTCGAACTTCATCATGCCAATTACAAAGACGTGGATGCTGTTCTAGATGCCAGCCAGATTTCTAGCGTGGACGGCGTGTTAGCAGACTTGGGTGTTTCATCGCTCCATTTGGATGGTGAAGGGCGTGGTTTTAGTTTTCGCCGTGACGAACCGCTTGATATGCGAATGGATCAATCGACTGGCCAGACAGCAGCAGACTTGATCCGGAATACCTCGGAACAAACATTGGCGGACATCATCTTTAAATATGGCGAGGAGCGACAATCACGACGTATTGCCCGAGCTATTGTGGAGGCGAGGCGGACATCACCGGTAACCTCGACTGGGGACTTGGCGTCAATCGTGAGGCGCTCGTTGAGACGAAAAGGATACACGCGCATCGATCCGGCTACAAGGACTTTTCAAGCGATTCGGATTTGGGTGAATCAGGAGTTAGATGGATTAGAAGGTGTGCTGGAGGCGATGTGTCGTCGCTTGCGGACGGGGGCTAGATTAGTCGTTATTTCCTTCCATTCACTTGAAGATCGAATCGTGAAACACACGTTCCGAGCGCTTGAGCGTGGGGGCAAGGTGGCGATTCGCGTTTTAACGAAGCGTCCCGTCATTCCTCAGGACGAAGAAGTTGAGCGGAATCCACGCGCGAGATCTGCAAAGTTGCGTGTGGCTGAGAGGGTCGCATGAATTCGAAATGGTCTGAGTATGAAGCTACGCCAAAAGTCCGGAACACTGCGATCATTCGCGAGCCTGACAAAAGACAACACAGGGAACTCTGGCGTTGGGTAGGGTTTGGGGCAGTACTCGTGGTGGTGATCTTGTTTTCCGAATGGAAAAACTTTGAGTTAATACGGCATGGGTATCGTATTGAAGATTTGCGCAAAGAACACGAGAAAGCAGAATCGGCCAATCGGCACCTTCGTCTTGAAATTGAAACCCTGACGTCGCCAAAGCGTATTGAAAGGTTCGCCACTGAACAACTGAATTTAGTAGTGCCGTCACAGGATCAGGCGATCGTACTAGAACGTGTCGAGGTGGCACCACCGCCTGATACTGCGATCGTGGCTACTCGTAGATAGATATAGGGGAGAGTAATTGACCAAGCGGTCACAAGGCATTGGCCCACTGTTTGCTGATAATTCTCAAGCCGGCATGTCCGGTGAAGAGATTGAGAAACAGACAGCAACAGTTGGTGCGAGTGATCAGTGGCGTCACACACTACGACGTCGAATTACCTCGGTGGCAGTGGTACTGCTGGTCTGGATGTGTGTGATCGGCGGTCGATTATGGTTCCTCCAGGTTTATGAGCATGATTTTTATGTGGAGGAGGCCGCTCTTCAGCAGGAACAGACACTTCCAGTTCCTGCGAAGCGAGGAGATATTCTCGATCGAAAAGGTCGCACATTGGCACTGAGTGTTGAGGCGGACACCATTACTGCGATACCGAGACAGATCAACAACGCTGAGGTAGTTGCCAAGCAACTCTGCGACGCGTTGAAAGATTGCGGTAAAGGCAGCTATCTCAGTGTGGAACAGCTCACCGCGCGATTGGATACTGATCGAGCCTTTGCCTATATCCGTCGGCAAGTGTTACCCAACGTTAAGGAACGAATTGCGGCACTCAAGATCGAAGGTATTGGGTGGATTAAAGAGGAGCGGCGCTATTACCCAAATCGGAAAATGGCAGCGCATCTCCTCGGGTATGTCGGGGTAGATAACAAGGGTCTTGGCGGTATTGAATCGAGGTATCAATCAAAGATTCTAGGTCAGCCTGGCAAAATCCTGTTTCAGACAGACGCTCGCCATCGCGCATTTGTCAGTCGGATCGAACAAGCTCCCACCGTTGGCGCAACTCTTGAATTGACGATTGACGAATACCTGCAACATATTGCAGAACGAGAACTCCGTCTAGGGATCGAGGAGCACCGTGCGGAGGCTGGCACGGTCATCATCCTCCAACCGTATACCGGCGAAGTGCTCGCACTCGCTAATGAGCCAACCTTCAATCCAAATGCGTTCCGGTTTTCGACTGGCGAGGGCCGTCGGAATCGCGGGATTCAAAACCAGTACGAGCCGGGTTCCACCTTCAAGATCGTTACGGCAGCTGCAGCTCTCGAAGAAAAGGTGATTGCACCAGACGATTTGGTCGACGTGAGTGAGGGAATGATTCACTTCGGTGCCCGCACGATTCACGATACTACGAATCACGGCACGCTGTCGTTTGCTGACGTGATCGTCAAATCGAGCAACGTGGGCGCGATTCTCGTTGGTCAGAAAATCGGCGCCGATCGACTTCACGAGTATACGCGCCGGTTTGGATTTGGACGAAGGCTGTCACAGGATTTTAGCGGAGAGAATCCTGGCAAGGTGTGGCCTCCAGAAAAGCTGGATCCAAGTGCGTTGGCTTCCGTGTCGATGGGATATCAAATCGGGGTGACACCCCTCCAGATGGCTGTGGCCACAAGCGTTATCGCAAACGGAGGTAATTTGATTGAACCTCATGTTGTGAAAGCGCTTGTGGCACATGGGCGTCGAGCCAAGGTGAAACGTGAACTTCCGCAACGGGTGATCACGCGGGCAACAGCCACTACTGTGACATCAATGATGGAGGATGTAGTTCGTCGAGGTACTGCTACGCGAGCCCAGATTCCTGGTTATACGATTGCTGGAAAAACCGGGACCACCGGAAAAATTGTCAATGGGGCATATTCGAAGAGCCTGTACAATTCCTCGTTTGTCGGGTTCGCGCCATCACGTGCACCAGAGCTGACGATTCTCGTGGTCATTGATTCACCGAAAGCAGGACATACCTACGGCGGTGTTGTTGCCGCACCCATATTTAAACGCATTGCCGAGGCTGCACTTAGGTATTTAGAAATCTCTCCGACTCTTCATGCCCCGTCACCAATCTTGGTGGCGCAAAATTCAGTACCGGAATCCGGAACTGCAGGCGCTCGACAGCGTCCCGCGGCCATGACGGCGATAGCGACTGTCAAGCCTGGCCAAGTCGTTATGCCAGACCTGCGAGGCCTAAGTGCGCGGCAGGCGTTGCGGGGACTGATGAAGCTTGAAGTTCGCGCTCATCTTGAAGGCAATGGTTTTGTAGTTGAGCAAACGCCAGAACCAGGAATGCCAATCGACCGAGATTCCGAATGTGTTTTGAGACTCGATCGTACTGTGCCGATTCCAAAGGCTTCTACTAATGAGGCAAGTCCATGACATTGGGCGATCTGTTATGTCGAGCAGACGAACTTGACAGCAGTCGCATGTCAGAGTCAGTGATACAGTCTCCAGGTGCTTCACAAATTGTCCATGCAGTCACCCATGATTCTCGGAACGTTCAACCTGGCACTCTTTTTGTTGGCCTTCAGGGTGAGCACGCCGATGGGGCGACGTACGCCAAAGACGCAGAGCGTCGCGGTGCGATCGCAGTCGTTTCAGGTTCCCCTCAAAAAACTGAAGTAAGTCTCCCGTGGATTACGGTTTCGGATGCGCGTGAAGCCCTTGCCGCTCTCTCTGCATCTTTTTACGATCTTCCAAGTCACGAATTAATGGTGCTGGGTATTACCGGCACGAATGGCAAGACCACTACAACCCATCTTCTTAGTGAAATTTTTGAACAGGCTGGGATGCCGTGTGGGCGATTAGGCACGGTTAGCCACCAGATTGGAAACGAAACTCGCGAAGCGGCTCTGACAACTCCGGAAGCGCCAGAAATTCAAGGCTTGCTCCGTGAACTCGTAGATGGCGGGTCGATGGTGTGTGCGATGGAAGTTTCATCACACGGGCTAGCTTTGCGGCGAGTTGACTTCACCCGCTTTACCGCAGCGGTGTTCACAAATCTTAGCCGTGACCATCTTGATTTTCATGGTGATATGGACAGCTACTTTCTGGCAAAGCGTCGATTGTTCGACGACTTGCCTTCAGATGCACGAACGATCGTGAATCTCGATGATCCACGAGGTTCTTTGCTCGCGAGTGCAGCATCTCGGCCGGTCACCTATGCGATCGACCAACCGGCGGATGTGGTGTCAGATGCTATCGATTCATCCTTTAATGGACTGGTCTTTAATGTGCGGACGTCCCGCGGGTCCTTGCATCTCAGGTCTAATCTTTTGGGGCGCATTAATGTCTATAACATTTTGGCGGCGGTTGCGACAGCAATAGCGTTGGACCTGCCTTTCGATGCGATTGAGCAGGGTGTCGAGTCACTAAAGAGCGTACCAGGACGCATGCAAGTTGTTTCACATGGTGACGATGACCTCACGGTTATTGTTGATTTTGCTCATACAGACGACGCATTAAAGCAGGTACTTGAAGGGACGCGAGCTCTCACTAGCGACAGAGTCGTTGTGGTGTTCGGTTGCGGAGGAGATCGCGACCGGTCAAAACGTCCCCTGATGGGAGCGGTCGCTGCTCGTTTAGGCGATGTTGTCATAGTGACGTCTGACAATCCTCGCTCTGAAGATCCACTTGCCATTATGGAAGACATTACGCACGGGATGGATTCGGCGACTCAGCGGTCCAAGGCTGAGGATGGAGAAGGGACGGCCGACTTTTTCCGAACACCGTATCTTACGATCAGCGATCGCAAACTAGCTATTGAACGAGCGATTCGAGAAGCACACGCAGGTGACGTAGTCGTTATTGCGGGTAAGGGGCACGAAACCTATCAAGAAATCGGAAGCGAACGACGGTCGTTTGATGATCTGGAAATCGCCCAAGACGCATTACGTCGTCGGCGGACGAATGCTCTTGTGTCGTAGAGGCTGCATGGTGCCAGAAGTTTTAGGAACGCAATTAACAGCTGGAGAGGTTGCGAAGGCAATGGAAGGGCGTTTGATGTCAGGGAGTCTACAGATACCAGTTGATGCGGTATCCATCGACACTCGGTCGGCGTCGCGTGGCGATCTGTTTTTTGCCATACAGGGAAACCGTTTTGATGGTCACCACTTTGTTGATGAAGCCATTGGCCGGGGAGCGTGTGGTGCTGTTGTGAGCGAGTCGTTCACTCTTCCGCCGTCTAGTGCTTCGAGCGAACCGGTCATGATCGTTGTTTCTGACACGGTTCGAGCGCTGCAGTTGCTGGGTAGGTATGTTCGCCGGCAGTCGGGATCTAAGGTGGTAGCCATCACGGGCAGTGCTGGCAAAACGTCCACCAAGGAGATGACTGCCGATCTTCTTAGCGGAAGCTACCGTGTCGTTCGCAATGAGGGAAATTTGAATAACCATATCGGGCTTCCGTTGTCGCTGATCAAGTTGCTATCAAAACCTGATGTTGCGGTGGTGGAACTTGGGATGAGTCAAGCCGGAGAAATTGGTGCTCTAGTGGCGATTGCTGAACCTGAAGTACGAGTGTGGACGAACGTTTCTGAAGCTCATCTATCGTCTTTTGATTCGATTGAACATATTGCGGACGCCAAAGCCGAGATTCTTGAAGGTGCAGACCGCAGTGACAAATTGGTTGCCAATGCGAATGACGCGCGCGTAATGACACACGCTGCCCGGTTTGCCGGTCAGGTCACCACCTTCGGCGTTGAAGTGCCGGCCGATGTTTTTGCCGAACACGTGCAGGATTGCGGTCTTGATGGGGTCAAGGCTTCTGTTCGAACTTCTGAGGGCGAGGTCGAGGTGCATGTTCCACTGCTAGGTCGTGGACAGCTCGCTAACGCTCTGGCTGCAATCACAGTGGCGCTGCAATTTCAAATTTCACTTAATGACATTGCAAGTCGGATTGAAAAACTTCGTCCTCTGCCACATCGCGGCCAGGCAATCAAATTAAAAAATGGCATCACAGTGATCGACGACTCCTACAATTCTAATCCGGCGGCACTCACCGCATTATGTAACGCGGTTCGATTCACTAACCTCCCAGGTCGTCGTATCGCAGTCATCGGAGAGATGCTCGATCTCGGATCTCAATCGTCTCAGTTACACAAGAAATGCGGACAGATGATAGCTGCGTGTGGTTTTCAAGAACTTGTAGTGATTGGTAGTGATTACGCAAACGACTTTACTACTGCAGCAATCGCCGCCGGGATGCCGCCGGGTTCAGTTCAACAAGCCGACACGAGTGAAACGGCAGTTCCTCTAGTGCTGGATTTGATGCAGGCGGGAGACTTAATCGTCGTTAAAGGCTCGCGAGGAATTCGTACCGATATCGTCGTTGAAGGCATAACTCGAGGTTACGCCTAATGCTTTACCACCTTCTCTATCCTTATGGCGCACAGATTTCGTTGTTGAATGTAACGCAGTACGTGACATTCCGTACGGCAGCGGCGAGTCTGACGGCTCTAGCGATTAGCCTGATGTTTGGCCCATGGATGATTCGGAAACTTCGAGAAGCACAAATCGGACAAGTGATCCGGAACACTGGGCCGATTGCACATCAACCAAAAGCCGGCACGCCCACCATGGGCGGACTTTTGATTTTGACTGCCGCAATTTTTCCCACTTTACTGTGGGCTGATCTGACTAATGCATATGTGTGGATTGCCGTGTTGTCCACTCTAGCTTTTGGCAGTATCGGGTTTATTGATGATTGCCTGAAATTGAGACGACGGTCTCATCATGGTCTTCGTCCACGTTATAAATTGGTTGCGCAAGTAGTGGTTGCGTCCTTAGTAGGAGTAGCTGTTCTAGCCTTAACGGAGCACAACCTTTATAGCACGCGTCTCAATTTTCCATTCTTCAAAGAGTTAGTTCCAGACCTCGGCTTTTTGTACGTGCCATTCGCTGTGCTTGTCCTCGTGGGGGCTTCCAATGCCGTCAACTTAACGGATGGCCTCGACGGTTTAGCCATTGGCACGTTTACGATTGCTGCCGCAGCCTTTACTGGGTTGACTTACATTACCGGACATCGCGTATTTGCTGAATATCTCTTACTTGTTCAGTTTTCCCCAGCGGCAGAACTCACGATTTTCTGTGGAGCGCTAGTGGGCGCGAGCCTAGGCTTTCTCTGGTACAACGCCTATCCAGCTGACATTTTCATGGGCGACGTTGGCTCGTTAGCACTCGGTGGCGCGCTCGGGACGGTGGCTGTTCTCATTAAGCAAGAATTGCTTCTACTGATTGTTGGCGGGGTTTTTGTGGCAGAGGCGATGTCGGTGATTATTCAAGTCTTCTCTTTTCGAATGCTGGGTCGTCGTGTTTTTAAAATGGCGCCATTGCACCATCACTTTGAATTACAAGGTTGGAGTGAGCCAAAGATCATGACTCGATTCCTCGTCGTTGCTGTGATTTTCGCGCTTTTCAGTTTAACGACATTGAAGTTGCGGTAAGGCGGACGTGCCACATAGCAAGAAGAAGGATTTTTCGGTTGAAGACCACAGCGTCGTTGTGGTGGGTGCTGCGCAAAGCGGCATCGCTGCAGCCGAGTTGCTGGTTGATAGAGGAGCATCCGTGACGATAACAGACCTGCGGGCACGGACGGATCTTCCAGACAGTTTGCGGAATGATAAGGTGCAACTCGAGTTTGGTGAACACCGAATGGAAACGTTCGTGAATGCTGACTTGGTTGTTATGAGTCCTGGTGTTCCACCCATTCAGTCGGTCATTCAGGCGGCCAGAGCAGCGGGTGTGCCAGTGATCAGTGAAATCGAGTTGGCGTCAAGATGGATGGACGGTCGTATTGTTGCCGTGACTGGGACTAAGGGAAAGTCGACTACCACGGTTTTGGTTGGACAAATCCTCGCTGCGGCTGGTTTCCGAACTGTTGTTGGTGGCAATATCGGTCCAGCATTAAGTACACAAGTTGGAAAATCGAGTCCTGACGTTCTACACATCGTCGAGGTTAGTAGTTTTCAGCTGGAATTGACCGACCAGTTTCATCCATGGATTGCAGTACTACTAAATCTCACCCCTGATCATCTCGATCGTCACGAGACAACCGAGGCCTATGCTGCGGCTAAGAGTCGTGTGTTTATGAACCAAAAGGCAAGTGATTGGGTAGTGGTGAATGCTGATGATGCCAACGCCATGTCGCTGGCTCGCGGAACTCAAGGCCGGCAGCGGCCATTTAGTCTTAACGCAACGATTGACAATGGAGTATCTGTGGAGGGTGGCACCATAGTGTGGAATACAGCACCCTCACCAGCGACACTGGTTCCAGTGCAGGCAGTTCAACTGACGGGACGGCATTTATTGGCTGATGTACTCGCTGCTGTGACTGTCGCGACCATTCTGGACGTCTCAGCAGACATTATGACTCAAGTGATTTCTGAGTTTAAAGGTCTTGAGCATGTCTTGGAACCTGTTGCAGAGATTAATGAAATTCGTTTTATCAACGATTCCAAAGCCACAAATGTAGATGCTGCGATGAAGGCGATCGAGACAATGGATGCCCCGTCGGTCGTTCTACTTGGCGGCCGGCTTAAGGCTGGTGATCTGAGGGAATTACGCAATGCCGTGGCCGACCATGCCGTGGCCGTCATTACGATGGGTGAAGCGCAGAGCAAGATTCGACAGGCGCTGGCCGATGTTGTGCCCGTCAGTGATGCGCGTGACATGGGTGAAGCGGTTCGGTCTGCGTTTGCTTTGGCACCACCAGGGGGTGCGGTGCTGCTGAGTCCTGCATGTGCCAGCTTTGACATGTACCAAGATTATGCTGATCGGGGTCGTCGTTTTAAGGAAGAAGTTGCGCGTCTTGAAAGGGACATGAGGAGCAATCGTGAGCAGTGAGCAGTTATCAGTCGCCTTGTGGCGGCGAAGAGCTAGTCGCTGGGAACGTAGGCTACCCCGGTCTACGAGACTGGTGTCTTTGTCCTCAAAAGCGGCTGATGACTGCTCACTGCTCACGCTTGAGTGTCATTAGTAATATCGGAATAAACCGATCGAACCTTTAGGACAAGTTATTGGCCCAAGAGGCTTTATGTAACACAAGAGTATGGCTCGAAAACTGAAGTCAGACAAGCTGCTCTTTATGGCAACGCTCTTACTCATAGGTACCAGCGTTGTCATGGTCTACAGCGCTTCAGCTGTGAAAGCGATGGATGGACGGTCATATTATTTTTTAATTAAACAGCTTAGTTGGGCAATTTTTGGTGTGTGTGGCCTTGCCGCAATGATGCGGCTGGATTATCGGAATTATCGGCAACCTGCTGTTATTTGGACGGCATTGGGCGTTGCTACGTTCTTGCTCGTTATGGTCTTGTTTGGTCCTGAGATAAATGGAGCACGGCGGTGGTTTGCTGTCGCTGGAATTGGTGTCCAGCCTTCTGAGTTTGCCAAATTAGCCGTCATTTTATTTGTTGCTGCCGTGTTGGAACGCCGAATGGATCGCATTAACGACGTGTCTTACTCGTTAGGTTTTATCGGGCTTGTAACTGCAATGGTTGCCGGTTTGATCCTGTTAGAACCAGATTTCGGTACGGCTGCAGGAGTTGCCGTGGTCGTTGGTGCCATGGTGTTGGCTGCAGGGCTCAGCTATCGCTGGGTCGGTGTTGCGCTGCTGTTAGCTCTGCCGATGGGGTGGTACTTCCTCTCCGCGGGGTATCGATGGCAACGGCTAATCTCGTGGTTGAATCCGTGGAATGACCGCATGGGAGATGGTTATCAGCTCGTTCAGTCCTTGATTGCGGTGGGTACGGGGGGATTGCTTGGATTGGGTGTCATGGGCGGTGTGCAAAAGCGTCTGTTTCTTCCCGAAGCACATACCGACTTCATATATGCCGTCATTGCTGAGGAAACTGGCATTGTCGGTGCGAGTGCAGTGCTCTTGTGCTTCGGCGTGATTGGTTGGCGAGGTTTTCGGGTTGCGTTACGCGCCCCTGATCGTTTCGGTTCGTTTTTGGCGATCGGGATCACAACGATGGTGACAGGTCAGGCGTTCCTAAATATGAGTGTCGTCTTAGGTTTATTGCCGACCACGGGCATCCCACTACCGTTCGTAAGTGCCGGAGGGTCTTCGCTGATAAGTAGCTTGATAGGAATGGGGATCTTGCTCAATGTCTCACAACACGCGTCAGCGCACTCATAAGGTGGAGACCATGAGACAGCTCAACGTAGAGCGTTTGTGGTCATCAGCATGGGACTGAGGATCGTGATTGCGGGTGGAGGAACGGGAGGCCATTTATATCCTGGGATAGCGGTTGCTCAGGAAATGACTCGTCGAAGTCCGAAGACAAGAGTGACGTTTGCAGGTACTACGAAGGGGATCGAATCGCGAGCCGTTCCTGAGGCAGGGTTTGAATTGGATTTTATTCGGAGTGCGGGACTTAAGGGAAAGTCGGGAAGGGAATTAGCACGTAATTTAGCGATGCTACCAGTAAGTGCATGTGATGCTTGGCGTCTTCTGTCTCGACGTGTGCCTCATCTAGTGATGGGCGTGGGAGGTTATAGTTCAGGCCCCGTGGTAGCTATAGCTGCACTCCGTGGGATTCCCACACTTGTACTTGAGCAGAATGTAATACCTGGCCTGACGAATCGACTGCTCAGGCCTTTCGTAAGAGCTGTGGCGGTAGCTTTTGCTTCAACGCTCTCAGATTTTGGGTCGAAAGGGTTCATGAGTGGAAATCCTGTTCGTAAGGAATTTTTTGAGATGGGGTCGCAAATTGATCAAGATGGGGATTCAGAAACCTGTCACGTATTAGTTATTGGCGGATCACAGGGGGCCCACGCTCTTAACCTTGCTCTTCGTCAGGCCGCACCGGCCCTTGCACAAATTAAACCACGGCTCATTGTCACGCACCAGACAGGCGAGCGCGATCTTGCTGAAGTTCGGGAGTCGTATCGTCAAGCCGGTCTTAATGTCCAGGTTGAGGCCTTTCTTGAGCCAATGGCAAAAGCCATGCTGGCCTCGGATCTCGTGATTTGTAGAGCTGGCGCAACGACAGTTGCTGAACTGGCTGCCGTAGGTCGACCAAGTATTCTGGTGCCGTTGAGGACGCCCGACGAACATCAATGTAAAAATGCCGACGCGTTGGTAACGGTTGGTGCCGCAAAGATGATTGCAGGTGGTGATGTCGCGGCTACGTTGGCGGCCCATGTAAAAACATTGGCGGCCAATCGTAAGCAGCGGAGTGAAATGGGTGCTGCAGCTAGACAACTGGCTCGTCCTGATGCTGCGGCACGGATCGTTGATCGAGCTTTAGAACTTGTTCACTCATGATCGCGAGCAGTAATTCAAGGATGGCAGGGTAAGGGCAGACTGAGGAGACAAAGCGAAATGCGAAAGGTGGAACGGACATAATCATGCTCGGCCGCACGAAAAAAGTTCATTTCGTAGGTATTGGTGGCAGCGGCATGAGTGGTATTGCCGAACTGTTAATAACGCTGGGGTATGTGGTGAGTGGCTCTGACCTCCGATGTTGCGAGACGACGGACTTACTGGTTTCACTTGGTGCAACTGTGCAGGAAGGTCACGACGCTAAGTTTGTTCACAACGCCGATGTAGTCGTCATGTCTTCCGCGATTGACTCAACGAATCCAGAAATTCAAGAAGCGCACCGATGTCAAATTCCTGTTATTCCACGTGCGGAAATGCTAGCGGAGCTCATGCGACTGCGCTACAGCATCGCGGTGGCAGGTTCACACGGCAAGACCTCCACTACATCAATGATTGCGCTCATGCTCGAACGTGCCAATCTGGATCCAACTGCTGTAATCGGTGGTCGATTAAGTAGTTTTGGAAGTAATGCGCGTGTCGGACAAGGGGATTACATGATTGTAGAAGCTGATGAGAGCGACCGATCATTTTTACGGCTCTCTCCATCAATTGCTGTGATCACCAATATCGATGATGAGCACATGGAAAGTTACGGTACGCTTGACCATCTATGTGACGCGTTTGTTAACTTTGCGAACCGGGTGCCTTTCTATGGATTAGTGGCAGTATGTGCCGACGATGAAAACTTACGCGAGCAGGCACTCAGGATTTCACGGCGAGTAAGAACTTATGGAGTTGATACTCAGGATGCCGATCTTTTCGGATTTGATTTAGAAGAGCAAACTTTCGGTTCGACATGTTCTGTGTCCTACAAACCGTTTGGCGAGCGTGAACGTGTGTTACTGGGAACGTTACGCCTCCAGGTGCCTGGTCTTCACAACATTCGAAATTCCTTGGCTGCCATGGTCGTCGGCTTGGAAATCGGTCTGAGTTTCAAGCAGGTTGCTGCAACTTTAGCGGAATTTTCAGGAGTAGAGCGTCGCTTTCAACTACATGGGGAAGCTGATGGTGTGCTGGTGGTAGATGATTACGGTCACCATCCTACTGAGATTGCAGCAGTGATGCGTACTGCGCGTCAGCAGTTCAAGCGTCGAATGCTTGTCGTGGTGCAACCTCACAGATTTACTCGGGTGAGTCGGTTAATGTCCCAGTTCGGTTCAGTGCTGGCTGGTGCAGATGAGGTCATATTGACTGAGGTTTATGCTGCCGGTGAAGTTCCGATACCAGGCGCCACCTCTGAAGTGCTGGCAGAAGTGATAGGACAATTTGGCGAATCGCCGGTGCATCTAGTTGGGTCACTCGATGATGCTGTCGCCCGCGTGGGACAACTGGCCAAACCCGGGGACCTCGTCATCACATTTGGTGCCGGTTCAATCAGTGGCGTTGCTGGTCGGATTTTTCATCACTTGCAGCAAAGGCAGCGACAGGATGCTGATGTCATCGAGGCCAATTATGGGTGATAGAGACAGATTATGACAGTCCGCGTACCAACAGATAACCGGTTCAGACGACGCACGCAGCTTCGACCCATTAAGCGGCGACGTGTGTTTACAGCGCGCTGGCGGCGCGTTTTCAAGGTAAGCGCGATATTCGTAATCGTTCTAGTCGTGGGATATGGAGTTGGGGCATTCGTACTTCAGATGCCCGTGCTGTCTATCGATCAATTAATTGTGCGTGGGAACGTTCATCTTTCGACGGACGAAGCTTTGAGTTTAGTCGATGGACTTCACGGGGAGAACATTTTCATTGCAGATCTTGAGCAGTGGCGGAATGCATTACTCGCTTCGCCATGGGTGAAAGACGCAACACTTCGCACGGTCATACCATCGACTATCAAGATTGCTATTTCTGAGCGAGTACCCATGGCGTTGGGACGAATTGATGGACACTTATATTTAATTGATGACCAGGCACGATTGATAGCAGAGTACGGAACAGAGTACACCCATTTCGATCTGCCAGTCATAGAT
>ERZ651768.752-NODE-752-length-24096-cov-115.029268_pt1 | contig 24096 bp, 17 predicted proteins | sample MGYA00514754_ERZ651768 | MGnify/ENA metagenome assembly ERZ651768
GGCACGAGAACAGCTTTTACTCGATGTAAGTCATGAACTTCGCTCGCCGTTGACACGGATGAAAGTTGCTTTGGAATTTATTCCGGAAGATGCTTCGCGTGAAAGTTTGCTCGATGATGTTCAGGAAATGGAGCAAATGGTGACCGAAATTTTGGAAACTGCCCGCTTAAAAAGTGAATATGGTCAGTTGAATTTACAAAAAACAGATTTGGTAAAGTTGATTCAGGATATTTGTATTACTTTTGAAGGACAAACTCCTGTGATTCGCTTTGAGAATGCACCGGAAACGTGTCAAACTTTCGCAGATGCAGAACAAATCGAAACAGTACTGAAAAATCTACTGGCCAATGCACTCAAATATTCTCCAGCGGAAAATGCTCCGGTTGAAATTCGTTTGAAAAAGAGTGATGCAGGAACGCTCATTGAAATTCAGGATCACGGCCCCGGTATTCAGGATGAGGAGTTGGATTTGATTTTTGAACCATTTTATCGCACTGACAAGTCACGCAACAGGAAAACCGGCGGCTACGGGTTGGGCTTGAGTTTGTGCAAAACAATCATCGAAGCACACGGAGGTACAATCGATGTTCAGAGCAATACGGGAAAAGGGGCAATGTTTTCTTTGCATTTACCCAAATCTCCTTCAACTATTTGACTGAAACGAATACATGTGGAAAAAATTATTTAATTTAAAATTCTGGCTCCCTGTTTTGGTACTTGGATTAGGTGCAGGAGTTACTGTAGCCTTGCTGAAAAATAAGCCGAAAGCGCGCAAAAAACCAAATTTTCAACGGGGAACTTTGGTGGAGGTGATGGAGGCAACATTGAGCAATCCACAAATTGAGGTAAGAACTCATGGACGCGTTCGTGCTGCAAAAAAAGTAATCTTGAGCGCACGTATTGGTGGAGAAGTAATTTGGATTGGTCCAAAAATGAACGAAGGCAGTTTTTTCAAAAAAGGCGATCCGCTTTTGAGCATTGGCATCCGGCAGTCGCAATCGCGTTTGAAGGCACCTTTCAACGGAGTAGTGCAGTCAAAAAATGTGGATTTGGGGCAATATGTTAATCCCGGAACGCAATTGGCGGTTTTGTTGGGCAGTGATCAGGCTGAGGTCGTGATCGATTTGCCGATGGGTCGCATGGATTGGCTGCCTCAATCCTTCACATCACTTGACGGCGAAAATCAATTTCAATTTCCTGCAACTGTTTCTTTAGCCGGAATGATTTCTGCGTCCGTTTGGAATGCGACGGTGAAACGGCATTTGCTGGAACTGACACCGCGCGGGATGATGGTGCAATTGATAGCTGAAGCGGAGGACCCCTTTCGCCTGAAACGCAAGTCACAGGTGAAGTCGAAAAACAAACGAACTTCTGAAAACACGCTAATTAATACTGTGGGAACAGCGAATTCGGAAAGTCCGCCGACTCCCCAAACCTCGAATATGCCTCTTTTTGTGGGAGCTTTTGTCGATGTGACCATTCCCGGAAGACAACTGGAAAATGTGGTCAACATTCCGGCACAAGCATTGCGGGATCAGGACACAGTTTGGATTGCCTTGGAGGGCGAGTTGGAGGTTCGGCGAGTGAAAATCGCACATCTTGATCAAGACAATATTTATCTTTCTGGTGGCGTAAAGCCGGGAGAACAGATTATCATTTCTCCCATCAAAGGTGCTGCAAATGGGCTGAAAATCCGCATTGCCGGGAAAGAAAAAATCAGGAAAAAGGGGGACGGAAGAAGGAAGCAGCTTTCAGGAGAAAGGAAAAGGCGAAGGAAACGAGGAGATGGAAAAGGTGAACAAGGGGATGGAAAATGGCAACAACGAGAGAATAACCAAAGAAAACAAAATTCTGAATCACATAAGGAGGAGTCATGATTCGTTGGATGGCAGAACATAAAGTCGCGGCAAATTTGCTGATGGTCATTATTTTAGTGGCCGGAGTAATGGGTGTTTCTAATATCAAACAGGAAGTGTTTCCTGAGTTTGATCTCGATTTTATTATTGTAGCTGTTCCGTATTCTGGTGCAACTCCTGATGAAATTGAGGAATCAATATTGTTGCCGATTGAAGATGCGGTTTCCGGAATAACTGGAATCAAAAAAATTACCGGAACTGCTAAAGAAAGCATGGGCAGTTTCCGGATTGAACTGCAAAAAGGAGCGGACAAACAAAGTGTGTTTGACGATGTGGAATCGGCGGTTACTCGCTTGACGACTCTTCCTGAAGAGGCCGATGATGCTCAGGTGCAGTTACCTCGAAGGCGGAGAGAAGTTTTGAATATCGCACTTTATGGAGATGCACCGGCGCGGTCCTTGATTGAGTTGGCTCAAATGGCTCGGGACACTTTGTTGACGCATCCGGACATCACGCAAGTCGATGTGGAACAGCCGAGGGGTTTTGAAATGACACTCGAAATTTCAAAATCTGCCTTGCAGCAACATGCTCTCACGCTGAATCAAATTTCCGGAATCATCCGCCAGGCAACTCTTGATATGCCCGGAGGAAAAATCCAAACCGTCGGAGGTGATCTGCTCATTCGCACCAAAGAGCGTCGTTACACGGCGGCGGAATATGCGGAAATTCCGCTGCTAACAACCGATCAGGGAATTTTGCGCTTGGGCGACATTGCCCACATTTCAGATGGTTTTGAGGAGTCAGATCTTCGTTCACGATACAACGGAAAACCGTCGGAACGAATCTTGGTTTACCGTGTCGGCGAGCAAACTCCAACCGATGTTTCAAAAGCCGTTCATGAAAAAATGGAAGAATTAAAAAGTCAATTGCCATCTAGTGTACGAACACAAATTGTGAGAGATTCATCCATCATTTTGGAAGATCGCATCAATTTATTGATGAAAAATTTATGGTTGGGACTGGGTTTGGTCTTTCTGACATTGTCACTTTTTTTAAGAGTGGATTTGTCTTTTTGGATTATGATGGGCATTCCCATCAGTTTTGCCGGTGCCATGATTTCGATGCCGATCACCGATTCCAGCATCAACATGATTTCGCTTTTCGCCTTTATTTTGGTTTTGGGAATTGTGGTGGATGATGCCATTGTGGTCGGCGAAAATATCTATGCGCATCAGGAAATGAAAAAATCGCCATTGGATGCTGCTGTGGACGGCGCAACTGAAATCGCCCCGCCGGTTTTAATCACAATCCTGACCACCATTGCAGCTTTCATTCCGATCTATTTTATTCCAGGCATCACCGGAAATATTTTCCAAAATATTCCAAATGTTTTGATTGTGGTTTTGCTCTTTTCTTTGCTGGAAGCCATGTTTATTCTTCCCGGACATCTCTCACACATCAATCGGGTGATGGCTTGGATACTTGCGCCGCTTGGGAAAATTCTGGAAACGCCGCGACATTATTTCAGTTCCGCGCTTTTTTGGTTTTCCAACAAACCATACCGGAAAATTTTGGAAAAGGGTATTGCTTACCGTTACACTATTTTTGCGCTCGGTCTTTTCTTTATATTGCTTTGCGCCGGATTGGTGGCAGGCGGACACATGAAATTTACTTTTTTTCCAAAAATAGATCGCGATAACATTGCAGTCACCGCACGAATGCCTTTTGGTACTCCGGCCTCGGTCAGTCGTGAAGTTGAAGAAAAAATGTTGCGCAGCGCAGAAAAGTTGCTCCGTGAATATGAAGCTGAAACCGGGCAACCTGTTCATGATGGAATTTACAGTACAGTCGGAAGGGGCGGTGCTAACAAAACTTCGGTACGAGTTTATCTGAAACCTCTCAATGAACGAAAATTTGCGGCAGTCGAATTTTCAAGAAGATGGCGCAAAGAAATGGGCGAAGTTGCCGGAATTGAAGCACTCAACATCCGTGCGCGGCATTCGATGGGTTCAAATTACGATATTGATCTGCAACTCAGTCACCCCGATACAAATAAACTTTTGGTCATCGTCGAGCAATTTAAAGAAAAATTGGGTGAATATCCCGGAGTCAGTAACATCGAAGACAGCACCGAAGACGGAAAACGTGAAGTGCAATTGCGTCTCAGTCCGGCTGGACGAACTTTGGGTTTAAGTACACAAGAATTGACTCAGCAAATTCGAGCTGCTTTTCAAGGCGTTGAAGTTTTTAAATTGTTGCGAGATAGCGATGAAGTGAGCGTGAAACTACGCTTACCGTTCGAGGAACGCCGATATTTGAGGGATTTGGAGGATTTGGTAATCTTGTCTCCAACCGGAAAACTATTGCCTTTGAGGCAAGTGGCTGAGTTAAAATACGGTCAATCTTACAGTGCCATCCGGAGAATCGACGGACGGCGAATTGTGAGCGTAAGGGCGTTGGTGGATTCCGGAGTGGGTAACACAGGAGAAATCCAACGCTCCATCAAACAAGAACTTTTGCTGAAAATTAAAAGTCAAAATCCGCAATTGCAATATTCATTTGAAGGCGCACACCGTGCGCAAACCAACACAATGGACGGTGTAAAACAAGGCGGTATTGTGGCCTTGCTCTTGATTTACAGCTTGTTGGCGTTGCAGTTCCGGAGCTATTTCCAACCTGTTATCATCATGACTGCAATTCCGTTTGGAATGGTTGGAGCACTTCTAGGACATTTGCTGATGGGTTACAGTTTGAGTGTCATCAGCGTTTTGGGAATTGTCGCATTGACCGGAATTGTGGTCAACGATTCACTGATTTTAGTGGATTTCATCAACCGTTCCCGCGAGAGAGGAACTCCAATTCGACAAGCAATTGTTGAAGCCGGAGTGCGCCGTTTCCGGCCAATTTTATTGACCACACTTACTACCTTTTTCGGTTTGCTCCCAATGCTTTTTGAGCAATCCTTACAAGCAAGATTCTTAATTCCAATGGCCATCAGTTTAGCGTTTGGCGTGTTGTTTTCAACTTTTGTGATCCTCGTTTTGATTCCGGTGCTTTACATGATTTTGGAAGATTTTAAGGGACTGGTAAGTAGAAAACCTAAAAAAGTAGAAGTGGAGACGGAAGTGGTTTGAGCAGTGATTATTTTGTTTTAGCTCTGTTTACATCAGATATCAAATAATAGGAAAAATCATGACTGAGTAAAAAATAAATAATTCCGAATGGGAAAAAGTGGAAAACTGGACTTCCGGAAAATGGGGTGTAATTTATTTCAGTCACGCTGATACCAGAACTTGGGTTCCCAAAAAGATTACTAAAATGTGATGGACACTTAACTTAGCAAAACCAGCAGGAGCCGCTTGGTTGACCGGTTTATTTATTGTAATACCTTTGTTCAGCGTGGCTGTGGTTTTATTTGCCATAAATTTTTTGTCAAAGTGAAAAAATGTGGGATAGCACCCATCTTTCTTTTCCCACTCTGGAGCAAGTGAACGAGAAAATTATTTCATTTCAATCCATCATAAGAAAAAGGAATTACAAAATGATCCGGCAATGTTGAGTGAGATCAAGATACTGATTGAGAAAAGCTTCAGCTTACTTCAAGTTAATGAGGGCCTGATTTAGCTCAGGGTGGAGGAACTTGTAGCCGCTTTCCATAAGTTTTGAGGGATAAACACGGTTACTGGAGAGCAGCAGTTCATTTGCCATTTCACCCAATGCAATGCGCGCGGCAAATGCCGGTAACGGAAATATTGTGGGACGACTCAAAACCTGGCCTAAAGATTTGGTGAACTTACGGTTGTTGAGGGCATTCGGTGTGACAAAATTTACTGGACCCTGTAATGAGTCGTTTGTCATAACATATTGAATCATTGCCACGGCATCATCAATACTGACCCAACTCATATATTGCTCCCCGCTGCCGAAAACACCGCCGAGCCCCAATTTGAACGGCAGCAGCATCTTTTTCAGGGCTCCCCCTTTTTTACTCAGGACAGTACCAAAGCGCACTTTTATTACTCTAATTCCTGCTTCAACAGCAACTTTTAAGGCATCTTCCCACTGTACACAAACATTTGCCAGGAAACCGTTTCCGGCCTTGCTGTCTTCATCAACAATTTCTGCTCCTCTGTCACCATAGAAACCAACTGCTGACGCAGAAATAATTACCCGAGGTTTCTGATTAGAGTTGGCAAAATACTCAGCCAAAAGTTTTGTTCCTTTGACCCGGCTGTTCAGGATACGGTTTTTCTTTGTTTTACTCCAACGACCGTCTGCAATGTTTTCACCTGCCAAATGAACGACTGCATAGATTTCCCCAACCCGGGCTAAATCCTTTAAACAATTTTCCGGATCCCAAACAGGTGAGTCCGGGTCATTATTCTGGCGCTGCAAACGGATCGCAGAATGACCTCCGGCAGTCAGGGACTTTGACAATGCAGTTCCGATTAATCCGGATGATCCTGTGATAAGTACTTTCATCAGAACCGGGCCAGTGTCAAATGGATTCAGCGAATTTGGGCAGTCCCCAATATTCTGGATCAAAGTCTTTCAGCGAAGAAATTATTTGAGATGCATTTTTGTAGTGACAATGATCCATATTGGGATCAGGTACAACAACCACGGACATTCCTGCAGCCAATGCGGCTTCGGTTCCGGTAGGCGCGTCTTCAAAAACCAGACATTCTGCAGGATCAACCCCAACTCGATTTGCTGCAAGCAGGAAGATATCAGGTGCAGGCTTACCTTCTTTCAATTCAGGGTCATCTCCCCTGACAATTTGAGCGAATTGCGAAAACCATTTTTTATGTTTTTCAAATTTTGCCTCAAACATTGGAGACGATGAACTAGTGGCCAAGGCTTGTGAAATCCCCAATTTGGAGAAATGAGTGGTCATCTCTTTTGCACCGGGTAAGGCCTCAGTATCTTTAAATTTTTCCAGCAAAACGTCTTTCCTTGAGTCCAGGTAATCTTGCGGACTAATTGGCAAGTCCAGACTTTCAACTATAATTTCTGCGGCCTGAATAGATCTACGGCCAATAATCTTTTCCTTAACGGACCAATCGAAAACCTTTCCGTATTCACCTACAATTTGCTGGGTGACTTCGGTGTATATGCCTTCTGTATCCAAGAGGAGGCCGTCCATATCATATATCAAACAGGAAATATTCGGAGACATTGTTTTATGTTTAAAATGTAAGTGATGAAATTGAGAAAGGCAGATTTACATAAGAGAGTCTTAAGTGCTGTTATTAAAAAAGTTCGGGTACATATTTCAGCAAATCGACAGTGTATTTTTCCCCGTTACTCAATTTGTAGCTGACAGAATTTTCATCTTCCCAAACCAGTTTCAGGCGATAATTTACGTCCTGAATTAGGAGATTTTCAATACTTTTAGAATCGCCAAGTTTTCGATTAATAACATGAAGCCTGAAGGTGTAAAGCCTGGTTTTTATTTCCTGTCCGCTTGCATTGAGACGTATGACTTCTTTTGAGTCGGCTATATGATAAAATATAACATGAGTTGCAGCAGAAGTTACTCCGGATCCGGTCCGGAGGTAAGGTAATATGGGTTGAATATTATTCTGAAATATTCTAAAAATTCTTTTAAGTCCGGTAATGTTGTTTGAATACTGGTAAAATTCCGGGTCAATCTGCCAAAAACGTGCGTCTCTGTCTGCCTCAGCTTTTACAATGTTAAGCCCCAAAACTCCATTTTGATCTCGAAAGAGGTATACGTGGCTTTCAGTACTTTTAATGTTAACAATTTTAAGAATCACACGTTGGGAATGTGAGTCTAAAAGCTTATTCTCGAGATAAATCCCGTTGCCCATCCTGTTCTCAGGAAAGATTTGATATGGTGAAAGATCTATTACTCCCCTGTGAGTAGAATCTCTTAAATAACTTTCAACGGCCCAAATTCCATTTGGGGAAAATATCCACAAAAGCCCGGAACAAACAATAAAAAAATATTTTTTACAATTAAACATAGATCGTTATGGCTGTCTCAATTCTATCTTTTCCTGATGTCTTATAAGTTGGGTTTATTGAAAAGTTTTAATTTTATCATCCCGTACTTGATCCCGGATACTGGTCTCTGCTCATGTTGAGAACAGCATTATGAAGCTGTATCCCAATTGGTTTATACTTTATGCTCCGCACCAAGCAGTGCCAATAAAACGGAATTGAAAGCGTAAATCAAGGTAAGCTTTTCCGGCTTTAATTTTTCATTCTACAAAATAACATCTTTCGTAGCACATTGATTATAGCAAACTTTTTTACTGAAGCCAGTGAAATATTTCCTGTGGAACTTGAGTCCTGTCCATGTTGATATTAGAATAAACATATCAAGCAGTTTGAACTGTTTTAATAATTGCACACGCAAATCAATAATTCTTCAAACATTCTTAAATACCATTACTACGAAGATTGTCTCCAACCCGTTCGAAAAGCAGGAACCTGTTTTTTCAATTACTGAGAGCAACTGTATTCTTGCACTCACTGGAGTTACACATTTTTAGGGGAACATCTTACTTAAAATACAAGAAATTATACAAACCACCACATTAAAAAATGGATTCAAATAAAACTGCAGCGCTTTCCTCCCGGCCTTTTGTTATCGGAACCAGCGGACATATTGACCATGGAAAAACTACTTTGGTCAAGGCTCTCACTGGAGTGGATACGGACCGCTGGGCAGAAGAAAAAAAACGTGGGATAACCATTGATCTTGGTTTTGCTCATTATGAGGATGAACAAGGAAATCAAATGGCATTCGTGGATGTCCCGGGTCACGAAAAATTTATTCACAACATGCTGGCAGGCGTGGCAGGACTGGATGCAGTTTTACTCGTTGTAGCTGCAGATGAAGGGGTGATGCCACAAACACGGGAACATCTGAATATCTGTAATCTGTTGAAAATTCAAACAGGGTTGGTGGTACTCACAAGAATTGATTTGGTGGAAGAAGAAGAAATGGTCGAACTCTGTCGTGAGGAAGTTTCAGAATTGCTGAAAGGAACATTTCTTGAGGGGGCGCCGATTTTAGCTGTCTCTCCAGTGACGGGTGAAGGATTGGATGAACTCCGTAAGACACTGTCAAAACTACCGAAACAAATACAGCATCCGGCAACAGAAAAACCATTCAGGCTTCATGTTGATCGTTCTTTCACGCTAAAGGGCTTTGGCACAGTCGTCACGGGAACAGTGCTCAGCGGAACCGTTAGACAAGATGAGGAAATACTGCAATATCCACAACGGCGGAACGTACGTATTCGAGGATTGCAGAACCACGGCCAGGAAGTCAAAGAGATTAATGCAGGACAGAGGGCCGCCCTGAATTTAGCAGGAATCGCCAAAGAAGAAATTCAGCGTGGTGACCAGTTGGCGCATCCGGAATCATTACTGAACAGTTATTTGCTTAATGTGTCATTGACTCTGTTGGAAGACGTTTTAGCCCCACTGAAAAACAGGACCCGTGTTCGCGTTCATCTTGGCAGCAAGGAAGTTTTTGGACGAATTGCTTTGTTGGAAGGTGAAACTTTGTCTCCTGGAAAAACAGCGCTGGTTCAATTACGTTTGGAAAGTTTGGTAAGCGGTAGTTATGGAGACCGATTTATCGTCCGGAGTTATTCACCAATGATTACCTTAGGTGGAGGAATGGTGATTGACCCTTCTCCCGGTAAATCCAGGAGAGTACAGCACGAACTTCCTGAACGGCTGGAACGTCTTCATGTTGGTGATGAAAATATTCGATCTGAAGAAGTGATCTATTTGCAGTCTGTTCGGGGAGTAACTGAGTCTGAATTTTCGGTTCGTACCGGCCTTTCCAGCAGGCAGTCCGGAAAAGCTTTGCAGCTTTTGCAAAGTCAGCAGAAAGTACTTTGTGTTGAACCTCTCACAGGACGTTATCTGCATGTGGAGCATATTGTGCGAATCGGCAAATTTTTGAGCAAAGCGTTGGAGCAGCATCACACAAAATTCCCTGATCGCGATGGGATGACCCGTTCTGAACTTGGTGGTAAACTTTCCTTGATTTTTACAGAAAAAGAGGTTGAAAAACTGCTAAAATATCTGGTGAAGGTTGGTCTGTTTACACAAAATGATCAGTATATTTCCTTAGCAGAACATCAGCCGCAGGCATCACAAAGCAGGGAAGACAGTCTTGCACGCTGCCTTGAATTGATTAAGTCCGGTGGTTTTCAACCTTTACGCCGCACACATTTACTCCAGGAACTGGGTTTAAACGAAAAGGATGGAATGACATTACTCAAATCTGCAGCACATTCAAAACGACTTGTACGGGTTGCAGAGGATTTACACTATATTCCAGAGCAAATTGCATCAATTATAGAAAGTCTGCGGTTTTATTTTAGTGAAAATCCAAACATTACTGTAATCCAATTCAAAGAATTACTAAACATTTCTCGCAAACATGCAATTGATTTGTTAGAGTATTTTGACAGTCAACAGCTCACAATTCGGGAAGATAACCACCGAATTCCGGCCAGAATTACAGCTTTAAACAATTAAAGAAAACGGCATACAAAGTGTTTTTACTTCAAGTTATAATTTCCCCAATTTTACTTGTCACTTTACTGAGCGTGTGGAACTTTCAAACAGTAACTGTAACAGCTCATGCCCAAAGTTTGCTGAGTGACAGCGAGTGGTTGGAGGAAAATAAGGATGTTTTCGGCAAACAGGAGCTTACTTTGCAAAATATTCCGTTGAGACCTTCTGACTTGTCCTCCACTCCTACAGTTCTGCCGGAATCGTTCCTAATTCCTCTTGAAACCGGCGGACAATATTTTTCAACAGTTCCTCAAAAACCTGCCATGCCTTTGATAGAACAGAAAGATCAAAGCGAAAATCCTTCAGGCTCTTTTTTAAGCAGACTTTTTCCCTGGTTTAGCAGTACAGAGCAATCTAAATCCACTAACCTGGATACTGCTTCAGAAATGCATAATGCAGAAACTAGGGTGGAGTGGGCTGATTCAGAATTTGCGGGAATAAAAATGCTGATAACAGAAATTGAAAGGCTGCTCATATCAGATCCGGTAGCGGCCAGGGAAATGTACGAGGAAATAGAAGATCAGTTGGAGATTGATGAGCGTACACGGCTGAAAGTACAATTGCTTTATTATTTGAAAAAGTGGTCTTCTGCAGAGCAGTTAGCAGAAGTATTTTTGAGCGAACGTCCAGAAAGTAAGATGGCCTCTTTGATGTTTTATTTTTTGAACAAATCACTGATGGCTCAGCATAAGCCTCTCAGTCAAAATTTGATTTTCAGGAAACGTGCAGTGGAAACTCTGGAAGCAAAATTCCGCAGTGATTTTTTGTTCATTCTCAGTAACGAAGCATTTCTTGAAGGCGATCTTTTAACTGCAATACAATATCGCCTTGAAGGAATGAATAAAGCAAAAACTGCTAATGTTGTCAGTATGGAAAAATTGAATGGTTTGTTAAATCAAGTTCAGTCTCCTGAAATACTGCGAATTTTATCAGAGAATAATAAGAATGTTAAATGGCTGCAGAAAAAAATCTTCATAATGGAATTGGAACTTCTGGCTAAACTGAAACGTTACCGTGATGCATTGGGGATTTTAGAGCAAAGAATGTCTGCTGCAAGGGTAATAGGAGATCAGGAAGAGCTTGAAGTTTTGAAGCAAATACAGATCCGCTATACAAATGCTTTGAACGTCAATCCTCGCCGAATTGGGGTAATACTTCCCTTGAGCAGTTCCAGCGTAAAAGTTTCCCGATTGGCACAGCAAACTATGAATGGTTTGTGGCTGGCACTTCATGCAAACGAAATTCCTGCAGTGCCTGAAAACATGGGTGACGATGAGGCTTCGCAAGAAAATGAAATAACCGGCAAATCAGAAGATAAAGACAATGCCCAGGCGGAATCTGATTCGAGGAAATTTGAAGATTCTTGGGAACTTGTGGTACGTGATTCACAGTTGAATCCGGAAATAACCAAAAGCTTGGTACGCGAATTGGTGGAGACGGAAAGGGTGATTGCCATCATTGGACCTCTTGCCCGGAAAACATCAGAGGCTGCTGCAGAAGAAGCTGAGCGTTTGCGGGTTCCTTTAATTTCTCTTTCTTTGACAGAAAGCATTCCGGAACTTGGTGAATTTATATTTCGTAATAATCAAAGCTGGAAACAGGAAATCCAAGAATTGTTGGAATATGCAACGAGTGAGCTCCAGGCTTGCCGTTTCCTGATACTTTATGCAAAAACACGGGAAGGTCGACAAAAAATGAGACTATTTTGGGATGCCGCAGTTCTGAAGGGATGCAAAGTAGTTGCAGTTGAAGGTTTTAAGGATGAAGGTCAAAAAAGTCTAGTGAACGAATTCGATACTTTCACAGGCAAAATAAGACGTTTGGGTACAGAAGACAAAATAATTTTGAAGGAACTTAAAGAGAAGGAAGTGCCGATTCTAAACTTTGATGCCGTTTTTGTAGCCGTTGGTTCGGGTGGTGTAAAAAATTTAAGTCTCATCTTTCCATACAGTGAAGTGTACAAAATGAGAAAAACGACTTTTCTGGGAGATAGTGGTTGGAATGATTCAGCCCTGCCGTATGCTCCGGGACTTCGAGGAGTGAAAAACCCCGTATTTGTGGACAGTTTTTTCCTGCAAAGTAAAACACCGGCCATGCAGCAACTGTTAAGGCTGCATGAACGGATTTTATATCGGCATCAAAATTATATTGGTCCTACAGCTTATACTGCTTTTGCCTATGATACGCTGATAATCTTGATGCAGTTGCTTGAAGACGAGCGAAATCAGAGCCACCGCGATCTGCGGGATGCCTTGTTAAATATGCAGATGTTTCCCGGTGTTACCGGCAATTTACGCTTCGATGAAAAGGGTAAAGTTGAACGTGAAATGCAGCTGTTGACTTTGCGGAGGGGGAAAATTCAGCCTTTGAATTAAAAGTGTTATGAGGCTGAATATGTCCAGGCAGCAGATTTCACTGCCTGATTAAGTCCTGACTATTTTACAAAAAGTGATTCAAGGTCCTTAAATGGAACTTGTTCTGGCTTCACATTTTGCTGCGGTTCATTGGTATTTCCCGTGTTACCGGCGTCGCCTATTGCAGATTCTGGATAAGAATCATTGGGACCACCAATCATCAAGTCATCCTCTTTTTTCTCAAGGCGCTTTTCTGGTCGTATTTCTGCGTGAAAGTTGCGCTTTGACTGTGCTTTCATAAGAATTTTTTGTTCTTCCAGGGGCTCTTCAACCAAATCTGCAACTTGCCGCAAACGATAACTATATTGACGACCAACCTCTAAAAGACGTCCGCCGGGAATGCACTCCGGACTGTCCTGGAATGTCCCAAAATCATCTACTATGACTGCGTGTTTTAGAGCTTCAGGACCCAAATAAACTAAAATATAGGAGTTTTCAGGATCTGATACTTCCTCTTCCTCATGAGTTTCAAATTTTAACCATTTCATATTTGCCTCCTAATAACTTAAATATTGTTAAATCTATTGATTAAATCCCTGCGAAAAACATGCCATTCCCTGTGGATTATTAGAACATTTTACTCTGGAATATTGGAAAACTTAGCGGGATGTGGATCCGCGGAATCTTTAGAAAATATCAATAATAATTACAGTAATATAAATAGTAATGCATGCTTATACAATTTTTCTTTATCAAGTTCACCTAACAGGAATTGGATATTGCTTTCTGGTATTCAGAGAATAAATTTGATCTATTTATATTTGTATATTACGATATTTACTAATGAAAAGGAGATACCATGAAAACTTCAGCAAGTAAAAACGAAATATTAAAACGTGAGCTCGAACAACTATTTGGCGAGCAGGATGCAAATATTGAAACTGCAGCACAGTGTTTAAAGGTTATGTCTCATCCTGCCCGCCTGCGTATTTTGTGTGCCTTGCGCGAGGGTGAACAAACAGTCCAGAACCTGGAATACTACACTGGAATTAAACAGTCGACTCTGTCACAGCACTTAGCTTTGTTGAAAAGCCGAGGCGTTTTAGTCTCACGACGTGAAACAACCTACTCTTTTTACAGTTTTTCCAACGATCAAATTACACAATTATTCGATTTGATAAAGGAAGTATTTTGTACCTGAATTATAATGACAAATTCAATGGCTAAACCAAACCAGCCCAAGTTGGTCTTCCGACAATTTTTTGACAAGGATACGGGAACATTCACGTATTTTTTGTTTGATTCTGAAACTATGGAAGGCCTGATAATTGATCCGGTTAAAGAGCAATTTGATCGAAGTCTACAGTTCATAGAAGAGCTGGGAGTTGAGCTAAAATACGTAATTGATACGCATGTCCATGCGGATCATGTTACTTCTTCATGTATGCTGCGTGAAGCTACTGGAGCAAAAAGTGTTTTTGGTGAGCCTGCCGGAATTGAATGTGCAGATATTCTTCTTGAAGATGGAGATGAGTTAGAGTTTGGACACTTTAGCCTCAAAGCAATTGCGACTCCCGGACATACAGATGCCTGTACCAGTTTTTATACGGAAGGGATGCTCTTTACAGGAGACTCTTTGTTGATTCGCGGTTGCGGACGCACCGATTTCCAGTTGGGTGATCCGGAAAAACTTTATGAAAGTATTACTCAAAAACTGTACTCCTATCCGGATGACACCTTGGTTTATCCCGGTCATGATTATCTGGGACGTACAGCCTCATGTATCAGAGAAGAAAAAGCTTTTAATCCCAGAATTGGCAGCGGACAAACGTTGGAAAAATTTGTCCAAATTATGAAAAATCTGGATTTGCCAAAGCCTAAACGCATTGATTCGAATGTTCCTCAGAATCTTCAATGCGGTTTTTCACTGGAACTTGGTCATGTAAATGAAGATAATTTTACTATGCATGATTTGTATCAGTTGCTGGATAATCTGAAATCTACAGAGAGGGTAATTGATGTACGGACGCCCAACGAGTATTCTCAAGGTCATGTCCCCGGTAGTTTAAATATTCCCATGGGTAACGAACAGTCGTTTCTTGAAGAGCTCAGCAGTTATCAAAGAATATTTGTACATTGCCACTCTGGACGCAGGGCACAAACTGTTTACACAATGCTTGGAATGCAGGGTTTGGAAAATGTTGTCTGTATCAACAGTTCCGGAATGGCAGACTGGACGATAGCAGGCTTTCCTGTGGAACGGTAAGGGAGCCACCCTCAATGAAGAAGAGTATCCTGGTCAAATTCAGTTTAATTCCCGCTTTACTACTTATTCCAACTATACTTTGGGCCGCTTCTACGGAAATATCTGGAATGCCCTGGTGGGGCTGGCCGACGGCCTTATTTTTCACAACCTTTTTCATGGGTGTTTTCGGTGTAATGGCCGGAATTGGCGGCGGTGTTTTGTTTGTCCCTCTGGTTAGTGGTTTTTTCCCGTTTCACATCGACTTTGTCCGTGGTGCAGGCTTGTTTATTGCCCTCGGCAGTTCACTTGCTGCTGCTCCACATTTACTGGAAAAAAACCTAGCTAGTTTGAAGCTCGCGCTACCGGGTGCGTTGATTGCTTCTGCCTTTGCAATTGTAGGGGCATTTCTGGGACTTTGGCTTTCTGCACTGAATCCGGCATATATTCACGGGAGCCTGGGTCTAACGATTATCGCTATCGTTTTCATCATGCTGTTTGCAAAAAACACGGAGAACCCGGAAGTGAGCAGGGGAAACAAATTGACCGAGCTTTTGCAAATCAATGGTATTTACACCGAAGAAACTACGGGCAAAGAAGTTAGTTGGACTGTTCACCACACAAAGAGAGGTATGTTCGGTTTTGTGGTCGTCGGTTTGCTGGCAGGTTTTTTTGGATTGGGTGCAGGCTGGGCGAATGTTCCCATTTTGAACTTGTTGATGGGAGCACCGGTAAAAGTCGCAGTTGCTACAAGCAGTTTTGCGCTTTCAATTACGGACAGCACAGCGGCCTGGATTTACATGAATAAAGGAGCAGTTTTGCCAATAATAGTTGTTCCCTCAATGGTCGGTATCATGCTGGGGGCAAGAATTGGTTCAAAGTTGCTGCCAAAAGTTAAACCAACTGTAATTCGTTACATCGTCATCACAGTTCTTCTTTTGGCAGGAGTACGTTCCCTGTTGAAAGCTTTTGGTATTTGAGCACAAACTTGGAGAACTAATGGAAAAATCTATAGTTTTTGAAAATGCTCCAGAGCAGCATATATACGCAAAAATTATATATCACATAAGTAATCTGGGTTTGCTTGTTCTGATTATGGGATTCATTTTGTATATTTTCGGAGTGCTGACTCCGCTCGTTCCGCTGGAAGAACTGCCTAAGTACTGGTCATTATCTTTAACGCAGTTTCTGGAAAAAACCGGAGCGCCTACCGGCTGGCGATGGACAGCAATGTTAGGTTATGGTGATGTAATACCGTTTTTAGGGGTTACCATTTTGGCCTCCGTTACTTTTGTTTGTTTTCTAGCTTTGTTGTTTAGTTTTCTGCAAAGAGGAGCCAAAGTGCTGGCATTTATTGCGGCAATGGAGTTGTTCTTCATTCTAATCTCCGCCTCTAATCTTATCCAGATTTCCCACTGAAATCTCTCAACTTGAAGCCTTATCTTCTTCCATTTGCAGTCGCCCAGAAAATTCCTGCTTAAATCAATAAGTCCGAAAAATAAAGCTGATACCTCACTAAAAAGCACTGCAGCTTAGACAAGGGCTTCCAGCAGCCGGTTTTGGTATGCAGTGATCAAAGCTTCGCCATAATGGGGTAGCTTCTCCAGGCGGCGTTTTACCGGTGTTTTGTCCGTTTGCGGGCGCATTACCTGATGTAAAGTGTAACGCAGAATATCCTGGGGATTTTGAATACAGTAAAGAATGAATGTCAAAGCATCGTTTTCCGGGTTTTTTTCGTAAATGAGCCACAACAGCCTAACTATGTGAAAATGATTGATTCCGCGTGAACATTGCCGGTCCACAAATTCCAGGATTGATTTAAGGTAATTATCGGCCCTGAAACCTTGCGGTAGCCCTGCTGATTCAGTGAACTCCTGATAATAAAGCAAAGTCAGCACCGAAGAGCAGAAATAGCTCCAGGCTTTTCTAAAATCATCCAAAGGTATCAACTGTCTTTGAGGAACCGTGTCCGGTTCTGCCTGCAGTACTGCCTCCTCGTTGGTGTCCAGTAACACTCCAAGGGAACTCTGTATTGACTTGATTGCCGGCAATCGAAATTTCATAACTGACATAAGCCTTTTCAGGCGCAGACCATCAGCACTTTCCAAAAAACCTGCTGCCCTTGATTCCTCCGGCGACTGTGTCCACGCACTTAAACTGTGAAGTGCAGAATACAGTTTAGAATAAATTGACTCGGCATAGTGCTTTTCCATCTTTTTTATTTCTTTTGACCATTCTTTCAAAGGGGTTCCGGAAGGAAGCATTTTTATCAGGCGCAATGGAAATTTTTGCCGTATATGGTCCAATTCCGAATTTTGCGGCATCTCCGGAACATAAAAGAGAATCACTTTTTTCTCTTTTCTCAACTGTCGCATTCTGGATCGAATTTGTGTACCGACTCCGTCTAATTCTACAGCTTCCGGAGGTTGTTTCAATTGTTCGTACAGTTCTTCAATAAATCCGGCAAGAGCAGAAATTTCTTCCAGTTTGTGAAGCACAGAGCGGATGTAATGTGAGAAGCGTTCTTGTTCAAAATTTTCATAAACCCGCATCTCATGGGGCAGAATGAAATGTAAATGTGAATTCAACTGCTTGACTCGTTCACTCACTTTCTGATTAAATTGCTCGGGATTTGTCCGGAACAATTCCTTAAATTCGGTAAAAATGGAGGAAAGTGTATGTTGTTCTTCGGTTGAGAGTGACTGAGCTTTCCACTTTTCGCGCCACTCATCTATCAATTGCTTCCGAATTTGATCTCCCTCTTTTTCCATGGAAAGACGGTATGACTTTGCAACACTTTCACAATGTCCTTCCAAACTATCTGAATGAAAATTAAATTCTTTGACCAGGTCCAGTATTTCAGGAATTGCGGCAGTAATTTGTTTTTGTCCTTTCACACTTTGCTGGTAAAACTCAAGAGGCAGGATTTGCTCATTGAAGAATATATTTCCGAATAATTTTGAAAATACATTGCGAGTAATGTTGACGATAACTTCTGTAGTTTCCAGTTTTTTTGGCAGAATGATCGTCACCTTGAATGATCTTGAATCAATGAAGGAATCTATTCGTGAGGCAGGAAGTGTAACATTTTTTGGTAGAGGTGAGCCGATTTCAGTCTCGTATGTTGTCTGATCAATAAAACGCAGCAGATGGCTGGCGTAATTTATTTTCAAACCTAATCTGCCTGGGAAATCAAGCATGTCGGGAAGTTTTTCGCTCAAAAATGTTTTTGTCTCAAGCGGAATCGATTTAGAAAATTCTAACCGAAAAAATTTTGAGGTGGGAGTTTGTCCTTTTTCCTGATCATGATTTTGGAGTTGTGAATCTCCAATTGTACGGAGCTCAGGATCAAAACGCTCTTCAAAAGATTTGTCGTTGCTGTCAAAGGACTTCATGAAATTGTACCCTTGAATGGCCTGGCTCACGACCGGGGATCAATGCTTCCTGACAGAAGCTATATCTTCGTTCCATTCTCTCAGTTTATGCGGACCTTCGAGTGTAGTTTTCAGTTCGACTAAATCCAAAAACTTTTTATCTTCCAAATCAACATTGGGATACCTCCTTCTTAAATAGCCCCAGAGGTTAAGGTAGTTCTCCTCTATTTGCCAATCTTCATTCTGCGACTTCTGCTCTGTTTTGGGCTGTTCAGTAAATGGGTAAAAAACCTTGCTCATACTACTTTCTCGAAAACTCTGTTTATTATCTTTCCAAACTCGCTGTTCCAGAAAACTAATCCGGAAATTTAGAATTTATCACCAATGCTGCCGAAAGTTTTAACGGCCTTATACTCTATGTAGCAATATTGTTGCCTGAAAATATAATCAGGATAGGAAAAAGTTGAATAATCTATTAAATACTGGGCTAATATATTGTTAATACAAACTAATTTATTATTAGTTTAAAATAAAAAAATTATAAAATAATTTTCATAATTTACAATTGCGTTGATCAAAGAGCAAAACAATTTGTGGATTTGGGAGGAGAATTAAGATGTAAATCTATTTCATTAAATTCCCAATTACTTGTAAAAAATACAATATGAAGGTATATATTGGTTTCAACTAAAACCACCAAATTTGGGTTTCTATTTAGTGGATAACGATTCATTTGAAAAAATAAATCAGTACAGCAGGCGTGAGGTGCTGAAATTTCTTTCATACGCAGGAGTGATGGGTACAATCGTGTTTCTTCTGAACAGTTGTACTCTGCCTGCCGGCATGAGACAAATCACTGGTGAAGTTTTCATTAACGGACGTAGAATCCGGCCCGACCAGTTGAAAGGAACTGATGGTGTGCTTGTAGAAAATGATGCTTCGATCAGTACAGGATCAGCCGGATCTGCTGTCTTTGTTATTGGTAGAGATGCATTTCTTATCCGGGGAAACAGCAGACTGGAACTTAACCCTACACTTGACAGGAAACAAAACGAAATTTCCGGATTCAGTCTCAGATCAGGAGCAATACTTTCAGTTTTTGCCGGGAAAAAGCGTACATTGAGAACCGTTACAGCCGTTATTGGAATCAAGGGAACTGGAGTCTATCTTGAGGCTGATTCTGAAAAAACCTACGTGTGTACCTGTTACGGGACTTCCCATTTGCAGGTTAAGGATGCCCCCGAAATCAGCGAAACCGTCACCACCAGTCATCATGACCAACCACGTTTCATCTACTCTGGAGAAAAACGGATTGAACAAGCACCGGTGATCAACCATTCAGATCAAGAACTGATACTGCTTGAAAAATTGGTGGGCCGCATTCCTCCTTTCGTAAAACCGAATAGGAACGATGGAGGCAAATCTTCAAAGTCAGATAGCCCTTATTCATCTAATAAATACGGATATTGATCCATTAATCAAGGCTCCCTGAATACCAAGCCGGAATAGCTTTTATTGTGTTGGAGAGAGGTTTATTCATTTTCACCCTGTTCCATTTTCACGTTTAATATGGAATTGAATTCCAATATACAGGGATTATTAAAACCACAGCAAGTTCAGAATTACTGTCTTAAGGTGAAGGACAAAAGGAGAACTATGTTTTAGATTGAAGCGGATTCAGATGAGTGATACTTTTATGGAAGCTAAAATATTTTGCACATGAAATCACCATCCCTAAAAGAGTCCTTATGAGAGATCGAATAATATCTATTAAAGCCATGGAAATCCTGGATTCGCGTGGTAATCCAACAATTCGCTCCACAGTAATTCTTGAAAGCGGAGTAACCGGAACTGCGTCTGTTCCGTCCGGAGCATCAACTGGTGAAAATGAAGCCCTAGAACTCAGGGATGGTGACAAGTCCCGCTATGGAGGAAAGGGAGTTCTCAAAGCTGTAGAAAATGTGAATCAGGAAATTGCACCGGAACTGCTGGGAATGACTCCGGATCGGCAGGCAGAAATTGACAGGATGATGCTGAAACTGGACGGCACTGCGACCAAAAGTAATTTGGGCGCAAACGCAATTCTCAGTGTTTCAATGGCCGTTGCGGTAACTGCGGCCAATTCACACAACCTTCCACTTTATGCTTATCTCGGAGGTGTGGGCGGATTCCGTTTACCGATGCCGATGATGAACATTATCAATGGCGGAGAACATGCTGACAATAGTGTAGATTTGCAGGAATTCATGGTTATGCCGATTGGCGCACCAACATTCCGGGAAGCCTTGCGTTATGGCGCGGAAACATTTCATGCGCTGAAAAAAATCCTGCTTAAAAAAGGCTATGCGACAAGTGTAGGTGACGAAGGCGGTTTTGCGCCAAATCTTAAAAGCAATGAAGAGGCATGCGAAGTAATTCTTGAAGCAATTAAGGCTGCCGGATATGAACCCGGAAAAGACATTTCACTGGCCATGGATGCCGCAGCGTCATCTTTTTATAAAAAAGGTGCGTATGACTTTTTTAAGTCCGGACAGGGCACAAAAAATTCAACGGAGATGCTGGGATTTTACAGTAGTATGGTTGAAAAATATCCGGTTGTTTCAATTGAAGATCCGATGGATGAGCATGATTGGGACGGTTTTTCAGCCATTACCAAAAAACTTGGTAAAAAAGTTCAAATTGTTGGAGATGATTTGTTTGTGACAAACACAGATTTTGTCAAAAAAGGGATCAGTAAAAATGCGGCCAATGCGGTTCTGATTAAACTCAATCAAATCGGGACAGTTTCTGAAACTGTTGCCACCATTCAGCTTTGCCAAAAAGCAGGCTGGAATTATATTATTTCGCACCGCAGCGGTGAAACTGAAGATACGTTTATGGCAGACTTTGCAGTTGCAATGGCCGGAGGGCAAATTAAAACTGGCTCAGCTTCACGCAGCGAGCGCATTGCAAAATATAACCGCTTACTTGAAATCGAATCAGAACTCGGTAAGTCCGCAATTTTCGGTAGTTGACCGCAAGTCTGCCGGGGTCGTGATTCTGAACCCAATCTGTCAACATTGAACCACTTGACATTCATTCCTTTGAAAAACAATCCTGAGGAGTCCGGACGCATTCTGAAAAACGCGCGGACGGTTACAATCTTTACCCTTTTTTCACGAATCCTGGGTGCAGCGCGGGATTTAGTGATTGCGCATGTCTTTGGTGCCGGTTGGGTGACGGATGCTTTTGTGCAGGCTTTTACAATTCCGAATGTCCTGCGCCGCCTGACTGCAGAGGGTTCGATGACTCTTGCTTTTCTTCCTCTCTACACAGAAATCCGTGAACGCAAGGATCCTGAAGCTGCAAAGAAATTTGCGGCAAAAACTTTAGGGCTCGTCCTGGCAGCAACAACTATTCTGACCGGCTTGGGAATTCTTTTCAGTCCTCAGTTGGTTTATCTGTTTGCGGCAGGTTTTGCTTCAAGTCCGGAAAAATACGACTTGACGGTGCTGCTGACCAGAGTCATGTTTCCATATTTGATTTTTGTTTCGCTCGTTGCCTGGGCAATGGGGGTACTCAATGCCGAAGGCCGTTTTGCAGCCCCGGCTGCAGCACCGATTTTATTAAATATCGGAATTATCGGGGCAGCATTCGGTATTTCTCCATTGTTGGAAGAACCGATGATTGGCATCGGCATCGGTGTTCTTCTGGGTGGAATCGCGCAAATATTAATTCAAATACCCTCACTGAGAAAAGTTGGGCAATCCTTCAAACCGCAAAATTTTCTCAATGATGAGAATATTCAGCGCCTGCTGAAACTGCTTGGTCCGTCTTTGCTGGGAGTGGCGGTCTATCAAATCAATATCATTGTGCTGCGCAACCTCGCCAGTTTCATGCCCACAGGGCAAGTCACTCATTACTACAATGCCAGCCGACTCTCGGAACTGACTTTGGGTGTATTTGCTTTTGCAATCACTTCAGCCGGCTTTCCGGAATTAAGTCAGCACACTGCTGCCGAAAACTGGGAGAAAATCCGCAACACCCTGCGCTTTACCATGTCCACAACTTTACTGGTCATCTTTCCGGCCAGCATAGGTTTGGCTGTTGCTGCAGAACCGATTGTGTCTATGCTCTATCTGCATGGAGCGTATGCATGGAGCGACGTTCAAAATACCTCGCTCACGTTGCAGGCTTTTGCATTGAGTATTCCTGCAGTAGCAATGATTCGGTTGCAGACTTCAGTGTTTTTTTCACTTAAAGATACCCGCACTCCGGTCAAAGTTTCATTGTTCAGTATTTTGCTGACAGGGCTTCTGGGTTGGTGGTGGAGTCAAAGCCTGGAAATATTTGGCCTGGCCCTGGGGCTTGCTGCAGGAACCTGGTTTCAGTGGATTCTGTTGTCGCTCTTTTTGCTCAAGCAATCCGAATTACGCAAAAATTGGTGGCCCCTGCGGTCGTCTTTGCTTTATATGCTGGCTTCAGCAGGAATGGGAGGTTTTGCCTGGTATTCCAGAGGATATGGATCATGGGAAAACGGACCTTTTCTTGTTTACAACTGGGTGATTTTTGGAGGAATACTGCTTGGTTCAGCTTTGCTTTACGGATTATTGCTTTTAGTTTTCAGGGAAGAGCAAGTGCTGAGATTGAAAAACCATATGCTACAAATTAACACCTAATAATTCCAGCGTTGATGCCGCCATCACTTTGGCTGCCGTAACCATATCATCAATCACTATGTATTCGTCTGGCTGGTGAGCAAGGTCAAGGATTCCTGGACCGTAGGCAATACAGTCATGCAGATGTCCGATGCGGGCAATGTGTTTTTGATCATAGGTACCGGGAGAAATGACATGTTCAGGAGTTTTGCCCAGGATGCTCTGAATTGCAGAACTTACGGCTTGGACAACCGGGGCATCCGCATCTGTCATGGTTGGTAAAAACTCCATAATATCCTTGATTTGGTAACGAAAATTAGGACGTGAATCGGCTAGTTCCTTCAACAAGTCTGTGACTTCTGCTTTGACCTCAGTGATATCTTCTTCAATCAAAAAGCGTCGATCCATGATAAGCCGACAAGAATCAGCCACACAAGGACTTGGCAAGCCTTCAAAAGATTCGGCTTCACCTCCGTGAACTGCCTGCAGATTCAAAGTGGATCGTCTTGCTCCCTCCGGAACAACCGGCATTCGTGTTTGTTTTTTGTCCAGTGCAGGAAAAAGCCGTGACTCAATTAGCTCCAAAAATGCACTCATGTGTCGAATGGCGGAATCGCCGAGAAAAGGCATTGAGCCGTGTGCGATTCGACCGAATGTTTCAACTTCCGCCCACCATGCTCCGCGGTGACCGAGACAGACACGATCAACATTCAAAGGTTCCGGAATAATTACATGATCCACCCGCGGTTTTGAGAAAAACCCTTTTTCTGCCAAAAAGGCAACTCCGCCGTACCCTCCGGTTTCTTCATCAACAGTTCCGGAAATTTCGATTACGCCAGGAAAGTCAATACCTTCTTCAAGGATGGCTTCCATCGCAATCACAGAAGCGGCCAGTCCACCTTTCATGTCGCAGGTTCCGCGGCCGTATATTTTCCCATCCCGCACCACTCCCTCAAAGGGGGCAACCGTCCAACCATTTCCGGCAACAACTACATCCAGGTGTCCGTTGAAATGAACACATGGTCCGGAATGTTTGCCTTCAATACGTGCTATGACATTATG
>ERZ651768.753-NODE-753-length-24042-cov-2.586021_pt1 | contig 24042 bp, 19 predicted proteins | sample MGYA00514754_ERZ651768 | MGnify/ENA metagenome assembly ERZ651768
TGTTGCCGACGGACTAAAGGTTCTTCGAGCGATTGAAAATAAGGACCTAAAACACGGGGCTGTAGAGGATAAAATTCACGCACCGGGTTTCCTAAAAATGGCCAATCTCGTCAAAAAACGTTTCTTTGGCCGTATAGTTGGTTTTAAGCTCGATTTTGGTTGGTGGGTGTTTGATGGAATTACAGCTCCAGCTACCCGAACGAGCTGGAATTACCAAAAATCCAGTGGTGGTGGAATGATTTTTGATATGGTTCCCCACTGGCGTTACGTAGTCGAAACTTTAATGGGGCCAATTCGATGCTTAGTCGCATCAAGCTGGACTGCTCAGAGCCAGCGTGCTGACGAAGAAGGTTCAAAATTTGACGTGGATGTAGAGGATAGCTGTTCTATCATAATTGAGTTGGAAAATGGCGCCTTCGGAACCATTACATCGAGTTGGGCGCAAAGAGTTCCAGGTAACGATCTTGTGAGACTTCAAATTGACGGAACATTAGGTTCCGCCGAAAACGGATTGCGCACATGCAGAGCTCAATCGTTATCTGATACCCCAAGTATTAGTGGCTTCAATCTAGGCGCATACTCAGACAATAGTGATACCCAAATGGACTATAATAACGATTGGACTGAGGTACCGGAAACCGGTCAATATAAAAATCCATACCGTGTCGGTTGGGAACAATTTCTATCGCATGTGATCGCAGATACACCCATGATATCGGATTATACTGCAGGCATTCGTGACGTGCAGCTTGCAGAGGCTTGCATCAAAAGTGCCGAGACTGGAAGATGGATCGAGATGGGTCCCACTCGATAACTGTTTGGTCGACCTCAAGTGACAAATAATAATTAGGAAAAAATTATGTCCGATTTACCTTTTCTTGATTTACATGGAAATGACTTTGAACGTGGGGTGGAGCATGGACGAGTACTTAAACAAGCTATTTCTGAAAACCTTAAAACGTATTTTGAACGGTTTAATGCGAGCGGACTTTCCGCTGACAATGCTCGACAGGAAGGAAAAAAATGGGCTGAAGTTATTGCCAAGCAAAATGCTGCATACACAAAGGAAATGGAGGGGATTGCTGAAGGGAGTGGCCACGTACTTTCAGACATTGCAATGCTCAACGCCCGGTATGAAATTACTTTCGGACTAATGAAAGAGGAGGCCGCGGTCATTGATCTAAATGATCAAGCCGACGGTTGTACGACATTTGGTGTGTTGCCCCAAGCCACGGATAACGGCCACACGGTACTGGGACAGAATTGGGACTGGCTTGTTGGCGTCTACGGTCGTTGTACGTTGATGCGGGTAAAACGTGAACAAGGGCCCGATTTCATTTGCTATACCGAGGCCGGTATTGTCGGCGGCAAGATGGGTGTTAACCAACACGGTATTGGACTGGTGGAAAATGGCCTTGTCTCAGACCATGACGGTCATAACCGTTATGAAAAACCGTTTCACGTACGTTGCCGTGAAGTTTTGGATGCAGAAACATTCGATATGGCTTTACTGCCAATTTTAGCTTCCAGGCGAGTATGCTCCGCTAATTTTATGATTGGTCATGCTGACGGTGAAATTATTAATCTCGAAACAAGCCCCGATGCGGTCTCATACCACTTTCCAAATGAAGGCCTTATTACTCATTCCAATCATTTTCTCGATAAACGCCACGGACCTTCGCAAATGGAGAGACTAAGCCCCAGCACGCTTTACCGTGCTAACCGCCTAGATAATCTGTTGCGTAAAGACATAGGAAAGTTGGACATCAAGAACTTCCATGCGGCCTTTGCCGATCATTTTGGCACTCCCAACTCAATATGTCGCCATCCAGATCTCAACCAACCAGAGGCCAAACGAACTATGACCAACGCCTCCTTTATAATTGACTTAGTAACACGAACCATGCATGTCGCTGACGGACAACCCTGCCAAAATGAGTTTATCTCCTATGCTTTATAAATTTTTTTCCGTTCACTGGAATGGTTTTATTAGCAAACATGAATAAAAAAAATACTTGTCATATTGTCTGTCTGACATTCGATTTTGATACACAATCCGGATTCATTTCCAGAGGCTGGACAACTCCGACACCACTATCGAGAGGTGAGTTTGGGGTAATGGCTTCCTTTCGTATTCTTGACTTACTTGCCCAATACAACATTCAATCCACCTGGTTCGTGCCGGGCTTCACAATTGAAAGCCATCCAGAAGCCTGTGAGGCGGTGGTAGCAGCAGGACACGAAATTGCTCATCACAGTTGGGCACATATTCCACCCAGCAATCAAAGTCGTGAAGAAGAGGCCGAGGATATGGCTCGCGCAAATGAAGCCATTCGTTCTCTTACTGGTCGGAAGGCAAGGGGATATCGCTCACCGTCGTGGGATCTCTCGGATAGTACCATTGAACTCCTAATTGCTGAAGGTATGGATTACGATTCAAGTCTCATGTGCGGAGACTACATTCCCAGCTTTACACGTCTGGGTGACCAAGTGGAGTTGGGAGAACCAATTCGTTACGGGGCAAAATCCCAATTGATTGAGATGCCAATAAGTTGGTCTCTAGACGATTACCCCCATTTTGAATACATCCGTACCCCGGAGATGACGCTGCCAGGACTCAATTCTGCGCGGCTTGTCATGGAAAGTTGGTGGGATGAATTTTCCTATATGCAAAAGGCTGTCGATTGGGGCGTTTTGACCTACACTATGCACCCATACGTGATCGGGAGAGGGTATCGCATGCTGGCTCTGGAAGATCTTTTAAAACGCCTGGCTGAAGCCGGTGCTATTTTCTTGAAAGTCGAGGATGCTGCAAGAGAGGCCCGCGCCCGATTAATAGAATAGGTTTGTTCAATAATAATTACTTTTGATCTATGTTGTTTTCGCAATTTCTAGTGCAAGTCACTAATGCTCTTATCTCAGAGGTATCAGCTTAGTCAAAAAACTCAAACAAACCCCTTTCATAGGTTCAACATTGAGTTAACTTGAGTTATTTACGAAAACAATTGTTCCACTTGGTTCCATCATTTAAAGTCCTTCTTGACCTTAAAAAACGAAAATATTGAGCTTTAGCAATTAGTTAACTAAAGTCGAATGTTTCCATAATGGGAAGACAATGGAGGAGGAATTAATAGTGACGACTTTCGATGGGGTCGTTATCGGAGCCGGTCATAATGGTTTGACACTTGCAGCTTATCTTGCGCGCGCCGGCCTAAAGATAGCTGTGCTCGAACGCAACTCCGAAATTGGTGGTGGCACCAGTACAGAAGAACCTACATTATCTGGATATCGATTCAATCTACACTCTAATTTCTTCATGGGCTTCCGCCATGCACCGATGATGCGTGACCTGGAATTGCACCGTTTCGGATTTTCCTACATTGAGCCACCTGTCCAGCAAGCAGCAGCTTTCCGTGACGGTTCATGCGTCGTCATCCACCAAGACCTGGATGCAACCTGCACTTCGTTGGCGCGATTTTCCAAACAAGACGCCAAAACATTTCGCGATCTTTACCATCTATATGCGGTTAAAATGCGGCCTTTATTGGCGTCACTTCTTTACAACGCGCCCCTACCGATTGACCAGTTGCTTGACCGGTTATCGGGTCCGGAGGCAAAGGAGTTTTTGTCGCATGCCCAGCATGATCTTTTTAGTGTAGTCCGTAAACACTTTGAGGATGACCGTATCCGAACATTGTTTACATCTTACATGCACGTGGTCACCACAGAGAATCGACCAGGTTCAGGTATTGTTTTTCCTGCGATCTTCGCAAACGTAATGGGCTTCGGTTTGCCAGTCGGCGGAGCTGTCACATTTCCGATGGCACTAGAAAGAGTGGTGGAAACGGGCGGCGGTGTAGTGGTGTATGACGCGGATGTTAAAGAGATTATGACAAAAAGTAATAGGGCAACCGGTGTGCGGCTCGCTAACGGTGATATAATTGACGGTAAACATTTTGTTGCGAGTGCTATTGACGCTCCTTCTACCATGCACATGGTAGGTGAAAATTTATTCCCGGAAGACGTCCGTGAAAAGCTCAATAGCTGGCATTGGGGTAACCATAGCCTGGTAACGCTGCATTTAGCATTGCGAAATCGCCCACTTTACAAATCGCGCGCATTTGACCCCGATATCGACCGAGCATTCAACATTTTTTTCGGAATGGACGATATTGAACAAGTCGAAAGGTGCTTCGCACAATGTGAGGCAAAAAAATTCCCCGACGTCCTTATGGGTAATGGTGCTTGTAACAGCCACTTCGATCCTTCTTACGCTCCAACTGGCGGCCACTCGGCGTTCTGGTGGCCATTTGCACCTTACGCCGTAGAGGGAAACCCGGAAAATTGGGACCACCATAAGGACGAATATGCTCAGCGCATCTTAGATGTTTGGCGTGAGTATGCGACTAATCTAGACGACGATAATGTCCGTGCCCGTTTCTTGTTTTCTCCACTGGATGTGGAACGTCTGAATGTCAACATGCGGCAAGGTGCGGTACGCATGGGAGCGTATATTCCTTCACAACTAGGGATTAACAGACCTCATCCGCAACTGTCGGGCACTCGCACACCAATAGAAGGATTATATCTGTGTGGATCCTCTACCGGAAATGGCGGTGGTATCAACGGAGCACCTGGTTACATAGCCGCGAATGCCATTACTGAAGACCTAAAACTAAAACGGCCGTGGACGCCGGTCCCAATGCCAGAATGGCGGCATTAATCTGCCTACTCATTGCAGCGGTATTTAACCAGTTACCTTGGTCAACTAGCTTAGGCAGTATAATTTCACTAACGGGTAAAATTTCGGATTTGTAGCATAACCATTAAATGGCATTTAACTCTGAGCTAAGAAATGAAAAAGATTGCATTGAATATATATGGTTATAGAACAACGTAGGCTATTTAATTTAATCTAAAAACCCAAAGGTCTTCTCATTTGGAATTCCCCTAAACTCCAAAAGAACTACAAATTTTTTAAATGTAGGAGATATCTAAATTCGAGTATGCTTAAATCATTCCGGTTAAAATATATTGATAATCCCACAACATGAACGTTTTGCGTAAACATTGGGTGCTGTCCATAACCTCTTTTTTGTTTCTCCCTATCGGGCTTTATGCACCCCACGGCTTAGCCCTTTTATTTGTTTTAACTGCCATACTATTAATCTTCCAAGAACTGATTGAGCGTAGGACACTACAATTCATATCTTGGCGTTTCTATCTAGCCGCAATGGCCATCCCTCTTTACGGTGCTATTAGTTCCATTTGGTCGATCACGCCCGCAGTTTCCATAAAAATGTCTGTGATCATTTGCGGCACAATATTCATTGGTATGCTATTAGCGAACATTTCGATTCTCAAAGATTTTAAGGACAAAATTCTGTTCGAAAAATGGTTTGTAGCTGGCGGTTTAATTGGATTTACCTTGCTTTGTGTAGAAAACTTAACCAATGCAGGATTGAGCCGTTTCGCTTATGAACTTTTTGGGTTAAATCGAGATATCCGACTGGTAAATCAATTTGGTCCCTTAGTTTTTAATCCAGGGATAAGTGCTGCTTCATTATATTTGTGGCCATTGGGGTTAATACTATTCCGACAATATAGTAAAGTTATCTTTATCCCAGTTGTTGGGTTGTGTTTCCTTGGGATATTTTTAGGCGTTTCGACAGCCCCCATACTGGCACTTATTGTTGGTTTATCGACCATGATAATTACTGGCCTAGCCAATCGATTTGGGCCGAAATTGCTTATCTTAGCAACTGCAATGTATACGTTATTAGCTCCGGCTATACCGAGTTTGTTACCCGATCCCACAGACCCTCAATCAAGTCTATCTCGTTACTATGCACTTTCAGATATCCATCGTTATCTGATTTGGAACACGACTGTTAGCCATATCAAGAACAAACCAATATTCGGTCATGGTCTTGATTCAACGCGCGGCCTCTATTCACGTAAAGATAGAATCAACTACTATATAATAGAAAATAATACGACTGGAAAAAGTCTAACCGTATACTCCGAACCCATCTCGCATCATCCACAGTACTATATAGACAATAAAATCCATGGAAAGAGGAGATGGATATATGCTGAACCAATCCCTTTGCATCCACATAATGCTTTTTTACAAGTTTGGTTAGAACTTGGCGTTGTGGGAGCTGGGCTTCTAGCCTTTTTTCTGGTTAAGATACTGATTCTGGTGCAAAGAGTTACCCGTAACCACTGGGAAGCAGCAGTTTGTTACGGGGTTTTTACTAGCGGGCTAACCATTTCCAGTTTGAGTTACGGTATCTGGCAATCCTGGTGGTTGGGGAGCCTATTCCTCGCCGGAGCATTTATGGCCGTGACCATTCAAGGTTCTGCAAATAACAATCTTGCAGCCAAATAACCAGCTTTTAGAGTTCTAGCTAAGTCATGGCTAAAAATATTTGACACTATCAACAAAAACTCTATTGCGACCACGGTTTAACCCGTATTAAGCGCCCAGGGAATTCATCCGTTAGAAGGTAGAGAAAACCCTCAGGACCCTGGCGAACATCTCGAATTCGTCCGAAAACGCCGGTGAAAATACGCTCTTCTTTTTTGATTTTGCCGTTAGTAAGTTCAAGCCTTGCCAATAGCTGGTATTTAAGCGCCCCAACAAAGAGGTTTCCTTTCCAGTTGGGAAAAGCATCTCCACTGTAGAAGGCAAAACCGGATGGTGCGATTGATGGGTCCCAAAAATAAACGGGCTGCTCCATGCCAAGCTTATGAGTACCTTCACCGATTTTACTACCCGAGTAATTGCGCCCGTAAGAGATTACAGGCCACCCGTAATTCTTACCCGCTTCAGGGTGGTTAACCTCATCACCTCCCTTAGCACCATGGGCGATTGTCCAAAGTGAATTCGTCACTGGGTTCCATGTGGCCCCTTGTGGATTACGGTGACCAATCGACCAGATTTCCGGCAGACCCTTTTTCCCATTGGCAAAGGGATTATCGAATGGCACCGATCCATCTCGGTAGACACGAATGATCGAACCGGCATGGTCAAACGGATCCTGTGCCCGACTTCTATCACCGCGGTCGCCAACTGTAATGAATAAACTGGTGTCTGGAGCGAGTACAATTCTGGATCCAAAATGAACGCCGCTGCCAGTTTTATTGCTCTGGGTGAAGATGACTTTCACATTTCGCAATTTTGCCTTTCCCAAAAGGCTCAGTTCTGCCCGTGCCAGAGCGGTTCCTGCTTTTTTTCTATCGTCTGAAGGTTGGGAATAAGTCAAATAAATAGTGCTGTTTTGTGTAAAAGCCGTGTCAACAGCAACATCCAAAAGCCCTCCCTGGCCTTTAGCCCAGACTTTAGGTACTCCGGCAATCTTTTTTAACTTACCCTTGGGCGATATCAGGTTCAGCGTGCCCCCCCGTTCCGTCACCAAAAAGGAACCATCAGGGAGGAACGCGAGGCCCCAAGGATGATTGAGATTACTGGCAATAACCTCGACGATGACGTTGTGTTTTTCAGTCTTAAAAAATTTGGTCTCAGATAATGCCGAGTTTACACCAAGCAAAAAAATAGCCCCTGTAATAGGGATGCCGCATATCAAAAAGAAAATCCTTTTATGCAAATAACCCCTCAATTTCCTCGATAAGAAACTAAATCTAAATTGCACAGGTTTGAACCTCGACGTAATTAAACACAAATGGAAAAATGGAAAAATAGATACCGGATAACCTACAGGTAGAACATACTAATTTGTTGCTGGAGTACTCTCAAGATGACTTTGGTTGGGGATATTAACGTCTTTTAACTAGGACATGGTTATCCTCTGGTCATTCCACATTTACCTTCGGTAGATAGCGAGAGTCTAATGGTTTATAATTTAAAATTACTGCGCTAGTCGATAGTGTAAAGCATGAGGAGCACAAAAATGATCCGCAGCACCGAACGCATTCTTACAACTCATACGGGTAGCCTTCCCCGACCAGACGATCTTATCGAAATGATGTTTGCAAAAGAGGAAGGAAATCCAGTTGACAAGGAAAACCTTAAAGCCCGCATTGCCTTAGCCGTGTCAGAAATCGTTCTAAAACAGATCGAAGCTGGTATTGATATCGTGAGCGATGGAGAGGTCAGCAAGCCAAGCTACGCCACCTATATAAAAGACCGATTAAACGGTTTTGGCGGTGAAAGTGTGAGCCTGAAGTATCAAGATCTCGTTGAGTTTCCAAGTATGGCCCAACGCGTATTCAATGATCCTGGTAGATCACGCCGAAAAACACCGGGATGCAATAGTGCAATCACGGTACACGACAAACAGGCCGTTCTGGATGATGTCCTCAACTTACAAAATGCGATTATTAGAAATGAGGCGGAAAGCTCTTTCATAAGCGCGGCCTCACCTGGAGTTATTTCGCTATTCTTTTCTAACACCCACTATCCAGATTTCGAGGCCTATATATTTGCAGTAGCCGATGCGATGAAATACGAGTATGAAGCCATCACCAATTCTGGCATTGGACTACAAATTGATTGCCCGGACCTGGCTATGGGGCGGCATATCCAGTACGCGGCTCTTGACACCGCCAACTTTCAGAAGCAAGCGGAAATGCACGTAAGCGCCCTCAACCATGCACTTCAGAATATCAACCCTGACCTTGTGCGCCTCCATCTTTGCTGGGGAAATTACGAGGGCCCACATCACTGCGATGTGCCGCTTTCAGATATCATAGATATAGCTTTCAAGGCCCACGTCTCTGGAATTTCATTTGAAGCAGCCAACCCACGTCACGCCCACGAATACACCATATTTGATGAGGTAAGCGTGCCAGATCATCTGGTCTTGATCCCTGGGGTAATCGAATCAAAATCTAATTTTATAGAACATCCTGAATTGATTGCTCAGCGTATAGAGAGAATGGCAAAAAGAATCGGACGAGAACAATTGATTGCTGGCAGCGATTGTGGCTTTGGCACTTGGGTCGGACAGGCAGCAGTTGAACCAGAAATCGTCTGGGCTAAGTTGGCTGCTTTAACTGAAGGTGCCAGGATTGCGTCAGAAAAGCTATGGAAATAGCATCCTTTGGCTCTTAAATCTCCAAACCCCTAGCCATTAATTGGTAACTTATTTTTCGGTCGATAAAATCTAAATCTCGACTATAATTTTGGGCTTATTAAAACTTAAACGACGCAAACTTGTCGAACTCATGATAACAAGCCAAATTTTAAGTAAGAACGCTGACCAAAAACATTCTTCCCATTATATTCACGGTTTGACTCTCGGCAGTCCATTCAACTAGGAACTGTAGGCAGGCAGACAGGCACGACGGAGATTAAAATGACTGGCATGAAGCCGGAAGATCGGATTGATTTTTCTACAATCGAAAAACGAGAGCGTCTTACCTTACCTGATAACGGGCGCATCATCATTTGGCCTATTCTTGCACTTGAAGTCTGGAGTATTGAGCGGGCCATGGCCCGGATGGTTATTTCCCCACCACAAGGTGTACCAATGACCCCGGACCACCCAAACTGGTCCTGGCACGAATACGGGATGCGTGTCGGTTTCTGGCGGTTAAAAAAAATGATGGACTCTTTATCCGTCCGCCCGACGGTGACGCTAAATGCACGTGTCTGCGAAGATTATCCGGAGGTTGCCGGCGCTTGTCTTGAGGCGGGTTGGGAGTTCAACGCACACTCATACGAGCAAGTGCCAATGCATAAATTGGACGATGAAAGAGCCGTTATAGATCGTTCAATGGATATCATCGAGAAGTTTACTGGAAGCCGTCCTCGTGGCTGGTTTGGCCCCGGATTGACCCAGACATTTGAAACTCTAGACCATTTATCAGCGGCAGGCATTGAATACATTGGTGACTGGGTCCTCGACGACCAACCAATTTGGGCCCGTACCAAACATGACCCTGTCGCCGCTCTGCCCTATAATTATGAACTTCATGATATAGTCATGATGAATATCCAGAATAACCTCTCCCATATTTACCGTGACAGAGCACTTGATTACTTCAATACTCTTTATGAGGAGAGCTTAGATGGACACCCGAGGGTGGTGGCCCTCGCCATGCATTCATATCTCTCCGGATCACCCCATCGAATAGCTTATGTGAGAGAAACATTTGAGACCCTCTTATCCCATCCAGGGGTTGTCTGTTGGGATGGGTTGCAGATCCTTGATTGGTTTTCTAAACAAGTTCCGGCGCCCAAAAATTGATTAATATCCCAAATGATACTGTTAACTGTTTCGTTCCCGAAAACCTTCGCAATCCCCAGCTTGGAACTCCCGAAGGACCACTTGCAGGAATTAATTTCGTCGCAAAAGATTTATTTAATGTAATCGGACACCGGACTTCCATTGGAAGTCCGGATTTCCACCGTCACTCAATACCCTCCCAAGAAAATGCTGAGGCAATTTCTAAACTTCTGAGTGCCGGAGCGAACTTAGTAGGTATGACCATTTGTGACGAATTTTTTTACAGTTTGACTGGTGCCAACGAGCATTACGGCACGCCAATTAATTGCCGTGCTCCAGGAAGATTACCTGGTGGGTCTTCATCAGGCTCAGCGGCCGCTGTCGCCGCCGGACTTGCAGATGTATCGCTAGGATCGGATACGGGTGGATCAGTCCGTATTCCGGCATCTTTCTGCGGTCTATGGGGTATTCGCCCGACCTTTGGACGTGTCAGTCTGAAAGGCGCTCGTGCAATGGCCCCGAGTTTCGACACGGTAGGCTGGTTCGCAAATGACGTCCTTATGCTTTCGCGTTTGGCTCAAATTTTGCTTAAGGGCAAGCCTCAAGAAACAAAGATAAAACGAATTGTGATAGGTAAAGACGCTATAGCACGTGCAGATACAGCTGTCGCCAAGGCCATGATAGGGTGGATCGAGGAGCATCTCACAGATAGCGAAGAGGTAACAGTTTCTTCAGAGGGTTTGGACCCTTGGTGGGATGTATTCAGAGTTATCCAAGCTGGAGAGGTTAAATCCACCAATCTCCCTTGGGTGCGCACCCACAAGGCCAAGCTTGGACCAGGTATTCACGAACGGTTTCTCATGGCGGAGAATATATCTGACTTTGAACTGAACGCTGCGCGCGAACATCAAAAACAAATCGTAAAACATCTCAATCAACTGATAATACCAGGTTCCGCCCTCGTGATCCCCACCGCACCATGTGTCGCACCGCTTCTAAATGAAGATGCCACAACTCTAGCTTCGTTCCGATCTAATACCATGGCTCTTACATGTATCGCCGGGCTTGGCGGTTTGCCGCAAGTTTCCATGCCAGTTTTGACCGTTAACGGATGCCCGGTTGGCGTCTCACTAATCGGCACCCCCGGCAGTGATGAACAATTAATTGAGTTAGCGGCACGCATTTCTTAAACAACTCTTTTTAATATTTATGGATACAATCAAATGAAATTTGGCTTATTTGGTGGTCCCCAAACGCAAGCAGCCGGCGCCAACACCGAAGGAACGTTGGGATACCGTGAATACGGAAAATACATCGTTGAAGCGGAAAAATTGGGCTACTCAAGTGCCTGGCTTTTCGAGCACCATTTTTCAGGGTTTGGCCAACCCTCTTCTTCTTTAAATCTTTTGTGTTATCTTGCTGGAATTACAAACACAATCCGCCTGGGCAGTGCCGTAGTAGTACTCCCCTGGCACAACCCCATACTACTGGCAGAACAAATAGGTACCCTAGACGTAGTAAGCAATGGTCGCTACGACTTCGGTGTCGGACGTGGTTACCGAAACACCGAATTCCATGGATTTGGAATTGACCACCAGGAAGCAGGGGCAATTTACCGTGAGTCGATGGATATTATTCTTCGGGCATGGCGAGAAACTGAAAGATGGTCATATAAGAGTAAAAGGTGGGAATTTAATAATATCATTGTTGAACCAGACACCATCCAAAAACCCCATCCACCATTGTGGCAAGGTGCAGGCAGCCCTGAATCTATTCGTCAAGCAGCCCAACAAGGCTATAGCCTGCTTTTAGATCAAATTTTATCATTCGAAGACGTTGGGGAAAAAATTGCAATTTACCGCAGCGAAGTTGAGAGCCTTGGCAGGCAGTTTGATCCCTATAGTGTTGGTGTCACACGTGGATTAATGGTCGCCCATAATGCAAAACAACGGGAGGCTGCGCATGCTGTTCGGAATCAGTTTGTTTCTAGAGTCAAAGCTCTAACGAGCGGAGCCAAGTCTAAAAGCCCTACATTTAATCCGGTAGGTGAGGTTAAGAATGAAACGGAAATGTCCGAAAATGGCGCGATCTTAGGCGACAAAAAGGAAATGATAGAAAGGGTAGAGAAACTATACGAATGCGGCGTTAGAAATATACTTCTACACGACTTGACGGGATCTACCGAAGCACTTCGGGAGTTTGCTTTGGAAGTCTCTCCAAAATTTACCAACAAAACCTAATCTAACTAATTATTTAATTATCCCATCCGTTAAACAATTGATGGAATTCACAAGAAGCAAATAATCGACATGTTTTTTACAGCCCTTTAGGATGCTTCACGCATATCTTCTGCCGTGGTGCCAGTACTAGTATTAAGTGCGTATTTCTCCCAATTGCGAATAAGTACATCTTCAGATATCTGCATCATCTGAACCGAACGGTTTCCCTCCATAAACCTCAGCCATATTTTCAGGAGCTTACATTCCTCGGGGATTTGGAAATCGCGATAGTAGTCCAGAGCACAGAAACGCTGTAAATGCGGGTAAAACGTAAAATCGACCAAGCTAAGTTCTTCACCCAACCAGTAAGGACCCGATGTTCGAATAGCCAGTCCTTCATGCTCCATCATAAGAAGCGCTGTTGTCAATTTATCTGCGTGTTCCGATTGGCGCTCTCGATCTTGCGCCAGCAGCATCTTGTAAATCTGGGGAACAAAGCGCACGTTTGCAAAATCAATCCAAATTCTGGCTTTAGCACGATCCCCCGGCGTCTTTGGCATTAATGGCTTCTGGGGGAATTCTTCGTCTAAATATTCATTGATGACCGCCGATTCAACAATTACGGTATCGCCATGACGAACAACCGGTACTTTACCGTAGGGAGAAATTTGTAAAAACCAATCTTGTTTTGCGTTGAGGTCAATTTCGGTGAGAGTGAAATCAACCTTCTTCTCAAGGAGAACCATGCGGGTACGCTGTGCGAACGGACAGGTACTGGAACTAATAACCTCAAGTTTTGACATTTTATGCTCCCCAGTTCTTCACCGATGAGTTGGCAATTCACGGTGTCTCTCGTTCAGTACTGACGTTATAGTAATTTAGTGAACTTCTAGAGTTTTAGAGAAACAGAAAAGTTCCGTTCGCCATCAATCTTCTACAACAATCTAAATGTCCAAGCACCTCAAACCTCAAGCACTTGAATTATTATTATCTGCCCTCATCCATCATCGCAGCTTGCAAATTTTCATCATAATATTCTTGAAATTCCTTGCGATCGCGTCCAACGTGATCGGCAAGCATATCGCGGCCAGAAAATTCTTTTTGTCTAGTGTTAGAATTGGTTTCCCACAGTTTTGAGCGCAAGACAGCTTTCCCACAATGCAAGTAGGCCTCTCTAACGTGAACAATCAGACCAGCTTGCGGCACCTTACCATTAAGGGCCAACGGTTCGAGTAACACACTATCCATAGTTATTTCTCCGTCACCTCGGATGCGGAAGGTTTCGTTGACACCTGGAATTAGAAAAATCAAGGAAACCGTGGGATTAGCAACAATATTCTGAAAAGAATCCAAGCGATTATTTCCGCGCCTATCGGGTATCAGCAAGGTCTTATTATCTAATACAGATACAAAACCAGGGTGATCACCCTTCGGAGAGACGTCCCCCACTGTTCCCAACACTAAGAAAGGAGAACGAGCTATAAAACTTCGGCAATGCTCGTCGAGTTCATAGAGTACTTTGTCGACTGGCGAGCCTTTAGGCTCGGGATAGGTTTCACGTAACGTTTTAACATCCTTCACCCTCTCATAAGACATTAAAAAAACTCCTTCTGATTATACCGAAGCCGCTTATTCAAAAACTTCAAAACGACACGCAAGAATTTGGTGTCCCCAGCGGGAATCGAACCCGCGTTTTCGGCGTGAGAGGCCGATGTCCTGGGCCGCTAGACGATGGGGACCCACCTCATTCAACAAATCATAAATTCCGATTTTATTAAAGTGTTTTATAACCGTCGACATTGCCGTCAACTAACGTTCACACCTCTAGCACGTTAAATTGAGACCAAAACAGAAACCTTTTTAGGTTTTAGGGGGTTAAATTCTCTCTGCTAATTAAAATATAACATAAAAAAGCGTTGCTACCGGGAAATTTTGAAACCTATATCCCCTAACTTCGTAGAAAAACGATTGAATTTTATCGAGATAAATTTCTAATTGAGGTCTCTAGCACTTTAAAAAATGACTTAGCTGATGATCGCGGAGACATAACCAGAAACGTATTTTCCCCCTCACATACAATTATCGTACTGAGATTAGCCATTACCGTCCGGATCACGGCTCCATTATGAAAAATTGATGAATGCAAGTCGACCGAGCAGGTTTGTTGGAGTGTTGTCCGGGCTTTAGGGCCAAATATGGATATCATAACCCAGCTATCAGATTGATCAGTCAGATAGCCCGCGTCCCTAATCTCTATTGGAAGGTAATCCACGGCGTTGTTTCCGGAGTAATCAAACAGCACAAACATCTGATCCTGCTGCATTCCGAGTAAAAGGGCACTATTAACATTTGACGTTGTTGATTTTCCGATGGCAGGAATTTCGGTTTTTAGGGAAGACGCTACCGCCTTCGACAGATTTTCACCTCCTCCATACGGTGTTGCGATTGATACAATTGCCCGCGAAACAAGTTCAGCGACCGCCACCTCTCCAAAATCAAGTTCCAGTTCGGAAAGTGGAGACTGGCTAGTGAGCATCAAATCAGACACGAAGACGTTCTCCTTCTGGATCTATAAAATGCGGTGAGATAATTTCAACTTCAATATTTTCCCCCCGTAACGGATCTGCGGCTTGAATTATTTCCCCAACCCGTTCGTCACCGCGTTTGATAAAACCTAAAGCAACTGAATGACCCAGGCTTGGAGAATAAGCAACGGAGGTAATCCAGCCCTCATCATTTTCTGTAGTTGCTTCCTTTCCCCTCGCGATGAAATGTGCTCCTGCTTTGAGGTTATCTTCCAAATTCACCGGGCGGAAACCCATCAGCGTAAAACCGTCTTCACGGTTGAGCCCCTGGCGTTCGGAAAGTGTTTTCCCAATACAGTCCTTCTTTTTTGACACCATCCGGCCCATTCCAAGATCGCGGGCAGTGGTCTGACCGGTGAGTTCGTTACCCGCTGCGTGGCCTTTCTCAATCCGCATTACACCAAGTGCCTCGGTTCCATACGCAACAACATCAAACTCCTGACCTACAGCCATAAGCTCACGGATCATTGCATCCCCATAACGTGCTGGAACAGCAATTTCGTATGCAAGTTCACCAGAAAACGAGATGCGGAAAAGTCTTGCGGGTGTGCCACCACAGACTGTGATTTCACCGCAGGCCATAAATGGAAATACGCCATTGGAAATATCAAACTCCGGATCGACGATTTTTAGTAATAATTTTCGGGAGTTAGGGCCTGCGACTGCGAACTGGGCATACTGTTCGGTCGCGGAGATGAGATGTACGTCCATCCCAGGCCACAAACACTGGCGGCAGAATTCCAAATGCCGAAATACGTTTACTGCGTTGGCGGTAGTGGTGGTCATCAAATAGTGATTTTCAGAAAGGTGAGCCGTAGTGCCATCATCCATAGCAATACCGTCTTCGCGGAGCATTAGGCCGTAACGCACCTTTCCGATGGGGAGTTTGGCAAAACCGTTAGCGTAGACTTTGTTTAGAAACTCCGCGGCTTCCCGTCCTTGGATGTCTATCTTGCCAAGCGTTGTCACATCGCAAACTCCGACAGAGCCGCGGGTTTGAATGACTTCCCGGTCGACACTTTGACGCCAGTTTGTTTCACCGGGATGAGGAAACCATTGCGCGCGTAGCCATGCACCCGTCTCAACGAATACCGCCCCTTGTTCTTCCGCCCATTGATGGCTGGGAGTGAGGCGGTAGGGACGGAAGTCTTTACCCCGAAACCTTCCAGCAAAAGCAGCGATCGGTACCGGAGTATAAGGGGGACGAAAAATCGTCGTGCCGGTTTCCTGGATGGACTTTCCAGTGCATTCGGCCATAACCGCCAGCGCAGGTATATTCGCCGTTTTTCCTTGATCGGTAGCCATCCCCAGCGTGGTGTAACGCTTAAGGTGTTCAACCGAACGGAAGCCTTCCTGATATGAAAGCTTCACATCCTTGACGGTCACATCGTTCTGTAGATCCAGCCATGAGCGGGCTGAGCTCTCCTTAACATACCAGAATGCTGAGACATTTGCGTTCTCATCTTCCGCTCTTAATTCTACCGTGTTGACAGGGGAATAACCCAATTCTTTTGCCGCAATATTGCCAGCGTTGCGGCCTTCTTTAAGCGCAGCGGCAAGTGTCATTGTCCCACCTGCAGATCCAGCAACGGTCATGCCGAGGGGCGTGTCTACTCCGGGCACGAAAGCGGCGATATCCTGGTTCCAAATGGGTCGACCTCCTTTATGGCACGTCAAGTAGACGTTCGGGTTCCATCCACCGGAAACTGCCAGACAGTCCGCAGAGATCTGTTCACCATTCGCAAGGATCAGCGAACGGATTCCGTGACGACCTTTGGTGTCAACAACCCGCCCCCCCATAACGATGCGGGCGCCACCAAGTTTAACCGGCGGAGTACCGCCTCGGCTATCAATCACCGCTGAAATTTCCACTCCTTTAGAAGCGAGATCAGTCGCTGTGCGCCAGCCGTCGTCGTTGTTTGTAAATACTGCAACCTTCTTTCCTGGCACGACACCCCATCGGTTCACGTAGGCGCGCACGGCACCTGCGAGCATCACGCCAGGTCGATCATTGTTACCGAAGGCAATCGGCCGTTCAGTCGCACCGGCGCAGAGAATTGCACGTTTTGCATAAACCCTCCAGAGAACCTGCCGGGGGCCGTCACCACTCGAAGGTAAATGATCCGTCTTTCTTTCAAGTGCCCCGTAGATGCCATGATCGTATGCACCGTAAACTGTCGTACGGGGCATTAATTGGACATTGTCTATTGATCCTAATTCCGCAAGCGCCTCACCGACGAAGTTAGCGCCAGTTTCTCCCGAAACGTCGTATGTTTCGGAATTGAGGCGTCCACCCATCTGAAAATCTTCATCTGCAAGGATTACTCGTGCACCAGCTCGCCCCGCTGCTAAAGCTGCAGTAATTCCAGAAGGGCCCGAACCAATGATAAGAACATCGCAGTGTAAAAACCTCTTGTCATAACTGTCCGGGTCCGGTTCGCCCGAAAGTCGGCCCAAGCCAGCAGAAGCGCGGATAATTGGCTCGTAAAACCTTTCCCAAAACGATCTAGGCCACATAAACGTTTTATAATAAAACCCGGCAGCTAAGAAGGGTGAGAGGAGGTCATTGACAGCCAAATAATCGTATCTTAGAGAACCCCAATGGTTTTGGCTGGTAGCTTCCAAACCTTCATATAGCTCGGTAACCGTAGCGCGTGTATTTGGCTCCAGATGTGCGCCACGACGAAGCTCAACAAGCGCGTTCGGCTCCTCCGATCCAGCAGAAAAAATTCCCCGAGGACGGTGATATTTGAACGAACGGGCTATCAGCCGTTGGCCATTAGCTAAGAGTGCCGAAGCTAGCGTATCGCCGGGATACCCCTCAAAACGCTGGTCATTAAAAGAAAATGATACCGTCCTTCCACGGTCAATTAAACCGCCAATTAGTCGGTTCGATTGTTTCATTTGTTGCGCCCTTCGGCTACTGCTATATCCCGTGCCAATTCAACCTTTGTAATTTCATGCGTCAATGTATTGCGCGTAACCATAAGCCAAGAACGATCGCCATGTTCATGGTACCAAAGCTCCCGGTGCACGCCAGCGGGGTTGTTTCGCAAATAAAGATATTCATAGAACTGCGTAGGAGCGTCTTCGTTCTGCCAATCAGGTCGGTTAATGAGGGATGCATCGCCCAAATACACAAATTCCGCAGCGTCGCGCGGTCCAAGAAGAGGGTGATCGATAATCATGATTGAGATGCCCCCTTAATGTAGATTGGGCTGCGCGCCCATTCCCTTTTCGTCAATTATATGTCCGCGTTTAAAACGGTCGAGCAGAAACTCGGTTGCAACCGGGTGGGGGCTATCTTTGGCTAGCAAATGGGCATAACACCAGCCACTTGCTGGCGTAGCCTTAAATCCGCCGTAGCACCAACCGCCGTTAAAATAGAGTCCCTTGATATGAGTTTTATCGATAAAAGGTGAGCCATCCATAGACATGTCTATGACGCCACCCCACATGCGAAGGACACGGGCCCTCCCAATCATCGGCATGATCGCCATACCACCCTCGCAGACATCTTCGATTGCTGGTAGGTTGCCGCGCTGAGCGTAGGTATTATAACCATCGATATCACCACCAAATACCAGGCCACCCTTGTCAGATTGGGAAACATAAAAATGCCCTGCGCCGAAAGTAATCACACCCGGCAAAACCGGTTTTAACCCTTCACTCACGCAAGCTTGAATTACATGGCTTTCGATTGGCAAACGCATTCCTGCTTGAGCCATGAGGCGGCTTGACGAGCCAGCGACGCAAACCGCGACCTTCTTTGCCCTGATATCTCCGCGCGAGGATTGGATCCCCTTACAAACACCACTTTCAATCTTGAAACCGGTAACCTCGCAGTTCTGAATAATATCTACACCGAGGCCATCCGCACCACGGGCATAACCCCATGCAACAGCGTCATGGCGAACCGTACCACCACGAGGCTGAAACAAACCGCCTTTGATGGGAAAACGGGCATTTTCAAAATCCAGAAACGGATACTTTTTACGAACATCTTCCTGATCCAATAAAACAGCATCGGCACCTGCTAAAAGCATGGCATTGCCACGTCGGGCAAAGGCATCCTGCTGAGGATCGTTGTGGGACAGATTAAGGAGGCCGCGTTGTGATACCATAGCATTATAATTAAAATCCTGCTCAATCCCCTCCCATAATTTCATCGAAAATTCATAGAAGGGCTGATTACCCGGCAACATGTAATTTGAACGTATGATTGTTGTATTCCGGCCAACATTACCGGAACCTAACCAACCTTTCTCCAAAACCCCCACGTTTTTAATGCCAAATTCCTTAGCAAGATAATACGCCGTGGCAAGCCCGTGCCCCCCTCCCCCAACGATAACAACGTCATACTCAGGTTTAGGATCCGGGTCGCGCCAGACCGGTTTCCATCCCTTGTTGCCGGTCAAAGCTTCAGTGAAAATCTTTAAAGCCGAGTAACGCATACTGAATGTTTCCTAAATGTATCAGGGCATCATCATCTAAACAGCCTGAACTTGACTTTCATAAAACAGACGTAATATTGCAATTAATGGTCACAATAAAACATTCAACTGGTACATTCCGGATCGGTCTTATTCTTATCGATGGATTTGCACTCATGTCCTATTCGTCGATAGTAGAACCGCTCAGGGCAGCAAACTTACTATCTCGCAGAGCTTATTATGATATCAAATATATTCCAGTAACCGGTTCTTGGGCCAACAGCTCAAATGGAACATCTGTAAAGGCAACGGGGCGTATTGGCCAGGAAGGAAAATTCGATCTTGTACTCGTTGTAGCAGGCGGTGATCCCGCGTCTTTTAAAGATACTAAATTGTTCCGATGGCTAAGAACCCTCTCAAGGCGTGGGGTAAACTTAGGTGGCGTTTCTGGCGGCCCTGTAATCCTCGCCTCCGCCGGAGTAATGGAAGGCAGGCGGATGACAGTGCATTGGGAACACGCTGCAGCATTGGCAGAAAGTCGGACGGGCCTAATGATTGAACGTTCCCTTTATGTGATTGATCGTGACCGTTTTACCTGTGCCGGCGGGATTGCGCCACTTGATATGATGCACGCACTCTTGACCGAGCACCATGGACCCGCCTTTGCACGGCAGGTTAGCGATTGGTTTATGCACACCGATGTCCGCTCCGCCAGCGGACCACAGCGGGCGGGATTAGTAGAACGCTACGGTACAAACAACCCGCCAATCATCCTGGCTATTGAAGCAATGGAAAACCACATCGCAGATCCCCTTGAGCTCACGCAGTTGGCCAAATTATCCAAAATTAGTCCGCGCCAACTAAACCGTCTTTTTCGCAGTAAAATGGAGCAAAGTACGATGAATTTTTATTGCAAACTACGGCTTGAAAAAGCCCGCAAACTTTTAAAACAATCGACACTGACCATCACTGAAATAGCCTTAGCAAACGGATTTTCCAGTTCAGCTCATTTTGCGCACTCCTTTCGCCGTACGTTTGGTTCAACGCCTTCATCGTTGCGGCGATAATCTTTATGGGTTTTTAAAAACGGCAAGGATTGCAAGATTAGTAACCGATATGAGAAGGTAACCGGATGAAAATCTTAGTCCTTCAGCACTTGCGGGCGGAACATCCAGGTATATTCCGTGACTTTCTAAAAGAAGATGGCCACGAGTGGTTTTCCGTTCATCTTGACGAAGGTCAAATACCACCTCCCCTTGACGATTTTGACGCACTTTGGGTTATGGGAGGACCAATGGACGTCTGGGAGGAAGAAAAACATCCATGGCTTTGTAATGAGAAAATTTTGATTAGAGAAGCCGTCGAGGAACGTGGTATGCCATTTCTGGGGTTATGTCTGGGGCATCAGTTGCTGGCAGAGGCACTGGGCGGAAAATGTGGACCCGCTGAACATCCGGAAATTGGCGTTAAAAAGGTTCAACTGACCGATGACGGTCTAACAGGCGTGATATTCGACGCGCTACCAGAGGCATTTAGCTGCTTACAATGGCATAGTACCGAGGTTAAACAGATGCCGGCAGGCGCTATCTGCCTCGCCACTTCTCCTGATTGCGCGGTTCAAGCTATGAGTTGGGGTCCACGGGCGTATTCTATGCAATTCCATCTGGAGGTTGAAGCGGATACGGTAGAAAACTGGGCCGCAATACCTTCATACGCTGAAGACCTGGAGACTGCTCTTGGTAAAAATGGGGTGGAAGAATTGAAAGTAGCCTGTGAAAATAATATGTCGGATTTTGGCCGGCTAGCTGAGCGCTTCTACATAAACTGGCTTCAAACTTCCGCGAAGGGATTAAGCGTTTCTTAATTTTAGGACGACTTACGTTGACGCCCCTCGGGTCAGCGAAAGACGCGCCGTCTCGAGATGTTGTTTCATATGCATAGCTGCACGTTCCGGCTCTCGGGCACGGATAGCATTTAATATGTGGCGGTGCTGAACATTATATTGGGAAATAGTGGATGCATTGAGCGTAAGTAGACGCATGCGGGACCACTGTTCTTGATTACGAACCGAATTAATTTGGGAGACGATCCAGATTAAAAGCCTGTTTCCTGTTGTTTCAACCAGGAGGGTGTGAAAGGCGTTATCGGCAATGGAAAAAGCATTTGGATCTGTGGTACTGGCATCCATTTGAGCGAGAAGTTCTTCGGCCTGGTCTAGATCCTGCTGACTGGCATGCAAAACCGCCAGGCGACAAATGTGTGGTTCAAGCGCGAACCTGGTATCGATCAACTCTAGAGGTCTTGCATTTTCAATGACCGGGTTGCTAATTTCCACGTCGTTGAATGTGACATAGGCCCCGCTACTCCGGCGAATTTCTACAAGGCCCTCACGGGCTAACAAGTTTAACGCTTGTCGCACCGTACCCCTTGCAACGCCATAGGTGTCGGCGAGAGAGCGCTCTGACGGCAACCTTTCCTTGGCTATCAAAATGCCCTGGCTGATTTCGCGGCGCAGAATACCAGCGATTTCGGTCGTCCCTAAGCGTCTTTCTGATTTTTTGACCATGTTGAACCCAGACAAATATAGTCCAAATGTATACCAACTTTCTATTTTTTCAACTTTTTGATATAATATTGGATCAAAAAGGGTTGCTGTTCAGTTCAAACTATAACATTCTCTGGCACAGTAAGATTTATGAACCATTTGTGATTTCTTGACACATCAGAAGCGTTAGGAAGGTTTATGACGGCCCCAAAACATGTTGACTACGTTGTAATCGGAGCGGGCATTCACGGCCTGTCATCGGCCTGGCGCTTAGCTGAGGTGCTGACCGAAGCTGGTGAACAGGTGGAAGGTCGGATTGTGGTGCTGGACAAAGCTGGGATAGCGTCTGGCGCGTCTGGCATAGCCTGCGGTGTCGTGCGCAATAATTACTTTCAACCTGCAATGCGCAATTTGATGGCACATTCAATTAAGGTTTGGGAGAGCGACCCTAAAGGGCTTAGCTATCACCCCGTCGGCTATATGCAGGTCTCATGCGAGGCGATGCATGAAGACGTCGCGCAAATTTTTTCGGAACAACAGTCGATCCAATATGAAAGCGTATTAATTGAAGGAGCTGCCGCTTCATCAAAATACATGAAGGGTCTTTTTGACGATTGGCAGGCACAAGGCATTACTTCAGTACTCCACGAAAAGCTCGGCGGCTATGCCAATAACACCACATCCATGTATGGTCTCGCAAAAAAAGCTGAAGCACTGGGTGTAAGAATTATTACTGGAGTTGAAGTCAAAGGCTTCACATTTGAAAGCTCTTCAAAAGCGATACGCACGGTCGAAACGGATAACGGAAGTATTTCCTGCACACACGTTATAATAGGTGCCGGACCTTGGGTCCGCAATTTTTGGGACATGTTAGCACTACCCAAAAAGATTGATGTTAAGGATCTCGATCATAATCTCCATAAGGGCGTAGACATGTGGCGCTTCTGGCAACTGGAAGAGGGGTTATTGCAAGTCGATCCAGAGATACTAAAGACAAACGATGGAAAGGTTCCACCCGTAATCCACGTCGACACAGATGCACCCCTTTATTCAGATGTGGATGGCTCTCTAATTACGGAAGAAATGTGGGGAATATATTACAAGCCCGACTGGCATTATGGCGGCATCCAAGGAGGGGCCATCCCTTACAAGGTAGATACGCCGGTAGACGAGGTAGCCATCGACCCCTACGGCCCATCCAGCCCGGAATTCATCTCAAGTCCAGAATTTGCTCATATGTGGGTATCAGCGCTCGCTCACTGCCATAAGCGCTTTAAGGGAATGATGCCCAAATACCACCGGGATCCTTCGGGTGGGATAGGCTGCTTTACTCCCGATAGTTTTCCCATATTTGACCATTTCAATGAAAACACCACCATTATCGCCGACAGCAACCACGGCTACAAGATGCTTGGTGTCGGCCGCCTTGTCGCTGATGAAATTTTAGGCGAAGAACAGGAACTCCTCAAACCTTTCAGGTTTGATCGCTTTGAAAAAGGAGACTTACACCCGACGTCGAACAGTCCGTTTCCGTGGAGCTAATCGCGGAAACAAATTAAAAAGCCCCGCTGCACGTAAAAACGGCTCGGGGGAAAAATGGGAGGTAAATGTGTCAGAAACAGATCTTGAACAATACGTTAATGCCGCTGGACGAGACTCTCTAGTACGAGATGTCCGAAGAAAAATCGAAGAACTTGGTATTAATTATATATACTATCAGTTTATTTCGGTGACTGGCCGCATCGTTGGCAAGGGAATACCTTCCGACCACTGGGAGGCGATAGCTGAACGAGGCTTTCAACTGGTCTACGGATCGACTGCCAACTTATATACTGACCGCCATTCTAATTATATCGGTTACGGTCCAGAGGCTTCCGAGTTAGTGGGTATCCCAGACCCGGAAACGTTCTGCCAACTTCCTTGGGATAAGCGCGTCGCACGCGTATTTTGCACATGCTTCCGAAACCGTGAAGAAAACGAAAGTCCTGGAGGCTTTTTGACGGCCGATTGCCGGGGAAATCTCAGACGTATCCACGATGAGTTTAAAACTAAGCACAACGGCCT